>VOFC01007005.1_pt1 | contig 187933 bp, 230 predicted proteins | sample 5384161 | NCBI WGS metagenome assembly VOFC01 (sample SAMN12384722, study PRJNA508395) | human gut metagenome | isolation source: healthy gut B | host: Homo sapiens
CAATCTCTACAAGAAATGGCTGATTTTGGATAGAAACAGACGCAAATTCCGTTTTTGTGTCCATTTGGACACTTGCATGGACAAGGCCAAATTTGGTAAAATAATGCCAGTGCAAGGGCCGGGTGGCCAGGCGGAAAAATCAGCGCCCCGCCACCGAATGACACCTTTTGCATCCCGGACTGTGTAGGATAGTACCAGCAGCCGGGAACATCCCGCAAAACTGAAAACTTTGGCAAACCTGGCGTGAGCCGGGGACGCAAAGCTTGAGTCTTTTGTGCTGGCATTCCCCGGAGGAAAACGCCAGAAAACCAGAAGATAGTTCGGCTGCATTCAACACCGCTGTGACAGGCGGGGTGCGGATGCGGCTTTTTTGTTGCGAGGCATCGGGAATGGACACGACCCCGGACTCTACACCAAAGGAGGGCATGAAAAATGCGTAAAAATCTTGCAAAACACACGGCGAAAAAGCTTCCGCTGGCCAAACGGGTGCTTGCGTTGTGCTTCGCGCTGATTTTCGTGTGCAGCTGTCTGCTGCCCGCCTTTGCAAACGGCACGGGCGCGGAGCTTGAGACGCCGGACACCGAAGTAGTGGAGGCCGCCGACCCCGGCACGGAGCCGGAACCCATGGATCTCTACGACGAGCCCGCGGCCGTGGCGGACGAGCCCGCGGCGCTGGATGATGACTTCGCCATGGGCGACGAGCCCGCAGCCATGGACGATCAGGTGGAAAAACCCGTCGTGGATGACGGGCCCGCAGCCATGGACGATCAGGTGGAAAAACCCGTCGTGGATGACGAGCCCGCAGCCATGGACGATCAGGTGGAAAAACCCGTCGTGGATGACGAGCCCGCAGCCATGGACGATCAGGTGGAAAAACCCGTCGAGGGCGGCGAGCCCCCGTGGCCGATGACACCCCTGCCAAAGAGGGCGCGACGAAGACCACCACTGACGCAAGCGGCAACACCGTCTATGAGTACGACACCAGCGGCACGACGTTCCCCGATGACGACGCGGCCGCGCTCCCCGATGGCGACCAGATGCAGATGGACGCGGCGTTCTCCATCCCCACCAACATCTACCACTTCTGGCTCAAGAAGATGAGCAGCTACGACCTCGAGGATATCGCCCGCGACGCCGAGACCGCTGAAATGACCGTGGAACAGTATCTGGCCATGTACGGCACCGAGAAAGGCTGCTACCACATCATGACCGCCGCCGACGGCGCGAACCTGAAAGACTATCAGTTCGCAAACCCCACCTCCAACGATGACCCCGAGGGCAACAGCCGCACCTTTGCAGGCTGGTACTACACCGACGAGCTGGGCGACGAGCAGAAGTTCGTGTTTGACGAGTACCTGTACGTTTCCGAGGGCACGACCGTGGAAGTCTACGCGAAGTGGACGGACGAGGAAGCCGAGGAAGACGAGGAAGCCGAAGAAGCCGAAGAAACCAAGAAAGATGACCCCGCAGCTGCTCAGAAAGCAAAGTTCAAACAGTGGTATCAGAACCTGGTGGACTGCACCAGCGAGTATACGCTGAAATCTCTTGCCGAAGAGTATTTTGCAACAGAGGGTTTCTATACCTACCTTGGTTCTCTGCCCGATGAAGAGCAGGAAGTGCTTTGGAATAAGCTGGAACCTGTAAATCAGCCGAAAGACGATACCGCAGAGTATGAGGAAGAAACTCAGGACGACGGTATTGCACTGCTGAGCATTACGGGAACGGTAAGGAAGATTCACATTGGAAAGAAACTTGTTCTTACAAGTGATTTGTCAAGGCGGTACTACTCAGCAGAACATAGCTGGAGATCGAGTAATCCATTAGTTGCAACGGTGGAAAGCGGCACACAGTATCAGACAGATAAAGCAACCGTAACTGGTGTAGCAGTTGGAACAACGACTATTATCCACACAGTTAAGTGGTACTATTACTCCTATGGTGTTCGGTATGACGATGGAGAGAGCTCTGACAGGTATACTGTTACAGTTGTAGATAATAACACCCAAATTGACTGGTCAGATACAGATAATAATGCGGCAGTATTTGTTTTGAAGACACCTACGAGCACTCCGGAGAGCAACGCCCCGAGTCAATGGGCACCAGATAATAGTGAATGCAAGTGGATTGCTAAAGTGAATACTTATGGTGCAGAGTGGGTGAAAAACGGAAATCAATATAATATTTTGACTTATCCCTCGCAATATGTTACACAGTGGCCAGATGGCACCAAAAACTCCGTCTGGACGCTTACAGAAAATGATACAAAATATTTTAAAGAGGTCCGCAGTACCATTTTTGACGAGTACAAATCAAGTATTGAGAAAAAAATAAAAGAACAATATCCGGGATTGGCGAATGTCGATTTACAACTTAAAGAATCGGATATCACGAAAATCAAAATTACGCCGTTTAAGATTTCCAGAAACAACGGTACAAATCCGGATAAGCACATTGACTGTCTTATTGACATTACCAGTAATAAAGTCTATGCGGCAAAATTCTGGGTGATGGAGCCGGACGCTACGCAGTATACGCTAAAAGACACGGCTGCATATCTAAATGACTACGATGTTAAAAAGACAAAAGTGACGATTGACAGCACAAAAACAGTTGGTTCTACAACTTATGTGCTCAAGGGCTGGTACAAAGAAAATTCCGCTTATGCCGGTGCTGCTGATGATGCCAATGCTGCAACGACAGAACTTGTTACGACATGGGACTACAAGCCGTCGGCCGATGAACTCGCAGATGGCACGGTCAACTTCTATGCATGGTATGAGCCGGTAAATACGGACTTTACCGTGAAGAAAGAAGTGACCGGCTGGTTCGGCGACAAGACCAAACAGTTTACATTCGCAATCAGCAGTGATGCTGGTACTGTAACTGTAAAAAGGATGGTGTAGCTGTTACCGATGTAACGAATTTCACGCTTAGTGATGGCGAAACGGTTAATCAGTGGCATTCCGGCAAATACAATCATCACTGTAACAGAAAAGCTTGATGATGCTGGGTATGATACAACAGCATCTGGTTTCAGTCAGGCACAAACTACAACAGAACGAATATTCCGATACAAATTCGTACAGGAAGGTGAAAAGTTTGTTCTGAAACCGGTAGACCAGTATGGCAATGAAACTGGGGATGAAGTCAGCAGTACCACAATCGTTGTGCAGAACGAAAAGAAAGGCGAAATCGACAACGGTGTCCTCCTCGACACCCTCCCCTACATCCTGATCCTCGTGGTCGTCGTGGGCGGCGGCGTGCTGCTCTTCCTCCGGAAACGGAAGAACGACGACGATGAATAAGCCAACTTCAAGCCAAATAAAATCACGAAAGGAGGTGGATGGATGGCAAAAGAAAAAGCCAAAGGAGGCCCGCAGCCCGCACAGCGCCTGCCCGGCGCGGAGGATGCCTGCATCAGCCAGGAGCAGCTGGAGATCGTGGAATGGTACCGCAAGGTGAAGTTCCGCAAGAACCTGCTCGGCGGCGTGGATGAAGTCCAGCTTTGGAAGAAGCTGGAGGAGCTTTACGGCCTTTACGCCAACGCCATCCGGGCCGAGAGAGCAAGGTACAACGCCCTGCTGGGAGCCCATACCCCTCCCGGAGAGAACCATGAGGAGGGATGTTGATGGCGAAAGCCGCAAAAACACTCCCTCCGCAAGACCCGCTCACGGCAGGGCGCAGAGCCCTGCACAAGCGGCGCAACGCCGCGCAGGACCGCCGGGACGCGCTTGGTTTACTGGGCCGGGTGGTGGTGCTGGCGGCAGCCGCGTGGGTGCTGTTCACGCAGGTGTTCCTGCTGACACAGGCCTCCGGCAACAGCATGTTCCCCGCCGTCAAGGACGGCGACCTGCTCATCGGCTACCGGCTGCAGGGCACTTACGCCAAGAACGACGTGGTGCTCTATGAGCAGGACGGCAAGCTCCGGGTGGGCCGTGTCCTGGGCCGCGAGAACGACCTCATCGCACTGGACGATTCGGGAACGCTGATCGTCAACGGCTCGGCCCAGAGCGGCGAGATCCTTTACCCCACCTACGCGAAAGACACCCTCGAGTACCCCTACACCGTCCCCGCGGACAGCGTCTTCATCTTGGGAGACTACCGCACGCAATCCGAGGACAGCCGGGATTTTGGCCCGGTGGCCCTCACCGACGTCAAAGCAAAGGTGATCACCCTGCTGCGGCGGCGGAGCTTGTAAGTTCTTGAAAATATTGATATAATATTTAGGAGGAATCCACATGAAACTCAAGAAATTGTTTGCTGGCGTCGTAGCTGCGGCGATGATCGCCACCATGTCTTTCCCCGCTTTTGCTGCTGAGAGCAACTTGAAAGATGGCAAGATTGAGCTGACAAAAACCTTTACGGTAGTCAATCGGGGAACCACTTCTCAGGAAGAAGATTTCACGTTTACGATTACAGCTGGTGCAACGGTAAACGGTAAACGTGTTGAAGTTGTAAACAATAAGGATTTGACCGAGGTTCCCGGTTTTGGCACGGATAAGACGCTGGTAAAACACGTTGATAATCTGACGGCTGGTGTCACTGACAAAGAGAGCGGTACGTTCACGATTGATCCGAAAGACGAACTGAACATTACTCGTCCCGGTACTTATTACTACACCGTGACTGAAACCAATAATGGCGTGCAGGGTGTTACTTATGCAACTGCGCTGACTATGAAAGTGACTGCTGGCTATGCAACTGCGGATGCAAGAGAGCTTACTTATTGGGTTGCATTGACTCGTGATACCGTTGAAACAAACTTCATGTTCAATAAGGATAAAAAAGTTGGCCAGGATAAGGCCTTTGAAAACACCTATAGTGCAGGTGACCTGGTTATTACTAAGGCTATCCGTGGCTCGAACGGTGACCGTGCGCACGAGTTTGACTTTACCATTACGCTGAGCGGCCAAAAGGGCACAAAGGTTTCCTATACGGCTAATGATAAGCGGCTACTGGTATTATTGGTGAAGATGGCACTCTGACAATCCCGAATATCAAACTGGCTGATGATGGCAAATTTGTTATTAGCAATATTCCTTACGGCGTGACCTATACGATTTCTGAGGCAACCGAAGGCTACACTGCAACTGCAAAGAAAGGGCTCTGACACTGCAAATCTCACCACTACGGACACTACTGCTGCGTATACTGATAGTGTTGATGCTGCTTCCACCACGATTGCATTCACTAATACTCTGGGTGACACCATCCTCGACACCGGCGTCATCCTCGACAATGCTCCTTACATCCTGATGCTGGCCGTTGTGGCCGCTGGTGCTATGACTCTGGTCATCAAGAAGCGCCGCGAGGAAGAGTAATGGAACACTCTCTCCGCAAACACAACCTCTCAGTCTCGCATCCGCTCGACAGCTCCCCTGTCAGGGGAGCCCTTGGCAAAGAGGTTTCGTCTCCGATGAAACCAAATGGAGCGGCTGCGAAATCATCGAAAACGTGACGGCTCGCCAGAGCCTCCCCTGACTAGGGGAGGTGGCACGGCGAAGCCGTGACGGAGAGGTTCCAACCTAACTCGCAATTCTCTGAACAAGAACCAACATCGCAAGCTGACTGGAGGTGGGCTGTATCACTTGGCAACGTGTAGCGCTGCGGACAGCCGACTTCCTGATCAGCGCGGTGGTGGTGCTGTTCCTCCTCACGGCGGGCGCTTACTCCGCTTACGCACTGTGGGATAACAACCAGGTCTATGCCGCCGTGGATAACGTGCAGGGCGAGCTGCTGCAGTTCAAGCCTGCCGCCGATGGCGAGAACGGCGCCTCCTTTGAGGAGCTGCTGGCCATCAACTCGGACGTGAAAGCCTGGCTCACCCTGGACAACACCGCCATTGATTACCCTGTGGTGCAGGGCGAGAACAATTTCAGCTACATCAATACCGATGTCTACGGCGACTTTGCACTGGCCGGCAGCATCTTCCTGGATTCCGATTGTGATGGCAGCTTCCACGATCCGTATTCGCTGCTGTACGGCCACCACATGGAAAACAGCAAGATGTTTGGAGATCTTGACCTGTACAAGGACGAGGCGTTCTTCAACGAGAACACCACCGGCACGCTGGTCCTGCCCGACCGCACCTACCACTTACAAATTTTCGCCTGTCTGCTGGTGCCCGCGTCCGAGGATGCCATCTTCGACGTGAACCAGTGGGACGCAAACCTGAACGGTCTGCTCGATTTCGCACAGGAGAACGCGCTGCACCTGCACTCTGACACGCTGGACACCGTCCGGGCGCGGGAGGGGGCACAGGTGCTGGCCATGTCCACCTGTTCCACGGAGTTTACCGATGCAAGAACCATTCTTCTGGCGTGGATGACAACGCCGGAGCAGTAAAGGAGGGGATGAAATGAAGATCCGAAAATTCGCGGCGGCGCTGCTGGCGCTGGTGCTTTGCCTGAGCCTGAGCCTGCCCGCGGCCTTTGCGGAAGCACAGCAGCGTGTGGAGCTGAAAAACCTGACGGTCAACGTCAAGTGCACGGGCAATGCCATCCCCGACGAGCAGCTCACCATCCGCCTGACTCCTCGCAAAAATGCCCCCATGCCCGGCGATGCCGCCGCACTGGAAGCGTTCGTCAACACGGCGGACTGCACCCGTTCCAACGGTTATATGACCACCGCCACATTCCCGGAGACATTCGTCTTCACGGCCCCCGGTACCTATGAGTACGAGGTGGCCCAGGTGAAAGGCGGCTCCCTCAACGGCACTTACGACACCCGCACCATGGTGCTCCGTGTCACCGTGAGCTGGAGCGGCGACACGCTGGTGACCGTGGCCAAGGTCTATGAGTCTGGCCAGTCCTCCAATGACAAGGAAGACAGCATCCTGTTCAATAACACGTTCAACAACTCCGCCCCGGACGACCCGTACGATCCGCCGTATATCCCGGGTGACCCCTACACCCCGGACCCGAAGCCCACGCCTGTGGTGCCTACCCCGGAGACCCCGGTGAACCCGCCGGTCCTGGACGCGCGGCCGGATACCACCCCCACGGTGTCCACAGCGCCCACGGTGCCCGTCGCGGAAACGCCTGTCAATCCTCCGGTGGCTGACGCGCGTGCCCCCAAGCTGATCCAGACCGGACAGCTCAACTGGCCCGTGCCGGTGCTGGCAGGGCTGGGCACCCTGTTCCTGGCGGCTGGCGTGATCCTCCTCACCAAGAAGAAAGAGGATGACAATGCGTAAAAGCATCCCCGGGCGTCATCTGTGTCCTGCTGGGAGTCGTCTTGCTGCTGGCGGCGCTGGGCCTCTATGGCTACAACCGCTGGGAGGACGCCCAGGCCGGCGCGGAAGCCCAGACCGTCGTACAGGATCTACAGGAAAAAGTCGTTGAACAAACGCAGAGCGCGGCCTCGGCTCCCGCCATCGACACCAGCTCCCTTGACCCGGAGCTGCCCGTGGTGGAGCTGGACGGCTACGAATATGTGGGCACTGTCTCCATCCCCGCCATTGGCATCGACCTGCCGGTGATGAGCGAGTGGAGCTACCCCAAACTCAAAATTTCCCCCCTGCCGCCAGTTCGGCTCCTCCCGCACCGATGATCTGGTGATCGCGGCGCACAACTACGAGACGCATTTCGGCAAGATCGGCACCCTCGCCGTGGGCGATGAGGTCCGCTTCACCGATATGGACGGCATCGAGAACCACTACACGGTTTCTGCCATTGAAGTCCACGACCCCACCGATGTGGAGGCCGTGGAGCACAGCGGCCACGATCTGGTGCTGTACACCTGCACCTACGGTGGCAAGACCCGCATCGTTGTCTTTTGTGACAGAAGCGATTGAAGACATTCCCGGATTCCATTCCCGCACCCCCGCACCGGAGACGCCCGGTGTGGGGGATTTGTTTTTGTGGGGACGAAACCTCTCCGTCATCTTCGCTTCGCTCGATGCCACCTCTCCTGGCAGGAGAGGCTTTGGCATTCCGTGACGTTTTCCGGCAAACGCAAATCAGTTTCATCGAAAACGAAACCTCTTTGCCAAGGGCTCCCACTTTGGGGGAGCTGGCGCCGCAGGCGTCTGAGAGGTTGGACAAAGGACGCCTTTCGAGTGAGCGGAATAACGCAGGTGCTGCTTTGTACAACCTCTCCGTCATCTTCGCTTCGCTCGATGCCACTGTCCCCTTTCGGCACTTGCGTGCCACCTCCCCCGGCCGGGGGAGTCTTTCCTAGTAGGGGAGGCTTTGGCATTCCGTGACGTTTTCCAGCAAACGCAAATCGGGTTCATCGAAAACGAGACCTCTTTGCCAAGGGCTCCCACTTTGGGGGAGCTGGCGCGTCAGCGCCTGAGAGGGCAAGCCCGGTGAAATTACTCCAGCGGCGTTGCGATACGATGGCTCTGACAAGCAGGGTGCGTATCGCTGTGTGTCTGGCTCTTTGGCAGCATCCTTGCCCTCTCCGTCTGCTCCGCAGACACCTCTCCCAAAGTGAGAGGCTTTGGCATTCCGTGACGTTTTCCGGCAAACGCAAATCAGTTTCATCGAAAACGAAACCTCTTTGCCAAGGGCTCCCACTTTGGGGGAGCTGGCGCGCCAGCGCCTGAGAGGGCAAGCCCGGTGAAATTACTCCAGCGGCGTTGCGATACGATGGCTCTGACAAGCAGGGTGCGTATCGCTGTGTGTCTGGCTCTTTGGCAGCATCCTTGCCCTCTCCGTCTGCTCCGCAGACACCTCTCCCAAAGTGAGAGGCTTTGGCATTCCGTGACGTTTTCCAGCAAACGCAAATCAGTTTCATCGAAAACGAAACCTCTTTGCCAAGGGCTCTCCTGCCAGGAGAGCTGTCGAGCGGATGCGAGACTGAGAGGTTGGACAAAGGACGCCTTTAGAGTGAGCGGATAACGCAGGTGCTGCTCTGTACAACCTCTCCGTCATCTTCGCTCACGCTCGATGCCACTGTCCCCTTTCGGCACTTGCGTGCCACCTCCCCCCGGCCGGGGGGGAGTCTTTCCTAGTAGGGGAGGCTTTGGCATTCCGTGACGTTTTCCACCAGGACATCCAGACCTGGTTCACCGGCTATGGGCTGGACGTGGACGCGGCCACCATCGCCGCCGATAAGGTCAAGATCCCCCGCAGGTGGGACGACAGCTTTTCGGCATTCAACGGGGTGGTGCAGCAGAGCGGCATGGACCTGGCCCGCTACAAGGGCAAGACCGTGGAAAAATGGACGGCCCTGCTGCCCGCCGTGAGCAAGGGCGACACCAGGAGCTACGGCGTGCTGCTGGTGTACAAGAAAAAGGCCGTGGGTGCGTACCTGTTGGAAAAGCCCTCCGGCACCGTCACCGGGCTGAAAGACGCCCAGACCGCGATGGCCCTGCAGGAGGCCACGGAAGTCTCGGGGAAGATTTCAGCGGCGATTGGGGCGAGCGCCATGACGAGGAGCTCGGCGCCTCGGGCGGGCAGGCCATGGAGACCTCGGGCGAGGATTTCAGCGGGGACTGGGGCGAGCGCCACGACGAAGAGCTGAACGCCTCCGGGCAGAGCCAGCAGACCTCCGGCGACGAGACGCCTCTGCCGGAAGCGGCCCGCAGTATACCGACCTGCCGCTGGACGCCGAGGGGTACCCTGTCGAGTGAGTGGGAAAGTGACGACAAAAGTCTTTCCCAAAAGCAGAAAATTGTGCAATGATGGTACTTTTGATAAAAGATTATGTTCAATTATACCAAAATTTTCGCGGAAAAATCGGCAATATGAAAGGGTGCAAAAAGAACGACTAAGGTTTATAATAAGATAGTAACATCCCGCAATAAACCAGGTTTTTATTGTCCAGACGGGGCCGCGCGGCTGGCCCGTTCCGTGGATGGATAAGTAAGGAGAAATTATGAAGGAATTCCAGTACACCGTTAAGGATGCCTGCGGCATCCACGCACGTCCCGCCGGCCTGCTCGTCAAGGTGGCCAAGGGCTACGCAAGCACCGCTACCCTCGAAAAGGCAGGCAAGACCTGCGACCTGCGCAAGCTGATGGCCCTGATGGGCATGGGCGTCAAGCAGGGCGACACCGTTACCATCAAGGTGGAGGGCGACGATGAGGCCGCGCCGAAGCTATCCAGAAATTCCTGAGCGAGAACGTCTGATCGCGTGTAATGTCGTGATGAGAAGCCCTCGCGGGAGACTGCGGGGGCTTTTTCGTTCCCAGATGCAAGAGATTTGAGTGATAAGGAGAAATGAACGATGCAGGTAGGTACCGGTAAAAGCATCCTGAATGGCATTGCCATCGGCAAGCTGAAGACTCTACAAGAAAAAAGACACGGTCATCTCTGCCGCCGAAGTGGCCGACACCGCCGCTGAAGTGGACCGTTTTGAGGACGCCCGCGCCAAGGCCATCGACCAGCAGACCGCTCTGTACGAGAAAGCCCTGGCCGAGGCCGGCGAGGACATCGCCGAGGTGTTCAACATCCACGCCATGATGCTGGATGACGACGACTTCGTGGACGCCATCAAGGAGATCATCAACGGCCAGCACCGCTGCGCCGAGTATGCCGTCAAGACCGCAGGCGACAATCAGGCCGCCGTTTTTGCCGCCATGGACGACCCCTATTTGCAGGCCCGCAGCGCCGACGTCATCGACATTGCACAGGCCATGCTGGATATTCTGCAGGGGGTGGACAACGCTACCCTGCAGGGCACCGAGCCCAGTATCCTTGTGGCCGAGGATCTGGCCCCGTCGGAGACGGTCCGCATGGACAAGAGCCTGCTGCTGGGCTTCATCACCCGGGAGGGCAGCTCCAACAGCCACACCGCCATCCTGGCCCGCAGCATGAACATCCCCGCCCTCATCCAGTGCAAGGACATCCAGGACGACTGGGACGGCAAGATGGCCGTGGTGGACGGCTACAACGCCTGCGTGTATGTGGACCCCACCCCCGACCTGCTCCAGAGCCTCCGCGCCCGCCAGAAAGAGGATCAGAAAAAGCAGGTCCTGCTGCAGGAGCTCAAGGGCAAGCCCAACACCACGCTGGACGGCAAGACCATCAACGTGTATGCAAACATCGGCGGCATGGGCGATGTGGGTGCCGTGCAGCAGAACGACGCCGGCGGCGTCGGCCTGTTCCGGACAGAATTCGTCTACCTCAACTGCAAGGACTATCCCACCGAGGATTACCAGTTTGAGGCGTACAAGCAGGTGGTGGAGAGCCTGGCCCCCAAGAAAGTAGTCGTCCGCACCTGTGACATCGGCGCGGACAAGACCGTGGACTACATGAAGCTGGACCACGAGGAAAACCCCGCGCTGGGCTACCGCGCCATCCGCATCTGCCTGACCCGGAAAGACTTCTTCAAGACCCAGCTGCGCGCTCTGCTCCGCGCTTCCGCTTACGGCAACATGAGCATCATGTTCCCCATGATCACCAGCCTGCGGGAGCTGCAGGACGCCAAGGCCGTGCTGGACGAGTGCCGCGCGGAACTGCAGGGCTGAGGGCAAGAAGTTTGACGAGAAGATCGAAGTGGGCACCATGATCGAGACGCCTGCCGCTGTTCTCATTGCCGACGAGCTGGCGGAGGAGTGCGACTTCTTCTCCATCGGCACCAACGACCTGACCCAGTACACCTGCGCGCTGGACCGCCAGAACGCAAAACTGGAGCCGTTCTTTGACCCGCATCACCCCGCCGTGCTCAAGGCCATCAAGATGACCATTGACGCCGGTCACCGCCACAATATCTGGGTGGGCATCTGCGGCGAGCTGGGCGCGGACACCGCCCTGACCGAAACATTCCTCCGCATGGGCGTGGACGAGCTCTCGATGAACGCCAAGAGCATCCTGCCCGTCCGCAAGATCGTCCGCAGCCTCGATCTGAGCAAGCCCTCGGCCAAGCAGGTCTGAGCCCCCTGAAACCAGAAACTTCCACCCCCCCGGTGAGGCATTCCCGCCCCGCCGGGGGATTGTTATCTGGGGGATCTGGCTTAGAAAGAAGAAAATTCACAAAAACACTTTAAAACCGTGAAGTGCTGTGCTATACTGTAACAAGACGTGGCTGCCGCGGCAGCCGGGAGGTTATGACTCAATTTCTGATCCGCTGCTTCATCAAGCGCCCGGATGATGTGAAAGACGCCGCCGTCCGCACGGCCTATGGCAATCTGGCCAGCCTCGTGGGCATGGCCTGCAATCTCCTGCTCTGTCTGGGCAAGCTGGCTGGCGGGGACTCTGTTCGGCTCCATCGCCATCATGGCCGACGCCCTGAACAACCTCTCGGACGCCTCGTCCAACGTGGTGAGCCTCGTGGGCTTCCGTCTGGCGGCCAAGGCCCGGACGAAAAGCACCCCTACGGCCACGCCCGGTACGAGTATCTGGCGGGCCTCGTGGTCAGCGTCACCATCCTGGCCATCGGCCTCTCGCTGCTGAAAGAATCGGCTCTGAAAGTACTCCACCCCACGCCGGTGGCGTTCAGCTGGCTCAGCGTCGGGGTGCTGGCGGCGTCCATCCGTCGTCAAGCTTTGGCTGAGCCGCTTCAACAAGGCCGTCGGCCAAAGCATCAACTCCGAGACCCTGATGGCTACTGCCGCCGACAGCCGGAACGATGTACTGACCACCGGAGCCGTGCTTCTGTCCACCGTCATCCTCTCCCACCTGACGGGCTGGCACGTGCTGGACGGCCTCATGGGCGTGGCGGTGGCCGGGTTCATCCTCTGGTCCGGGTGGGGGCTTATGATGGACACCCTCAGCCCCCTTCTGGGCGAAAGCCCCTCGCCCGAGCTGGTGGAGCACATCGAGCACACCGTCATGAGCTACCCGGGGGTACTGGGTATGCACGATCTCATGGTCCACGACTACGGCCCCGGGCATCAGTTCGCCTCGCTCCACATCGAGTTCCCCGGCCGAGGCCGACCCGCTGGAAGCCCACGACATCATCGACAACATCGAGCGGGATTTTATGGAAAAAGACCACTTACAGGTCACCATCCACTACGACCCCATCGTGACATCGGACGCCGCCGTAGGCATCCTGCGCAGCCGTCTGATGGAGAAAGCCCGTCAGATGGACCCTCGCCTGTCCGTCCATGACCTTCTGCGCATCGTGCCGGGAGACAGCCACACCAACGTGCTGTTCGACCTCGTGTTCCCGGCGGGCTACACCGGCGACAAGGACGCGCGGCTGGCCGAGATGTGCAATTTCGTCAAGGAGCAGGACCCGAGATACTGCTGTATGGTAAAGGTAGAGCAGAGCTATGCGTCTGCACTGCCGGACAAGAAAATAAAAGAGATCCGAAAAAGCGAGAGGGAAAGGATAATGCTGAACGAGACTTACCGCGCCATGCTGGGCCATAAGAGCGTGATCCGCGAGACTTTTATGTATGGCAAACAGCGCGCTGCCGAGATCGGCTATGAGAATGTGTTCGACTACTCGCTGGGCAACCCCAGCGTGCCCTGCCGCGGCGTTTACCAAGGCCATGCAGGACCTGCTGGCCGAGGAAGAGCCAGCGCCCTCCACGGCTACTGCCCCAGTCAGGGCGACCCGGGCTTCCGCACCGCTGTGGCAGCCCATCTGGCCAAGACCGGACCTTCGGCCTGCCCTACGAGCAGAAGGATATTTTCCCCACCACGGGTGCCGCGGGCGCTATTGCCCACGCCATCCGCGCTGTGACCAAGCCCGGCGACGAGGTGCTGACCTTCGCCCCCCTACTTCCCCGGAGTACGGCCCTATGTGTGGGGGCACCGGCGCTGTCCTCAAGGTCGTGCCCCCGCAGGCCCCGGCGTTCCAGCCGAATCTCGACGCCTTTGAAGCGATGCTGAACGAGAACGTCACCTGCGTCCTCATCAACACCCCGAACAACCCCACCGGCGTCGTCTACTCCGCCGAGACCCTGAGCCGTCTGGCCGACATCCTGACCGAGAAGAGCAAGGCGTTCGGCCACAACATCTTCCTCGTCAGCGACGAGCCCTACCGTGACATCGCCTTCGACGGCAAAAAAGGTGCCGTATCCGGCAGCGTTCTACCCCCACACCCTGACCTGCTTCTCCTTCTCCAAGAGCCTGAGCCTGCCCGGCGAACGTCTGGGCTATGTGGCGGTCAACCCCGCCTGCGAGGGCGAAGAGGTCCTGGTGGACATTCTGGCCCAGATCTCCCGCTTTACGGGCCACAACTGCCCGCCCAGCATCATCCAGAAAGCCACAGCCGACTGCCTGGATGTCACCAGCGATCTCTCCGTCTACGAGACCAACAGGAACCTGCTGTACGATAAGCTCACCGAGCTGGGCTTTGAGGTGGAGCGCCCCGGCGGCACGTTCTATATCTTCCCCAAGGCGCTGGAAGAAGACGCCAACGCGTTCTGCATGAAAGCCCGGGAGTTTGATCTGCTGCTGGTCCCCAGCGATACGTTTGGCGTCAAGGGCTATGTCCGCTTTGCCTACTGCATCGACACCGAGAAGGTGGAGCGCAGCCTGCCTGCACTGGAAAAGCTGGCCGCAGCCATAATACCGCTAAGTCTCGCTGAACTGCAAACGCTTTGATCCAAAATAAAACGGCTCCAGGCATTCGCTTTGGCGCGAAAAGCACTTGCGCCCTTTGTCGCTAACAACGACATCTGTTTCCGCCCTGGCGGCGGTCGTCGTTCTTTGCCGATGAAAAGGGGAGCCAAATCGGATATAAACAGGAGGGGCTAAAATGCAGCACCCGCTTCCCCGAATATCCCCGCCCGAGCATGCGCCGGGACAGCTTTGAGTCCCTGAACGGTCCGTGGGACTACGCCATCACCCAGAGCGGCACAGTTCCCCCGGCAAAGTGGGATGGCGCTATCCTCGTACCCTACTCGCCCGAGGCAAAAGCTTCCGGTGTGGGGCGGACGCTGCAGCCCGGGGAGTGGCTCCACTACCACCGCGGCTTCACGCCCCCGGCGGGGCAGGGCGGGCGCGTGCTGCTCCACTTCGGAGCGGTGGACTATGCCTGCGCCGTGGAGGTCAATGGCCATCTGGCCGGCGGCCACAGGGGCGGCTACTGGCCCTTCACGCTGGACATCACCGACCTGCTGCGCGCAGGGCCGCAACACCCTCTGGGTGGCCGTGCAGGACCCCACCGAGAAATGGCACACCCAGGCCCGGGGCAAGCAGACCCTGACCCCCGGCGGGATGTTCTACCATGCCCAGAGCGGCATCTGGCAGACGGTCTGGCTGGAGCGGGTGCCGGACAATTACATTGATACGGAGCTGACCGTCACCCCGGACTACGACGCCCGGACCGTGACCGTGAAAGTCCACACGGCCCAGCCCGGCGGGGCAAAAACCTCTGGGCCGTGGTGCGGGCCGGCGGCGTGACCATTGCCGAGGACTGGGGCAGCGATGAGGCCGACCGAGACGGCGAAGTGACGCTGAACATCGCCGAAGAGCATTTCTTTCCGTGGAGTTCCGACAGCCCTTCCTCTACGACCTGACCGTCGGAACCACCCAGGGGGGACGAAGACGGTTTTGATACCGTGCACAGTTATTTTGCCCTCCGCAAATGGAGCTGTGAGCCGGACGCGAAAGGCATCCTGCGCTTCTTCCTCAACGGAAAGCCCATCCTCCTCAACGGCCTGCTGGACCAGGGCTACTGGCCGGAGGGGCTGTATACCCCGCCCTCCGGACGCGGCGGTGGTGCACGAGCTGGAGCAGGTCAAGGAGCTGGGCTTCAACCTGCTGCGCAAGCACGCCAAAATCGAGCCGGAGCGCTGGTACTACCACTGCGATAAGCTGGGCATCATCGTCTGGCAGGATATGGTCAACGGCGGCGGGAAGATGAACCAGTGGTACGTCACCTACCTGACCAACGCCCTGCTGCCCCTGCTCCGCCATACCCCGACGCAAAGCCCCTGTGGGGGCTGCTGGGGGCGCGAGACGGAAGCCAGCCGGGAAAGTTATCAGACCGGGAATTAAAAGCCACGGTAGAGGCTCTGCGGTGCCACCCCTGCATCGGGTGCTGGGTGCCGTTCAACGAGGGGTGGGGGCAGTTTGATGCCCGCGCCGCCACGGCGGCCCTCCGGGCGCTGGATGACACCCGCCTGATCGACGAAGCCAGCGGCTGGTACGACCAGGGCGGGGGGGAGATGTCCACTCCATCCACAATTACTTCTATCCGCTCCGCATCCGCCCGAACATGCGCACGGTGGCCCTCAGCGAGTACGGCGGCATTGCGTGGCCCATGCCCGGACATGAGCCGCCCCGGAAGACCTACGGCTACGGCACCGCCAAAGACAAAGCCGACCTGACCAAACGCTATAAAATGCTGCAATGGAAGACCATTCTGCCCCAGCTGGGGCGGGGCCTGTCGGCGCTGGTGTACACCCAGCTGACCGACGTGGAGGACGAGGTGAACGGCCTGTTCACCTACGACCGTACGGCCCTCGCCGGAGGCCGCTGCCGTCCGCTCCTGCAATGCGGCGCTGGCGGCGGAGTTTGCAAAGGTGACTGCAAAATAAGAGCGCAAAAACAGCGCCCTGCTCTGGAGAAGCTTCTCCGGGCAGGGCGCTGTTGTGCTTTTTACGGAACTTATTTGTTGACGATCTTGGTCATGGGCAGTTTGTTCATGGCCGAGGTGTCGAGGTGGTTCTCCAGGGAGGCACCGGAATCACTCAGTGCGGTCTTCAGCTCACTGGTCTTCATGTCGGTGATGACCTGATCCCGCAGGTCGTCCAGCGAGGCAACGCTCAGCGGGTCCACTCGCAGGGCCAGCATCATGGCATAGCTGGAATACTGCACGGCGGCCGCCTGCCCGTAGGCAAGGTTCCGGATGGTATCGGCGGAACCGCTCTGGGTGAACGTGGAGTCCAGCGTGGAGGAGCCCAGCAGCTCGGTCTGAACATTGGTGTCGGAGGGGTGCTGCCCAGCACGGCGTAGATGTCCGGCAGGGGGCGGCCTGAGCGGCGGCGTTCAGGGCACTGACCTGCTCCGAAGCACTCTCATTGGCGGCCAGATTGACGGCCGTGGCGGCCTGCTGGGCCAGCGTGAGCATCTGGGCCTTTTGGTCGTCGTCGGCAAAGGCATAGGTGCTGGTGTTGTAGAGCGGGACAACGTAATAAGCCAGTTCCACCATGTTGTTTTCCAGATGTTCCGTCAGGTCGGCATCCGAGACGGGGGTCTCGCCGCCGTTGCCATAAACGAGGGTCAGCAGGTCGTTGCTCTTGAGCAGGATGCGCTCAAAGTGCTGCACGGTCTCCAGCCCGATGCCGTTGGCCTTGTAGGTATCGCCGTACTGGTCCATCAGCTGGGGCGTAGCTGTCGGCCTGCTGTTCCTCTTCGGCGGTCAGCTGGCCGCCCAGCTCGTCAAAGCGCAGCTCAGTGGCGGCGTAGGTCTGCAGGTTCTCCAGCGTTTTCCGGGCGACATAATCGCTGACGGTGGCCGTCGTCGCCGCTGTCGCTGTCCACGGTGATGGTCTGCTTCAAAAAAGCTTTCACGTTGGCGGCGTCCTGGTCGTAGGAAGCGAGGTCGGCGGCTTTCTGGTAGGCGTCGTACTGGGCCAGCAGATACAGGCCGGAGGAGATCTCTAATCGCCGATGGGAACCCACGGTGTCCCGGGGGGTGGAGATGACACAGCTTGCCAGGCTGACCACCAGGGCCAGCGCGCAGACCGGTGCAAGAAGTTTCTGTTTCATAGTTGGTTGCTCCTGAAATTTATTTTTGGTTTTTCACAGGCTTGGGCTCGTTTAAAATCTCGCCCATGGCCTTGAGGATACTTTGCAGCAGTTCCAGCGGCTTTTCGTCGGGTTGGAGAGTCACCGAGAGGTAGGGCTTGGTACCGGCTCCTGCCGTCACCCGGCCATTGAAAGCGATGAGCAGGCCGCGAATCATGGCCACATCCAGCGTCTCCACCTGTAACAGCAGGGTGTCCTTTTTCTGGGTGACTTCGTAGACGCCCACGGCGGCGGCCTGTACGCGCACGAGCGAGACGTTCACGAGGTCGCTGACAGAGGGAGGCGGGTCGCCGTAGCGGTCAATGAGTTCGTCCAGCACGTCGGCGGCGTCTTCCGGGGTCTGGATGGCGGCGATGCGCTTGTAGGCCTCGATGCGGCCCGGGCCATCCGCGATATACTTTTCCGGGATGTACGCGTCCACCCGCAGGTCCACGAGGCATTCGCTCTTGTCCCGCTGGAGCGGCTCGCCCTTGGCCCGGGCGATGGCCTGATTCAGCATTTTGACGTAGAGGTCGTAGCCCACGGCCTCCATGTGGCCGTGCTGGCTGTGGCCCAGCAGGCTGCCCGCACCGCGAATTTGTAAGTCGCGCATGGCGATGCGGAAGCCGGAGCCGAACGTTGTGAACTCCCGGATGGCGGAGAGCCGCTTCTGAGCAATGTCCGAGAGGGTCTTGTCCCGCCGGAAGGTGAAGTAGGCGTAGGCCTTGCGGCCCGAGCGGCCCACACGGCCTCTGATCTGGTACAGCTGGGCCAGACCCATCCGGTCGGCATCCTCAATGATGAGGGTGTTGCAGTTGCGCACGTCAATGCCCGTTTCAATGAGGGTGGTGCAGACGAGGATGTCGATCTCGCCGTTCAGCAGATGCTGCCAGACAGGGTTGAGTTCCTCTTCGGTCATCTTGCCGTGGGCGATGCCCACCCGCGCCCCGGGTACCATCTGGCTGACATGGGCGGCACAGGACTCGATGTTGTCCACACGGTTGTGGAGATAGTAGACCTGACCGCCCCGGGCCAGCTCCTTCTTCATGGCTTCGGCAAGGATGACGTCATTATACTCCAACACGAATGTCTCCACCGGCTGGCGCTCGAAGGGCGGCTGCTCGATGGTGGAAAGGTCGCGGATGCCGCTCATGGCCATGTTCAGGGTGCGGGGGATCGGTGTGGCCGAGAGGGTGAGCATGTCCACACCGATAAAGTTCTCTTTCAGCTTCTCTTATGCTTGACGCCGAAACGCTGCTCCTCATCAATGATGACAAGGCCCAGGTCGTGGAAGCTGACGTCCTTGGAGAGCAGCCGGTGGGTGCCGATGACGATGTCCACACTGCCGGCCTGCAGGCCCCGCAGGGTCTCCTTCTGCTGTTTGGCGGTGCGGAAGCGGGAGATCAGCCCGACCTTCACCGGGAACGCCTCCATGCGGGAGAGGATGCTGTTGTAGTGCTGCCACGCCAGCAGGGTGGTGGGGGCCAGAATGGCGCACTGCTTGCCGCCCATGACGCACTTGAAGGCGGCCCGGAAGGCGACTCTGTCTTGCCGACGCCGACGTCGCCGCAGAGCAGGCGGTCCATAGGCCAGCCCTTTTCCATATCTTTCTTGATCTCCGCCGTGGCGTTGAGCTGGTCGTCCGGTCTCGTCGTACTCGAAGCGGGTCTCAAAATCGTGCTGCCAGTCGCCGTCCGCGGGGAACGCGTAGCCCTGGGCCTGTCGTCGGCGGGCATACAGCTCAATAAGCTCCTGCGCCATCTCTTCGGTGGCCTTTTTCACCTTGGCGCGGGTGCGCTGCCACTCGGCACCGCCCAGCTTGGCCAGCTTGACCTTTTCCTCATCGCCAGGGGCGGTGTAGCGGGAAAGCAGGTCCAGCTGGGTGACGGGCACATACAGCACGTCTGAGCCGGAATACTGCACTTTGAGGTAATCCTTTTGTCGCGCCCTGCACCTCGAGACGCTGGATGCCTGCATACATACCGATGCCGTGGCTCTGGTGAACCACATAATCACCGGGCTTGATGTCCGAGAGGCTGGAGAGGGCGTTTTTGTTCTTTCTTGCGCTTTTTGTTCTCGGCGGCGGTTTCTTCATCCAGCCCGTGGCCGCCGGGAGAGAGATGACCGCCCGCGTGGGCGAAGGGAAACGTGCACCCGGCGGTGAGGTGGCCGGGCAGGATCTGCACGATGCCCTTTGCCGGCCGCACGTCCCGGCTCATGCTCACGGAATAGCCTTTGTCCGTCAGATCCCGGGTCAGGGCCGCTGCACCCTTGGGCGTGCCTGAGAAAAGCGTCATGGCGTACCCCTGCTCCCATCAGCGGGTCGAGGTCTTCCCGCAGGGAAGCGAGGTCGCCGCCCCAGTTGGGGGCCGCGAACGCCTCCGCGTTGATGAGGTCTTTCAGCTTGAACTCGTTCATCCCCCGCAGGAAGTTCTCGCAGAGCAGGGTGCTCTGGTCCTGCGCCGCAATGGCCAGGTCGTCCATGGTCTGGTAGAGCACATCGAGGCCGGGGCAGAGCACGCCCTCCTCGAGCAGGCCGGTGAGCTCTTCGCTGCGGCGGAACTCGGTGGCTTTCTGCGCGTCCCGGATGCCGCCTACCTCGTCGAGCACGAAGATGGGGCTGCTCAGATGGTCCAGCAGGGTGGCGCATTGCGGGTAGCGGATACCGTAATACTTGTCCATGGCTTCGGGCATGACGCCGCTGTCCAGCTGGGCAAGATCAGACTCCATGGCCTTTTCGAGCGCTGCGGCGCTTGCCCCGGGCTTTTTCCCTGGGCGTCGCGGAGGGCCTCCGCCGTGTGTACCGTGTTGCCGAACAGCACCTCACGGGCGCAGGGGAAAGGTAGATTTTTTCCAGGCGCCGTCCCGCCGCTGGGTCAGCAGGTCGAAGGAGGCGAGAGAATCGATCTCATCGTCCCAGTACTCCACACGGGCGGGCTGGTGCATATCGGGCGCGTAGATGTCCACGATGTCGCCCCGGACGCTGAACTGTCCCGGGCCGTCCACCTGACTTCGGCGCACGTATCCGGCGGCGAACAGCCGCGCCACCAGCGCTTCGCGGTTGTAGACCATGCCGGGCTTGAGGGTGAGGGTGTTTTTCTGGAACTCGTCCCGCGGCACCGTGTATTGGAGCAGGGCTTCGGCGGGGACGCAGACGGCCTGCAGCCGTCCGCCCGCCAGTGCGCCCAGCACCGACAGCCGCCGGTACTCGTACTCGCGGCCTGCGCCCTCCACCGGGCGCAGCATGAAATCCCGGGGCGGGAAGACCGCCGCGGAAAGCCCCAGCGTCTTGAGGTCGTCCGCAAAATGGGTGGCCTCGGCCTCGCCTGGGGTGACGATGCAGAGCACCCGGCCCAGGTCTTTTTGCAGGGCGGCGTACAGCAGGGCGCGGCCCGCCGGGGGCAGGCCAAACAGGGCTGCCGGGCCCGGGGAGCCAGGCTGGCAGCGATCTTCTGATATTCAGGCGTGGCCTTTAGCAGCGCCTTCGTACATCGTAGACCTCCTCTCTGATGAAGAACCTCTCCGTCATCATCGCTTCGCTTGATGACACCTCTCCTGACAGGAGAGGCATTGGCAGTGTCGGTACGCTTTCCATCAAACTTTAATCAATCTCAGCAAAACGACACCTCTTTGCCAAGGGCTCCCACTTTGGGGGGCTGGCGCGTCAGCGCCTGAGAGGGCAAGCCCGGTGAAATTACTCCAGCGGCGTTGCGATACGATGGCTCTGACAATGCGTATCGCTGTGTGTCTGGCTCTTTGGCAGCATCTTGCCCTCTCCGTCTGCTCCGCAGACACCTCTCCCAAAGTGAGAGGCTTTGGCATTCCGTGACGTTTTTCAGCAAACGCAAATCAGTTTCATCGAAAACGACACCTCTTTGCCAAGGGCTCCCCTGGTGAGGAAAGACTCCCCCGGCCGGGGAAGGTGGCACGCAAGTGCCGAAAGGGGAACGGCTGGCGAGCGGATGCGAGACGGAGAGGTTTATCCATTATATTTACTCTGAGCGAAGCCAAGCTTACCGTCCATGATAAGCTTTGCGGCGGCTTCAATGTCCGGGCAGCGGTCGGCCATGGCTTTGGCGTCCTCGGGCGGGAACTTGCCCAGCACCCAGTCGGCCAGGTCATAGTCCGGGCGGGGCTTTGCGCCCACGCCGATGCGGATGCGGGGGAAGTTCTCCCCGCCCAGCCGGGCAATGATGCTCTTCAGGCCGTTGTGGCCGCCTGCCGAGCCGGAGGGCCGGATGCGCAGCTTGCCGGGGCTCTGGGTGATGTCGTCGCACAGGACGATGACATGGTCGGCAGGGATCTTGAAGAACCTGCCAGCGGGCCGATGGAGTCGCCCGAGAGGTTCATGTAAGTCAGAGGCTTCAGGAGCACGACCTTGTGGTCGCCACCTCGCCCTGCCCCCACAGGCCCTGAAACTTGGTCTTGGAGACGGAGATGCCCCACTTGCCGGCCAGATAGTCCAGCGCGGCAAAGCCTGCGTTGTGACGGGTGCCGTCGTATTCGGCTCCGGATTGCCGAGGCCGGCAATGAGCCAGATGTCGTTTGCAGTTCGTCATGGTGTTGCTTGCCTTTTTTTCACGTTTTCTCTAATAATGTGTGGTACAGTTTTTTCATACATACGCGCGCGCAAAAAGATACATGGGTGAAAAAAACAAACAAAACGCCCGCCGAAACCACGTCCCGACAGGCGTTTTGCAAAAAGTTTACTGATTCTGCTCTTTTTCCAGCTTCTGCTTCTTGGCAATGTACGCTTCCATCTTCGGCTCGGCCCAGCCGTCGAGGTTGGTCTGGCGCTCGCGGGCAATGCCAAGTGCCTGCGCGGGCACGTCTTTGGTGATGGTGCTGCCGGCGGCCGTGTAGGCCCCGTCGCCGATGGTGACGGGAGCCACGAGGTTGGTATTGCAGCCGATGAAGCAGTAGTCCCCGATGGTCGTGCGGAACTTGTCCTTGCCGTCGTAGTTGCAGGTGACGGTGCCGCAGCCGAAATTACAGTATTTGCCTACATCGCTGTCGCCGATGTAGGTCAGGTGGCTGACGGTGTTGCCCCGGGCGAAGTTGGAGTTCTTCGTCTCGACATAAGCGCCCAGATGCACGCCGTAGCCGGTGACGGTGTTGACCCGCACATGGGTGAAGGGGCCGATGTTGTTGTGGGGGCCCAGATGACTGCCGTACACCTGGCTGGCGTTGACGGTGGTGCCCTCGTCTACGGTGCTGTCCTCAATGAGGGTGTTGGGGCCGATGACGCAGCCTGCGCCGATGACGGTTTTGCCCCGCAGGATGGTGCCGGACAGGATCTTTGGCCCCGGGGGCGATGACGACGCTCTCGTCGATCTCCACGGTACGGCTCTCGATCATAACGCCGTTTGCAATGTGGCGCAGCAGCACTTCTTCACGCTTTGCCTCGGAAGCGTCCTTAGCCTTTGCGGCAGCAGGGCGGCGGAAAAATCGGAATTCATAAAAATACCTCCTCCGGAATGCCCAACTGAGCGACAAACTCGGCCAGAAAGGGCAGTGAGACGGAATGCGACAAATTAAATGGATAGTAAGTTGTATCCAACAAGCGAGAAAAACAACATGAAAAATGAGAAAATACTCTCGAAATTCTTCCCATTCTATATTACCGTAAAAGTGAGTGAAATGCAAGGGTTTGCACAAAATTTATCAATTAAATTTGGCGCTTTGACCGATGGAATGACCCGGAAATTTCTGGTATAATAGTTTAGCATTCACAATAACAAATGTTCATCGTGACCAAAGACAGAGCAAACGATGAGACCGCCGGAGCGTTGCGCCGGAGGCCACCAATTGGGAGGTAAACACGCATGAGCAAAAAGTATCTGTACTACTTCAGCGAAGGCAACGAGGCCTTCGGCGGCGACAAGGTCACCATGAAGAACATTCTGGGCGGCAAGGGCGCTGGTCTGGCTGAGATGACTGCAGCCGGTATGCCGGTTCCGCAGGGCTTCACCATCACCACCGAGGCCTGCACCCAGTACTACGCAGATGGCCGCGAGATCAACGCAGAGATCGACGCTGACATCTTCGAGCACGTCAAGGGCCTCGAGAAAATCACCGGCAAGACCTTCGGCGACAATGAGAACCCCTGCTGGTCTCCGTCCGCTCCGGCGCCCGCCAGTCCATGCCCGGCATGATGGACACCATCCTGAACCTCGGCCTGAACGATGAGGCCGTCGAGGGTCTGGCCAAGAAGACCAACAACCCCCGCTTCGCATATGACTGCTATCGCCGCTTCGTGCAGATGTTCGCCGACGTCGTCATGATGGTCCCGAAGAGCCTGTTCGAGGTCGAGATCGATAAGCTGAAGGAAGCCAAGGGCGTGAAGCAGGACGTGGACCTGACCGCTGACGACCTGAAAGGAGCTGGTCGGCACCTTCAAGAAGATCTACGAGGACAACGAGGGCAAGCCCTTCCCCCAGGACTCCAAGGACCAGCTCATCGAGGCTGTCAAGGCCGTGTTCCGCAGCTGGGACAACCCCCGTGCAAACGTTTACCGCAAGATGAACGAGATCCCCTACGAGTGGGGCACCGCTGTCAATGTCCAGCAGATGGCTTTCGGCAACTCCGGTGATCGCTCCGGTACCGGCGTTGCATTCACCCGTGACCCCGCCACCGGCGCTAAGAAGCTGATGGGCGAGTACCTCATCAATGCACAGGGCGAGGACGTCGTTGCTGGTGTCCGCACCTCCGTCTCCCATCAGCCACCTGCACGAGCAGATGCCTGAGGTCTACGACCAGTTCGTTGAGATCGCTACCCGTCTGGAGAACTACTTCCGCGATATGCAGGATATGGAGTTCACCATTGAGGACGGCCACCTGTACATGCTGCAGACCCGTAACGGCAAGCGTACCGCACAGGCCGCTCTGCAGATCGCATGCGACCTGGTGGACGAGGGCATGATCACCGAGCAGGAGGCTGTCCTGCGCGTGGAGCCCAAGCAGCTGGATACCCTGCTGCATCCCCAGTTCGATGCTGCTGCTCTGAAGGCAGCCGAGGTCGTCGGCAAGGGTCTGGCAGCTTCTCCCGGTTCTGCCTGCGGCCAGATCGTCTTCACCGCCGAAGAGGCTGAGGAGATGGTCAAGTCCGGCAAGATGAAGAAGGTCGTTCTGGTCCGTCTGGAGACTTCTCCCGAGGACATCGTCGGCATGCAGGTGTCTCAGGGCATCCTGACCGTCCGCGGCGGCATGACCAGCCACGCAGCCGTTGTTGCTCGTGGTATGGGTACCTGCTGTGTCTCCGGCTGCGGCAACGATAACGATGTGAAGATCGACGAAGAGGCTAAGACCTTCGAGATCAACGGCCACAAGTTCGTTGAGGGCGATTGGATCTCGATCGATGGTTCTACCGGCAACATCTACGGCGAGCAGATCGCTACGGTTGCAGCTACCGGCAACAAGAACTTCAACCGCTTCATGGGTTGGGCAGACGCGGCTCGTCAGCTGCTGGTCATGACCAACGCCGATAACCCGCGTGACGCACAGCAGGCCGTTGACCTGGGTGCCGAGGGGCATTGGCCTCTGCCGGACCGAGCATATGTTCTTCGCCGAGGACCGCATCGCTGCTGTCCGTGAGATGATCTGCGCACGTACCGTTGAGGAGCGCAAAGTCGCTCTGGCAAAGGTTGAGCCGTTCCAGGAGGCAGACTTCACCGCGATGTACCGCATCATGGGCGAGCGCCCGATGACCATTCGTTACCTGGATCCGCCTCTGCATGAGTTCCTGCCCACCAAGGCTGAGGATATCGAGGCTCTGGCAAAGGACATGGGCATGACCACCGAAGAGCTGAACAACGTTGTTGTCAGCCTGCATGAGTTCAACCCCATGATGGGTCACCGCGGCTGCCGTCTGGCTGTCACCTACCCCGAGATCGCCGAGATGCAGACCAACGCCGTCATCAAGGCCGCTCTGAAGGTTTCCGCTGAGACCGGCAAGATGATCACGCCTCACATCATGATTCCTCTGGTGGGCGAGGTCAAGGAGCTGAAGTACGTCAAGGAGATCGTCGTGGCAACTGCCGACAAGCTGATCGCTGAGGCTGGCGTTGACATGAAGTACCAGGTTGGTACCATGATCGAGATCCCCCGTGCCGCTCTGACCGCCGGTGAGATTGCCAAGGAAGCTGAGTTCTTCAGCTTCGGCACCAACGACCTGACCCAGATGACCTTCGGCTTAAGCCGTGACGACGCTGCCAAGTTCCTGGGCGCATACTACGAAGAACACCAAGATCTACGAGAGCGATCCGTTCCAGCATCTGGATCAGATCGGCGTTGGCAAGCTGATCAAGATGGCTGCTCACGATGGCCGTGAGACCCGCCCCAACCTGGGTCTGGGCATCTGCGGCGAGCACGGCGGCGACCCCACCAGCGTCGAGTAATGGAAAAAGGGTATGTCCGTCAGGCGCTTTTAGATCTTTCAGAGATGGTATTATATTATATTGACAAGTATCCACGCGATGAGCTATGTAATAGGCAGGCATATAGACAAATAGCAGAATATTTGATAAACACCGAATATAAGATTCAGAAGTTTGCGGAAGGTCCAAAAGGATTCCGGCAGTAAGAGATTTAAGCGTGATGCTTCTTGGAGACAGAATTTTAATGTCTCCAAGAAGCATCACTTTTTTTGTTGCTGGGCAAAAATGGCCGTGCATTTTTTCTGAGAAAAAAAAAAAAAACACTGTGCGAAAAAAATGATGGCTATGATATTTATATTTTTGCAAAACGAGGTAGCCACTTCGAAGCACAAAAAATAATGGATTTTCGAGGTATTTTGCTATGACACAGAATGAATATGACAAGTGGTATCGGGAACTCAACGAAACTCAGAAAGAAGTTACGGATGAGTTCCTTGCTTGGAAAGAGAAAGCATCTAAGGGTAAAGACGGCTATGCAGATATTGTGATTACCATGATAAATGGCAAGGCTGAGGTTGCTATTCGGGAAGGCGAGTACATTTCTCCGTTCAGAGGTTTCCAAATGAGCTTGAAACAGAATGGGAGGATTTTGTCAAGCTGTAATTGGAGATGTGAGGATGGGGTAGAAAAATTTCCGCTTATGTTCGACACGAAAACATTCAAGTCCGGAAAAATAGCTGCTGGTATTTTTGTCCGAGGCGGAACAATGAAATCTCCGATTATACTTGGATGCCCGGACGATTTTGAACCGGATGCTTTCTATGAGGTGTTTGTACATGCTTGGGGAGCGGAAATGGGCTATCTTTGGGAGGGAGACGGAAAGATTCAGGGATTAACAAGAATCGACTATCTGCTCTCTGGTAATCTGGGAGAAACGCAGAATCCCATCGAAAAATTGGTCGAGCAGATGTACTTCCAGAAGACCACTTTGGAGAAAATCAACCATGAATAATATGTATGGAAAGGACAAATTCCATGACAGGCAAAAAGCGGTATTACAGAAGTCCGCTCAAAAAATTGAGAATGATTCCGGCTGGTCACAGGATAATTTTTTGAGGGGATATGCTGAAGAAATTCTTCCGGCATCAGGAGCCGAGCTATCCTTTGGCGAACTTTGCGCAATAGGGGAGCAAGTTGAACAAGAGGCCGCTTTTTTCTGCAAAGGAGGCGATGCGCAACAAAATCAAGGCAAGACGAGATGTTGAACGATACAAGGCAACAAGCACGGACAGCGGAAAGCGGACTCCTAATCCGTTTGAAGATTCTAATGCGGTCGCTATAGAGTCTCCGAAAAATGAGGACACATTAAACACAATGAGAAAACACGCCGATGCCAAACCGACAAAATCGGCTGGGATAAAAACCTCAAAAAAACAGTCCCTTGTCGAAACGACAAGGGAGTTGACTAAAAAAGTATATCCATATCATTTCCTGTGGAGGTGTGCTGTATTACCACAATGAATATACTACACACACAGCTGGATTCAAAGCAGTTAATTAAGTTGTATCGTCAGAATGTGGACTACGAACTCAATAATGAATCTAGCCTACGTGGGTATAAGGATCTCTACGATTGCCTCGTAACAGATCCCCAAATTGAGTGCAGCGAGCCGGAAGATGAACCGATTTATGCACCTTTGGAAAATGGAATCCTTGACCTTATGGAGTGGAAACTTTATCCACACAGCCCGGATCAAATAACCTTTACCTGTATTAAGGCAAAATATGATCCACAGGCAAAGTGCCAGGTATTTGAGGAATACTTGCAGCGAGTCACAGGTGGGGATTCCCTGCTGTCGGAGAGAGTTTGGATGGCAATCGGGTATTTGCTTATCTACCCTGCACGGGGAAAGTTCTTTATTTTCATGAAGGGTATCGGAAATAGCGGCAAGAGCGTTTTTGGGAAGCTTTATCCGACGCCTGTACCCCAAAGAATCCATCAGCAGTATTAGACTTAAGCAAATGAAGAATGAATTTGGAATGTCTTCGCTGGCAAACGCTGTCATCAATTTTGACATGGACATGCCAAGTTCAAAAATTGATGAGGAGGCAGCTTCTCGATTGAAGCAGATTACAGGAGGCGATTCAATCAATGTTCCACGCAAATTTCGTGATGATGCGTTGCTGGAAAGGCGTATAAAGTTTGTCTTTTCAAGTAATCACCCGCTTATCATTGACGGAGAAGATGATGCACTCCTAAAACGTATCATATATCTGCCTTTTAATTATGCAATCCCGGATGACCAGCAAGACCCGGATTTGGGAGAAAAAATTTGGAAAGAGCGAGATGCGATTGTTACAAAAGCCCTGCGCTATGCGCGGAAACTCGTTGAAACTCAACTACATCTTCCCAGAAATTCCCCAGGTGGACAACGCAAAGTGCATTGTGAGAGACTCTATTGCGAAAACCGTAGGAAAATTTGTACAGGAAAGCTGCGATAAGAGCGAGTCGAAAGCAGTGACTGCTAGCAGAAGACCTGTATAATGCTTACTCGGACTATTGCAAGGAGAAGAATATGTGGGCGTGTAGCCAAAAGGCATTCACGAAAGAACTCACCCAAATGAAGATAGAGCATATTCGCTTCCGGTGTATAGGAGAGGATATGATTGCCCGAAAGAATCCGGTATCTGCTTTCCAAGGAATCAGGTTTCGTTCGTAACTTCTGATTCTTCGATGATACGTTATACCTCTGATTCTAAGCACCATAAACGATAACCAAGGGAGGTATCACGATGCTGGAAATTGACGAAAAGGCGATGGCCTATTGTCTGGTGGAAGCTCTCTTTGCAGCAGGGGTAATCAACCTGCCTACCTATCAGAACTTCCTTCGGATGAAGCGTGAGCAGGAGGAAGAACCGCCTGCAAAGGCTTCGTAAACAACAGAGAAAGGCTCTGGCGGAGGGATTCGGCCAGAGCCTTTCTTTTTGCCGCAGAAAAGAGTCAGAGACAGTGGAGGTTAAATTTTATGAGAGTAGCCGTGTACGCTCGTGTTTCAACCGAACATGAAGCGCAAATCAACGCCCTGGAAAATCAGTTGGAGTGGTATAAAATCGAAGGTTCCCGGCACCCAGATTGGGAAATTGTGGAGGTCTACGTAGACCAAGGCATCACCGGAACGCAAGCACAGAAGAGGCCAGAGTTTTTGCGTATGATGGAGGATGCCCAGAAGGACAAATTTGACCTAATCATTACTCGCGAAGTGAGCCGCTTTGCACGAAATACAGTTGATACGCTGTCCTACACACGGGAGTTGAAAGCACGTGGGGTGGATGTGTTTTTCATCAACGATGGTATCAACACGGCAACCAACGATGGCGAACTTCGGCTGACGATCATGTCTTCTATGGCACAAGATGAGAGTCGCAAAATTTCAGAGCGCGTGAAGGCTGGGCAGAAAATCAGCCGGGAGAAGCACGTTTTATATGGCAGCGGAAACATCTTAGGATACCGCAGGGAGAACGGAACCTGTTCCTGACCCTGACCAAGCTGAAACGGTAAGACTGATTTTCCAAATGTATTCTACTGGGAAAATGGGTTGGTTAAAATCGTAAACAGAATTATACAGGCTAGGCAGATTGGATGCAAGCGGCCATGTTTCGTGGGACGCTTCCAAGGTGAGCAGGGTGCTACATAATGCGACCTATAAGGGTTGTATCTGCTACAATAAATCCCACAGTGATGGCTACTTGACGCAAAAACGTGTCAAAAATCTGGACGAAAGCAGCTACGTCTATGTGAAAGGCGACTTTGAGCCGCTGGTATCAGAAGAAATGTGGGACAGGTGCCAGCAGATTCTGGCATCGAAATCAGCACGAGTAATCGATGAAAACGGAAAGAAGCACAAGTACATGAGAAATACACCAAAATCCGTCTGGACGGCAAAACTGCGGTGCAGCTGTGGTGCCGGATTTATCCAGTTTAAGTGGCGTGTAAATCGTGACGGTGCTGTAATTCACGGCTTCCAGTGCTACCGCCGCACCCGAAAACCCAGCATCAGCTACTTGCAGGAGCATGGACTTGATTTGAACATCAGCTGCCAGATCAAGGCAATCTGCGAGTGGAAACTGGATTTGATGGCAGAAAAGGTGCTCCAGCATCTTACCTTTGACAAAGGCAAAACAGTCAAAGAGGTCTATAAAATTCTGAACCGCTGCATGGCAGAGGAGAAAAGCGTCCGCATTTCCAAGAAGACAATGCTGGAAAACAGTATTGCGCGGCAGAAGGAGCGGTTGACTAAGTACATTGATCTGTGTGCGGATGGCATTATCACCAAACAGGAGCTTGTGGAGCGCCGCAAGGGGTTGGACGAGCAGATCGCAGAATTGCAGACCCAGTATGAGAGCGTAGAACAGGAGGATGAACGCAGCGGAGCACTGGACATGAACCTGATTTCGCAGAAGTTGGACGAGTGGCAGCGGGCATCGGAAAACGATGTCAACCGGGAGCTTATCAACAGCTGTGTGGCACAGATCACGCCGATGACGAATGAAGAGTTTCGCTGGGTGCTTGATTTCCAATTGTCAGAGTTGCAGGGGAGAAATACTGCTGCGTATACAATGGACGGCTTTATAGAAATGGCTCGCTTTTCGATTTCGTTTGAGGAAGCAAAGGCTTTCAAAGCATCCCGAAATCAGGGAATCCGTAAAAATGAGTGGCATGATCTCACAGTAGTTGTGGGCATCCAGTCGAAGATTCAAAGGTAAGAGGGTGTGCCAGCTGTGCCGGTTGTGTCAGGAATTTTCAAAAGAAACCCCGTATATACTTATATTTTCACCCCTAGAACACCCAGAAAACACGAAAATATAAGGCTGATTTATAGAAACACTGACACATCTGACACACTTGGCACAAGCTAAGCGTATCTGATTCAGATATAATTATATATTATAATCTTGGATAGAAAGACCTGTAAGCAAATTCTGAAGCTTACAGGTCTTTACTTTTTACAGAAAAACGGAGGAAAAATCAATGACTGAAATTTTGGAAAAAGTGTTGGTGGAGGTGGTGAAAGCAGTTGGAAAGGGTGCTGCAAAGATCATTGTCTGGACAGCACATCAGATCGAAAAGAAGTAAGGATATCAATCAGAAATAAAATTTTGGAGGTAAAGATTATGTCCGCAAACGTTGAAACCATGTTCTCTGTTCGTGAAACTCCTTGGCATGGCCTTGGCCGTATCGTGATGGATGCCCCTGCAAGCCGCGAAGCCTTAGAGCTGGCCGGTCTGGATTGGCAGGTGGAGAGCCGCAATATCTATTCCGGCACTGGTGCTATGATTCCCGGTTATCGGGCTAACATCCGCAGCACCGATGATGCCGTGCTTGGTGTCGTGTCCGACCGCTACCGCATTGTGCAGAACGAGGAAGCATTCCGTTTCACGGATGATCTGCTGGGTGAAGGCGTTACCTATGAAACCGCTGGCTCTTTGCAAGGCGGCAAGAAGGTCTGGATGCTGGCGAAGCTGCCGGAGAAGTACATCATCGCCGGAGATGAAGTGACCCCATATCTTGTGTTCTTCAACAGTCACGATGGCAGTTCTGGTGTCAAGGTTGCTATGACCCCGGTTCGTGTGGTTTGCCAGAACACCCTGAATCTGGCGCTCAGCTCTGCAAAGCGTATCTGGACTGCCCGCCACACCGAAAATGTTCTGCTCCGGGTGCAGGATGCCCGCGAAACCTTGCAGCTTGCCAACGGCTATATGGCAGAACTGGGCAAAGGCATCCATGAGCTGACCACCATCAAACTGTCCGACCGCAAAGTGCAGGAGTTCATCAATGAGTTCTTCCCTATCACCGAAGATTTGACCGATGGCCAGCGGAAGAACAACCTGCGTTTGCAGGAAGATCTGAAGGCCCGCTACTACAATGCGCCTGATCTGGAGTGGGTCGGAAAGAACGGTTGGCGGTTCGTGAACGCTGTTTCGGATTTTGCTACCCATGCAGACCCCATCCGTAAAACTCGCAACTACAACGAAAATCTGTTCCTGCGCACCGCAGAGGGCAATCCCATGATCGACAAAGCCTACAAGATGGTGCTGGCAGCAGCATAAAGGAGAACGTATGAACGATGTGAGCAACCGGGCTGTCCGAGAGTTTTCTGAGTTCCTGAACAGCATCGAAGCCAATTTTCCAAAGACGACTTGCACCACGGCATACGAGATCACGATGAAAAGCACCCTCGTCAGTGCCTTGATTACGCTGGACACCGAAAAGCAGATGGACGAGCGTTTCTGGAACCATCTCCGGGTGCAGCGGAACATTCTGGATTTCCTGTATGCCCTGTGGCTGGATGATGACCGTACCTTGGTGGATGAGTTTTCCACGATTCTGAAAGACTTGGTGGAATATGATTTCTCTATCGCAGAAGAACAGATGAAAGTGAGGCTGAACATTGCATGAAAAGGCTTGTATCTACACGGAAGTTATCTAAAGAAGATTGGCTCCGTTACCGCAAATGCGGCATTACCGGTACGGATGCCGGGGCTATTCTTGGCCTGAATCCCTATCGCTCCGCATTTCAGGTGTACCACGATAAAATCAGCGATACCATTGAAAATATCGACAACGAGGCCATGCGGCAGGGTCGTGACTTGGAGGATTATGTGGCACAGCGGTTCTCCGAAGCAACAGGTCTGAAGGTGCGCCGTGCAAACGCTATCTATCAGAGTGAGGAACATCCGCTGCTTCTGGCGGACTTCGACCGTCTAATCGTTGGACAGAAAGCAGGATTGGAGTGCAAAACGGTTTCGCCCTTCTCTGCGGACAAGTGGGCTGATGGGAAAATCCCGGCTCATTATCTGGCGCAGGTTGACCACTACTTAGCCGTCAGCGGTTTCGACTGCTGGTATGTGGCAGCTCTGATTTTCGGCAAAGAGCTGGTGATCCACAAAATCGTGACAGATAAGCAGGTGCTTTCTGATCTCATTGATAAGGAAGAGCTTTTCTGGACAAACGTCATGTTGTGCCCCGGATTCCCCCTGCACCCAACGGTTGCGATTGTGACACCCAGCAGATCAACCAGATGTATGAGGTAGACGACCGGGATAAGACCGCTGACCTGAGTGCTCTGCATGGACTTCTGGATAAGCGGCAGGAGCTTTCCGACCAAATCGAGCAGATGGAACAGGAGAAAACGGCTATCGAGCAGCAGGTCAAGCTGCAAATGCAGGATGCCGCCTATGGCACAGCACCGGGCTATAAGGTATCGTGGGTATCCTCCGAAAGCAAGCGTGTGGATTCCCAGCGTCTGCGGAAAGAGCAGCCGGACATTTTCAACCAGTACAGCAAAAATGTAAGCAGCCGCAGGTTCACCATCGTTCATGCGGCATAATTGTATGGCGGCAGGGAGTAAATTCTCTGCCGCCTTTTTTCTTGGAGGTTTATTATGGCTACGGAAAATCCATTCGTAAAATTATTTGCTATCGACTTCAAAGATCATCTGGAAGTCAAAAAGTCCGGCAACACGGAACTGAAATATGTAAGCTGGGCGTACGCTTGGGCAGAGGTGAAGAAGTTGTATCCTGCTGCCAGCTACGAAGTCAAGAAATTCAACGGTCTGCCCTATGTTTATGACCCCATAACCGGCTTCATGGTGTATACCACTGTCACGATTGAGGGCGTTTCGCACGAAATGTGGCTGCCTGTATTGGATGGCGCAAACAAAGCCATGAAAGCTGTGCCTTATACCTACACTACCCCGAAATGGGACTATAATCCGCAGACCCGCCGCCGTGAAAAGATCGGCATGGAAGAACGCACCGTAGAAGCAGCCTCCATGTTCGATGTGAATAAGGCTATCATGCGGTGCTTGGTGAAGAACCTTGCCATGTTTGGCTTAGGTCTGTATGTCTATGCCGGAGAGGATTTGCCGGAGGATGCTACACCGCAGCCGGATGCCGAACCACAAAGGCAGCCGAAACCGAAATCCACCAGCCAAAAGCAGGAACAGCCGCCGATGCCCTGCATCTGCGCTCGTTGCAACCAGCCCATTAAGAGGGTCAAGCTGAAAGGATGGCTCCATCATGCAGGCGGCAGAGTTTGCCGCCACCCATGAGGGAATGTGCGCTGACTGCTATAAAGGCTACAAGGCTAAACGTGGCATAAGGAGATTTTACGATGAAAGAGGAAAAAATCAAAGCCCTTGCGCTCCTGCCAATGGAACTGCCAAAGGAGATCGAACTGGACAACACTCTTGAAGCCATGCAGAAATTTGTAGGCGGGCTGATCGAATGTATCACATTGAGTGACACCAGTTCAGATGGTCACACTGGTCTGCAATGATGAGGGCAAGCTGCTTGGCCTGCCGCTCAATCGTCCGCTGTGGGATGGAGCCGATTTCTTGCATGGTCATTTCACGGATGCGGCGAAGGGAATCTGATTCTTGCCGCAGAGTGCAATGGAACTACAAAGATGAAATGGAGGCTTTTATCGATTGAAAAGAGACGGACTTATGACCTTTCCGTTTGACCGACAGAAGAAAACGGTTTGCAAAAGCCTGCGCTGTTGACCAGCATCCGCATGGAAGAGTTTATGAATCAGGATGGTCTGAACCGATGTTGATACGAGAGCGATGAGTGCCGGGTCGTTCCTTATAAAGTTCAAATGGTCAACCACTGGGGCACCATCATCCTTGCGGAACCGTTGGAACTGCCGGACGATGGGTGGCGATATATTGACGAGGGCACCGACTGGAATTAGGCTCCGTTTGGAGGAGCAGAAAAATCAAAAGCCATGCGTCACAGTGGAAAATTTATAAAGACCTATGTGAACAGAAATGACAGAAAATCAATACCGGAAAGGTATTAAAAATGCCGTTCGTCATTTTAGCGTTATCAATCTGGTAAGATAAATTGCCCAATCTCGCTGTAATTGAATGCACGTTCGGCATTTTTGATACGGAAAGAAAGAGGCTATGAGCATTTATGGTTATTGCAGAATTTCCACTGCAAAGCAGATCATTGACCGTCAGGTTCGCAATATCAAGGGCTGAGTACCCGACTGCTCACATTGTGCAGGAAGCCTACACCGGCACATCCATTTTTCGCCCGGAATGGCTGAAGTTCTACCGAATTCTGAGAGATACAGTGGTGTTCGATTCAGTGTCCCGGATGTCCAGAAATGCAGAAGAAGGTTTTTCTCTGTACGAAGACCTTTACCACAAGAGCATCCGACTGGTGTTCTTGAAAGAGCATCACATTGATACCGAAACTTACAAAAGGCCCTGTCCGGCAGCATTGCCATGACAGGGACAAATGTGGACTTTATCTTGAAGGGTATCAACGAATATCTGATGGCATTGGCAAAAGAGCAAATCAAGTTGGCTTTTGAGCAGTCTGAAAAAGAAGTGGCCGATTTGCGCCAGCGTACTCGTGAGGGTCTTGTAACAGCAAAGCTGAATGGAAAACAGGTTGGACGTAAAAAAGGCACTGGATTTGAAACCAAGAAGTCCAAAGCGGCCAAAGAGAAAATCCGTGCCCATTGTAAGGCTTTTGGAGGTACATTGGACGATGTGGAGTGTATGAAGCTGACAGGACTTGCCCGGAATACTTATTATAAGTATAAGCGGCAGATTCGGGCTGATTTGACTGACGAGGGAAAACTTAAAAAGGAAGAGTTGTTATGAAGAACGAAAAATGTGTAAAAGATAAATCCCATAGCGAATTTACAAAAGAGGAACAAGCGGAATTTTTGAATTTGCTGGGTCGCATAACCCCGGAACAGCGTGAAGCACTGAAAAAAGTTCTGAAGTCCTTTACTTAATGAAGAAGGATGCCAAGTGACGCAATGGTCGCCGGCATCCTTCTTTTTTGTAAGGGTTTGCTTTATTCAGGCAGAAATGCCCGAATCAAATCCAAAATAGCGATTCTTTGCGAGGGCGAAAGTCTATCCCAGATGGTCAAAAGGGATTTCTGCTCCTCTGTCAAATGGTGAACGGCGGCGTCCTCTTCAAAAAATTGCGAGAGTGTGATACCAAGGCCGTGACATATTTTTTCAATTGAGGTCACATTAGGCTGAAGGTTTCGTCTGCGCCACGTTGATAAGGTGGATTGCGTTAGACCGGAGTTCTCGGCAAGGGTGTATTCAGACCATCCACGAGCTAACCGCTCCCGGTCGATTCTTCCCAGAATGTCAAAGTTTGGTTTCTCGCGTTCCATGTCATAGACCTCCTTAGATAAATCTCTGTTGTATTTGAAGAAAATCCTTAAGGTTGATGAGTCGCGATTGCAAGAGGCAGCGAATAATGATGTGATTCTCGCAGAATTTGGAAAAAGCTGGATAAATAGTGGAGTTGAAAAACTACTTATTAAGGAGCGACTAAATGAAGGAAGCATAGAAAGACTTCAGCATGCAATTAAATCACATAAAATTCTGCTAAGTACTATAAGCGATCCGGATAATCTTAGACGAGTGGAAGATGCGATGGATGAATCTGAAAAAACTTTAGATGAGTGTATGAAAACGCGAGGTGATTTAGATAAAGAATTTAACCGTAAGGATTTAGAGTTAAAAGCGGCGTTTAATCGATTGACGGAACCAGATACCCGGAAGTTGGCTTCAGAAAACAATGCCAATAGTGCAAACATAGTAAAAGCTACAACTACAAAGCAATCGAATAACAGTCAAACGGGAACAATAGCACAGCCTGCCGCAGTAAAACCGAGTGAAAAACAGGAAAAAGGTGTTGCTTGCGGTAACTGTGGGAAGGAAAACAAAGATGGAGCTAAATTCTGTCGGTATTGCGGAACACCGCTTTTTGCCAAATCCATCCGGTTTTGCACGGAATGTGGACATAAAATAAGACCGGGGGGGAAATTTTGTCCTGCGTGCGGTACGAAAGTTGAAGATTAAAAGAAATGGGTGATGTAAAATGAGCAAAAAATGTATTTACTGTGGTGCCGAGTTAGAAGACGATGACCTTTTTTGTGATGTATGTGGTCGGAAGCAAGAAGAGAACACTTCACACAAGGCAGTACAGACGCCATCACAAGAAGAAACTTCAGCTGTAGAAGAAAAGACTAAGGAAGAGGATGTTTTAGATGTTTCCCAAGCTACGGAGCCAGAGATTCAGCAAATATCCGAGGCAAAAGATACAGTAGAAGTGAAGATGGCAGAACCTGAAAAGGTAGAAGAAAAGCCTGAACAGAAAAGTGAAAAAGTATTAAGAGATGATACTGCTAAAGCTGTGACAACTCAACCTAAAAGTGGCATACGAAAAGTCAGGGATATTGTGCTTTGGATTTTGACCATTGTTATGATTCTTTCGGTGGTTGTAGCCGTAGTATCTGGGATGGGTGTAACGTCAGTGGCGTATATTATCGCAGCTGTTGTTCTTTGTCCAAAGTTTAAGCCGGAAATGGGTTTCTGGAAACGCATTTTGATTATGTTTGGAGCGTGGATTGCGGTCTCGGTAGTGCTTACTATACTTTGATTAACGTAAAAAGAGCATTGCGGAGGAACAGATGAAAGATTACTATAAAATCTTACAAGTAGCATCTGATGCGTCACCAGAAGTAATTCAGATGGCATACAAGGCTCTTGCAAAAAATATCACCCGGACTTAAATCCGGGACAGGAAGAAGTAATGCAAGAGAAAATGAAAGATCTGAATGAAGCTTATGAAGTTTTGTCGGATAAAGATAAAAGATGGCAATATAATCAGAGCTTTTATCAAAATGAAGAATTGATTTCCGTGCAATGGCAATTCCGGAGTTTCAGGATGCCTTGATTCGGCAGGAGAAAGCGGAAGATTTGCTTCCGGTCAGCGCGGTCTATGGCCCTAATGGTGGCGGCAAGACAAATCTGCTTCAGGCATTCTTTTGCCTGATTAACCTTGTCGTAAAGCCAATCCATGCGCTGGAGAAGAACCGACAGCCTATGATTTTCCAGCAGGGCAGCAGTGTAGCTCCCTTTATGCTGGATGAAAACTCTGTAAATGAGCCTACGATTTTTCAGGTGTTCTTCCGTGTAGGCGAGAAGGAGTACCAGTATTACATTTCGCTCAAGGAAGAAATTGTTTTTGAGTCTCTTCTGTGGCGTACTCTTGGCGGCAAGAAGACGGGCCTGATTTTTGAACGAGACGGCCAGAAGATTGAATTGGGCGCGAGCATCAATAAGGCAAGCATCAATCTGGATGTCAATCCGAAGATGCCGTATCTTTCTTTTTTGGCAATCAATTATAATATTCCTGTGATTGCAGAAGTGCAGAATTGGTTTGAATCCTGTATTACACAGAGCTACGCAAACCCCAGAGCAGAAAACATTGTGCTGGTGTCCAAGAATGAAGCGACCAAGGAAAGCCTGATTCATGCACTGAATGATGTAGGTATTGATTTGTCCGGCTATCGCTATGATGAGGATAGCAAGCACCTGTTTACGCAGAGAACGATCAATGGAAAGGTCTATGAGCTTCCCTTTGAAGCGGAGTCGGATGGTACCAAGAAAATGATTGCAGCTCTGCCGGTTCTGATGGTGGCATTGCAGGAAGGCCGCACAGTGGTTGTGGATGAACTGGATGCCAAGCTGCATCCGAAGCTGCTCCGGTATGTGATTCAGATGTTCAAGAACCCAGAATTGAACAAGAAGGGCGCACAATTGCTGTTCAGTTCTCATGACCTGACCACAATGAAGAATACGGTCTTCCGCCGCGATGAAATCTGGTTTGCCGCAATGAATGACAATCATGAAAGTGAGATTTATTCGCTTTATGAGTTCCGGCAGGAGGATAATACTCGCGTCAAGAGCACAGCGGCCTTTGACAAGCAGTATCTGGAAGGCCGATATGGTGCAGACCCCTACCTTTCCAATATGCTGACAGGGAGGGATTGGGCATGAGTCTGAAGCCTCCGAAGAAGAGTGACCTTGGAAAAAGCTGGATGAAGATCGCCGTGATAAGGCGAGGATGATTCAGCCGGAATACCACTTGATTGCATCTGAAGGGGCACAGAAACCGAGCCGCAGTATTTTGGCGCAATTCAGAAAATTATCAATACTAAGTACCGTGATAGAATCCAGCTAAAGGTAGAGGGTATTGGCGACAATACGGTGAATCTACTGATGAAAGCTCGTCAATACGTTCAGAATAACGGCATTGTGTTTAAGCACGTCTGGATTGTCTATGACACAGATGATTTTCCGGCAGAAAATATTGACATGGTGGCACAGCTGTGCGAAGAATACAGTGCGCAGGGTGAAACAATTTACCATGCTGTATGGTCGAACCAGTGCGTAGAACTGTGGTATTTGCTGCATTTTATGTATATGGATACTGATATTGATAGATCTCGTTACTGGCCGAAGCTAAGCGATTGGCTGAAAAACATTGGCGCAGGGAGTTACGAGAAGAACCGCCCGGATATGTATGAAGTGCTGCGAGACAATCAACAAGAGGGGATCGATACTATTATGTCTTTGAAGAAGAAAATTGCTGCGGCTTTCATCGCCTGTGCGATGACGCTTGCCGTGGTTCCTTCCGCCTTTGCCTGCACGGCACTCTATGTCGGCAGCGACCTCACCGAGGACGGCACCACCATGTTTGGCCGGATCGAGGATCTGGGCACCAACGATTACAACAAGCTGTTCAACATCAGCCCCGCCGGGAAGCACACCGCGGGCGAGGTGTACGAGGGTTGCTACGGCTTTACCTACACCTTCACCCACGACAGCTACCGCTACACCGCCCGCCGGGACGACAACGGTCTGGGCGTCTGCCCGGACTGCGACAGCACCCACGAGCACACCCCCTATGAGGAGGCTGGCACCAACGAGAAGGGCGTCATGGTCTCTGCCACCGAGTCTCTCTACGGCACCGACGCCGTGCTGAGCGTAGACCCCTATGTGGACAACGGCATTGAGGAAGCCGAGATCACCACGGTGCTGCTGAGCGAAGCTTCCACGGCCCGCGAGGGTGTTGCCCTGCTGACCTCCATCTACGACAACGCCGGTGCGGCCGGCGGCTCCGGCGTGTTCATTGCCGACCAGAATGAGACCTGGTTCGTGGAGAACCTGACGGGCCACACCTACCTTGCCCTGAAGCTCTCCTCCAGCGTGGTCTTCATGCAGCCCAACATCGCCGCTATGGGCAAGATCGATCTGGATGACACCGACCATGTGGTGGCCTCTGCCAACCTGATCTCCGTGGCCCAGAAAGCCGGTACCTTTGTGGGCGATGCCGCTGCCAACGTCATCGACCTGGATGCCTCCTACAACGGCGACATCGCATCAGACCGCATGGCAGCCGGCCTGAACTACCTGTACGGCACCGACACCTTTACAAAGGACAACTACAGTGAGACCGACTTTGCCATCAGCAACGTCGGCGAGAACGGTGCCATCGTCCCGGTCTACTCCAACATCCAGCTGACCAAGAAGTTCTCGGTGGAGGATTCCATCCACTTCTTTCAGACCGAGCCCATCGGCAAGACGGGCAATGTGGAGACTCATCTGTTCCAGGTGAGCGCCACCGGCGATCTGAACACCGCCATTACCGAGTGGACCGCTTTTGACGACGACGTGTACAACGCTTTCGTCCCTTACTATCCGATGCTGACCACCGACACCGCAGATGTCTACAAGGTCTCGGTCCATAAGGTCACCCGCTCCGACGAGCAGCCCACCGAGGGCGTCTGGTATCAGGATGCCAAGGGCCGCTACTACACCTACCCGGACGACTGGACCGACTCCTTCTACGGCGTGCGTGACGCCCTCTCCAACCTGCTGACCTACGGCAGCAATGGCAATCAGGTCACCGCAAAGGATCGGGAAGCAGCCAAGGCCAGCTATGCCGCGCTCCAGCAGGAGATCATGGCCGACTACGCCGATATGAAGGCCGCCGTTGCCGCCGCCGACACGCTTGAGGCCAAGCAGGCTGCCGCCACCAACGCCAGCAATGCCATGAGCCAGAAGGTGTACAACACCACCCTGAAGATGTACAATAAGCTCCAGGCCAAGACGGCCGCCCGGGCATGGGTCAGCTCTCTGCTGCACTGAGGCTTTGCAGTGCCTGAGGCGTTTCCCATAAAACCGCAGCGCCCCCGGTTTCCATGACAGGAAGCCGGGGGCGTTTTGTGTATGACTGCTCTTTGCAAACGCCGCCCATTCGTTCTATATGACAAGGCAAAACTGCCGGAATTCTATTTGCAGGAAGAACATTTGGAGAAGATCATTGCGGAGATGGGGTAAAACACACTGGAAACTGATCGCGCTGGCACGCTTTTTGGGCTGGACACATGATCTTGGTAAGAGCATTGTTGCCTTTCAGAGCGTCCTGATGCCGCTGCTGCCAGAGGCAAAGCAGCGAATTGAGCGCTTTACCACCTTGACCTGCCCGGAGCAGGATCGGAAGAAAACACCTCACGCCCGGGCGAGCGAAGCGATTCTGATAGAGCTGAAGTGTCCGCCAGGAATCGCCTCCATTGTGGGGGCGCACCACGGCAAGCCGCAGGAGCAGGTAGAAGTGGAAGCTCAGCTGGTGAGCTGGACATGCAACTACTACCCCAAGGGAGAAAAGGCATTTTGGGAAAGCTGCTGGAATGAGCTGTTTGAGACAGCGCTGAAAGATTGCGGCTACGACGACCCGGCAGAGCTGCCGGACTTGACTCCGCCTACAGAAATTCTGCTGACAGGACTGCTTATCATGGCGGACTGGATTGCCAGCAATACCGAGTATTTTCCGTTGATCCCGGTAGAAGAACTGGGGAACGAAGTGACTTATCCGGAGCGTGCGGAACGGGCCTGGAATAAATGGGATGAGAAAGACCTGACGGCACCCTGGGAGGCGCAGACTTCTATTGTGGACGAAGAGGAGTTCAAAGTGCGTTTTGGATTCCCACCCAACGCGGTACAGGCTGCTGCCGTGGAAGCAGCCAACAGTGTGAGCGCCCCGGGAATTTTGATTTTAGAGGCCCAGATGGGTGTAGGCAAGACGGAGGCTGCGCTGGCAGCCGCGGAAATTCTGGCGGCGCGGTTTGGCGCGGGTGGAATCTTCTTTGGCTTGCCTACGCAGGCAACGGCAAACGGGATTTTGGGAGCGGCTGGTGCAGTGGGCGGACAACCAGCCGGACAGGCTGCTAAAGTGCATCCGGCTGGCCCACGGCATGGCAGAGCTGAACGAAGAGTATATCCGCTTACAGGAACAGACCGTTCCGGTAGAAGACGACTGGGACGATTCCGAGACAAACGAGCAGCGGGTGCAGGTGCACCAGTGGTTCCGGGGAAACAAGCAGGCACTGCTGGCCTGCTTTGTCATTGGCACGGTGGACCAGCTGCTCATGGCGGCGCTCAAACAAAAGCATGTGATGCTGCGCCACCTGGGCCTTGCGGGCAAGGTGGTGATTATTGACGAGTGCCATGCCTACGATACTTACATGAACTGCTATCTGGACCGCGCACTGGAATGGCTGGGCTGGTACAAGGTGCCGGTGATCCTGCTGTCGGCCACGCTGCCTGCCCGGCGGCGGGCAGAGCTGGTGGAAGCCTACCAGCAGAAGCGCACCTCCGCACCAGACGCACCGTGGAAAACCAGCTGCGGCTATCCGCTGCTGACATGGACGGATGGGGAGGAAGTCCGCCAGACGACCATTCCGCTGGATACGCCCAGCCGGACGGTACAGACGGTTCCGCTGACGGAAGATGGCCTGCCCGGTTTCCTGCGCGAAAAAATGCAGGCGGGCGGCTGCGGGGGTGTCATCGTCAACACCGTTAAAAAGGCGCAGGCCGTGGCCCGGATGCTGCGGGAAGCTCTGCCGGACAAAGAGGTGCAGCTGTTCCATGCGCAGTTCCTGATGCCGGACCGCGCAGCGCGGGAGCAGGAGCTCATGGAGCGGATCGGCAAGCACTCGACTCCGGCCCGGCGGGATGGACTCATTGTGGTGGGCACGCAGGTGCTCGAACAGTCGTTGGACATTGATTTTGACGTTATGGTGACGGAACTTTGCCCGATGGACCTGCTGCTACAGCGCATTGGCCGTCTGCACCGCCACACCTGGCGCTGCCGCCCGCAGCCGATGCAGGTGGCAGTCTGCGCGGTGCTGGACACCGGGGAAGATGCCTTTGATGAGGGCAGCGCGGCAGTCTACGGCAAGTGGCTGCTCTGGCGGACACGGGAACTGCTGCCTCAGACCATCCGCCTGCCGGAAGAGATCTCCCCGCTGGTACAGCAGGTGTATGGCTGGGCGGCGGAGGACAAACTGCCCGAAGATGCCGCCAGTGAGAAGCTGTGCCATAACTATGAACTGGAACAGGGAAAGCGAAAGGACCGGGCAGAGGCTTATCTGGTGCATCACCCGAAGGTGTATAAAAAATTCCCTCGGGCTCAACCCCCGGCTCCTCAATACGCTGGACGGCTGGATGGCAGACGAGGGTGCCTGTTCTGACCCGGCGGCCCGGGCGGCTGTCCGTGACGGCGACCCGTCTGTTGAGGTGCTGGTCATGGTGCAGGGGCGGGATGGCAGCATCCATTTCCTGCCGTGGCAGGAGGGAGGCCGGACGGTAGCGTCCGACTGCCCGCCGCAGCCGGAGGAGGCGCTGAAGATCGCACGGCAGAAACTGCGGCTCCCGGCAGTGTTTGGCAAGGAATGGAACGTGAAACGCGTCATTGACGAGCTGGAAGCGGACAACCGCCGTCTGCTGGCCCAATGGCAGCTCTCCCCGATGCTGCGCGGGGAGCTGGTGCTACTGCTGGATGAAACGCTGACGGCCCATCTGGCGGGGATGACGCTCCATTATGACCGTGAGAATGGTCTGATTTATGAAAAGGAGGAAACTGATGCAGGAAATTGAGTTTAACCTGTTGACGGAGCCGTGGGTCCGGGTTCGTCGGCCAGATAATACGGTGCAGGAAGTTTCTTTGACGGATGCACTGCTCCATGCGCAGGAGTACATGGACCTGGCAGGCGAAATGCCCACCCAGGACGCGGCCATGCTGCGGCTGCTGCTGGCGGTGCTGTTTACGGTCTTTTCCCGCGTGAACGAAGTGGGGGAGCCGGAGCCGCTGGAAGACGAAGAAACCGCTCTGGAGCGCTGGGGAGCGCTGTGGGAACTGAAACGTTTCCCGGAGCAGCCCATCCGGGACTATCTGGAGCAGTGGAAAGACCGCTTCTGGCTCTTCCATCCGGAGCGGCCATTCTGGCAGGTGCCGGAGGCAAAAATTGGAAGCCCATTTAAAGGCGGAAAATTAAACGGAGAAGTGTTTGAGCGAAAACAAAAACAATATGTTTGCATCTTATGCTGGTGTGGAAAAGAATGCACTGACATATGCACAAGCAGCAAGGTGGCTGGTATTTCTCAATAACTATGACGATGCAGCCGCAAAGAAAAAAGCAAAGGATAGACCCAGCATGAGCCCGGGATGGCTGGGGCAACTGGGTCTTGTATATGTGAAAGGTGTAAATCTGTTTGAAACACTGATGCGAAATCTGATGTTTTTAAACGACAGGGCAGAGCTTTGGGGAAAAAGGAAGACCCAATTGGGAACTGGAAGAACCAAGAAGCGAAGAGCGGACGGAAATCGTCTGCCCGGGTAATTATGCAGAACTTCTAACAATGCAGTGCCGACGGATATGGTTGGAACGAGAAAATGAAAAAGTGGTCCGGTATACATTGTTGGGTGGAGATTTCTTTGATAAGAAAAACGCATTTGCAGAACCCATGACACTATGGGGACTCCGGAAGCAAACGAAAGAGAGCCCAGAATGCTATCTTCCGCAAAAACACGAGATGGAGAAAATGCTCTGGCGGGAATTTTCCTCGATTATAGGTGACGGAAAGCATATTCCGGGCGTGGTGCAGTGGAATGGTTATTTACAAAGATGTGGTTTTTTAAAGAAAAAAGAAATCCTGCAAATATGTGCTGTTGGTGTTGAATATGGAGCGCAAAGTGCATCCATGAAAGGGGTCTATGCAGACCAGATTGCAATGAGCCTTTCGCTGTTAAATGAGCTGGGCTATGGTTGGCAGAACCGCATCACCGAGGAAATCGGCCGTTGCGAGCAGACAGCCTCTCTGGTGGGGCACTTGGCGCAGGATATTGCCACTGCCGCAGGCGATAAAAACGGAAAATGCCAGCGCCCCGGCCCGTTCCCAGTTCTATTTCGCAGTAGACCAGCCGTTCCGACAGTGGCTGCGGAGCATTGACCCGGAAGAAGACGACATGACTGAAACCACAGCCCGCTGGCAGGGATCGCCCGAGGCATTGCAGAGCAGCTGGGCCAGCAGATGGTGCTGGAGGCTGGCAGCGCCGCACTGGTAGGGCACCGGGTCAAGCTGGACGCCGGGAAAAAGACCGAACGGATGGAGCTGTACACGGCTCCCAAAGCTTATAACCGCTTCCGGGCGGGGCTGTACAAACTTTACCCGAAAACAAACGATGAGGGAGGAACGGCATGAGTGAGAAAAACGAGAGCCGCACACAGGCCATCAGGGGCTATGTGGACGGCAAGATTCAATGGCTCTGGGGTCTGCCGGAGAACCAGCGGCGTGCAGAGCTGGCAAAGCTGCGACGGGGCATCGGACATGCACCCGGGGAGCTTCCAGACCTGTGGGGCGGCCTTTTGCAGGGGATGCCTGCGAGCTTTTACGGCACAAATGGCCCCTCCCATGAAGAGTGGGCGGTCTATCTGGCACTGACCCTGTATGCCCTGCACCAGCAAAGCAACGATACTGTGTGCGTGAGCCAGCTCGGCTGCACGCTGGGCCGGGCCGTGCGCAGGCTGGCGGAGCAGACCGTGGCCAGTGGGCAGGACTGGACCGAGAGCAGCATTCTGCGGCGGTTCAACGCGCTGGCCACCGCAGAAGAAATTACCGAGATCAGCCATCATCTGCGGGGCATGATTCAGCTGCTGCGGGCCGCAAAGCCGGACAGCATCCCGCTGGATTACCCGCAGTTGGCTGTTGACCTGTACGGGCTGCAGTGCGATGCCCCGCAGCTGGCACAGCTGCCCGCCAACATCCGCCTGCGGTGGGGACAGGACCTCTACCGCTACGAGAAGAACGAATCGTCCGAGACGCAGGAAAAGGAGAACTGACTTATGAAAAAGCGTTTGTATGTTGACTTCCATGTGCTGCAGACTGTGCCGCCCAGCTGCATCAACCGGGACGATACGGGCAGCCCCAAAACGGCCATTTACGGCGGCGTGACCCGCGCCCGGGTCTCCTCTCAGGCGTGGAAGCACGCCATGCGGCAGGCCTTTGTAGAGGAAAGCCTGCTGGACGAAGAGGATGTGGGCAAGCGCACCAAAAAGGTGACGGAGCTGGTGGAAAAGGAGATCGCCGCCCTTGCCCCGGACATGGATGCCGCCAAGTTGGCAAAGGAAGTAGTAAAAAACACAGGGCTCAAAGTTAACGAGAAGAAAGATGAGAAAAAGCTCAAAACGCTGATTTTTCTGAGTAAGGCGCAATCAAAGTGCTTTGGCGGAATTGGGAATTGAGGGTTGTACAGAGGCCAAAAAGTATAAAGATGCTTTGGGTGCAGCTCCTTCGGTAGATATGGTGTTGTTTGGCAGAATGGTGGCTGAGGCACCTTCGCTGAATTATGACGCTGCCGCACAGGTGGCCCACAGCATTTCTACCCATGCAGTGCAAAACGAATACGACTACTTTACCGCCGTGGATGACTGTCAGGAGAGCGACAACGCGGGCGCAGGCCATCTGGGCACCGTAGAGTACAACTCTGCAACCCTGTACCGCTATGCAACCGTCAATGTGATGGAGCTTGAACGCCATCTGGGCGCGAAAAAAGCAGCCGAAGTGGTGAGGAGTTTTGGTGAGGCGTTCATCCGCTCCATGCCCACGGGCAAGCAGAACACCTTTGCCAACCGCACTCTGCCGGATGCCGTCTATGTGACTATCCGGGAGGACCAGCCCGTGAACCTCTGTGGTGCTTTTGAGCGGGCGGTGCGGAAGAGCGCGGAGGGCTACGCAGAACCCTCCAAGAGCGCGTTGCAGGCCTATGCACAGCAGCTGTATCAGAGCTTTGCGGAGACCCCTGCAAAGAGCTTTACGGTGGGTACCGGGCTGGAAGAACTGGCACAGCCCATGCCGCTGAACACCATGCTGGCGGCACTGGAAGAAGCTGTTAAGGAGAACCTGACCGGAAACGAGGTGGAATGATGGCAACACTGTTGCTTCGGTTGGCAGCGCCTTTGCAGGCGTGGGGCGCGGATTCCAAATTCGAGACCCGGAAAACGGCTCGGGAGCCTACCAAGAGCGGCGTCATCGGCCTGCTGGCCGCGGCGCTGGGCCTGCGGCGGGATGAGACCGAGCCATTGACCCGGCTGGCGCAGCTGCGCTTTGGCGTCCGGGTGGAGCGGGAGGGCCAGCTGTTGGTGGATTTCCACATGGCCCGCAACGAGGAGAAAGACCGCTCCTATGTCACCTACCGCCATTACCTCGAAGATGCTGTTTTTCTGGTGGGCCTGGAAAGTGAAGACACCGCTTTGCTGCAGGAACTGGCAGAGGCGCTGACCCACCCGGTGTTCCCGCTGTACCTGGGCCGCCGTGCCTGCCCGCCCACTCTGCCGCTCTGCCTGGGCCTGCGGGAGCAGGGCCTTGTGGAGGCCTTGCAGGCAGAGCCCGCGCTCTGCCCCGGCGGGCCCAAGCCGACCCGCATCGTGGTGGATGCCGCACCGCAGGAGCCGGGGGCTGTCCCGCAGCGGGATGTGCCTCTCTCCTACGACCCGCGGCACCGGCAGTACGGTTACCGCTCGGCCCGGGAGATCTCCCTCCGGCAACCCACAGGGGCCCCGGAGCCGACCGCCCATGACCCATTCTGTGAATTGTGAGGTGAAGTGCAGATGTATTTATCCCGTGTAGAGCTTGACCCCACCCGCCGTAGCACCATGACGGCGCTGGCGGCACCACAGAAATTCCATGGCGCGGTGGAAAGTGCCTTTTCCGGGGAGCGCCGCCGTCGGTTGTGGCGGCTGGACCGGCTGGGCGAAAAGCTGTATCTGCTCCTCCTCAGCGAAGAGATGCCGGACCTCTCCGGCGTTGTGGAGCAGTTTGGCACCGGAGCAGCACCAGAGTCCCGGAATTATGATCCGCTGCTGGCGCGAATCACACCGGGCAGCCTCTGGCAGTTTCGGTTGGCGGCCAACCCCACCAAAAAGCTGCAAAGACGCCCAAAAACCCGCAGCGCGGGGGAACCGTGGCCGCACACTGCACGACACAGTACCAGAAGCAGTGGCTGTTGGATCGCGCCGCAAAGCACGGCTTTGCCCTGACGGAGGATTCCTTTACCGTGACCCGGGTGCAGTGGCACCACTTTGCCAAGCGCGGCACCCGCCCGGTGTCGCTGCTGGCGGTGACGTATGAGGGCGTTTTGCAGGTGACGGACCCCGAGGCGTTCCGGAACCTGCTGTGTCAGGGCATGGGCCGGGGCAAAGCCTACGGCCTTGGCCTGCTGACCGTGATGCGTGGAGGATAAGACCATGGCGGAGATGCCGGGCATGATCCGGCCAGACCTGCAGGCGCTGCCGCAGGTGCGGGATCGGATGACCTTTTTGTACCTTGAACTCGCCCAAGCTTGCGGTCAGATGCTGGATGGAACTTTTCCCCGCACACGCGGGGTGATCCCTACGAATCAACGTGGCGGGACGGCATCTTCGACTTTTCCCCGCATACGCGGGGGTGATCCCTCCTTGACGCGACCTACCTCAACGATGCGCAGCTTTTCCCCGCATACGCGGGGGTGATCCAGGTGCCCCCGAGCAACGGAGGCGGCCAACTTGCTTTTCCCCGCACACGCGGGGGTGATCCCAGCGAAAGTTGGATACAGTCCATTTGTGCTTGCTTTTCCCCGCACACGCGGGGTGATCCCGACCACGCCGGGCAGTTCTTCACTCCCTACGACTTTTCCCCGCATACGCGGGGGTGATCCTTGATTACACCCGGATTGCGCCTGATATGCCGTCTTTTTCCCCGCACAGGCGGGGGTGATCCCTGCAACCCGGGCAGCCCACAGCACTGGTTTTACTTTTCCCCGCATGCGCGGGGGTGATCCCTCTCAACCAGATGGACGAAACAGAATTTCTGCCTTTTTCCCCGCATACGCGGGGGTGATCCCACGTCCTGAATGTTGGAGTTCTTGCCGAACATCTTTTCCCCGCATACGCGGGGGTGACCCTAAGCGTTACAACATCGACCAGAAGAACGGAAACTTTTCCCCGCACACGCGGGGGTGATCCTTTCCCCGCACACGCGGGGGTGATCCCCAACCTGATCATGGTGGACCGGAAGAAGCTGAACTTTTCCCTGCATACGCGGGGGTGATCCCGACCACGCCGGGCAGTTCTTCACTCCCTACGACTTTTCCCCGCACAGGCGGGGGTGATCCAAAAACGTAACGGCTGGGGTGGACAGAACATCTTCTCCGACATACTCAGAATACTATTTTTTCTCCGCAAAGCAAAAGCAGCGACCCTGTTCATTCAATCGAACCAGGTCACTGCTTTTTGCATGTGTGAAATTTTAACGATTTATAGTGATGTTTTGCAACTTTTCCTGGAGCTCGGCTTGGATGTCGGTGAGGCATTCCAACAAAAGGGGATTGAACGCGCCGCATTCCCCGTTCAGGATCATCCGCATGGCGGTCTCGTGGGAGAACGCCTCTTTGTAGCAGCGCTCACTGGTCAGGGCGTCGTACACATCGGCCAGGGAGACGATCTGCGCGCTGATGGGAATGTCATTGCCCTTGAGGCCGTCCGGGTAGCCCCGGCCATCCCAGCGCTCATGGTGCCAGCGGGCGATGTCGTAGGCGGTTTGCAGCAGGGGTTCATCCTCAAAGTTTTCCAGCCGCCGCAGCATGTTGGCACCCTGCATACAGTGGGTCTTGATGACCTCGAACTCCTCTTTGGTCAGCCGACCGGGCTTGTTGAGGATGTTTTCGTCAATGGTAATTTTGCCGATATCGTGCAGGGCGGAGGCCAGCGGGATGTTGTCCTGCTCCTCTGCCGAAATTTTATAATCACTGGTCTTTTCCAGCAGGTGGTCGAGGATCTTCTCGGTCAGCACCCGGATGTGTTGGACATGCAGGCCGCTCGCCGTTGCGGAATTCCACGATCTGGCTCAGCACGCCCACCAGCATGGAGGTGTTGTGCTCCTGCTTGCGGGTCTGGTCCGAGACCATCCGCACCAGCCGCTGCTGTTTGGTATAGAGCCTGACGGTGTTGTTGACCCGCTGACAGACCACATTGGCGTAAAACGGGCGGGTGACAAAGTCCGAAGCGCCCATCTCGTAGGCCTTGCGGGTGATATCGCCCGAGACCTCGCTGGAGATCATGATGACCGGGATGTCCTCGATGGCGTGATTGCGGGTCATGTTCTGGAGCACGGCAAAGCCATCTTTCACGGGTGTGTTGATATCCAGCAACACCAGCGCGATATCGCCCAGGTGCTCTTGCAGCAGCTCCAGGCCTTTTTCGCCATCGGGTGCTTCCAGAATGCGGTAATCACTCTGCAGGGCCTCGGAGAGGAGGGAGCGGTTCCCTCTCGGAATCGTCCACGATCAGAATTTGACGTTTACGCTGCTGGCGCAGATCCCGTTCCCGCAGGGTGAGGGGGCCGGCCTCCAGCACGATGGCATTCTTTTTGGCTTTTGCCTGGTACATCAGGGAATCGGCACGGTGGACGGCCTCTTCCAGCGGGTCCGCAGAACCCTGAAGCACCGCACCGATGCTCAGCGAAAGGTGCAGATGGGGGTAGCCGGGGAGGGTGGTCTCCTCCACGGTGGTGCGGATCTGCTCCAGCTTGCTCTGCAAAAAGACGTCTGGATGCTCGCGGGGGATCCCGGGCAGGATCAGCAGGAATTTATCGCCGCCATAGCGGATGAGGGTGTCGGTCTGCCGGATGCAGCCCCGGATGACATTGGCGGCGGTGCCAAGGGCCAGGTCGCCTGCCTGGCGGCCGTAAGTATCGTTGTAAACTTCCAGGTTGTCCATATCCAGGATGGAAACGCCAGCGGGGCCGATGCTGGCCCGGGCCACGTCCTCATAGTAGCGGCGGTTGTACACGCCGGTGAGGGGGTCGTGGTAGAAGCGCATGTTGTGGCCGGAGGCCTGGCTCATGAGGGCCTCGCTGTCCTCGGCGCCGATGATATTGGCAAGGGGAGCGCTTTTGGTAAGCTCCAGCACATAGGGCTGGCCGTCCACTTCATAATACCGGGCCGTGATGTGGGCTGCCTGGTCACCGCAGATCTCCAGCCGGCAGTGTTCCACCCGGTCTGCCAGCGCCTGCTTGGCGGCGCAGCAGCGAGAGAACCGGTCCTTGTGGCGGCAGGCATAGCAGAAATCCGGCCCATGGGGGGGTCGGTGCGCGCGCCCTCCTGTATCTGCTGGAGGGTCTCGGCGTCCAGCAGGCGGACATCGGTATACACTTCGCGCAGGGCAGCCATGAGCTGCTGCATTTCTTTCATGGAGGTACAGTTGCTTTTCATAAGTTCCCCAATGCCTCCGGCAGAAAATGGGAGGCACCTGATGCTCGTATCCGGAGAATAAAATTTTCGGTTCGCTTTCGTAAGACACGATTATGTATGATTGTAAAGGATGGAAACGGAAAAGAAAAGGGAAAACACGGAAATTGCTTGGATTTTGTCGGATTTACTAGAAATCGTTTTCGGCTTCTGTGCAACAATTTTCTGCGGGGTGGGGGTAAAATGGGCAAAAGATTGCAATAAAATCAAAAATCTGGTATGATAAAAAGACGTTTCGCATTGTATCTGTATAGGAGGGAAAAGCCATGCTGATTCCGGTTATTTTATTTATCATCGGCCTGCTCTGCCTGATCAAGGGCGGCGACTGGTTTGTGGATGGCGCTTCGGCGCTGGCCCGGCGGTTCCACCTGCCGGAGCTGCTCATTGGTGCCACGGTGGTGTCCATCGGCACCACCCTGCCCGAGGTGATGGTCTCCACCATGTCGGCGGTGTCCGGCCATGGTGAGATCGCCTACGGCAACGCCATTGGTTCTGTCATCTGCAACGCGGCGCTCATCGCGGCCATTACCATCGCCGTCCGCCCGGGCAAGGTGGACCGTAAGACGCTGGGGATGCCAGTGGCGTTCTTCTTTGCGGCGGCAGCCATCTACTGCGTGGCAGCCTACGGCTTTGGCAAGTTCACCCGGCCTATGGGCCTCATCATGCTGGCCCTGTTCGTGGCCTATATGGTGGCCAACGTGCTCCAGATGAAAAACGCCCCGGCGGGCGCTGAGGCTGAGGCCGAAGCAGAGGCTGCCGAGGAAGAAATGACCCTGACCAAAACGCTGGTGCTTCTGGTGGCGGGTGCCGTGCTCATCGCCGTGGGTGCCAACCTGCTGGTGGACAACGGTACCCTCATTGCCCAGGCGCTGGGCGTGCCCGAGTCCGTCATTGCGCTGACCTTTGTGGCCCTGGGCACCTCGCTGCCCGAGCTGGTCACGGCCATCACGTCCCTCGTCAAGGGCTGCAGCGACCTCTCGCTGGGCAACATCGTGGGTGCTAACGTCTTCAATCTGGTGCTGGTCAGCGGCGCGTCCGTGACCATTGCGCCGTTCACCATTCCCCAGAGCTCCACCCTGTTTGGCATCAATTCCAGTCTGGTGCTGGACCTGCCCGTGATGCTGGCCGTCATGGTGCTCATGTGTGTCCCGGCGCTGGTGCGGGGCAAGCTCTCCCGGGTGCAGGGCGTGCTGCTGCTCTGCATCTATGCGGCGTTCTGCGCCATCCAGTTCACCATGTGAGCTGGGGCTGACGGAATCAAAACCACAAAAACGTCCCGCAGGGCCTGAACCTTGCGGGACGTTTTGTGGTATCATGACGAAATATTACTTTGAATAAGACTCCCAGCGGACAGAGGCGTCCAGCTGGGCGGGGGTCAGGTTGAACACGGCGTCAATAAGGTCGGTGCGGAACGTGGCGTTGCCGGTGCCGTGGGCAAGGCGGCGGGCCTCGGCCAGCTCTCCCGCAACCCCCATGGTCGCCGCCGCCGCGCAGGCCGCCGCAAAGGGCTGGCCGGGCATAGCCCCCGCAGAACGCGCCCATGAGGGCGGTGAGCATACAGCCGCTGCCCGTGACGCGGGACATGGTGGCGCAGCCGTTGTGGAGCAGAATGGTTTCTCTGCCGTCCATCAGCACGTCGATGGGGCCGGAAACGGCCACCACGGCCCCGGTCTGCACGGCCAGCGCTCTGGCAGAAGCCACGGTGCGGGGAGGGTCTTCTCCGTGATCTGGTCGGCGTCGCTCACGTCCCCGCTGCCCGCCGCCCGGCGCTGGGCCAGAGCGCGAATCTCCGACGCGTTGCCCCGGATGACCGCAAACTGCACGGCGTCCAGCAGCCGGGCCGATTCCGCCCGGCGGAGGCTGGTGTTGCCGGCACCCACAGGGTCAAAGACCACGGGTTTGCCTGCCCGGTTGGCCGCCTGCCCGCCCAAAATCATGGACTCCACTTTGTCCATGGCGCCCAGATTGCACAGCAGAGCGCTGGCGGCGGCAGCGGTCTCCTGCACTTCCCGGATGTCCGAGGCCATGGTGGGGGAGCCGCCCACGGCCAGAAGGATGTTGGCGCAATCGTTGACGGTGACAAAGTTGGTGATGCAGTCCACCAGCGGGGCGCGGCGGTGCACCTGTTCCAGAGCAGAACCAAAGTTCATGGAGAAAAGCCTCCTTGTGTTAATAAAAAAGAAGAGGTCTTGCCGGGGTCAATAAAGCCCTCGCCGTACACTTCGCCCGCCTCCGTGACCATGACCATGCAGCCGGGGTCGATGCGGTAGGCGGCGGTGCGGATGCGGTAGACCTGGGGCCGGGCGCAGACGCAGAGGAGCATCTGCCGCTCGGCGTTGGTGTAGGTGCCAATGGCCTTGAGCATGGTGGAGCCGCGCTCGCACTCGCGGGAGATCTCGTCGGCGATCTCCTGCCCTTTTGTGGTGATGATGGTGAGCATCTTGCTGGAAGAGCTGCCGTACATGACCTTATCAATGACCAGCGAGGTGATGACCGTGGTGACGAGGCCGTACAGAACGGAATCCACCGTGCCGAACACGGGCCAGCCCAGCAGGATGACGACCAGATCAATGCCGCCCGTGACCGCCCCGATGGAGAGGTGGGGCCGCAGCACCTTGATGGACATGGTGAGGAAATCCGTGCCGCCGCTGGAAGAGCCCCGCATGTAGAGCAGGGCCAGCGCGAAGCCCCAGGTGACGCCTGCAAACAGGGCTGCCACCAGCGGGTCGCCGGTATAGCAGCCCACCCGGCAAAGACGACATCCTGAAAAACGGTGCACCACACCATGCTCACCAGCGACTTTGCCAGAAAGGCCCGGCCCACAAAGCGGATGCTCAGGGCCACGAGAGGCAGGTTGAACACCAGCGTGGTGATGCCCACGGGCAGGTGCCACAGGTAGTTGACGATGAGGGCCAGGCCCGAGATGCCGCCGGGGGCAAAGTCTGAGCCGCGGGCAAAGTAGCAGATGCTGAGGGCATACAGGAACCCGGCGGCCAGATTGTACAGCTGGTCCACCACGAGGGTGCGCTTGTTCATAAAAATCGCCTCCCGGTATCAAAACAAAAAGAAATTACTGGATGGAAGCCGCCAGAGCGGGGATCTCGCTCAGATTCCCGATGTGGAAGCGGGCCGCGCTCTGGTCAAAGGGGAAGCGCTCGTCCCGCAGGGCGGCCACAAGGCCCCCGGCGGCCGCGCCCGCCTGCACGCCGTAGGTGGAGTCTTCCACGATAAGGCATTCCTCCGGGCGGCGGCCAAGCCGCGCCATGGTGTGGAGATAAATTTCAGGGTCGGGCTTGCTGGCTTCAAACTGCTCCCCGCTGACGATGACGGGGAAAAACTCCATCAGCCCGCACTCGCCCAGCACCTGCCGGATGTTGCTCATGGGGCTGGAGCTGGCCAGCGCCAGCTGCAAGCCCATGGCCCGCAGCTGCTCCAGCATGGGGCGGGCTTCCGGGCGGAGGATATCGGGGAAGTGGATGGGCTCGTTTTCGTCGGCCTGCATCAGCTCTTTTTCAAACTCCGGGGTAAAGGGCACCCGGCAGAGCCTGGCCATAAAGCGGGGGTACTCCTGGCTGGACATGCCCACGGTGGGGTACATGCTCTCCAGAGTGACCCAGGGGTATTTTGTTTGCAGGTTGCGGGCCTGCATCCCGAGGTAGACGGGTTCGCTGTCGATGAGCACACCGTCCATATCAAAGATCACGGCCCGGATGGGGGATGGCATGGGAACGCTCCTTTCCGGCGGCGTTCACCGCGTATGCTCCTGATGATAGGCCTTTTTCTCAGCGTACATTTTCTGATCCAGCTCATTGAGGAAACTCTCGGTGGAGCGGCCATTGTACCGGACCAGGCCCATAGAGAACGAAAGCTTGAACGGAGCGGTTGTGGTCTGGTTGAAATGGCGCAGGCCATCCTCAATGGCGGCCCGGGTATCTTCCAGCATTTTGTCATTGCCGCGGCTCAGCAGGATGACGAATTCATCGCCCGCCATCCGGATGGCAACAGCGTCCTCCGGCAGGGAGGCGGAAAGGATTTTGCCGATCTCCCGAATGGCCCGGTCGCCCATAGAGTGGCCGTAGCGGTCGTTGATCTTTTTGAAATCGTTCACGTCCATCATGATGCCGTACAGCTGGCGGGGGTTCGTCTTGTGAGCTTTCTCAAGATAGAAGTTCATGTATTTGCGGTTGAACAGGCCGGAAGTCTCGTCCACAAAGGTGTTGATGTTTTGCAGCTGGATGTGGATGAAGACCATCGCGACCGCTGCGGCCAGCCAGCCTGTGGACAGACCGTAGAAGATGCCTTGGACGACAGTGCCCAGGATGCAGGGGATGACAAAATAGAACACCGGGAAAAACTCAATGGTAATGCCGGTCTGTTTGGAGCGGGTGACTCGATAAATACTCTCAGCAAAGTAAAGGAACAGCGTGGCATAAAGGAGAAAATTCAGCGGGCCGCGAGAGTAGACATTTTCTGCCGAAACGTGGAAGATGAGCCCGGTGCCGAACAGGTTGATGACCATGAGAAGCTGTACGAGGAGGAGCGGAATGCCCAGCGTCAGGATTTTCCGGTGCAGCCGCCGGGTGCTGCGGTAGATACGGAAATCCACGAACAGGCACCACAAAAAGCCCACCAAAACGGTGGAACCGGTGCAGAGGGTATTGGTAAGGACAACGAGCGTGTGACAGCCCCAGAACGACTGTCCGTCAATGAGGAAACTGATGGTCTCGGTGACCAGCGCGACCAGCGACCGCCAACATTCCATCGTAAAGGATGGCACCGATCTGTTTTGTCTCACTGTTCCGGACGCGGAGGAGGAACAGAAAGGCCACAAGGATGATACCGGTTCCATTTGCGACCAGAATTTCCGGAATGTTCATGGGAAGCCTCCTTTCGCTGTCAGGGGATGAAATGTATGAAAAATCATTTCCTTATGCAAGGACTTTATCCAGTTGGAATTGCGGGATTGGATTCAGCCGGTCGAGTCGTTCAAGCTCCTTTCGGCGAAAACAGGACATACGATCCATCTTATTATAGCATGAAAATGGAGCTTGCCAAGGGGAAGAGAAAACGTGATGGCCCTGTTCGAGTCTTGTACCGTCCACATCGCTCCAACGTAAGTCAGGGGCGGAACAAAAAAGAGAGCCGCCAACTTACGTTGGAGACTCTCTTTCATCAAGTGGAGCATTGTCAACGGCAGTCGAATCTTTAAGCTGGCATATCGTTGCTGCGGTCAGAGCGCTTTAAGCCGAGAAACGGCGGTACCTCGGAACGCTTCATTCCTTGCTCGTGTGCTTTTTTCAGTTGGTATTCGTGCAGGGCAATGCTGTCCAGCAGATCACGCTGATTTTGGGAGGCTGCATAGTAATCGACGCCGAACCGTTTGCAGACAGCACTGAGTTGGTCAAGCATTTCAACAGCAGTAGGGGACATTCGTTTGACTTCGATATCCATAAAAACTCCTTTTCCTAAAGGCGTGAGAGCAAGAACCGTCCCGTGGCCACAAATTTTCAATTGTTGAAAATTCTTGCCCCTTTGGGACAGCTTCTTGTTGGGGCGTGCCTGCCCCAAACCCTGCTGTTGAGGTTGCGACAAACCAGGAGTTATCGAACCGCACTTGTGATTTCTTCTAATGTGTCCTGGCGAAGCCACTTTCCAAATACTTGAGAATTCTTTGACGGCAGATAACCCAAATTCGTATATCCCAGCTTCTTCAAAAGGCTCATACTTGGAATGTTCTCTCTTTCAGTAAAACAGATAAAATCCCACTGAGGATAGTGCTTGTGTAAATACTCAATTAAAGAGGACAAGGCTTCATAGGCGTAACCGTTTCGGTGAACTTTATAAGAAAATGTGTACCCTAAAGAAATTGTGCCCTCGTTAGGCATAACGACGATTTCGCCAATCATGACATCCGTTTCTCTTAATGCAACACTAATCATAGTCGGCGATGCGATATTCAGGGCATTGTCTTTATTACGCTCGATCAAAGCAACAATATCCTTATAATCTTTCGTCTGGCCTCGTTGATATTTCGAGCATCGCTCGTTATTTCGATAATCAACCATCTGAATCGCATCTTTAGGACTTACATTTCTTAGTCTGAGCCGATTTGTTTCTAAAAAGGTCATCTTCTCATCCTTTCACATTCCGGCTTATGGGCCGAGTAGCCCTTCCTCAAAACCTCCTGTAAACAAAAAACGTACCCGAACCCTTTCTCGTAAAGAATCGGGTTCGTACGACCTTGGGACATTCCTACGGGTCCAGGAACCGCGGGCTAAGCAACAGCCCACTGGGCTGATTGCTTACTCTGCCGCTGCGCGTCAGAGCCGCCCTGTTCGAGTCCTGTCCCGTCCACCGAACCGCAGTCATCCCGGTAGACATTCCTGGACTCCACCAACCACGCACTAAAAAACAGTCCACCGGACTGTTTTTTGCCCCGCCTGCGGCGGTGCCGTGCTTTCGAGTCCTGTACCGCCCACCACAAACAAAAAATCCTCAGACGAAAGTCTGAGGATGTTTGTGGTGGAGCATTCTCCACAGCACTCGAACCCAACACCTCTTCACGGGAGATGGTTTTGGAATCGTCCGTGAAGTTGAAATTGAGCACGACCCGGTCGTCAAAGACGTAGACCGAGTTGACAAAGGTATCAATGATCTGCCGCTGGTGTTCCATGTGCTGCCCATGTCACCCTTTGCGGAATTTTTTCAAACCAGAACCGCATCCACTCGCGGGTCAGGACGGGCTTTTTTCAGCTCTTCTTCCAGAATGCTGGTGTTCAGGCTTCTTTCCGGGCTTCCAGTTCGTCCAGCCGCTGCTTGGTGGTCGGGGTCAGGATGCCCTGTTCAATGGCTTCCAGAAGGTTTGCCAGCCGTTTCTCTGTATCCCGGAGCTGGTCTTTCAAAACAGGCAGTCGGGTGTTCTCCTGCTGCTGGGCTTCCATAATCAAATCTATCAGCTGTTCGATGATTTCATCGCTGAAAATCACCTTAATGGCAGTCTCCACCACGAACCGTTCCAACGGCTCTTTGCGGATAGCTTTCAGGTCGCAGTGCGCCTTGCCGTGGCGTTTGGCGTTGCCGCACTTGTAGTAATAGTAGGTGTTTCCCATGTGGCTGGTGCCGCTCTCGCCGCCCATCAGGGTGCCGCACTTGCCGCAGAACAGCTTGGTGGTCAGCAGATAGCTCACATCCTCTTTTGCGGGTCGACCATGGGCAATCCTGTTTTTTTGCTCGAAACGCTGCTGCACCCGGTCGAACAAGTCCTCGTCCACGATGGCCGGAATGCCGCCCGGTGTCACGATGTCCTTATATCGGTATTCACCTATGTAACGGCGGTTCCGGAAAATCTGGAAGAAGCTGTTCTTGACAAAAGGCTTGCCGGTACGGGTGCGCAGCCCTCGCTCGTTCAGGGATGCTGCGATTTTCTCGGCAGGCTCGCCGTTGGCGTACCGGGTAAAAAAATCTCCTGCACAATGGGAGCCGTCTCCGGGTCGATATGGTACAGTCTGTCCTCCTTGCCAATGGTGAAGCCCAGCGGAACGATACCGCCGTTGTACTTGCACTGGAGGGCATTTTCGCGTTCACCGCGCGCTACTTTCAGGGCAAGTTCGGCGGAATAGTATTCCGCCATGCCGATAAGCATACTCTCCACCATAATGCCTTCAGGCCCCTGCGAGATGGGTTCCATGGCAGACACCAGATGGACACCGTTCTTCTCCAGCTGGTACTTGTAGTTCACGGCATCGAATCGGTTCCGGGCAAAGCGGTCCAGCTTCCAGACCAGAACTACGTCGAAGATTTTCTTTGCGCTGTCCTTAATCATCCTCTGGAAGTCCGGGCGGTCATCCGTCTTGGCAGAGTAGGCACGGTCGATGTAGGTGCCGACCACGGTGATACCGTTCTTCTCGGCGTAGTCCTTGCAGTCGCGCAGCTGTCCTTCAATGGACGCTTCTCTCTGGCTGTCAGATGAATAGCGGGCGTAGATCACGGCGGTCATGGTTGCACCTCCTTGGCAGTATGTTCGGGTTGCCTTTATAGTATCGAGTTAAGCGCAGCTTGTCAACAATCTGCGAGCAGATTGAAATGTGAAAATTACGAAACGCAGCGAAAAAAGGGGAGAGCAAGAACCGTCCCGTGGCCACAAATTTTCAATTCTTGAAAATGTTGTGCCCTTCCTGGGACTGCACTTCTGCAACGCTCCCGCGTTTTGAAATGTTCTTGTTGGGGCGTGCCTGCCCCAGACCCTGCTGGAAACGAGTACGGCAAACGGGAATTTTTGTTATTCTACGATACCTTCAATATAGCTGTAATCAATATTTCCCTTTGTAATAGAATAGAAAAATGGATCTTTTCTAATTGTATCATCTGAATTGATAATAAAATTATTCCAATCGCCTGCCTCGTTGCCATCAGACAAATAAATAGTAACTCTGAAACTATATCCCATATATCCCAAAGATGGCTTTGACCGCTTTACTTCGACGCCATTCAAATTTTCGACAATATGCTGAATCTGCTCTTTGTCGGTAATATGTGTTGCGTTTCCGCTATTGCCATTGAAAACAACTATTTCCATAACCTCATTAGGGTCTAAGTCCATCAAGTCGAGTGGAATATTAAACCATACAACAATGCCCATCAAAAGAATTATAACAACAGACAGCAATATGATGATTTTCTTTTTCATATCAGTTCAACTCCTTTGTCAACTTTCGATTTGTTGAACTAAGCCGAGTATATCACACCTACCAAGAAAAGAATACCCTGATATAGTGAAATTTTGTCATTTTTCTGCGTACGTGCGTACACGCGCCGCAGGAATTCCAAAGGGGCGCAGCCCCTTGGCACACAGACTTTGGCAGAAAGTCTAGTGTGTTACGCCTTGCCAGAGGTGTACAGGCTCCCGGTGCGCACGTTCGCAGCAATTGCCATTAATGCGCCATATAAGTGGCAATCAAGTTCGCACAAAGCGACCTTGATCCCGCCAAAGCAAAAGGCAGGATACCACTATCATAGTGATACCCTGCCTTTGCTCGTTTACCGTTCCGAGTAGTCCTTCCGCAGAACCTCCGATAAACAAAAAACGTACCCGAACCCTTTTTCGTAAAGAATCGGGTTCGAGTACGAACTGTTTGGTGGACGGTACAGGACTCGAACCTGTGACCTCCTGCACGTCAAGCAGATGCTCTACCAGCTGAGCTAACCGTCCATATTCTGTTTTGCTGAGGTCAGCTCAGTTATGATACCACAGCTCCGGGCAAAAAGCAATACTTTTTTGCAAAATCGTAAAAAAATATTTCTGTCGGCCGGTGGCTGCACGCTGTGGAACGGGGGCGGCGCTGGCGCATTTTGGGAGTTCATCGGTTTTCCGTTGCCCCTTTTTACCGGCTGTGCTATAATAAGATGATTACAATAGGAAAGGTATCGCAGGATGAGAGTATTGGGCATCGACCCGGGCTACGCCATCGTGGGCTGGGGCGTTCTGGATTACGCGGGAAACCGCTTTGCTCCGGTGGATTTCGGCGCGGTGTGCACCGACGCGGGTGTGCCGTTTGAGCGGCGGCTGGACGAGGTGTACGCGGGCATCAAAGAGGTCATCGAGCGGACGCAGCCCGAGGTGCTGGCCATCGAAAAGCTGTTCTACCAGCACAACCAGACCACGGTCATCGGCGTGGCCGAGGCCCGCGGCGTCATTTTGCTGGCGGCGGCACAGGCGGGGCTGCCCATTTACGAGTACACCCCCATGCAGGTCAAGCAGGCGGTGACAGGCTACGGCAAGGCCGTGAAAAAGCAGGTGCAGGAGATGACCCGGGTGCTGCTCCACCTGCCTGCCGTCCCCAAGCCCGACGACACCGCTGATGCGCTGGCCATGACCATTACGTTCTGCCACACCAACGGCAACCAGCTCAACCGTTTCATGCGGCGGGGCGTCGGGCCAATTTAATTGTTATGATTCGTGTATAAGGGAAGGTTTCCCTTTGTACAACCTCTCAGTCTCACTTCGTTCGACAGCTCCCCTAGTAGGGGAGCCTCTGGCGAAGAGGAAGAGCTACCCGCTATGCCAAGGCCTCCCCTACTAGGGGAGGTGGCATTGCGAAGCAATGACGGAGAGGTTGGACAGGGGAGAAGCTGACCGAAAGAGGGAAAACACTTTATGATCTATTGCTTAACCGGAAAAATCATCAAAAAAGACCATGAACGCGGTGGTGGTCAGCTGCGGCGGGGTGGGCTACTACACCCAGTGCCCGGCCAGCGTGGCAGGGGCGCTGCCCGGTGTGGGGCAGGAAACCACCCTGTACACCGTGATGAGCGTGACTGAGAACGATGTAAGCCTGTACGGCTTTGCCACCGAGGAGCAGCAGGCCTGCTTTGAGATGCTGACCGCCGTTTCCGGCGTGGGCCCCAAGGTGGGGCTTGCTATCCTGAGCGTGATGGAGCCGGACCGGGTGGCGCTGGCCATCTCGGCAGGCGACCACAAGGCGTTCAAGGCGGCCTCCGGTGTGGGGCCCAAGCTGGCCCAGCGCATTGTGCTGGAACTGAAAGACAAGGTGGCCAAGGGCTTTGTGGACGGCATCAGCCTGGAAGACGTGGCCGGAGCCACTTCTACAGCGCCCGCCGCGCAGGGGGCCGGGCAGGCCATGCCATTGCACTGGTCTCGCTGGGGTACAGCCAGAGCGAGGCCGCCATGGCCGTTTCGAAGATCGATGCGACACTGCCCGTGGAGGAGATCATCAAGCTGGCACTCCGGGGCATGGCAGGCAGGAGGTAAGCAATGCAGGACGAAACCGCGCTGTACGGCGCAAAAATGATGCAACCCGGGCTGACGGTGGCGGACAACGAAGAAAACAGCCTCCGCCCTCAGCATCTGGAAGACTACATCGGGCAGGAAAAGGTCAAGCAGAACCTGAAAATTTATCTGGAAGCCGCCAAGCGGCGGGGCGAGCCCATGGATCACATCCTGCTCTACGGCCCTCCGGGCCTGGGCAAGACGACACTGGCGGGCATCATTGCCAACGAGATGGGAGTGCAGATCCGCATCACCAGCGGCCCGGCCATTGAGAAGCCCGGCGACCTGGCCGCCCTGCTGACCAATTTACAGGAGGGCGACGTCCTCTTCATCGACGAGATCCACCGCCTCTCCCGGCAGGTGGAAGAGGTGCTTTACCCGGCACTGGAGGACTACGCGCTGGACATCATGATTGGCAAGGGCCCCAGCGCCCAGAGCATCCGCATCAACCTGCCCCGGTTCACCCTCGTGGGGGCCACCACCCGGGCGGGCCAGATCACCGGTCCTCTGCGGGACCGCTTCGGCGTGCTGCTCAAGCTGGAACTCTACAGCCCGGAGGAGCTTTCCCGCATCATCCAGCGCTCGGCGGGCATCCTCGACCAGCCCATCACCCCGGAGGGTGCTTACGAGCTGGCCAAGTGCAGCCGGGGCACGCCTCGTGTGGCCAACCGCTTTTTGAAGCGCATCCGCGATTTTGCCACGGTGCTGGGAGACGGCGTCATTGACCGGGACGTCTCCCTCATGGGTCTCAAGCGGATGGACGTGGACGCCCTGGGGCTGGATGAACTGGACCGCAGCCTGCTGCGCGCCATCATTGAGATGTACAACGGCGGCCCGGTGGGCCTGGAAACGCTGGCAGCGGCTCTGGGCGAAGAGGCCGTCACGCTGGAAGATCTCTGCGAGCCCTACCTGATGCAGATGGGCTTTTTTTTGACCCGGACGCCCCGGGGCCGCTGCGCCACGCGGCTGGCCTACGAGCACCTGGGCCTCAAGGCCCCGGAAACGGGCAGCCCGGAGGACAACGGACAACAGAGCTTGTTTTAACCGACTCGCCCTCTCAGGCGCTTCGCGCCAGCTTATCCTCCCTCTGTCGCGTTGCGACATCTCCCTCCGGCCGGAGGGAGTCTTTCGGAGGGAGAGCCAAGAATAGGACGGAGAGGGAATGTGCTTTAAAATATGGAGGTACTGATTATGGGAAAATATTTTGGAACGGATGGCGTCCGCGGTGTGGCGGGCGCGGACCTGACCTGTGAGATGGCCATGAAGATCGGCCGCGGCGCTGCTGCTGTCCTGACGGACAGCACCGGCCACCGCCCCCGCATCCTCATCGGCAAGGATACCCGCCAGTCTGGCGATATGCTGGAAGCGGCCCTGACCGCCGGCCTGTGCAGCGTGGGCGCGGACGTGGAGAGCCTGGGCGTGCTGCCCACCCCCGCTGTGGCCTATCTGGTCAAGAAATACAACGCGGATGCCGGTGTTGTCATCTCGGCCTCCCACAACCCGATGGAATTCAACGGCATCAAGATCTTCGCCGGCACCGGCTACAAGCTGCCGGATGATGTGGAAAACGAGATCGAGAAGCACATTGACAACGACTGTGCCGACATCCCGCTGGCGACCGGAGCCTCTGTGGGCCGGGTGTCTGTCCGGGCGGACGGCCTGCAGGACTATGTGGACCACCTGTATGAGTCGGTCAACGGCGATCTGTCCGGCCTGAACGTCTGCATCGACTGCGCCAACGGCGCTTCTGCCGCTGTGGCACAGAAGCTGTTTCCCCGGCTGGGCGCCAAGTGCACGTTCATTGGCATCACGCCGGACGGTGCCAACATCAACAAGGACGTGGGCAGCACCCATCTGGACAATCTGGAAAAGGCAGTTGTGGAAGGCGGATTTGACTGCGGCATTGCCTTTGACGGCGACGCGGACCGCTGCCTGGCCTGCGATGAGCTGGGCCATGAGATCGACGGCGACAAGGTTATTGCTCTGCTGGCCGTGAGCATGAAAGAAAAAAGGGCCGTCTGGACGGAAATACCGCCGTGGTGACGGTTATGTCCAATCTGGGCTTCATCAAGTATATGGAGAGCCAGGGCATCCACACCGAGAAGACCGCCGTGGGCGACCGCTATGTGCTGGAAAACATGCGCGAGAACGGCTACGCCATCGGCGGCGAGCAGAGCGGCCATGTCATCCTGCTCCACCACGCCACTACCGGTGACGGCGAGCTGACGGCGGGCAAGCTGCTCAAGCTGCTGGCCGAGAGCGGCAAGAAGATGAGCGAGCTGAACAGCGTTTACGCCCAGTACCCGCAAGTATTGGTCAACGTGACGGCCAACGCCGCCCAGAAAGCCGCCTATAAAGAGGACGAAGTGCTGGCGGGCTTTATTGAGAACGAGCAGCAGAACCTGATGGGCATGGGCCGCGTGCTGGTGCGTGTGTCCGGCACCGAGCCCAAGATCCGTGTCATGGTCGAGGGCCAGGACCTGGAGGCCATCCACCGCTGTGCAGACCGGATCGTGGAAAAGATCAACAAACGAATTCTGAAACAGTAAAAAGGAGAACGCTATGCGCCCTGCAGATACCTGGAAAGATTACGAGCTGCTGGATGCTACCGGCGGCAACCGGCTGGAGCGATGGGGAGAGACCATCCTCATCCGGCCGGACCCGCAGGTGGTGTGGAAAACGCCCCGGCAGAGCCCCCTGTGGGCCAGGGCAGATGCGGTGTATCACCGCTCCAACCAGGGCGGCGGCGAGTGGGAGTACCGCCGCCGGCTGCCTGAAAAATGGAAGATCAGCTGCGGCGAGGGAGAGGAGAAGCTGACCCTCATCGTGAGCCCCACCGGCTTCAAGCACACCGGCGTCTTCCCGGAGCAGGCCGTCAACTGGGCCTGGTACGCCAAAAGATCCGTGCTGCCGGACGCCCGGTAAAAGTGCTGAACCTGTTTGGCTACACCGGCGGTGCCACGCTGGCCGCGCGGCGGCGGCGGGTGCTACCGTCTGCCATGTGGACGCCTCCAAGGGCATCGTGGCATGGGGCAAGGACAACGCCGCCGCCAGCGGCCTGGCCGACCGGCCCATCCGCTGGCTCGTGGACGACTGCGCCAAGTTCGTGGCCCGGGAAAAGCGCCGGGGCAACACCTACGACGGCATCATCATGGACCCGCCCAGCTATGGCCGCGGCCCCGGCGGCGAGATCTGGAAGCTGGAAGACTGCATCTATGACCTCATCAGCCAGTGCGAGGAAGTGCTGAGCGATAAGCCGCTCTTCTTTGCCGTCAACAGCTACACCACGGGCCTGTCGCCCGCCGTGATGGAGTACATGCTCAAGACCACGCTGGTGCCCCGTTTTGGCGGGCAGACCAGCTGTGACGAGATCGGCCTGCCCGTCTCGGCCACCGGCGGCGTGGTGCCCTGCGGCGCAACGGCCATCTGGGAAGAGTAAATACTCCTTCCGTCATCGCTGCGCGATGCCACCTCCCTCAGTGAGGGAGGCTTTCTGACGGCAGAGACCCAAAAGGCTCCCTCTTTGAGGGGGCTGCCGCTGCAGGCGGCTGGGGGAGTTTATAAAATAATCTAAGAATGGGGTACAGCCTCTTTGAGAGGGGCGCACCACCAGAAAGAGAACACAAATGAGTGAAACGATTTTAACAGCAGAAAATTTAAAGTTCCGCTATGACCCGGAGCAGCCCGTCTACGCGCTGGACGGGGTCTCGGCCAGCGTCAAGCGGGGCGAGTTCGTCGCCGTGCTGGGTGCCAACGGCTGCGGCAAATCCACCCTGGCCAAACAGTTCAACGCCATCCTCCTGCCGGAGGCAGGCACTGTGCTGGTGGAGGGGATGGACACCGCCGACGAGAGCAACATTTACGACATCCGCCAGACCGTGGGCATGGTGTTCCAGAACCCGGACAACCAGATCGTGGCCACCGTGGTGGAGGAAGACGTGGCCTTTGCGCTGGAGAACCTGGGCGTCCCGCCCGAGGAGATGCGCCGCCGGGTGGACGACGCCATGAAGATGGCGGGCATCTACGAGTTCCGGGAGCGGGCACCCCACCACCTTTCCGGCGGCCAGAAGCAGCGCGTTGCCATTGCAGGCGTCGTGGCCATGCGGCCGGACTGCCTCATTCTGGACGAAGCCACCGCCATGCTGGACCCCCGGGGCCGGGAGCAGGTGATGCAGACCATCCACTACCTCAACAAGAACATGGGCATCACCGTGGTGTCCATCACCCACTATATGGAAGAAGCTGCCAAGGCCGACCGGGTGCTGGTGATGAGCAAGGGCAAAGTGGTCCTGGAAGGTACCCCGAAAGAGGTGTTCAGCCAGACCGAGAAAGTCCGCTCCCTCCATCTGGACGTGCCGCAGGCCGCCGAGCTGCGGGATGAGCTGGTCAAGGCAGGCATCGACCTGCCCGAGGGCATCATTGACACGGGCGAATGCGCACAGGCTCTGTACGAGCTGCTGCAGTGAGGAGGGGTGAACGATGGCAGACATTATCAAGGTAGAACACCTGAGCTATATCTATAACCCCGGAATGCCCAATGCGGTCACCGCGCTGGACGATGTGAGCTTTACCGTGGAAGAGGGCGATTTTGTGGGCATCATCGGGGCCACCGGCTCCGGCAAGAGCACCCTCATTACCCACATGAACGGCCTGAACAAGCCCACCAGCGGCAAAATTTATATTGATGGCCGCGACCTGTGGGCCGAGCCCGAAAAAAAAATAAGAGATTTCCGTTTCCTCACCGGTCTGGTGTTCCAGTACCCGGAGTACCAGCTGTTTGAGGAGACCTGCTATAAAGATATCGCCTTTGGCCCCAAGAACATGGGCCTGGACGAGGCCGAGATCGACAAGCGGGTGCACGAAGCAGCCGCCTTTGTCGGCCTGGACGAGGCCCTTTTGGAGCGCAGCCCCTTTGAGCTGTCCGGCGGCCAGAAGCGCCGGGTGGCGGTGGCAGGCGTCATGGCCATGAAGCCCCGCATCCTCGTGCTGGACGAGCCCGCCGCGGGCCTGGACCCCGAGGGCCGGGATGAGATCCTGAGCGAGGTGAAAGAGTACCACAAAAAAAAGACGGGCACCACGGTCCTGCTGGTCTCCCACAGCATGGAGGACATTGCCAAGTACGCCAACCGGGTGCTGGTGATGTCCAACAAGAAGATCGCCATGTACGATACGGTGGAGAACGTGTTTGCCCGGGCTCCGGAGCTGCTGGAGCTGGGCCTGAGCGTGCCCCAGGTGACAAAAATTTTCCTCAAGCTGCGGGAGATGGGGGTGGACGTCCCGGCGGACGTGTACACCATCCCCTATGCGGTCAAGACCAGTCTGGCCGCCAAGGCGCGGCGGGACGCCGGGGAGTCTCTTGTATTGCCCCGGGATGCGGAGAACGGGAAAGGGGGCGTGTCCGGATGCTGAGAGATATCACCATTGGCCAGCACTTCCCGGGCAACAGCCTTGTGCACAAATTTGACCCCCGGCTCAAGCTGGTGCTCACCATTGCTTATATCATCCTGCTGTTCGCGGCTTCCAACCCGCTGGGACTGGCATTGTCCATCCTGTTCCTGGTGGGGATGTACGCTGTGGCAAAGATCCCGTTCAAGCTCATCCTCAAGAGCCTGAAACCAATTTTACCCATTGTCGTCTTTACGGCAGTGCTCAACCTCTTCTTCGTCTCGGGTGAGGGGGAGCCGCTGGTGCACATTGGATTCCTGACCGTTTACGCCGAGGGCGTCAAGTACGCCATCCTGATGGCGGTGCGCGTCATGGCCCTGATCGCGGGCACCAGCCTGCTGACTTACACCACCAGCCCCATCGTGCTGACGGATGCCATTGAGCAGCTGCTCAAGCCGCTGGGCAAGATCCACTTCCCGGTGCACGAGCTGGCCATGATGATGAGCATTGCGCTCCGCTTCATCCCCACCCTCATCGAGGAGACGGACAAGATCATGAACGCCCAGAAAGCCCGCGGTGCCCAGCTGGACACCGGCAAGATGACCGAGCGCATCAAAGGCGCTGGTGCCCGTCCTCATCCCGCTGTTCATCTCGGCGTTCCGCCGCGCGGACGAGCTGGCCATGGCTATGGAATGCCGCTGCTACCGCGGCGGTGACGGCCGCACCCGCCTGAAAGTGCTCCGCTGCACCAGACAGGATTACATTGATCTGGCGGTCTGCATCGTCTGCTTTGTGATCATCCTGTCGTCTCGGCTGGTGTTCCCGTATTCGGCTCCCCCAGTCGCCTGCGGCGACAGCCCCCCAAGGAGGGGGCCTTAAGCCTCCCTCTTTGAGGGAGGTGGACGGCAAAGCCGTGACGGAAGGAGTTCCATGCAGAACTTTTTACTTACCCTTGCCTACGATGGCACCAACTACTGCGGGTTTCAGGTGCAGCCCAACGGGCGGAGCGTGGCCCAGACCTTTCAGGATGGGCTGGAGGCCGTGCTGGGCTGCCGCCCGGATATCAAGGGGTGCAGCCGCACCGACGCGGGCGTCCACGCGCTGGGCTTTATGCTCAATTTCCACGCCGACACCCGCATCCCGGTGGAAAAGCTGCCGCTGGCCCTCAACCAGCACCTGCCGCCGGATATCCGGGTGCTGGCGGCGCGGGTGGTACCGGAGGATTTCCATGCCCGGTACGCGGCCCACACCAAAACGTATCTCTACCGCATCCACAACAGCCCCATCGACTCGCCGTTTGACGAGAAGTATTATACCCGGGTGCCCCGGCGGCTGGACACGGCCAAAATGAACACGGCAGCCCGGCGGTTTGTGGGCAAACACGATTTCCTGGCCCTGTGCGCGGCGGGGGTCTTCCGCTGCCGCCCACGGTGACACGGTGCGGACCATCACGGCCTGCGGAGTGGAGCGCAAAGGGGACGAAGTAGAGATCACCGTCACCGCGGATGGATACCTCTACAACATGGTGCGCATCCTGGCCGGGACCCTCTGCGAAGTAGGGGCCGGGCGGATGCAGCCCGAGGCCATCCCGGGCATCCTTGCCAGCCGTGACCGGCACAAGGCGGGCCCCACCCTGCCCGCCAAGGGACTGTTTTTGAAGAGTGTGGAGTATGATTGAGAGGTGGCTAGCCCTCTCAGCCTCACGCTGTTCGGCAGCTCCCCCAAAGGGGGAGCCCTTGGCAAAGAGATGAAGTTTGCGTGGATTGCCAAGGCCTCTCACTTTGGGAGAGGTGGCATTGCGATTGCAATGACGGAGAGGGCAAGCCATTTAGGACAAGGAGAACAACCAAATGAGAAAGAACCATCGCGGCCAACGCCCCGAGAGTGACGAGCCGCTTTCGGCCGGGCGGGTCGAATATCTGGAGCAGGCCCGCGCCCGGGTGCGGGCACGGCGGCTGCGGCGCACGGCGCTCATCGTGGCGGTGCTGACGGCTGTGGTGCTGTTTACCACCGGGCTGGTGGGCAGCTCGGTGGCGCTGGTCAAGGACTGTGTGGACACCACCCGCATTGCCCTGATGCCGGGCCCCGGCTGGCCCCAGCAGACCGGCGTGATGGAGCCCACCCAGGTGCTGCCCATGACGGGCGGCTTTGTGGAGCTGGGCGGCGACAGCTGCGTGGTGTACTCCCGCACGGGCACCCGGCTCAACAGCATCCAGAGCGGCTATGGCCGTCCGGCGCTGGCGGCGGGCAAGACCCGTTTTGTGCTCTACAACCGCTCCGGCAACGAGCTGCGGGTGGAGAGCCGCACCCAGAACCTCTACACCAAAAAACTGGAAAACAAGATCTTCCTCTGCGCCATGTCCGATAACGGCACGCTGGCCGTTGTCACCGATGATGTGAGCAGCATGGCGGAGCTGCTGGTGTATTCTCCCGCCATGGAGCAGCAGCTCCGCTGGAACATGACCTCCAACGACGGCACCCCGCTGCGGATGGCGTTCTCGCCGGACAGCCGCCGGCTGGCGGCTGCTGCCGTCACGGCCGGCGGCGGGCAGATGCAGACAAACCTTTATGTTGTCACCTTGGCCCAGGGCGACCCGGTCAATGTGGGGAGCCAGAGCGGTGTTCCCCAGTGGGTGGGCTGGCTTTCCGGTACCACCTTGCTGGCCGTGTACGACAGCCGGGCCATCCTGTACAACGCGGCAGGCGGAGAGCGTGCCCGCTATGAGTTTGGCGGCGGCACCCTGCGGGATGTCTCGGTGGACAGCGCGGGCAATGTGGCGCTGCTGCTGGCCTCCGGGCAGGTCTGCCAGCTGGTGACGCTGGATAAGGAGCTCAATGTGCAGTACAGCGGCAATGTGACCACCTCCAACAAGGTGGTGCGGCGGGGCGAGCTTGTCTATCTGCTCACCGACAGCACCGTGGAGAGCCTGACTTCTGCGGGGGGAGTACCAGTGGAGCCAGAGCCTGACGGCCCGGCCGCAGGCTTTGCTGGCGGATGCCAAGCAGACACTGGTCTTTTGCGGCAACACGGTGCAGCAGGGTACGGCACCGGAAACCCTCTCAGGCAAGTTGAGGAAAAGGAGAGAATCATTCCTGAAATTAGCACTCTGCGGCAGAAAGTAACAGGGAAAATACTCTATGTTCAAGAATCCGTCATTTCTTTTTGATATCATATGCACGGTGGTTTGGCTGCTGCTGGCCGTCCGCTACGCCCGCAAAGGCTTTCTGGCCTCGGTGGTGCAGCTGGCGGGGAGCCTGTTCAGCCTGACCGGAGCCCGGGCCTTTTCCGGCTGGGCAGCCGGGCAGGTGTTCCAGAACTTCTTTGCGGGCAGCTTCCGCGACCAGATCGCCGCCAGCATCACGGCCGGGGGGGGCGTGGTAGACCTTTCCGGCATTGCCCAGCGGTATGCGGGCTTTCTGCCGGAAAGCTTCCGGGCTTCCATCGTGGAGGCCTGCGAGCGCTCCATTTCCGCCGTGCTCAGCGACAACGCCGTGGTGCTGGCCGATGTCATTGTCCAAAAGGTGCTGGCTCCGCTGCTGACGCCGGTGATCTCGCTGGTGCTGTTCTTTGTGGCATTCGCCCTGCTGCGGATGCTGGTCAGCCTGCTGGTCACGGTGCTGGGGCTGGTGAACAAGCTGCCGGTGGTGGGCACGGTCAACCGCTGGCTGGGCTGGACGGCGGGCGGCATTGCCAGCCTGCTGGACATTTATCTGGTGCTGTGTGTGCTCTGGGCACTCATTGTCATCACGGGCGGCAACCTGACGGTGCTCAACGATACCGTTATGAGCAGCAGCCTTTACTATAAAGTTTTCAATGTGTTCAACCCGTTCCTGTAAGGGTTGGATTGGATAGGAGGAACAATGGTCTGTAATCGATGCCAGAAACGTCCGGCCATCATCTTCGTCCAGCGGATGGAGAATGGCCAGATGAAAAATGAGGGGTACTGCCTGCACTGTGCTCGGGAGCTGCACATCAAGCCGGTGGAAGACCTGATGAAGCAGTTCGGCATGTCGGACGAAGACATGGACAATATGGAAAACCGGATGGAGAGCATGATGGAGGAGATGGGCGGCGAGACCAACCCGTTCTCCATGATGATGAACATGGGCCAGCCGGAGAACGAGGGCGACGAAGACCTGATGCCCGGCTCCAGCGCCACGTTCCCGCTGGGGGTCAAGGGACGGCCAGAACGAGCAGCAAGGGGACAAGAAAGCTGGAAATAAAAACGGCAAGAAGCCGCCCCGCCGCAAGTTTTTGGACACCTACTGCGAGAACCTGACCCGCAAGGCCCGGGAAGGCAAGCTGGATGATATCATCGGCCGTGACCGCGAAATTTACCGCACCATCCAGATCCTGAGCCGCCGCCAGAAGAATAATCCCGGCCTCATTGGTGAGGCGGGCGTGGGCAAGACGGCCATTGCCGAGGGCATTGCGGAGCGCATTGCCAAAGGGCAGGTGCCGGCGGGCCTGAAAGACAAGGAGATTTTCCTGCTGGACCTGACAAGCCTGGTGGCGGGAACCCAGTTCCGCGGCCAGTTCGAGCAGCGGGTCAAGGGCCTGTTGAGCGAGGTCAAGGCGGCGGGCAATGTCATCCTGTTCATTGATGAGATCCACACCATCACCTCGGCCGGTGAGAGTGAAGGTGCCATGAACGCGGGCAACATCCTGAAGCCTGCCCTCTCCCGCGGGGAAATTCAGGTCATCGGCGCCACGACGTTCAACGAGTACCGCAAGTATATCGAAAAAGATCAGGCGCTGGAGCGCCGTTTCCAGCCCGTGCGGGTGGAGGAGCCCAGCGTGGCCGATACCCTCGCTGTGATGAACGGCATCAAGCACTATTACGAGGAGCACCACCATGTGCAGGTGCCCGCCGATGTGCTCAGTGCCACCGTCACCCTCAGTGAGCGGTATATCACCGACCGCTATCTGCCGGACAAGGCCATCGACCTGCTGGACGAGGCCTGCGCCTGCTGCAATCTGGCCCACCCGGTCATCTCCGAGTATCTGGAGGCCCGGAAAGAGCTGGACGCCCTCAAGCAGGAAGAAGCCGATATGGCCAACGCCGATGTCAATGAGCCCATCGACTATGAGCAGGTGGCCGAGCGCAAGACCGCATTGCCCAGCTGGAAAGCGAGCTGCCCGCCAAGCAGGCCGCTGCCAGTGAGATCAAGGTGACCATGGACGATGTGGCCAAGGTCATTGAGCTGTGGACGGGGATCCCGGCGGTGAAAATCCAGGAGACCGAGTACGCCAAGCTGGCAAACCTCGAAACAGAGCTCAAGAAAAAGATCATCGGCCAGGACGAGGCCGTCCATCTGGTGGCACAAGCGGTCAAGCGGAGCCGCGCCGACCTCTCGGGCCGCCGCCGTCCCGCCAGCTTCATCTTTGTGGGTCCCACGGGCGTGGGCAAGACCGAGCTGGTCAAGCAGCTGGCAAACCAGCTCTTTGACGGCCCGGACCCCCTGATCCGGCTGGACATGAGCGAGTATATGGAGAAATACGCTGTCTCCCGGATGATCGGTTCGCCTCCGGGCTATGTGGGCTACGAGGAGGCCGGCCAGCTGACCGAGAAAGTCCGCCGCCGCCCCTACAGCGTGGTGCTGTTTGACGAGATCGAGAAAGCACACCCGGATGTCATGAACATCCTGCTGCAGATTCTGGACGAGGGCAAGATCAACGATGCCCAGGGCCGAACCGTGGATTTCTCCAACACCGTGATCTGCATGACCTCCAACGCCGGCAGCTCTGACCAGACTTCGGGCGGCCTTGGCTTCAACAAGAGCGAGGAGCAGCGCAGCGAGGAGAAGACCCGCAAGGCGCTGGCCCAGTTCCTGCGGCCGGAATTCCTGGGCCGCGTGGACGAGGTCATCGCGTTCAAACCCCTGAGCCAGGAGACACTGGAGGGGATTGCAGCCCTCATGCTGGATGAGTACAAGCCCAGCATGGCGGCCAAGGGCATTGCCTACAGCTATACCCCGGCAGCCCTCAAGGCGCTGGTCACCAAGAGCCAGGGCGGTAAATTCGGTGCCCGCGACCTCCGCCGCGTCATCCGCAAGGCCGTGGAAGACCCCGCTGCCGAGCGCCTCATTGACGGCACGCTGGCCTCCGGTTCCGCCCTTACCGTGGACGCCGACGCGGACGGCGAAGTGGTGCTGAAATAAACGCAAAAAAGAAAAGAGACGGTTTTCTTCCGGTGGGAAGAGGACCGTCTCTTTTGTCCTGTGAAGTTTAGTTGAATTTAAAGATCTTCCGGGCGATGCGGTAGCCGCCGACAATGACGGTATCGCTCTTGGGGAAGTGCAGGTTGGTGATGCCGCCCAGGCTCAGGCGGACAGCGCGGTACACGCTGGGGCTGGCGTGCTCCTTGAGGTACTGCCAGAGCTGGGTCTTTTTCTCCCTGGCCTCGGCACTGCCGTCCAGCAGCAGGAAGATGTCGCTAATGGCCATCATGATGGAGAGGTAGTGGAGCATGTAGGCCCGCAGACGCTTCTGGTTTTTCAGGGCGTCCAGGTCCCGGCAGTCGATCATGTGCTTGGTGACCCGCAGCTGCTGATCTACCCGCTTGACCATAACGCTCTCGTTGACACTCTGGTCGGCCCGGCCGATGAAGTAGCGGTAGAGGTCAAGGTCCATATAGTACATGCTCTTGACATAGGGCAGAGGCTGGTAGACAAAGATGTTGTCCACATAGAACGTGTGCTTGGGCAGCACCATGCCGCACTGACGCAGCACCTCGGTGCGGTACATGACCGAGTGCATCAGCAGGTTCTGGTCCGGGCGGAAATGGCCCACATGCACCCAGTCGAACAGGCGGTCTTTCGGGAAGACGTTGGTGTACCGGACGGTATGGCTGGTGCCATCCTCCACATGCTCATACACATAGTTGCAGATCATCAGGTCCGGGGCGGTGCCGCGGGCCACGAGGGTCTGCAGGCGGTGCAGGACCTTTTTCAGGGCGTCGGTGTCCAGCCAGTCGTCGCTGTCCACGACCTTATAGTACAGGCCGGTGGCATTGCGGATGCCCTGGTTGACGCTTCGCCGTGGCCGCCGTTCTCCTGATGGACGGCCTTGACGATGGTGGGATATTTGGCGGCGTACTCGTCGCAGATGGCGGGGTGTCGTCCTTGGTGGAACCATCGTCCACCAGGATGATCTCGGCCTGCTCTCCGGCGGAGAGCAGCGTCTCGATGCAGTGGCGCATATAGGCCGCCGAGTTGTAGCACGGGACGGCAAAGCTGATGAGTTTTTGCATAGTGTACTCCTTTTAATCACGGAAGCCGGAGCACGCGGGCTGCGGCTAAGAATCTTTAGATGGAGATATGTATTCTTATTATAGCATTTTGGCGCACGAAAAGCTATCAAAACCACAAAATCCCACCGAAAATTCGCAACTCAGGGTGGTTTTGTGGTATACTGGAGCTCAGTGTTGAAACAAAGGAGACAGTTTGATGGAAGACCAGCGCTCGATTTTAAAGAAAGTTTTCGGCTACGACAGTTTTCGCCCCGGCCAGGAGGAGATCGTGAAGCGGCTGCTGGGCGGGCAGGATGTGCTGGCCGTGATGCCCACGGGCGCGGGCAAGTCCATCTGTTATCAGGTGCCGGCCCTGCTGCTGCCGGGCATCACCCTTGTGGTATCGCCGCTGGTCAGCCTGATGAAAGACCAGGTGGGGGCCCTGGTGCAGGCAGGCGTGGCCGCTGCCTTTTTGAACAACAGCCTCACCGACAACCAGAAAGCCCTGATGCTCCACCGGGCCCGGGAGGGGTGGTATAAGATCATCTATGTGGCCCCGGAGCGGCTGGAGATGCCGGGCTTCCAGCGGTTTGCGCAGGAAAAACTCATCAGCATGGTCACGGTGGACGAGGCCCACTGCATCAGCCAGTGGGGGCAGGATTTCCGCCCCAGCTACCTGCGCATCAAAGCCTTTGTGGACAGCCTGCCCAGCCGCCCGGTGGTGGGGGCGTTCACGGCCACCGCCACGGCCCACGTCGGGATGACATCCGCACCCATCTGGCCCTGAAAGACCCCTATGAGGTGACGACAGGCTTTGACCGCCCCAACCTCTATTTTGAGTCCCGCCGTGCCCTGCCCAGCGAGAAGCCCCGTGTCCTGCTGGATTATGTCCTGCGGGAGGGAGACCATGCGGGCATCGTCTATTGCAGCACCACCAAACAGGTGGACGAGACGGCCCGCCTGCTCCAGAGCCGGGGCATCCGGGCGGCAGCCTACCACGCCAAGCTGGACGCGGAGGTCCGCCGGAAGAACCAGGACGATTTCCTCTATGACCGTGTCCAGATCATGGTGGCCACCAACGCCTTTGGCATGGGCATTGATAAGCCCAACGTCCGGTTTGTCATCCACTACAACATGCCCAAGGACTTGGAAAGCTACTATCAGGAGGCGGGCCGTGCCGGGCGGGACGGCGAACCGGCCCGCTGCATCCTGCTCTACTCCGGCACCGATGTGCGGACCATCCGCTTTTTCATTGACTAAAGAGAGGGAAGCGGACAACGGTCTGCCCGCTGATGTAAAAGCCGAAGCCGCCCGCAAGGCGGAGGAACGGCTCAAGTACATGACCTTTTACTCCACCACGCCCCGCTGCCTGCGGGGGTTCATGCTCCAATATTTTGGGGAGGCGGCCCCGGCCAAGTGCGGCAACTGTTCCAACTGCCTCATGGCAGAGGAGACTGCCCGGCAGATGGAACAGCGTGCCGCCGAGGCCAAGCAGCGGGCCGCCGCCAGCGCCCGCCGTCTGGCTGAAAAGCCCCCCGCCGCCGCCCGGCGGACGTGGAGCTCAGCGCCGAGGACGAAGAGCTGCTGGCCGCCCTCTACGCCCTGCGCAAGCGGCTGGCCAGCAAGCAGAAGATCCCGGCCTATCTCGTGTTCAGCGATGCCACCCTCCGGGAGATGGTACAGAAAAAGCCGTTCAGCACCGACGAGCTGCTCAACATCACCGGCGTGGGCGAGAAGAAAGCCGCCCGCTACGGCACGATCTTCCTCGCCGCCATCGAGGAGGCCGTCAGCAGCCGCTAAAAATAAAACGTTCCGTTTTCCACGATTCCTGCATCGGATGTGGAAAACGGAACGTTTTTTATAACGCTGCTTTGCATTGCAATTTGCAGTGCTTTTGAAGCTTGCCAAGGGCTCTCCCTTTGAAAGACTCCCTCCGGCCGGAGGGAGATGCCGCGTAAGCGACAGAGGGAGGAGGAGCTGGCAATGCGGAGCATTGACTGAGAGGGCTACATCGTATGGGTGGAAAAGACCTGCTCGTCCTGCCACCAGACAGGCTCTCCGGCGGCAAGGGACTTGGGCACATCCAGCAGCCGCTGGTTCCGGCTGCCCCGGAAGCGGAGAGAGATGTCGTGCTCGGCCTGCACAAAGCGGCCGTCCACCAGCACATCCAGCAGGCCCAGCAGCTCGTCGGTGACTTCGCACCGGGCGTGGCAGGGGACCGCCCCGGTCAGCTGCTCCCAGGTGTAGCCGGAGTAGCACCAGACCGTTTTATTGGGGTACAGGGCACTGAAGTTGCGCACAAAGGGCAGCAGCTCCCGCTGGTTCTCCGGCTCAAAGGGCTCGCCGCCCAGCAGGCTGAGGCCTGCGATATAATCCGGCTGGCAGGAGGCGAACACTTCATTGCGGACCGCCTTGTCAAAGGGCTGGCCGTAGCCGAAATCCCATGCCACCTCATTGAAGCAGCCCGGGCAGTGGTGCCGGCAGCCGGAGACGAATACGCTGGTGCGCACGCCGGGCCCGTTGGCAATGTCATAATACTTAATTGTAGCAAAATTCATGATATATCAAACCTGAAAGCAAGGCACGCTGCTTTGCTTTACAATTTGTTGTGCTTTTGGAGCTTGCCAAAGGCTCCCCTGCTAGGAAAGACTCCCCCGGTCGGGGGGGAGGTGGCACGAAAGTGCCGAAAGGGGAGTGGCTGGCACGCGAAGCGTGACTGAGAGGTTTACAGGTGCAGCACCCGATCCTTGATCTCCTGGGTGCGGCCCTGGTTCCAGAACTGGGTGCCGATATAACCGCAGGTGCGGCGGGCAACATTCAGCTTGTTCTGGTCACGGTTGCCGCACTTGGGGCACTCCACACCAGCTTGCCGTCGTCCTCCACGATCTTGATCTCGCCGTCGTAACCGCAGCACTGGCAGTAATCGGACTTGGTGTTCAGCTCGGCGTACATGATGTTGTCGTAGATGAACTGCAGCACGCTCATGACGGCTTCCAGATTATCCTGCATGTTGGGCACTTCCACATAGCTGATGGCACCGCCCGGAGAGAGCTTCTGGAATTCACTCTCAAATTTCAGCTTGGTAAAGGCGTCGATCTGCTCCGAGACGTGGACGTGATAGCTGTTGGTGATATAGTTCTTGTCGGTGATGCCGGGCACGATGCCAAACCGCTTCTGCAGGCACTTGGCGAATTTGTAGGTGGTGGATTCCAGCGGGGTGCCGTAGAGGGAGTAGTCTATATTCTCCGCTTTCTTCCACTCGCTGCACTTGTCGTTCATGTGCTGCATCACGCTCAGGGCAAAGGGTTTGGCACCGGCGTCGGTGTGGCTCTTGCCCGTCATATACTTCACACACTCATACAGGCCGGCATAGCCCAGGCTGATGGTGGAGTAACCGCCATACAGCAGCTTGTCGATCTTCTCGCCTTTTTTCAGGCGGGCCAGAGCGCCGTATTGCCACAGGATGGGCGCGGCATCGCTGGGGGTGCCCAGCAGACGCTGGTGGCGAGCCTGCAGTGCACGGTGGCAGAGGGCCAGACGCTCGTCGAAGATCTTCCAGAACTTATCAAAGTTGCCGCCGGAAGAGAGGGCTACATCCACCAGGTTGATGGTGACGACGCCCTGATTGAAGCGGCCATAATATTTGGGCTTGCCCGTCTCGGGGTCCACATAGGGGGTCAGGAAGCTGCGGCAGCCCATGCAGGTGTAGCAGTGGCCCTCGCCGTTTTTGTCCACTTTCATCTCCAGCATCTTCTTCTCGCTGATGTAGTCCGGCACCATCCGCTTGGCGGTGCACTTGGCCGCCAGCCGAGTCAGATAGTAATAAGGGGCGCCGGGGCGGATGTTGTCTTCCTCCAGCACATAGATCAGTTTGGGGAACGCGGGAGTGATCCAGACACCGGCCTCGTTCTTGACGCCCTGATACCGCTGGCGGATGGTTTCTTCGATGATGATGGCCAGGTCTGCCTTTTCCTGCGCGTTGCGGGCCTCGCTCAGATACATGAAGACGGTGATGAACGGTGCCTGACCGTTGGTGGTCAGCAGGGTAACGACCTGATGCTGGATCGTCTGGACGCCGCGGTTGATCTCGTTGCGCAGGCGGCGCTCCACGATCTCTTTTTTCCGCTCGGCGGAAACATCTAGGCCCTCCATCTCGGCCTCGACCTCGGCGGCGATCTTCTTGCGGGAAACATCCACGAACGGAGCCAGATGAGTCAGGCTGATACTCTGGCCGCCGTACTGGTTGGAGGCCACCTGTGCAATGATCTGGGTGGCGATGTTGCAGGCGGTGGAAAAGCTGTGGGGCTTTTCGATATAGGTGCCGGAGATGACCGTGCCGTTCTGCAGCATATCCTCAAGGTTGACCAGGTCGCAGTTATGCATGTGCTGGGCAAAGTAGTCCGAATCGTGGAAATGGATCAGGCCCTCCTGATGGGCTTTGACGATCTCCGGGTCCAGCAGCAGGCGGGCGGTCAGGTCCTTGGAGATCTCACCGGCCATGTAGTCGCGCTGGACACTGTTCACGGTGGGGTTCTTGTTGGCGTTCTCCTGCTTGACTTCTTCGTTCTGGCACTCGATCAGGCTCAGAATGCGCTCATCCGTAGTATTGGTCTGGCGCTTGAGGCTCTGTACATAGCGGTAGGTGATATAGTGGCGGGCAATGTCATGGGCACGGATGTCCATCAGCTTGTTCTCCACCATGTCCTGGATCTCCTCCACGCTGACGGCGCGGTTGAGAGCGTGGCACTGGTCGGTCACAGCCGCGGCGATCTGCGTGATCTGTTCCCGGGTCAGACGGCTCTGACCGCCGACGGAATCGCTGGCCTTGGTAACGGCCGTGATGATCTTGGTGATATCAAAGGGCACCTCTGCGCCGTTGCTTGATGATCTTCATTCATTTTCCTCCTGATGATACAGCCGCAATTTGAGCGGGCGTCCCTTTTGGCAAGAGGCGCCCGCGGAATGCATGGTAGATGTTGATACTATCATATCACTATTTAGTGATATGTCAATGGAAGAACCACTACATTTTGTGTTTTGTAGCATTGAACAAATTTGCGGGAAGATTTTCAGAGCAAAATCTCGGTCAAAGCCTCTTGACAAACCGCACAAGAAAAGTAGGACCTTTCCGCAGGGTAATATCCGCTGTCCTCTATACGGTTCCCATATAGGATCCCCTTTATTATATTACCTTATAATAGGGGAGAAAGGAGTCCGGCGGGAGGCAGGGGATACACGGGCGGGAAGATGTCAAACGCCGGTGGAGTTTGATACAAAAAACTGGGCAAAAGGCCCAAAGAAGAAAAAAGTCAAAAAACTTGCAAAAAGGGGTTGCCAAATGGCCCGGTGTGTGGTATTATACTTGAGCGCCAAGTGCTGAGGCAAAAGAATGACTTCCGGAAGCCTCAGCGAGAAGCCCTTGAAAAGAACCAATAGACGTTAAGAAATCTCAAAGAGATTTGAGAGATTTTGAAACATCCAAGTTCAGAAAGTTCAAAAGCTTCTAAAAAAAAAGAGCTTGACAAAAAACCGCTTCTGTGGTAAAATAATCAAGTCGTCAGCCGGTCGGCTGAGGCGCTAACAGGACCTTGAAAATTGAACAATATCGAAAAACTTGTAACGGAACCTATTTTCGTGTTGGAAAAACACGGTAAACAATTCCAAACAAAGTAATTCACACAGGACGCAAGCGATTGCGTGCTGAGCGAACAAGATTTAAGCACTTTTTAGAGTGATTAAATATCATTTATAAAGAGTTTGATCCTGGCTCAGGACGAACGCTGGCGGCGCGCCTAACACATGCAAGTCGAACGAGAGAGAGGGAGCTTGCTTCCTTGATCGAGTGGCGAAAGGGTGAGTAACACGTGAGCAACCTGCCCTTTAGTGGGGGACAACAGTTGGAAACGACTGCTAATACCGCATAAGCCCACGGACCCGGCATGGGAAGAGGGAAAAGGAGCAATCCGCTTTGAGATGGCCTCGCGTCTGATTAGCTAGTTGGTGAGGTAACGGCCCACGAAGGCGACGATCGGTAGCCGGACTGAGAGGTTGAACGGCCACATTGGGACTGAGACACGGCCCAGACTCCTACGGGAGGCAGCAGTGGGGAATATTGCACAATGGGGAAACCCTGATGCAGCGACGCCGCGTGGAGGAAGAAGCGTCTTCGGATTGTAAACTCCTGTTGTTGAGGAAGATAATGACGGTACTCAACAAGGAAGTGACGGCTAACTACGTGCCAGCAGCCGCGGTAAAACGTAGGTCACAAGCGTTGTCCGGAATTACTGGGTGTAAAGGGAGCGCAGGCGGGCGATCAAGTTGGAAGTGAAATCCATGGGCTCAACCCATGAACTGCTTTCAAAACTGGTCGTCTTGAGTAGTGCAGAGGTAGGCGGAATTCCCGGTGTAGCGGTGGAATGCGTAGATATCGGGAGGAACACCAGTGGCGAAGGCGGCCTACTGGGCACCAACTGACGCTGAGGCTCGAAAGTGTGGGTAGCAAACAGGATTAGATACCCTGGTAGTCCACACCGTAAACGATGATTACTAGGTGTTGGGAGATTGACCCTCTCCGTGCCGCAGTTAACACAATAAGTAATCCACCTGGGGAGTACGACCGCAAGGTTGAAACTCAAAGGAATTGACGGGGGCCCGCACAAGCAGTGGAGTATGTGGTTTAATTCGACGCAACGCGAAGAACCTTACCAAGTCTTGACATCCCTTGACGATGCTGGAAACAGTATTTCTCTTCGGAGCAAGGAGACAGGTGGTGCATGGTTGTCGTCAGCTCGTGTCGTGAGATGTTGGGTTAAGTCCCGCAACGAGCGCAACCCTTATGGTCAGTTACTACGCAAGAGGACTCTGGCCAGACTGCCGTTGACAAAACGGAGGAAGGTGGGGATGACGTCAAATCATCATGCCCTTTATGACTTGGGCTACACACGTACTACAATGGCGTTAAACAAAGAGAAGCAAGACCGCGAGGTGGAGCAAAACTCAGAAACAACGTCCCAGTTCGGACTGCAGGCTGCAACTCGCCTGCACGAAGTCGGAATTGCTAGTAATCGTGGATCAGCATGCCACGGTGAATACGTTCCCGGGCCTTGTACACACCGCCCGTCACACCATGAGAGCCGGGGGGACCCGAAGTCGGTAGTCTAACCGCAAGGAGGACGCCGCCGAAGCGTAAAACTGGTGATTGGGGTGAAGTCGTAACAAGGTAGCCGTAGGAGAACCTGCGGCTGGATCACCTCCTTTCTAAGGAGTCAGGCAGAAAGCGAAACATCCAAGATGATTCGCTTTCTGGAACAGGTGACAAGTTCAAGTAGAGTAGATATTGTTCGATTTTGAGGGCCCTGAAAAAGGGTTACTCAAACTAATGTGGGGGTTTAGCTCAGCTGGGAGAGCACCTGCTTTGCAAGCAGGGGGTCAAGGGTTCGATTCCCTTAATCTCCACCACATGGGCCAATAGCTCAGCTGGCTAGAGCACACGACTGATAATCGTGAGGTCGATGGTTCGAGTCCATTTTGGCCCACCATGTGATGAAGAATCGGAGTTACAGGAAACTGGGCTCTGAGGGAACATCACCAAAGACGTACCTTGAAAACTGAATAATAACTGCGAAACAAAGATTATAGTAAGTTCTTTTTAAGAAATATTACAATTTCAAAAGGAAGGGTAACATAATCTTCGTTGGCAAGAGAGAATCAAGAGGATACCAAATGTTCTTAAAGAACGTTTGAAAGGTCAAGCGAACAAGGGCGCAGGGCGAATGCCTTGGCACTGGGAGCCGATGAAAGACGTGATAAGCTGCGAAAAGCTTCGGGGAGCTGCAAATAAGCATTGATCCGGAGATTTCTGAATGAGGAAACTCACCTGGGTTCATACTCAGGTACGTTACACTGAAATTCAAAATAGGTGTATCGAGGGAACCGCCTGAACTGAAACATCTAAGTAGGGCGAGGAAGAGACATCAAACGAGATTCCGTAAGTAGTGGCGAGCGAACGCGGAAGAGGGCAAACCGAGAGTCGAAAGACTTCCGAGGTACGGAGCGCATTTAAGACTCAAGTTGTTAACCGAACGGCATGGGAAGGCCAATCAAAGAGGGTGAGAATCCCGTAGGTGAAAATGACAAGAGCTGCGCGAGTTCCAGAGTACGGCCAGACACGTGAAACCTGGTCGGAAGATGGGGGACCACCCTCCAACCCTAAATACTACCCAGTGACCGATAGCGTATAGTACTGTGAAGGAAAGGTGAAAAGCACCCCGGGAGGGGAGTGAAAAAAGAACCTGAAACCCTGTGCCTACAAGCACCTAGAGCACGTCAAAGTGTGATAGGGTACTTTTTGTAGAACGGTCCGGCGAGCGATTGTATGCAGGTTAAGGTCTTAAGGACTGGAGCCGAAGCGAAAGCGAGTTTGAAAAGGGCGTTAAGTTGCATACATTGGGCCCGAAACCGGGTGACCTACCCATGATCAGGTTGAAGTGGAGGTAAAACTCCATGGAGGACCGAACCGACCTCCGTTGAAAAGGCGGCGGATGAATTGTGGGTAGCGGAGAAATTCCAATCGAACCCGGAGATAGCTGGTTCTCCCCGAAATAGTTTTAGGACTAGCCTCATGTTAGATATCCGGAGGTAAAGCACTGAATGGCCTAGGGGCCGAGAGGTTAGCGAAGCTTATCAAACTCAGAATGCCAGAATATTGATGCCTGGGAGTCAGACAGTGTCAGATAAATGTCATTGTCAAAAGGGAAACAGCCCAGATCTACAGCTAAGGTCCCAAAGTCAGGTTAAGTGGAAAACGATGTGAAGATACGCAGACAACCAGGATGTTGGCTCAGAAGCAGCCACTCATTCAAAGAGTGCGTAATAGCTCACTGGTCGAGCGTCTTTGCGCGGAGAATTTAACGGGGCTAAACCTGGCACCGAAGCTTAGGCAATGTAGCAATACATTGGGTAGGGGAGCGTTGTATACGCGGTGAAACATTAGCGCAAGCGGGTGTGGATTGTATACAAGTGAGAATGCCGGAATGAGTAGCGAGAATGATGTGAGAATCATCATGGCCGAAAGCCTAAGGTTTTTGGAGGAAGGTTCGTCCGCTCCAAGTTAGCCGGGAGCTAAGGTAAGGCCGAAAGGCGTAGCCGATGCACATACGGTAGAGATTCCGTAGCCACCGAAAGAGTTAAGCATGGGGACACTTTTGAAGTCTCAGAGCCGGGAGTTGGTTCCGGTAGAGATCGAGGGAAGTTAGTACCGAAGTCTGAGATGGAAGATGGCGAGAAAAGCTGTGTGTATTTCTGAGGTGCCCGTACCGCAAACCGACACAGGTAGGTAGGAAGAAGATTCTAAGGCCAACGGGAGAAGGGTTGTTAAGGAACTCGGCAAATTGACCCCGTAACTTCGGGAGAAGCGGGTGCTCCAGAGATGGAGCCGCAGAGAATCGGCCCAAGCAACTGTTTAGCAAAAACACAGGTCTGTGCTAAATCGAAAGATGACGTATACGGGCTGACGCCTGCCCGGTGCTGGAAGGTTAAGAGGAGATGTGCAAGCATTGAATCGAAGCCCCAGTAAACGGCGGCCGTAACTATAACGGTCCTAAGGTAGCGAAATTCCTTGTCACGTAAGTTCTGACCCGCATGAAAGGCGTAATGATTTGGGCACTGTCTCAACAGCCCGCCCGGCGAAATTGTAGTACCGGTGAAGATGCCGGTTACCCGCGACAAGACGGAAAGACCCCATGGAGCTTTACTGTAGCCTAATATTGGGTTTCGATGTTGCATGCACAGGATAGATGGGACACAGGGAAACAACCGCTTTGGCGGTTGCGGAGTGGCCGTTGGGATACCATCCTTGCGATATTGGAATTCTAACCTGCGGCTCTGAATCGAGTCGGGGGACATTGTTAGGTGGGCAGTTTGACTGGGGCGGTCGCCTCCTAAAAAGTAACGGAGGCGTTCAAAGGTTCGCTCAGCTTGAACGGAAATCAAGCAAAAAGAGTGCAAACGCAGAAGCGAGCCTAACTGCGAGACTGACGGGTCGAGCAGTAACGAAAGTTGGAGTTAGTGATCCGGTGGTATGTGAGTGGAAATGCCATCGCTCAACGGATAAAAGTTACCCTGGGGATAACAGGCTGATCTCCCCAAGAGTCCACATCGACGGGGAGGTTTGGCACCTCGATGTCGGCTCATCGCATCCTGGGGCTGTATTCGGTCCCAAAGGGTTTGGCTGTTCGCCAATTAAAGCGGTACGCGAGCTGGGTTCAGAACGTCGTGAGACAGTTCGGTCCCTATCTGTCGTGGGCGCAGGATATTTGATGGGAGCTGTCCCTAGTACGAGAGGACCGGGACGGACGTACCTCTGGCGCACCAGTTGTTCCGCAGGAGCATAGCTGGGCAACTACGTACGGATCGGATAAACGCTGAAAGCATCTAAGCGTGAAGCCGACCCAAAGATAAGATATCCCACTGATTAGATCAGGTAAGATCCCTTGAAGACTACAAGGTTGATAGGCACGATGTGTAAGTGGAGTGATCCATTCAGCAAGAGTGTACTAATAGATCGAGGGCTTGACCACAATTCGCTTGAGACTCTAAGAGTCAACGAAAAAATGTAAGCAGTGATTATTCAGTTTTGAAGGCACGTCCTTCTAAGAAACACTGGACAAACAGTAGACCGTGTGGGATACTGAGCCAGTCATATGGTCGGTGACGATGACGGTGAGGTTCCACCTGTTCCCATTCCGAACACAGAAGTTAAGCTCACTCGTGCCCAAGATAGTTCGCTGGAAACGGCGCGCTTTCCACACTCCAACAAAAATTGGTTCAAAACTTTACCCGATACGCTGCTTCTTCAATGGAGGCGGCGTATTTTTTTCGCTCAAATCCCTTGCATCTGGCCGGTGGGTGAGGTATGCTTAACCAATAGAGCATTGCAGAGGGAGGAAACGGGCATGGACATGGAAGAGATCCGCTATCTGCTGGGCAGTACCATCTTTGCGCGGGCCAAGGCGTATCTGGACCGGGTGGAAGACCTGGACGGTGAGACCAGCGAAAACGGCGTGCGGCATCTGACGGCCGATGTGCGCGGCGGCGGACGAAACCGCTACCATACGCAGGCCTGGCTGCGGGAAAACGGCAGCTTTGTGAGCGCCAGCTGTACCTGCCCGTATAACGAAAACGGCGAGGGCCCCTGCTGTAAGCACATCGGTGCCCTTTTGATGCTGGATGAAGAGGGCAAAACGCAGCCTGCCGCGGTGGAGCCTGCGCAGAAAACCCAGCTGAACAATATCCCGGGCGTGGTGCGGGGAACAGAGTTTGCGCAGGAGAGTGCTGCCCGGAAAGACAGCTATGCTTCCAGCCTGGAAATGCTGTTTGGAAAGAAATGGCGGGGCGATGAGCCGGAAACGGATGCCGCCGCCCGTCAGCTGCTGCGGACCTATCAGGAAAATACACTGGCTGAGCTGCCGCTCCCCTGCACCCGAAGAGGGGCAGCGCCGGGAGTTTGCCGAGCTGGAACCGGAACTGACCCTGCTCTCCGGGGAGCAGCCCTGGCTGCGGCTCCGTATTTCGGATGGCGGGCGGCAGTACCTCGTCAAGAGCATCCCGGACTTGCTGAACGCTGTGGAACAGGGCCGGGTGGTGAGCTACGGCAAAGCGCTGACCTTTCTGCACCGGAAAGAGGCCTTTGCCCCGGAGGCACAGCAGCTATTGGCCGTGCTGCGCCGCCAGCAGAGCGTGCGGGAAAGTCTGGAGCAAAACCTCCAGAAGCTGCGCGGCTACGCCACAGCGGCCAGGAGCCCGGTGGCAGGCGGCATGGCCCTGAGCGGCGAGGGGCTGGACGAGCTGGTCCATCTCTATGAGCCGACGGGGCAGGTGGGCGGTTATGCCTTAAAAACGGGTCTGCCCGCCCTGACCATGCAGGTGGAAAAGCGCCGGGGCGGCGTGCAGGTCAGTGTAATGCCCTCGCTGGGGTTTGTGGCGGGGCTGGACCACGATTACCTGTTCAGCGACGAAACGCTCTGGAAGCTGGACCGTGTCCAGAGCGGGCGCGTTTTACCGGCCCTCAAGACGCTATGCGGCAGCAGCCTGTTTTTCACGACACAGGATGCAGCGGATTTTTGCAGTTTTGTCCTGCCGGAGTTGGGCCGGAATGTGACCATCGAGGATCCGGAGCGGCTGCTGCTGAATCAAATTCCGTTGGAACCGGTGGTGCAGTTTTATCTGGACGCGCCCCGGATGGGAGCCGTCTCGGCCCACGCCGAGTTTTTTGTACGGGGAGGAAAAAGTGACACCCTTTGCCCCGGCCCCGGGTGGCCTGCTGCGGGATGCTAGGGCCGAAAAGCGGGCCGCGCGGCTGCTGGGAACCTACTTGCAGCCCGGCGAGGACGGCAATGCCGCCCAGTACAGCACCGACGACGAAGAAATGGTCTACACCTTTCTGGAAGAGGGCGTGCCTGCCCTGCTGACAGAGGGGGAGGTCTACCTGAGCGACGCCTTTCGCAATCTGCAGGCCGCCCCGCCCAAAATTTCGGTGGGCGTGTCGGTGCACGGTAGCGTACTGGACCTGGAGGTGGACACCGGGGAGTTCCCGGTGGGGGAGCTGCGGGCCGTGCTCAAATCTCTCCACCAGAAAAACGCTATCACCGCCTGAAAGACGGGCGGCTGCTCCGGTTGGACGACTCGCTGGAGGGGTTGGACGAGCTGAACGAGACGCTGGAACTCTCGGGCGCGAAGCTCGGGCAGGGCCACACCCAGCTGCCGTTGTACCGGGCTCCCAGCCTGGACTGGGCCGTCTCGGGCCAGAACGGCATCCGCTTCAACCGGGACGACGCGTTCCGGCGGATCAGCCGGAGCTTCCATGCGGTGAAAGACAGTGAGTATACTCCGCCTGCATCCTTACAAAAAGTATTGCGAAAATACCAGCGGGACGGCTACCGCTGGCTGCGGACGCTGGATGGCTACGGCATGGGCGGCATCCTGGCAGACGATATGGGCCTGGGCAAGACGGTGCAGGTGCTGAGCTACCTGCTGGCCATGAAAGAAAACGGGCAGGAACGGCCCGGCAAACCGAAAGACGAGGGCGTTCTGCCCAGCCTCATCGTCGGCCCGGCGTCGCTGGTGCTCAACTGGGCCGAGGAATGCCAGAAGTTCACGCCGGAATTACACTGCCTGGTCGTGGACGGCGACGCCGCCCACCGGGCCGCGCTGGCAAAACAGTGGGGCAGCGCCGATGTGGTGGTGACCAGTTACGACCTGCTCCGGCGGGATGAAGAGTTGTACGCCGGGCAGGCGTTTTACGCCTGCATCCTGGATGAGGCCCAGGCCATCAAGAACCACACCACCCAGAAATACAAGGCTGTCTGCCAGATCAACAGCCGGGTGCGGTTTGCACTGACGGGCACCCCGGCGGAAAACCGGCTGGGAGAGCTGTGGAGCATCTTCTCGTTCCTGATGCCGGGCTATCTGCCGCCTTATAAGAGCTTCTGCACCCGGTTTGAAAAGCCCATCGTGCAGGAGGACGATAAGGCTGCCGCCCGCCGGCTGAACCAGCTGACCGGGCCGTTCCTCCTCCGCCGGATGAAAGCCGACGTGCTGAAAGAGCTGCCCCCAAGACCGAGAACATCCACCGGATTGAGCTGGAGGAGGAGCAGCGCAAGCTCTATCTGGCAGCGGTGGTGGACGCCCGGGACAAGCTGCAGGCGGCAAAGCCGGAGGACAAAATGGCGGTGTTCGCCGTTCTCATGCGGCTGCGGGAGATCTGCTGTGACCCCCGCCTCATCGTGGACGGCTGGGAGGCGGCAGCGGCAGCGCCAAGCTGGACGCCTGCATCGAACTGGTGGCCTCCGCTGTGGAGGGCGGACACCGTATCCTGCTGTTCAGCCAGTTTACCTCCATGCTGGAGCTGCTGGCCAAACGGCTGGACGAAGAGGGCATCAGCCACTTCACGTTACAGGGCTCCACGCCCAAGCCCGTGCGGGCGGAGCTGGTCCGCCGGTTCAACGGCGGCGAGGTGAGTGTCTTCCTCATCTCGCTGCGGGCAGGCGGCACCGGCCTCAACCTGACGGCGGCCGACATCGTCATCCACTACGACCCGTGGTGGAATGTGGCGGCTCAGAATCAGGCCACCGACCGCGCTTACCGCATCGGGCAGCAGAACCCGGTGCAGGTGTATAAACTCATTGCGCAGGATACCATTGAAGAAAAAATCGTGGAATTGCAGCAGGCAGGCCAAGCAGTCGCTGGCCGATACCGTGACCGGGACGGCGGATGGTGCCATCCTGTCCATGCGGCCGGACGAGCTGCTGCAGCTGCTGGGGGAGCGAAACATGAAATACGCATTGTTTTCCGTGCCGGTAGGCACCATTTACGATCTGCCTCAGCCCATCAAGGAGGGCGAAACGGGGCCGGTCTCCACCATTGGCGATGAGGGGCTTTACGGGCAGGCCTGTCAGGTGTGCACTGCCCCCGGCGGCGTGACGGCGGCCGGAGTCCATCTGGCCCCGGATGTGGCCGAGGTGGTCAGCTTTTACGGCTACCACGGCTATGTTTTTACCCGGGAGCTGCAGTTTATCGAGGAAGCTCCCCTGCGGGACTACCTCGCGGAGCCGATGGTCCTGGCGGGACGGGCCACCGATGTCCTCAACCTGCCCAAGGTGCAGGGCGTCCGGATGATGGAGCTGGAGCGGGGCGGCCTGCTGCGCCGGGTGGCGGAAGCGCCCGAGGAGGCCGAGGCCCACAAGGGCTGGGCCAAGGTGCGGCTGGTGGATGGCCGCGTTGGCTATGTCCGGGATGTGGCGCTGGAACCGGTGCGGTATGAGATGAGCGCCGTGTTCTCGCAGGAAGAGGGTCTGCCTTTTGACGAGGCGCTGGCAAAGCAGAAAGGCATCCCCGCCGCAGAGCTGGTGCAGGAAGCCCTGAACCGTTGGTACGGCGGCAGCGAGGAGGTGTTCCGTGCCGCCGTCTGTGAGCAGGCCAGGAAATACATGGGCACGGAGTACCGCTGGGGCGGCAAATCCGGCCGGGGCATTGACTGCTCGGGCCTTGTCAGCAGCGCCTACATGCAGTGCGGCGTCCTCATTTACCGGGATGCCAGCATCGTGGAGGGCTGGCCCATGCACGAGGTGCCTTTTGAGGAAAAGAAGCCGGGCGACGCCCTCTTCTTCCCGGGGCATGTAGCGCTCTACCTTGGCGGCGGGCGGTATATCCACTCCACGGGAGCCGCGGTCAGCGGCGGCGTGGTGCTCAACAGTCTGGACCCGGCGGACCCGCTCTACCGGGAAGATCTGGTCAAGTGCCTGAATGCGTGGGAAGTATCTTTTGAGAACGGAAGGCGGATATGATGAAAGTCTTTGATTTACATTGCGACACGCTCAGTGAGCTGCGGTATGCCGAGGAGGCAGGCCAGCCCAAGAGCTTTGCGGAAAACGATTTACAGATCGACCTGAAAAAGCTGCAAAAAGGGGACTACATGCTGCAGTGCTTTGCAGCCTTTGTCAACCTGGCCCGCCCGGGGCAGGACCCGCTGGTGGCGGCGCTGGAGGAAATCGACATCTTCAAGCGGATCATGGCAAAGTACAGCGATTTTATCGCGCCGGTGTATCAGCCGGAGGATCTCCGCAAGAATGCGGAGGCGGGCAAGATCAGCGGAATGCTGACCATTGAAGAGGGCGGCTGCTGCAAGGGCAGCCTGGGCGTGCTGCGGCTCATGCATGAGCTGGGCGTCCGGATGATGACCCTGACCTGGAACCACGAAAACGAGCTGGCCAGCCCCAATGTGGTGCCGGGAGCCGACACGGATACCATCTGGCCCTGCCAACCCAATACGAAGACCGGCCTGAAAGAAAAGGGCTTCGAGTTCCTGGCCGAGATGGAGCGGCTGCACATCATTGCAGATGTGAGCCACCTCTCGGATAAGGGCTTCTGGGACATCGCCGAGCACAGCACCCGTCCCTTTGCGGCCAGCCATTCCAACTGCCGCGCTCTGGCACCCCACTGCCGCAACCTGACCGATGAGATGATCCGGGCCATGGCAGAGCGGGGGGCGGCCTGGTGGGCCTGAACTACTGCTCGGGCTTCCTGGACAACCAGCCGGAAGAGTCTCTCTGCCGCAGCACCGTGGCCCTGATGGCAAAGCACGCGGCGCACTTTAAGAAAGTGGGCGGCATCGGCATCCTTGGTCTGGGCAGCGACTTCGACGGCATCGGCGGAAAGCTGGAGATGGACGACTGCTCGAAGCTCCCGCTGCTGGCGGAGGCCCTCCGCCGCGAGGGCTTCACCGAGGACGAGGTGGAGCGCGTTTTCTACCGGAACGCACAGCGCTTCTTTGAGGACAATCTGTAAAAATAAGAGAGGATATTCCAAAATGGATCAGAATATGACGCTGGAAAAGCGAATCGCTGCCGAGCTGTACTCCTATCAGGGCAAAATGAGCGTCTTTGTGGACGACCTGCAGGGCCACACCGTGGAGATGGGAGCCGACGAGGAGTTTGAAACGGCCTCCACCATCAAGGCCTATATCCTGGCGGTGCTGTATTTACAGGCCAGCCGGGGCAAGGCCAGCCTGACCGAGGAGATCGAGTATCAACCGGAGCACTTTGTGGACGGCTCCGGAATGCTGCGGGCTCTGGGCGTGGGAGCAAAGCTCAAGGTGAAAGACACGGCCACCATGATGATCATTTGCTCGGATAACATCGCCACCAACATGATCATTGATTATCTGGGGCTGGAGACCATCAACGCCTGCATCAAAGAGCTGGGCTTTGCCCACACGGTGCTCCACAACTCCCTCCACTTTGACCGCTACGAGAAGCTGGGCACCACCACGCCCCGGGATTACGCCGCCCTGTTTGCGCAGGTGGCGAAGGGCACCCTCGTCAGCGCCGAGGCCAGCGCCGAGATGCTGGCCATCTTCCGCCAGCAGCACTACAACACCATGCTCACCCACGATTTCCCCCGTTCTACCTGGACTGCGAGGAGACCGGCGAGCCGGAGCTGATCTGGGTGGCCAGCAAGAGCGGCAGCATGAACGCCTGCCGCAACGACGGCGGCATCATCCATACCCCCTATGGCGAATATGTCATCGTGCTGATGAACAAAGACTTCCATGATATCATCGAGTACGACGGCCACCCGGCCATGGGATATGGTGCAAGGGTCTCCCGGATGATCTTTGACCAGATCCTGGCCTGTGAGGGCAAGCTGTATCGGAATTGAAAAGAAAACCTCTCACCGCTCCAACCCGCTGACAGCGGGGATGTCGCGGAGCTCCTCGATCAGGGGAGCTGAATAGAAAATCTTGGATAATAAAAAGGAATTATAACAATGGGTATTACAATTTCCCCGGTCATGATGGTGTTTCTTGTCTTTATGACCGGATTTGCAGGGTTTGTGGATTCCGCGGCGGGCGGCGGCGGGCTCATCAGCCTGCCGGCCTATCTGTTTGCAGGGCTGCCGCCGCACTACACCTATGCCACCAATAAGTTCAGTGCTGCCTGCGGCACCACCTTTGCCACGGCCAGCTTCTTCAAAAATGGTGCCATGAACGTCAAGGTGGGCATTCTGGCGGCCATCGGCAGCTTTGCGGGCAGCGCGCTGGGGGCGCACATCGTCCTGCTGCTCAGCGATGAGGTGTTGAAGACCACCATGTTCATCATCCTGCCCATTGCGGCGGTCATCATCCTGTGGCAGCGCAACCTCCCGGACGAAAACCGGGATGACGGTACCATGAACCTGAAAAAAGCGGCGTTGGCGCTGGGCATCGGGCTTGGCATCGGCCTGTACGATGGTCTGGTGGGGCCCGGTACGGGCACCTTTGCCATCATCGCCTTTTCCAGCCTGATGAAGTTTGATCTGCGCACCGCCAACGGCAACGGCAAGGTGCTCAACCTGGCCAGCAACTATGCCAGCCTCTTTACTTACCTCATGAGCGGGCTGGTGGTCTTTTCCATCGGCATCCCCTGTGCCATCAGCGGCATCGCGGGCAACCTGCTGGGCTCCCACTTCGCCCTCCGCAAGGGGGCAAAGTTCATCCGCCCCATGATGCTGGTGGTGCTGGTGCTCCTGCTGGGCAAGCTCATTTCGGATGCGGTGCTGTAAAACAAGAAGTGTAGACGCAAAAAAGCGAGGAGCTTGACTCCTCGCTTTTTTCATGGATCCTATTTTTATTCGATGACCAGTGCTTCATCAAAGAACGCCAGGCCGAACGCGCCGGGGCCGGCGTGGGTGCCAATGACGCAGCCGATCTGGCGGGTCAGGGCCTCGGGACGGTGCAGATTATCCTGCAGGTAGGTCTGGATGGGGGCCACCTCGCGGGGGGCGACGGTGTAGCCTGCCAGCGCGGGCAGCGTGGGGTGGATGCCGCCCAGCTCTTCGATCTTTTGAAGAGGGCAACGTAGGCGCCGGGCAGGCCCCGGGCCTTGCCAGCCAGAGCCACTTTGCCCTCTTTGATGGTGATGAGGGGCTTGATGCCCAGCATCCCGCCTGCTACGGCAGCGGCGGCGGGCAGACGCCCGCCCTTGCGCAGATATTTCAGGTCGTCAATGGCGGCCACCAGATGCAGGTGCTCCTTGGCGTGCTCCAGCGAGGCTGCGATCTGCACGGCCGTCTTGCCAGCGTCCCGCAGCTGGACGGCCAGCCGCACCAGCAGGCCCTCGCCCAGGCAGACATTGGTGCTGTCCACAAACAGCACGTTGTCCACGTTGGCCAGGTCTGCCGCAAGCTTAGCGCACTGGCAAGTGCCGGAAAGCTCATGGGAAAGAAAGATGCCAATGACCTCATCGCCTGCGGCCGCTGCCTCGGCGAAGAACGCTCAAACAGCTCCGGGCTGGGCTGGCTGGTGGTGGGCAGCTTCTTGCAGGCGGCCAGCTGTGCATAATATTCAGAGGGGGTCTTGTCAAGGCCGTCCCGGAAGACGGTGCCATCCTCCAGCGTGACGTTGAGGGGGATGACTGTCACGCCCAGCTGCGCGGCCTCTGCGGGCAGGATATCGGACGCGGAATCGGTGAGAATGCGGATCATAAAATACCTCCATGGGCGGAAGCCGCCCGGAACGGTTGTAAAACAACAGAAACAAGTAAAAAGTCGGTAAAATTATAGCAGAACACCAACCGGGAAGTCAATCTTTTGAAGCAGATTTCTTCGTGCAGGCGCAAAACTGCTTGCACCCAAAGGGGCGGGTGTGGTACAATGTCCGCCGACAGGAGGCAGCGCCATGAACAAGATCGAAAAAGGCCCGGCGTTCTGGAAAGCGTTCGGGCAGGCGGCGGCCCTCTGGGCTGCGGTGGCTGTGGCCGGCAGTCTGCTGCTGCCCGGCGGAAGCATGACTCTGCCGGAGGAGCCGGAGAAGATGGGCTGGACGGTTCTGCGGGTCTGTGCCGTGCTGCCGCTGGGAGAGGAATTGATTTTCCGGGGCGGGGTACAGCGGCTGCTCCGCCCGCTGGGGCCCGGCGTGGCGCTGGCGGGGCAGGCGGTGCTGTTTGCCGCTGCCCATGGCAGCGCGGAGGCGAAAATTTACGCTTTTGCCATGGGGCTGGTGTTTGGCTGGGCCGTGGAGCACACCGGGCGGCTCTGGCCCGGCATGGGGCTCCACTGCCTCAACAACTGCATCGTGCTGGCCGGATGTCTGGCAGAGAGGGGACTGGGATGACCGATTACGAACTGATGGGTGCAGCCCTGGCCGAAGCCGAAAAGGCCGCGGCGCTGGGCGAGGTGCCGGTGGGAGCCGTCATCGCAAAGGACGGCGAGATCATTGCCGCCGCCCACAACACCCGGGAGACCGAGAAAAACGCCCTCCACCACGCGGAGCTGCTGGCCATTGACGCGGCCTGCAAAAAGCTGGGCGGCTGGCGGCTGTGGCAGTGTGAGCTGTTCGTCACGCTGGAGCCCTGCCCCATGTGCAGCGGGGCCATCCTCAACAGCCGCATCAAACGGGTGGTGTACGGCGCGGCAGACACCAAGGCGGGCTGCTGCGGCTCGGTGACAGACCTGTTTGCCCTGCCGTTCAACCACCACCCGGTGGTGGAGCGGGGCCTCCGGGCCGAGGAAGCGCAGGCTCTTTTGCAGGCGTTTTTCCTCCGTCTGCGGGAGCAACGGGCTGCAAGGCCGAAGTGGAAACCGCCGGTACAGGGACAAAACAAGTCCAAATGATGAAAAAAGTGGGAACTGCGTGAAAAAAGCACGGGTTCCCACTTTCTTTTTTCGGCAATTTGTGCTATATTATTCAATGGTAACTTGTCGAAACCACGCGCAGGAGCCAGCGGGCGCACCGCAGGACCGGACATGACCGGAAGAAAAAGCATAGTGCAGCTCCGCTGGGCGCAGGGCCGACCACCACCCCCCTGCAAGGCTGGAAAATGCCTTACAGAGAAACAAGCGACAGGAGGGTTTGACTCTTGTACGACGACGAATTTGAACTGACATTTGACATGGCGGAGGACAACGCCGAGACGGTGAAACTGCCCGGCAAGCCTCTGCAGCCTGCCCCGGAAGCCCCTGAGGCCCCGGAACCGGCTGGAAAGGCGAAAGAGCCGGAAGTCCCGGATTTCCCGGACGACGAACCCACCATCGTCATCCCGGCCCGGAAGCCGCGGGAGATGCCCAAACAGGAGCGGGAACCTGTGCAGGCAGAGCCTGTGCCGGAGCTGGCCCCGGCGGAAGTGAAAGCGCCGGAGGAGCCCGCGGCGGCCCCGGAAGCACCTGTGCCGGCGATCCGGACAAACGGGCGCACGGTGCTGATCTCCGGCGGCGACCGGGGCATCGGTGCGGCCACCGCCAAAGCCTTTTATGAGGCAGGCTACCGGGTGGCGGTGCTCTACCACAAAAATGCGGAGGCCGCTGCGGCGCTGGAAAAAGCCCTGCCGGGCTGCACCATCGTTCAGTGCGATGTGGCCAGCCGGGCCAGCTGTGAGCTGGCGTTCCGTGCGGTGGAGCAGGCGCTGGGCCGGGTGGATGTGCTGGTGAGCAACGCGGGCATTGCCCAGCAGAAGCTTTTTACCGACATCACGCCGGAAGAGTGGCAGCACATGCTGGATGTCAACCTGACCGGTGCGTTCAACCTGTGCCAGCTGGTGCTCCCCGGGATGATCCGCCGCAAGGCGGGCCGCATCCTGACGGTGAGCAGCATGTGGGGCCAGACGGGCGGCAGCTGCGAGGTACATTACTCAGCCGCCAAGGCGGGCCTCATCGGCCTGACCAAGGCACTGGCCAAGGAAGAGGGCCCCAGCGGCATCACCGTCAACTGTGTGGCCCCGGGTGTCATCGACACCGATATGATGGCGGCGTTTACCGCCGAAGATAAGGCCGCTCTGGCTGAGGAGACCCCTGTGGGCCGCCTGGGCAGCGCGGACGAAGTGGCAAAACTGCTGCTCTACCTTGCCGGAGAGGACGCCGGATACATCACCGGACAAGTGTTTGGTGTCAACGGCGGGCTGGTGATCTGATGCAGTTTTGTCCGCGGATTTTAAGAGCAACACCCCGGACGGGGTTTTCCCAAAGCGAAAAGGAGAGAGCGAAATGGGCATGACTTTAAAGGAACTGTTGACCAAAGGTGAGGGCACCCTGTCGGCACAGGAGGCCAAAGATTTGGCTGCACAGTGCAGAATGGACGTGGAAACGCTCTACACCCTCCTGGAGGAGCGCGGCATCAAGATCCTGGACAACGAGGTCGAGGCGGATACCAGCCTGGACGTGGACAGCATCATTGCCGAGGTGGAAAACGCCGAGAACAACAGCGATGACATGGGCATCAGCGAGGAAGAGGAGGAGAGCGCGGAGGAGAACCCGGCGGACCTCAAAGCTGCTATGGATGAGCTGCTGGACGACCCTGTGAAGAACTACCTCAAGCAGATCGGCCAGATCCCGCTGCTGAGCGCGGAACAGGAAGTGGAACTGAGCCGCCGCATCCATGCCGGTGCCGAGGCTGCCCACATCCTGCAGGCCGACCGCCAGAAGTACGGCGCGCCCGAGTACATCAAGAAGAACAGCGCCCGCTTCTCGTTTGAAGAGGACGAGAACAGCCGCAGCTACACCGAGGATCTGGACGACGACGGCAACGAGAAGTCCAGCGAGGACGCCGAGGAGAAGGCCGCCGAGGAAGAGGCTATGGAGGCCGTGGAAAACGGTCCTCTGACCGAGGAAAAGCGGCAGGAGCTGCTCAAGACCCGCCGCGACGGTTTGAACGCCCGCCGCAGCCTGAGCGAGGCCAACCTCCGTCTGGTGGTCTCCATTGCCAAAAAGCATGTCGGCCATAACCTGGCGTTCCTGGACCTGATCCAGGAGGGCAACATCGGCCTCATCAAGGCCGCTGAGAAGTTTGACTGCGACCGCGGTTTCCGCTTCTCCACCTACGCCACCTGGTGGATCCGTCAGGCCATCACCCGCGCCATTGCGGACCAGGCCCGCACCATCCGCATCCCGGTGCACATGGTCGAGACCATCAACCGGATGCGTCAGGCCACCAACCAGCTGGTCTACCAGAATGGCCACGAGCCCACCCCGGAAGAGCTGGCAAAGGCTATGGACATGAGCGTGGAGCGCGTGCGCGAGATCCAGCGGATGGCCCAGGAGCCCGCCAGCCTGGAGAGCCCTGTGGGTGAGGAAGAGGATTCCTCCCTGGGCGATTTCGTCGCTGACGAGAACGCCGAGGCTCCCGGCAAGGCAGCTGACCGTGCGATGGTGGCCCAGCAGATCAACCAGGCCCTCAAGAGCCTGACCCCCCGTGAGGAGAAAGTCATCCGCCTGCGCTTCGGCCTGGACGATGGCCGTCCCCGCACGCTGGAAGAGGTTGGCCGCGACTTTGGTGTCACCCGTGAGCGTGTCCGCCAGATCGAGGCAAAGGCCATCCGCAAGCTGCACAGCCGCAAGTGCCTGGCCCTGCTGAACGGCCTCATTGAGTAAGAATCCCGAGCAAACCCATCCAAAGGAGCTGCCGCGGCACTGCGGCGGCTCTTTTTTGCAAAAACAAAACGACTTTTTTTTTTGCCAAAACCTCTTGCAATTCACGGCGCCTTATGTTAAAATAATCGAGCTGTGAGTGTGCTGCTATAGCTCAGTTGGTAGAGCGCATCCTTGGTAAGGATGAGGTCTCCAGTTCGAATCTGGATAGCAGCTCCACATAGGGGGGTATAGCTCAGCTGGTAGAGCAGCGGTCTCCAAAACCGCGTGCCGTGAGTTCGAAACTTACTACCCCTGCCATAACGCCTGGAACTCTTTTCTTTTTGGGAGGGCGCTCGGGGGGCGTTTTGAGGGGCATTTTTTTAGTCGGGCCCCACCCTCCGGACACTTGCTTTGGCAAACTCCCGCTCGTGTCAGATTTGTCTTTTTTTTTCAAATTTCTGCTTGACAATGTATGACTTCTCCGGTATAATAGTCAACGTTCCCGCGGTCAAAACGCCGCGAACTTGAGCGATCATGGCCCGGTAGCTCAGTTGGTTAGAGCACCAGCCTGTCACGCTGGGGGTCGTCGGTTCGAGCCCGATCCGGGTCGCCATTTGCTGCTATAGCTCAGTTGGTAGAGCGCATCCTTGGTAAGGATGAGGTCTCCAGTTCGAATCTGGATAGCAGCTCCAAAGCAAAACCACCTGAATCCGTTGAGATTTGGGTGGTTTTTTTGTTTTTGCCTTGAAGCAGAGCCCAAAATGGTGTATCATAATGGGTATTAGAAAAAGTGTAACATTCGGGCAGCTATGCCCTGATAAGGGGAAAGCCACCATGGCAGATAAAAACTTTTTGACTGAGATCATTGACGCCGATCTCGCTGAGGGCAAGGTCGATGTTGTGCATACCCGCTTTCCGCCGGAGCCGAACGGCTACCTGCACATCGGCTCCGCCAAGGCCATCTACATCAACTGGTCCATCGCCAACCAGTACGGCGGCAAATTCAACCTCCGTCTGGACGATACCAATCCGGCCCGTGAGGGAGAGGAGTATGTCAACAGCATCATCGAGGATCTGCACTGGCTGGGTGCCGACCCCAACGGCGGCATCTTCTACGGCAGCGATTACTTTGATAAGTGCTATGAGTACGCCGAGAAGCTGATCACCGAGGGCAAAGCCTATGTGGACGACCTGAGCCGCGAGGAGATGCGCGAGTACCGCGGTTCCGATGCCGGCAAGCCATCCCGCCCCTCTCCGTGGCGGGACCGCACCCCGGAAGAAAACCTCGACCTGTTCCGCCGGATGCGTGCAGGCGAGTTCAAAGAGGGCGAGAAGACCCTGCGTGCCAAGATCGACCTGGCCAGCCCCAACATGAACATGCGTGACCCGGCTATCTACCGCATCAAGTACGCCGAGCATCACCGCCAGGGCAGCAAGTGGTGCATCTACCCGATGTACGATTTCGCCCACCCCATCCAGGACGCCATCGAGGGCATCACCCACAGCATGTGCAGCCTGGAGTTTGAGAACCACCGCCCCCTGTACAACTGGGTCATCGAAAATATTTTTGGCACCGAATTCCCCAAGCAGCGTGAATTTGCCCGCCTGAATATGACCAATACTGTCATGAGCAAGCGCTACCTGCGTGAGCTGGTGGAGATGGGCATCGTGGACGGCTGGGATGATCCCCGGATGCCCACCCTGTGCGGCCTGCGCCGCCGCGGCTACACCGCAAGCTCCATCTTTACGTTCGTGCGGGAGGCCGGTATCTCCAAGTCCGATAACCTCATCGACATGCGCCAGCTGGAGGCCTGCATCCGCAGCGAGCTGGACCTGACCGCTCAGCGCCGCATTGCCGTGCTGGAGCCCGTCAAGCTCATCGTGGACAACTACCCCGCCGACAAGACCGAGTATTTCGATGTGGCCAACAACCCCAACCGTGAGGCCAACGATCCCACCACCCGCAAGGTGGCCTTTACCAAGGAGCTGTGGATCGAGAACGAGGACTTCGCCGAGGTGCCGCCTCCGAAGTTCAAGCGCCTGACCGTGGGCGGCGAGGTCCGCCTGATGGGTGCCTATCTCGTCAAGTGTACCGGCGTGGAGAAGAACCCGGACGGCAGCATCGCCGCCATCCACTGCACCGCCGATCTGGAGACCGGCAACGGCAACCCTGCCGATGGCCGCAAGGTCAAGGGCACCATCCACTGGGTGAGCGCGGCGCACTGCGTGGAGGCCGAGGTACGCCTGTACGATAAGCTCTTCACCGAGGCCAACATGAACGCCATCCCCGAGGGAGCGGATTACAAGGACTACCTCAACCCCGAGAGCGTGGTGGCACGCAAGGGCTGCAAGCTGGAAGAGGCTCTGGCCGACGCAAAGCCGGGCGAGAAGTTCCAGTTCGTCCGCACCGGCTTCTTCACCCCGGACAGCAAGAACCCCGGCGTCTACAACCGTGTTGTCACCCTGCGTGACAGCTTCAAGCCTGCCAAGTAAGCAGCGCGGCCGGACGCAAAATTTCTCCAAAGGAGCAATTTCGATACGATGAAAAAGCATATGACCCGGAACGTGATCCTCATGGCGGTCCTGGATGTGGCCCTTGGCATCGTCCTGTCGCTGTATATCGCCAGTACGGGCACCGTTCCCGCAGCCGACAACGCGGATACCTATGCCGATGGTGCCTACAGCGCCTCCGCACAGGGTTACGAAAGCGAAGTAACCGTGATGATCAACATTACGGGCGGCAAAGTGACCAACGTGCAGATCGACGCGGGCGACGAGACACCCGAAGTGGGCGGCAAGGCGGCGGAAAGTCTTGCCCGCAGCCTGCTGGATGCCGGCGGCACGGCAGGTGTGGACACGGTCTCGGGTGCTACCATGACCAGCAACGCGGTGCTGTCCGCTATGGATGCCTGCCTTGCACAGGCCGTGCAGGAATAACGCTTTGATTTGGACTGCTGCACGGCGAGACTGTGCGGCAGTTTTTTGTTGTGAGAGAGTTTTTTATGTTTCTGGATGTTCTGCCTTTCAAAAACGATACGGCCCGCCTCGTCCGCGTGTATGGGGACGAGCCCTGCATCACCCTGCCGGAGGCTCTGCCCGCCCCGGAGGGGGGCACGCTGACCATCACCGAGCTGGGGGATTACTGCTTCTCCGAGAAGCCCCGCGGTCTGCCTGCGCCGGAAGAGCTCTGCCGCTATGCGGTGGAGCCGGACGGCACCGCGCGCCTCCTGCGGGCCTTTGGACGCGATCTGACGGGCGCTTCTCATGCCCGGTATGATCTGGACTTCGGGGACGGAGAAGCCTCTACTGCCGCCCGGAGCGGGGAAGAAGCTCTCCATCCCCTTTGCGGCAGCTTTCTGGAGGAACTGGTCCTGCCCGGGAGCCTGCGGGTCATCGGGAGCTGTGCCTTTTACAACTGCCGCCGCCTGCGCCGCCTTTCGGCCGGGGCGGGGGAGCTGACCATGGGCAGCGATGTCTTCCTCAACTGCTTTGCACTGGAAACGCTGGTCATCCGGGCCCGGCCGGAGCAGGCCACCGGCCTGTTTGCGCTGGCGGGCAGCATTACCGAGGCGGTGCAGGCGCTATTCTGGCCAGAGGGAGAGGCCCGGCCCCTCGCGGGCCTGTGGTACCCCGCCTACTGGGAAGACATTGAGGAGACTCCCGCGCACATTCTGCTCCACACGTTTTCGGGGCAGGGGTACCATTACCGACAGTGCTTTTTGAATGGGAAATTCCTCCCGGTCGAATACGACGCCATCTTCCCGCAGGGGCACGACGCGGATGACGCCAACATTATGGCCATGCTCTGCTTTGACCGTCTGCGCTGGCCCTGGAGTCTGAGCAGTGCCGCTGCCGAGCATTACCGGGCGTTTCTGGCGGCCAACACGGGCCGGGTGCTTGCCCGGCTGCTGAAAGCGCAGGACATGGACGGCCTGCGGGCCCTGCTGGCGCTGGATGTGTTTGAGAAAGACGCCTTTGCCGCGGGTGCGGCGTTGGCGGCCAAGGCCGACAACGCTTCTGCTGCCGCTCTGCTGGCCGACGCCGAGCACAAAAAGTTTGCGGCCCGGCCCAACAAAAAAGAGGTACGATTTTGATTTCTGAAAAGGAAAAATTCTTCGACCCGCGCAAGCCGTTCGAGTCCAAACGGCCCGAGACCCATGAGGAGTGGCAGGCGCGGATGGGCGGCGAGGTGCTGGCCGTGGTGCGCAGCGGGCTGTATCTGGACTTCCGATTTCTGGATATGGCCCTCTCGGCCCTGAGCCCAACCCCGGACGAGCGGTGCGGGGTGCTGGCCACCGATGGCCGCATCCTCTGCTACCAGCCCAGCGCCCTGCTGCGGCTGTACAAGGAAAACCCGAAATACCTCAACCGCCTGTACTTACACACGGTGTTCCACTGCATCTTCCGCCACCTGTGGACCAAAGGGCGGCGGGACTAAACGCCTGTGGCACCTGGCCTGTGACATCGCGGTGGAAAATGTCATCGACGGGCTGGGCCGCAAAAGCGTCCGGCGCCCGCTGAGCTATGTCCGTCAGCACGCCTATGAGGAGATCAAAGCCGAGCAGAAGGTGGTGGCTGCGGCCCCCACCTACCGCTGGCTGGTGGGGCTGACGCCCGGCGTGCTGCGCCAGCTGGAGCGGGAGTTTACCACCGACGACCATCGCCTGTGGCCCAAGGACGCCCCGGAACAGCCCCGGCAGATGCCCACCCCTCTGCCCCAGAAGACCTGGCAGAAGATCGGGGAGCGGATGCAGACCGAGCTGGAGCTGCGGGATAAAGAGGCGGGCGAGGGGGCCGACGCGCTCAAGGAGCAGGTCAAGGCCGCCAACCGCAGCCGCCGCAGCTACAAAGATTTCCTGCGCCGGTTCTGCATCACCCGGGAGGAAGTGCACCTTGACCCGGATGAATTTGATCTGAACTTTTATACCTACGGCCTTTCGGTCTACGGCAACATGCCTCTCATTGAGCCGCTGGAGACCCGGGAAAGTAAGAAAATCGAGGAGCTGGCCCTCGTCATTGACACCAGCTATTCCACCTCCGGCGAGCTGGTGCGGGCGTTCCTGGCCGAGACCTACACCCTGCTGAAGGGGCGGGAAAATTTCTTCCACCGGATGAACCTGCACCTGATCCAGGCGGACAACACCGTCCAGCAGGACCTGCTCATCCGCAATGAATACGAGCTCATCCATGCCATGAACCATTTCCAGCTGCGGGGCGGCGGCGGAACGGATTTCCGCCCGGCGTTCGAGTATGTGGATCGTCTGTGTGCCGAAAAGCAGTTCACCAACCTGCGGGGCCTGCTGTGCTTTACGGACGGAATGGGCACCTACCCGGCCCGCCGCCCGCCGTATGAAGCCGCGTTCCTCTTTCTGGGGGAGCGGTTCGACGATGCCAATGTGCCGCCCTGGGCCATGAAAGTGGTGCTGGACGAGGAAGAGTTTGCGGGCCCGGCGGCCCGGTCGGCTTCGGCGCTGGCCGAGGCCATGAGCGAGGAGGACGACCTCTACCGCGACCTCAATAATTCGTGAATCACAATGCGTGAGGAGTTTGCTATGAACATCAAACGTGCCAAAGAAGAAATTGAGCATACCGTCAAGGCATACCTGGCCAAGGATGCTCTGGGCGAGTACGCCATCCCGGCCATCCGCCAGCGGCCCATCCTGCTGATGGGCCCTCCGGGCATTGGCAAAACGCAGGTCATGGAGCAGGTGGCCCGGGAGTGCGGTGTGGCACTGGTGGCCTACACCATCACCCACCACACCCGCCAGAGCGCCGTGGGCCTGCCCTTTATCCGCCAGCGCCATTATGGCGACAAGGATGTCTCGGTGACGGAATACACCATGAGCGAGATCATCGCCAGCGTGTACGCCAAGATGGAGGCCACCGGCCTTTCTGAGGGCATCCTCTTCATTGATGAGATCAACTGTGTGTCCGAGACGCTGGCCCCCACCATGCTGCAGTTCTTGCAGTGCAAGACTTTTGGCAACCAGGCCGTGCCGGCAGGCTGGGTCATCGTGGCGGCAGGCAACCCGCCGGAGTACAACAAATCCGTCCGGGATTTCGATATCGTCACCCTGGACCGTGTCCGCCGGATGGACATTCAGCCCGACCTCTCGGTCTGGAAAGATTACGCCCGCGGGGCCCGCATCCACAGTGCCATCCTGAGCTATCTGGAGCTGCACCCGCAGAACTTCTACCAGATCAACGCCGATGTGGACGGCACCCAGTTTGTCACCGCCCGCGGCTGGGAGGACCTGTCCAACCTGCTGGATACCTACGAGACGCTGGGCCTGAAAGCAGACGAAGACCTCATCCGGGAGTACATCCAGCACCAGAAGATCGCCGAGGACTTCTCGGCCTACCTGGACCTCTACTACAAGTACCGCGACGATTACGGTGTGGAAGACATTCTGGCCGGGCAGGTCAAGCCTGCTGTCTACGCGCGGCTCCTCAACGCGCCCTTTGATGAGCGTTTGAGCTTGGTCAGCCTGATCCTGGCGGGCCTTGATACCCGCTTTACGGCCTCCCGCCAGCAGGACGCCGTGGCCGATGCCTGCTATGCGTTCCTGCGGCAGGCCAAGCAGGGCTTTGCCACGGTGCCGGAGGATATTCCGGACGGCCCGGCGGTCTATTTCAGCCAGATGGTGGCCGATTACGACGCCGAGACCCAGAAGCAGCGGGCCGCCGGCCTGCTGAGCCGAGACGCGCTGAACACCCGCCTGCGGGTGTATGCCGTTCTCCGTGCCTGGGAGGCGGAGCTCCGCCGTGCCAAGGCCGTGGGCACGCAGCCCGCGTTTGACCTGCTCCGCACCCAGTTCCAGAGCCTTGCCGAGGAGCGGGAGAATGCCCAGAACACAGCTTCCGCCGCGCTGGAAGCGGCCTTCGATTTCATGGAGCAGGCTTTTGCGGAGAGTCAGGAGATGGTGGTCTTCGTCACCGAGCTGACGCTCTCGCCCGCCGCCCATGCGTTCATTACCGAGAACGGCTGTGAGAGGTACTTCCAGTACAACAAGGACCTTCTGCTGGACCACCGCAAGGCGGCGCTGCAGCAGGAGCTGGCGGCGGAAGAGCGGCGCCACGGCGGCATCTGAGCCGTTTCAAAATGTAAGAGAAAACGCCAAAAGGCGGCATCCTCCCGTGCAGAGGATGCCGCCTTTTTTTGGAAAAGAAGATTGGAAATGTCGCTTGAAAAAGAACTCAGACCAGCCCGGTGACCTGGGGCAGGACCATGGACACTGCCGGGATGTAGGTGACCAGCAGCAGGCCCAGGATGATGGCTGCATAGTACATGAGCATGTAGGGCATCACCTTGGCCAGCGTGGTGCGGCCCACCTTGATGCCCACGAACAGGGCGTTGCCCACTGGGGCTTTCATTGCTCCGCTGCGCTCGCAAACGCGAACTTGTCGGGGCGCAGCCCCTCCATCTTGCTAGACGCAAGACCGTTCTGTCGCTTAAAAGCCCCACTGGGGCTTTCATTGCTCCGCTGCGCTGCGCAAACGCGAACTTTTGAGAACACGCTGATTTCGGCAGCTTGCAAGAAAACGCAAGGGAAACTTTGGCAAAAAGAGAGAGAAACAGAGGGCATCAAACCTCTTGACAAGGCAACAACAGCCAAAGCGTTTCATTCTCACCCTCAAACCATCTTCATCCCGGTTTCGTCCCGGTTTGCAGAATGCCCTTGCAATCCGAAAGAAGCCGTGCTATAATGCCGCTATAATTGAATCAGAAATCTTCAGGGCAGGGTTCGATTCCCTACCGGTGGTACAGCCCACGAGCCGTAAGGCATGATTCGGTGAAACTCCGAAGCCGACAGTACAGTCTGGATGAAAGAAGATATCAAGTGCAGAACCCGTACGGTCCTGCGCTTGTGGAGGCTGCTCTGGGATGCGTTTGCATTCTGGAGCTTTCTTTTTTTGCACAAGGATCCCTTGTGTTTTCGGCTTGCCCTGAACATTTTTGTTCAGGGCTTTTTTTCTTTTGGAGGCAACACGATGAACGACAAAGACTATATGCGTCTGGCTTTGCAGCTTGCAAAAAAGGGCTGCGGGTGGACATCGCCCAACCCGATGGTGGGTGCCGTGGTCGTAAAAGAGGGCAGGATCATCGGACAGGGCTGGCATCAGAGATACGGTCAGGCTCATGCGGAGCGCAATGCGCTGGCATCCTGCACCGAAGATCCGCAGGGGGAGCGACCCTGTATGTGACATTGGAGCCGTGCTGCCATTACGGAAAGCAGCCGCCCTGCGTGGATGCGATTCTGGACGCGGGCATTCACCGGGTGGTCGTGGGTTCCGCTGACCCGAATCCGCTGGTGGCTGGAAAAGGAATTGCAATCCTGCGCGCACACGGCATAGATGTGACCGAAAATGTTCTGCAAGAGGAATGCGATGCGCTGAACAAAGTATTCTTCCACTACATCACCACAAAACGCCCCTTCGTTTCCATGAAATACGCCATGACGATGGACGGAAAAATCGCCACATACACAGGCGCTTCCAAATGGATCACCGGGGAAATTGCCCGGAATCATGTTCAACGGCAGCGACACCGATTCCGCGGCATTATGGTGGGAGTCGGAACCATTCTGGCAGATGACCCGCTGCTGACCTGCCGGATAGAGGGTGGCCGTGATCCCGTCCGGATCATCTGTGATACACATTTGCGGACACCGCTGCAATCACAGGTGGTCATGACCGCCAAACAGGTCCCCACCATTCTTGCGACCTGCTGCGGCGACCCAGAGAAGCAGGCGGCATATCAACAGGCCGGGTGCCGGATTCTTTTTCTGGAAGAGCATTGCGGTCATGTGAATCTTTTGCAACTGATGGAACAGCTGGGACAGGAGCAGATCGACAGCATTCTGCTGGAAGGCGGCGGAACCTTGAACTGGTCTGCACTGGAAAGCGGCATCGTGCAGCAGGTACAGGCTTACATTGCCCCGAAGCTGTTCGGAGGGAGAGATGCCAAAGCGCCCATCGAGGGCGCAGGTGTCCCGTTTCCGGATGCAGCATTCCGCCTGAAGAACAGCCGATTGGAACAGCTTGGAAAAGATTTCCTGATTGAAAGTGAGGTGGAGTACCCGTGTTTACCGGAATCGTGGAAGAAGTCGGAACAATAAAATCCATCAATCGGGGACAGCATTCCGCCGTACTGACTGTTTGTGCAAAAACGGTTCTGGAAGAAACCAGAATCGGTGACAGCATCGCCGTCAACGGCATCTGCCTGACCGTCAGGCAGCTCTTCCCGGATAGCTTTGCTGCGGATGTCATGCACGAGACCTTGAACCGCTCTGCACTTGCACAGCTCACCGTTGGAAGTGCTGTTAATCTGGAACGTGCCATGCCGGCCAACGGACGTTTTGGCGGACACATCGTAGCAGGCCATGTGGATGGCGTCGGACGCATTGCTAATATCCGAAAAGATGATACGGCTATCTGGTACACCATTCATGGGGATCCTGCGATCCTTCGCTATGTCGTTGAAAAAGGCTCTATCACAATAGATGGTATCAGCCTGACCGTGGCCGCGGTGGAACCTACGGGCTTTTCCGTGTCCACGATACCGCACACCGTCCGTCAGACGAACCTGCACCAGCGGCACAAAGGAGATTTTGTCAATCTGGAAACCGATGTTATCGGAAAATATATCGAGAAGCTGCTTCCATCAGAAACACCAAAGCAAAACACGCTCACAAAAGAAATGCTGCTGCGCTGCGGCTTTTAAGGAGAGTTTAGGATGAACTTCAATACCATTCCCGAAGCTTTGGAAGACCTGAGACAAGGAAAAATCATTCTGGTAACGGATGACCCCGACCGTGAAAACGAGGGGGACTTCATCTGTGCTGCCGAATTTGCCACCACCGAAAACATCAACTTTATGGCGACCCACGGCAAGGGCCTGATCTGTATGCCGATGTCCGAGGCTTTCGTCCGGAAGCTGCAATTTCCGCAGATGGTGCAGCACAACACCGACAACCATGAAACGGCATTTACGGTGTCCATCCACCACGTTCCTACTTCTACGGGCATTCCTGCCGCAGAGCGTTCCGTTACGGCGATGGCTTGTGTGGACGATCACGCAAAAGCAGAAGATTTCCGCAGACCGGGCCATATGTTCCCCCTTCTGGCAAAAAAAAGAACGGTGTGTTGGAGCGCAACGGCCACACGGAAGCAACCGTTGACCTGTGCCGTCTGGCAGGGCTGAAAGAATGCGGCCTGTGCTGCGAGATCATGCGGGAGGATGGCACGATGATGCGCACCGCTGAACTGGCAAAGCTGGCAGAGCGTTTCCAGATCAAATTCATCACCATCCGTGATTTACAGGAGTACCGCAAGTGTCACGATAAACTGGTCGATCAGGTGACGGCGGTGAACCTGCCCACCAAGTATGGCACCTTCAGAGCTTATGGCTTTGTGAGCCGCCTGAACGGAGAACATCACATTGCACTGGTAAAAGGTGACATTGGCGATGGAAAGAATATTCTGTGCCGCGTCCACTCGGAATGCCTGACAGGAGATACATTTGGTTCTTTGCGTTGCGACTGCGGCCAGCAGCTGGCCGCTGCCATGACGCAGATCGAAAAAAAGAAGGCCGGGGTATCCTGCTCTATATGCGGCAGGAAGGCCGGGGCATCGGTCTGATCAACAAGCTGCGTGCCTATGAACTTCAGGAGCAGGGCATGGATACGCTGGAAGCCAATCTCGCTCTGGGGTTCCATGGAGATGAACGGGAGTATTATCTCGGCGCACAGATCCTCCGGGAACTTGGCGTAAAAAGTCTGCGCCTGCTTACCAATAACCCGGACAAAGTATATCAGCTCTCCGAGTTTGGGCTGGAGATCTCCGAGCGCGTACCCATTCAGATGACGGCGACCCCGTATGACCTGTTTTACCTGAAAACGAAGCAGGCACGGATGGGACATCTTCTGGAATATTAACAACGAAAGAGGTATTTAAAAATGAAAACATTTGAAGGTAAGCTGGTTTCTCAGAACATCAAGGTCGGTATCGTAGCTGCCCGCTTCAACGAATTTATCACGTCCAAACTTCTGAGCGGAGCAATGGATGGTCTGCTCCGGCACGATGTGCAGGACGCTGATATTCATGTTGCATGGGTTCCAGGTGCTTTTGAAATCCCACTGGTTGCCTCTAAAATGGCAAAAAGCGGAAAGTATGATGCTGTGATCTGCCTTGGTGCAGTGATTCGCGGTTCTACCAGCCATTACGACTATGTGTGCAATGAGGTTTCCAAAGGCATTGCCACGGTCTCGCTGGAAAGCGGGGTTCCCGTCCGCTTTGGCGTTCTGACGACTGAAAATATCGAGCAGGCAATCGAGCGGGCAGGTACGAAAGCCGGAAACAAGGGCTATGACTGCGCGGTCAGCGCCATCGAAATGGTCAATCTGATCCGCGAAATGGATACCGCCGCAGAGTAAAATACACGCAGGAGTTTGCCATGATCGTTATAAAGACCCGACAGCCTGACCCGGAATTGGAGCAGAAGATCCGGATGCTTCTGGAACGAGAGCACATCGAGGCAGAGCAAATATCCATTGATTCATGGGAGAAGTTGGTTCTTCCGGAGCTTACACTGGATGGAATGACCCACGAAGTGTCGTGCAACGGCAGAAAAATCTCCCTTACACGACTGGAGTTCGATTTGCTGCTGATGCTTGCCTCCCACGAAGGACAAATCTTCTCAAAAGAAGAGCTTTTCCGTGCTGTGTGGGGACAAAACTGTGACGACACCTTAAAAGTCGTGGCAAATACCGTTTCCAATCTGCGAAAGAAGCTGGCCGGCTGTGGCAGCTTTATCCGCACCACCCACGGCGGCTATGCTTTTGTAAGCCAAAAGGAGAACGACCCGGCATGACCAGGATCTTATTTGTTTGTCTCGGAAATATCTGCCGAAGCCCGATGGCCGAAGCTATAATGAAAGATCTTGTGTCCAAGGCAGGTCTTTCCGAGCAATTTGAAATCGCATCAGCCGCCACCAGTGCATGGGAAATCGGAAATCCGGTCTATCCTCCTGCGCGGCAGAAGTTGGCAGAACATGGCATCGACTGCAACGGCAAGACCGCCCGGCAGATGACTCGGCTGGATTATGCACGGTATGATCATCTGATTGGCATGGATGAAAGCAATTTGTGTGACATTCTGCGGCTTGTCGGCGGTGACCCACAGCATAAAGTCTCGCTGCTGATGGCGCATACGGATCATCCCCGTGAAGTGGCAGACCCATGGTTCACAGGAGATTTTGAAGCCACATGGCAGGATGTGCTGGAAGGCTGCACGGCATTGCTTGAGGAACTGCGCTAAATTGGCGTATGGCGTAGTTTTTGCTGGAAATTCACCTGTCAGCAAAAGAAAAAGCCTGAAACTTCTCGTACCATCAAGAAGTTTCAGGCTTTTTTCTGATTGCAAATTGGAAATTTACTGCCAATGGGCTTCATCGTGGGGAACAACAGCACGTCACGGATGGAGGCACTGTCGGTCAGCAGCATGACGAGGCGATCCACGCCGAAGCCTAGGCCACCCGTGGGGGGCAGGCCGTACTCCAGAGCGTTGACGTAGTCGTAGTCGACCTGGGCCTTGCAGTCGGGCTCAATGGCCTTGCGCTCGGCGACCTGGCGCTCAAAGCGGCCTTTCTGGTCGATGGGGTCGTTCAGCTCGCTGAACGCGTTGCCGTACTCGGTACAGTCGATGAAATACTCGAAGCGCTCGGTGAAAGCGGGATCGTCCGGCTTGCGCTTGGCCAGCGGGCTGATCTCGACAGGGTAATCGTAGATAAAGGTGGGCTGGATGAGTTTGTCCTCGACAAAGGCGTCGAAGATCTCGGCCAGGATGGCACCCTTGGTGGGCACTTCCGGCAGCTCCACATGGTTGGCCTTGGCGGCGGCGATGGCGTCCTCATCGGTCTTCCAGTCGTTGAAGTCCACGCCGGAATATTTCTTGACAGCCTCGATCATGGTCAGGCGCTCCCAGTGGCCCATGTCGATCTGCTTGCCCTGATAGGGGATGACCATGCTGCCGCAGATCTTGAGGGCGAGGCGCTTGTACAGCTCCTCCACCAGATCCATCATGCCATGGAAATCGGTGAAAGCCTGATACAGCTCAATGGTGGTGAACTCCGGGTTGTGCTTGGGGTCCATGCCCTCGTTGCGGAAGATGCGGCCGACCTCGTACACGCGGTCCATGCCGCCCACGATCAGACGCTTGAGGTAGAGCTCGGTCTCAATGCGCAGCACCATGTCCATGTTCAGGGTGTTATGATGGGTGTAGAACGGACGGGCGGAGGCACCGATCTCAAACGGGGTCAGGATGGGGGTATCGACCTCCAGGAAGCCTTTCTCGTCCAGATAAGCGCGGATCTCTTTCAGGATCTGGCTGCGTTTGACAAACGTTTCCTTGACCTCGGGGTTGGCAATGAGGTCCACATAGCGCTGGCGGTAACGGGTCTCGGTATCGGTCAGGCCGTGGAACTTCTCGGGCAGGGGACGCAGGCTCTTGGCCAGCAGAGTCAGCTCGGTAGCGCGGACGCTCAGCTCGCCGGTCTTGGTGCGGAACACTTCGCCCTTGACGCCAATGATATCGCCCACATCCAGCTTCTTGAATGCGGCATAGGGCTCCTCGCCCAGCTCGTCGCGGCGGACATAGAGCTGGATATCGCCCTTGTCGTCGCGCAGGTGGGCAAAGCTGGCTTTGCCCATGACGCGCTTGGACATCATACGACCTGCCAGAGCCACGGTCTTGCCGCTGTCGGTCTCATTGGGCAGATCCTTGAATTCCTCTTTCAGGTCGGCCGAGTAGGCGTCCTGAGGGAACTTGGTCAGGGTGAACGGATCGTGACCAGCGGCCTGCAGGTCGGCCAGCTTCTGGCGGCGCACCTGTACCTGCTCGCTCTCGGTCAGACCCTGTGCGGGGTTCTTCTTTTGCTCTTCCATGGTTTCTCCTATCAGTTTGCAGCGTGAGTGATGCCCAGCACCTCGTACTCGACGGTCTGGCCGGTGGGCAGCAGCACTTCGGCTTTCTCACCCACGGCCTTGCCCAGCAGGCCGTGGCCCACGGGGCTCTCATCGCTGATCTTGCCGTTCAGGGGGTCTGCCTCGGTACGGCCCACGATGTCGTACTCTTCCACTTCATCGTCGCCGGTCATCTTGATGGAAACGTGGGTACCAACGGCCACGCTATCCACGCTCAGCTCGCTCTCGTCGATGACGACAGCGTTCTTGACCATCTGCTCCAGCTCGGTGATGCGGTTTTCCACCAGGCCCTGGGTGTTCTTGGCCTCGTCGTACTCGCTGTTCTCGGACAGGTCGCCGTGGCTGCGGGCTTCCTTGATCTCTTCTGCCAGCTCCTTGCGGCGGACAGTCTTCAGGTATTCCAGTTCCTCCTGCATTGCCTTCAGGCCAGCAGCGGACATCTTGATCTCTTGTGCCATTTGGGAATCTCTCCTTGTCTATTTTTGGGTGCAGCCAGGGCGCGCAGGGCGCAAAAACCACACACGGATGCCATTTTGACTTTCTTATTATAATAGCAACCCCGGGCGTTGTCAACCAAAAACCCCGCCCAGCCTGCGCAAAAAAACGCAAGAAAAAGCCCTGCCGACAGAGGGAAGTGCCGACAGGGCCTTGGAGATGTCTTAGGGTTCCTCTCATTGGCCTCCCCTGCCAGGGGAGGACGCGCCAACGCGCGGCCAATGAGAGGTTTTATTGCAAATCGAAAAATCAGTCGTCTGCTGCCTCATCCAGATTGCCCAGCTTCTTAGCCTGCTCGATCACGGCAGGCACCAGATTCTCGGGCAGGATCTCATAGCGGGCAAACTCGGTGGTGAACCAGCCGCGGCCCTGGGTGGTCTGCCGGATGAACGTGGTGAAGTTGCTCAGTTCTGCCAGCGGCACCTCGGCAATGATGGTCTGCAAGCCGTCTTCGTCGGGTTCCATGCCCAACACACGGCCGCGGCGCTTGGTTACGTCGCCCATGATGTCGCCGGTGTTGTCGTTGGGGACATGCGCTTTCAGGGTGTGGATGGGCTCCAGAATGACGGGGCCTGCCTCGGGCATGGCAGCCTTATAGGCCAGCTTGGCGGCCATGATAAAGGCCATTTCGGAGCTGTCCACGGGGTGGTAGCTGCCGTCCAGCAGGGTGGCTTTCAGGCCCACGACGGGATAGCCGGCCAGCACGCCCTTTTCGGCGGCAAGGCGGACACCCTTTTCGACAGCCGGGAAGAAGTTCTTGGGGACGCTGCCGCCGAAGACCTTTTCCTCAAAGACGACCTGCTCGCTGTCGCAGGGCTCAAAGTTGATCACGACATCACCGAACTGGCCGTGGCCGCCGGTCTGCTTCTTATGGCGGCCCTGCTTCTGACAGGCCTTGCGGATGGACTCACGGTAAGCGATGCGGGGTGCTTCCAGGCCGATCTCCACGCCGAACTTGTTCTTCAGCTTGGCCTTGACGACATCCAGGTGCTGCTCGCCCAGACCACCAATGATCTGCTGGTGGGTCTCGGCATTGTTAAGATAGCTCAGGGTGGGATCTTCTTCCATCAGGCGGGCCAGCGCGCTGCTGATCTTGCCCTCGTCGCCTTTCTTGGCCACGGTGACAGCCATGAACAGGCTGGGCAGCGGGAAGACGGGAGCGGGCATTTTGACCACACGGGAGGCGTCGCAGAGGGTGTCGCCGGTCTTGGCGGAGACCAGCTTTGCGACCGCGCCGATATCACCGGCGCCGATGCCGTCCGCGTCCACCTGCTTCTTGCCGATGACGGTGAGCGGCTTGCTGATCTTCTCGACTTCGCCGGTGCGGGCGTTGGTCAGGGGCTCACCAGCCGTCACTTTGCCGCTGATGACACGCAGATAGCTCAGTTTGCCCACGAACGGGTCGGCCACGGTCTTGAAGACATAAGCGGCGGTGGGCTCCTCCTCGGTGCAGTGCAGCTCCACGGGCTCGCCGTTGGCGTTCTCAGCCAGAATGAAAGCGTCATGTGCCGGGCTGGGCAGCAGCTTGTGCATGTTGTACAGCAGCATATCCAGTGCCTGCAGATTGACGGCGCTGCCGCAGAAGACGGGGGTGATGAGGCCGTCCTTGACGCCCTTGCGCATCCCCTCAACGATCTCCTCAGTGGTGAACGGTTCGCCGCCGAAGAACTTCTCCATCAGCTCATCATCGGTCTCAGCAATCGCCTCGCTCATGGCTTCGATCAAGCCCTGGAAGCGGTGGCCGATATCGGGCAGTTCCACCTGCACCTGCTTGCCGCCCTCATACTTGAAGGCCTTCTGGCTGAACAGGTTGATGTACACGGGGGTGCCGTCGTCGAGCTTGGCCGGGACGACGCAGGGGCAGACGGTGGCGCCGAACTTGATCTTCATGTCCTCGAGGATCTTGAAGTAGTTCGCGTTCTCCAAATCGCACTTGGAGACAAAGACCATGGTGGCCTTGCCGTTCTTGCGGGCCAGCTGGAACGCCTTTTCCGCGCCAACGGTCACGCCGCTGCGGCCGGACACGCAGACCAGCACGCTCTCTGCCGCGCGGATGCCCTCATACTCGCCCGCCTCAAAATCGAACAGGCCCGGTGCGTCGATGAGGTTGTACTTGATGCCCTCATATTCCACCGGAACGACCGATGCCGACAGGCTGGCTTTGCGCTTTGCTTCTTCAGGGTCAAAGTCCGAAACCGTGGTGCCGTCCTCGACACGGCCCATACGCTCTGCTGCGCCCGAAAAATAGACCAATGCCTCAGTCAGCGTTGTCTTGCCGCTGCCGGCATGGCCTGCAATCAAGATATTGCGGATGTTGTTGCTTGCGTATTTCATATCGGTTTTTTCCCTCTTTCCGCCGCACGGAGCATTCTCTCCGCTTTTGTGGCATATTTTACAAAGATAATACCACACTCAAAGCAATTTTCAAATAGATTGCTTGAAAAAATCTTTCTTCTCCCTGCCAAACTTCCAGAGATGGTTTTGTGCATATTGACTGGACGTGGCGAAAATTGATTGTAAAACGCCAAAAGAAAAAGCACCCGTGCGCCGGTGGACGCATGGATGCTTTTTGCGTTGAATTTTGAATCTTTTTATGTTATTCTGTAATTGCCGCTGAACAGCGGCGAAAGGCGCTGTCTGCAGATGCAGGTGGTCACGCTCCTTCCGGCAATGCGCCAGCGGAGGGCGAAAAACTTTTTGCTTCCCCTGACGCAAATGCGGAAGGGGGGATGCTCTATGACGCTGAGTGAAGTTCTTCAGCTGCTCGCTGTGATCGGCGGTGCAGTTTTTGTGACGTTTCAGATTACATGGACGATTTCCAACAGCAAAAAGAAATGACCGCCCAAAGCCTTCCAAGCAAGCGGTCATTCTTTTTGACTAAGCCGAGGAGGAGCTGACCATTGCGGACAGCGCTTCTTCTATTTGAAGTATAGTCGATTTCTCGTATGCTGTCAAGCCTGGACGGGGCATTTAGAACCAAAGGAGACATGTTATGAAACGCACCGATTATATCAATTGGGATGAATATTTTATGGGCATCGCTCTGCTTACCGCCATGCGCTCCAAGGACCCTAGCAGTCAGGTGGGGGCCTGCATCGTCAGCCCGGAAAACAAGATCCTTTCCCTGGGGTACAACGGCATGCCCATCGGCTGCGATGATGACGCCATGCCCTGGGAGCGGGAGGGCGACCCGCTGGACACCAAGTATATGTACGTCTGCCACGCGGAGCTCAACGCCATCCTCAACAGTGCCCACAACAACCTGAAAGGTGCCCGGGTGTATGTGACCCTCTTTCCCTGCAACGAGTGCACCAAGGCCATCATCCAGTCTGGCATCTCGGAAGTGGTGTACTACAGCGATAAGTACCACGATACGGATTCCAGTGTGGCAGCGCGGTTCATGTTCAAAAAGCGGGCGTCCGTCTGACGCCCTATCAGGCCAGCGGCCGGAAAATGAATCTTGACCTGTAATCTTACCTGATATATAATAAGGCATAACACTTCGCATAAAAATTCATAAATTTGCGTATAGAGAGGTAAATATACAATGAGCCTGAAAAACCGCAGCTTTCTGAAGCTTCTGGATTACACCCCGGCGGAGATCGAGCAGCTGCTTGATCTGGCCGCCGATCTCAAGGCAAAGAAAAAGGCCGGCATCCCCCATGATAAACTCCACGGCAAGAACATTGCCCTGATCTTTGAGAAGACCTCTACCCGCACCCGCTGCAGCTTTGAGGTCGCTGCCCATGACCTGGGAATGCAGGTCACTTATCTGGACCCGTCGGGCAGCCAGATCGGCAAAAAGGAGTCCATTGCGGATACCGCCCGGGTGCTGGGCCGGATGTTTGACGGCATCGAGTACCGCGGCTATGGGCAGGAGATCGTGGAAGACCTGGCAAAATATGCAGGCGTCCCGGTCTGGAACGGCCTGACGGACGAGTTTCACCCGACGCAGATCCTCGCGGACTTCCTGACTATCCGGGAGCATTTCGGCAAGCTGAAAGGCATCCACTTTGTCTACTTCGGGGACGCCCGCTATAACATGGGCAACAGCCTGATGGTGGGCTGCGCCAAGATGGGCCTCCACTTTACGGCCTGCGCCCCCAAGAAGTACCAGCCGGACCCGGCTCTCGTGGCCCAGTGTGAGGCCATTGCGGCAGAGACGGGTGCGACCCTCCGCTTTTGAGGAGGACCCCGCCGTGGCCGCCAAGGGGGCCGACGTGCTGTACACCGACATGTGGGTCTCCATGGGCGAGCCGCCCGAGGCCTGGGCGGAGCGCATCGACGACCTGGCCGCATATCAAATCAATCAGAACCTGATGGATATTGCCGGCCCCAAGGCCGTGTTCATGCACTGCCTGCCCGCCTACCACGACCACAAGACCACCGTGGGCAAGGAGATGGGCGAGCGTTTTGGCCGCGACGCCATGGAGGTCACCGACGAAGTCTTCGAAGGCCCCCAGAGCATCGTCTTCGACGAGGCCGAGAACCGGATGCACACCATTAAGGCTGTCATGGCGGCTACGCTGGGCTACGAGGCCTGATGGGCGGCGGACATGTCTCACGGCCGGATTTCGGGATGCCGCAGCCAGACCCTTCCCACCCGCTGACCGAGTTTTACCTTGCGCTGCAGCACGCGCTGGACAAAGAGGGCAGCTTTGCGCTGCCAGCCCTGTATGCGCGGGCTTTCAGGCTCCGGCCCGGCGCGTTTATGCGGATGAGGCGGCGGAGTACCTGACTCTTTCTCCCACGGCAGGGGAGGGCATGACCCGGCTGCTGGCCCCGGGACATTTGCAGCTGCTTTACAGCAGCCTGCATGTGATGCCGGACGGGGCCCCGGTGGCCCTGCTGCTGACGGAGGAGTGCACCCGCACCGTGTTTGCGGTACAGCTGCTGCCGCCCTTTGTGTGGGAAGACCCGCTCCCGCCGTTGCCGGACACCCCGGCGGCACTGACGCTCACCCTGACCATGCAGGACGTGGAGGCCATCGACACGGACCCCGCCGCGCTGGGGCGGCGGCTGGTGGAACGGACGGAGGGCAAGCGCTGGCTGCACCACCCGAGAGTGGAAACATTCCTGGCGGAGCGGGTGGCCTTGTTCCAGCGGGTCTACCGCCGCTGAGGAGAGCGTACCCTAAAATCTACCAGAGCCATTTGTTCGGAATTCGGACAAATGGCTCTTTTGTTTTGCGCGTGTTCATGTTATACTTTGCGTACCGGGCCTGCCGAAGAATCCGGGCGGGCCGGGGCGCACTGGAAAAATTTTGTGCGTTTCCTGCAATAATCGGGGCCGCTCATCCGTGTAATGAGCGAAATGTCCCCCAAGTACCGAATCAGAATCCATCGAGCCCCGGGTGCCGGGGTGTCAAAGGAGTATGCGAATTATGGGACAGCTGACCAAAAATGAAATTTTTGCGCTGGCCGTGCAGCGATACAGTGACACGGTGTTCCGAGCCGCCATGCACAACTGCAGCTGCACTGCCGATGCGGAAGATGTGGTGCAGGATGTTTTCGAAAAGCTGCTGTGCTACAATGGCCGCTTCGAGAGCGAGGAACACCTGAAAGCCTGGCTGCTGCGTGTGACCGTCAACCGCTGCCACGACCTGACCCGCGCCGCCCGCCAGAAGGACACCGAGCTGGACGAGAATCTGCCCGCTCCGGATGCCTTTGAGGACGGCAGCGTGCTGGACGCCGTGCGCTCTCTGCCCGAAAATTACCGCAACGCCATTTACCTCCATTATTATGAGGGCTACACGGCGGCGGAGGTGGGGCGGATGCTGGGCGCCCCCACCAACACGGTGCTGAGCTGGCTGCGGCGGGCGCGGGCACAGTTACATACGATGCTGAGGGAGGAGATCGAAGATGAGGTGGTTTGAATATAAGATGGAGGTCGATGACCTCCATGCCTCGGATGATTTAAAGGCAAAGCTGCTGGCCATGCAGAGCCAGCAGGCCGTCTCGGTTCCTGCTGCAAAAACCGTCACGCGGAAACAGCCGGAAGTGCCTGCCCACAAAAAGGCGCTCCACTTCCCCAGCAGTCGTGTGTGGAAAGGGCTGGCTGCCTGCGCGGCGTTCTGCGTGGTGGCAGGTGGTGCGGCTTCCGTGCTCCATCTGGGAGTCATCGGGGTGGGAGGGGCCAAATCGTCCGGCCCGGCCACATTTTCTTCCCGGGAGGCCACCGGTTTCAGCATGGAAAACTCTGTTTCTTCTTATGCCATGGCCAGCGCCCCGGCCGTGGCCGACGATACCATGAACGAACGCAGCCGCCGCCGCAGGCGGCGCGGATACCGGCACGGCGGTGCTGACCAGCGGGGAGCTGGAGAGCGCCGGGGAGAGTGCTCACGCCGCGGAGAGCAGCAAGATCATCTACACGGCCAACCTGACGCTGGAAAGCAAGGATTACGACGCAGCCCGCGTCGCGCTGGATGCCGCACTGGCGGAAGCCGGCGGCTATCTGGAGTCCAGCGACGGTACGCCAACAGCGGCAGCCGCCGGAGCCTCAGCCTGACCCTCCGGGTCCCGCAGGAAAATTATGAGAGCTTCCTCGCTGCCGTGGCCGCAACGGGCAATGTGACCTACAAGAGCCAGCAGGCCGAGGATGTTACCACCCAGTATATGGACATTGAGGCCCGGCTGGACAGCCTGAAAGAACAGCGCGCCCGTCTGCAGGAGCTGAAAGCCAGCGCGGATAACCTCTCCGACCTGCTTCAGATCGAGTCCTCCCTGAGCGATGTGCAGTACCAGCTGGAAAGCTATCAGAGCCAGCTGGACTGGTACAGCCGCCAGGTGGAGTGCTGCACCGTCTACCTCTCGCTGGAAGAGGTGCAGACCTATACCCCCGTGGAGGAGGGCTTTGGCTCCCGCATCCAGAACGCCCTGCGGGAGGGCTGGTCCGGCTTTGTGGAGACGGTGCAGAGCGCGGCGGTCTTCCTGGTGGGCCACTGGCCGTTCATCGTAGTGGGCGCTGTCTGCGGCGTGATCTTCTATAAAGCGCGCCACCCGAAGCACAAAAAGCAAAAGTAAGATTTTTCTTTTCAAAAATGCTTGACATCCACCCGGTGTTGTGGTATTATACTTGAGCAGTCAGCGAGCGGCTGACGCGGACAAGTAAATATCGCGGGGTGGAGCAGTCTGGTAGCTCGTCGGGCTCATAACCCGAAGGTCGTTGGTTCAAATCCGGCCCCCGCAACCACCAAGCGTCTCGGAATGATCCGAGACGCTTTTCTTTTGTCCTTTCGTCCCCCAAAACCAAAGCCAGCCTCTGACCGGAACGTTCCGGCCGGAGGCTGGCTTTTTGTGCGTCTTATACCAATTTTTTGGCATTCTTTTGGGCAAAGAAGAAGCCCACGGCGCTCACGGCCACCACGACATAATAGGTCGCGATCCGGAAGAGCATCAGGACGCTCATCGTCTCGCCCCGGGGGGAGGAACGCGCCGAATACCAGCAGGAATGCCGTCTCAATGGAGCCCATGCCGGCCACATTGGGCAGAGCGTTGGAGAGGAAGAGCATCAGCGCGGTGAGCAGCTGCACCTGCCCAAAACCCAGAGCGCTGGAAAGCCCCATGAACCGCAGGCAGAAGTAAGGGATGGTGTACATCAAAAAAGCTTGCAGAGATGGACCGCGAAAATTTTCAGGCAGCGGGATTTTTCTGTCAGCAGGTGGCGGCTCTCTTCGCTCAGGGTGTCCAGCTGGGTCTGCCAGCTCTCCCGGCGGGCCTGCCATTTCTCCGTCTTGGGCAGCAGACCCAGAGCCCTGCGGGCAAGGCTCTGCACCAGCGGGGCGGTGCAGAGGAGCACCAGCCCCAGGATGACCCCGGCCACCACCGTGTAGGCGGCGGGCAGGTAGCTCAAAACGCCAGTGGCGTGGGCCGTGAACCACTGCCGGTTCCAAAGCAGCAGTACCGTGGCATACACCAGAACGGCAGCCTTATGGAAGACGTATTGCAGGGTCATCAGCCCCACGCCGGGGCCAAGCCCCAGCCCGCAGCGGTGGAGGTAGTAGGTCTGCATGGGCACCGCTCCGGCCCCCAGACAGATGACGTTGCCAAACGTGCCCATCCATGCGTTGTCGATGCCGTGCCGCAGGGTAAAGCCGGGCAGGCGGCTGCGCACGATGAGCCAGCTGGCCACACCCTCCAAAAGCGGGTAGGTGATGCCCAGCGCCAGCACCAGTGCTACCTGTCTGAGGGAAAGCTGGGCCAGCGCGGCGGAGATCTCGGCCCAGTGATCCTGGAACAGCAGGACGAGCACGCCCGTCAGGGCCAGCAGGATGGCTACGGAGAGCAGGGCTTTTTGCGGGAGGGGGCAGGGCTCTGGTTTCGGCTTTGCCGGGGCATGGGACACGCTCCTTTCTCAACGGGATTTGAGGACAGTATAGCATATCCCTGCGGGCTTTTTGTGAACATGAGACAAATTTTTCTTGGCAAATACAGCAATATGATAAAAGGGACAGGCGTCTGCCTGTCCCTCGAGGGTTATTTGTTGTTCAACTGTTCCACTTTTTCGGTCAGCTCTTTTACCGCCGTGGTCAGCGTCCGGGCGAACGCTTCTTTGGAATAATAGCGCTCGTAGAGGGCGCGGCAGTCGTCGTGCATGGCGGCCAGCTCGGCGGGGTGCTCAATGGCCCAGCAGAGCAGCTTTTCCAGCTGGGCGGGGTCATCGTCCCGGTAGACGAAGCCGTCCACACCCTCGGTGACAAGGCCCGCCGTGCCCGTGTGCTCCGACACGATGGAGGGCTTGCCGAAGATCAGGCCCTCGGTGACGAAGGTTGGCATGGGGTCATCGCGGGAGGCGCAGACCAGGCAGGTGCACTGCTGCATCAGGGATTTGATCTCGTCCCGGCTCAGCCGCTTGCAGTAGAAGACGTTGGCGGGGTAATCGGCCGTCAGGTTCCGCACGGCGTCCATCATCTCCCGGTCGGCTGCCTTGCCCACAAAGAGGAACGAGGCTTTCTGCCGTACCTCGGGGGCAGCAGCCGGATGGCCTTGCAGAAGATATCCTGACCTTTGCGCCGCTCGAACGAACCCACGGTGACGAAGAGCGGGCGGCCATTGGCGTAGCCCAGGTCGTAGACCGGGAAGTCTTCTTTCGAGTAGTCGGGCAGGCCGTAGATGAGCTGTTTGATCTCGAACTCGGGCCGGACGGCGTGCATGGCCGCCGCCGCGTGCTTGCCCACGGAATAGACCTCCACATTCGGGGCAATGGTCTTGGGGATCTGGTGGGCAATGTGCGGGTAGCCCGCAAAGGCATCGTGGAGCCACCAGAGCACAGGCACGCCGGTATCGCTCAGGGCCCGGAGCACCCGCCCGCTGACCACGGTGTTGACAATGACGAAATCGGCGCAGAGGGCCAGCCCCCACAGAGCCGGGGAGGAAACACATCCTGCCCGGGTGATAACGGCGGCACCGGCGTCCCGGAACAGCTGCAAAGAACCGTTGTCACTGGGGCCCAGCACCGTCACTTCATAGCCCATGCTGCGGAGCACGGGCACGGCGCTCACCATCACGATGGGGGCACCCGTCATATCCAGCACATGGCTGATGAGGAATGCCCGCTTGCCGTGGAGAGAATAGGCGTCCTCGGCGCAGATGTCTCGCTCAAAATGGAGCAGAGCCTGCGGGACGCGGGTGCACCGCTCGCTCAGGCGGGCGGCAGCGTCCAGCAGTTCGCTGACGCTCTCCGGGTCCTTTGCGGCGGCGCGGCAGCGGTCCAGCAAAGCGCGGGACACCAGCGCGCAGCCGGTGCAGGAGATGTGGGCGTCGCTCTGGTAGAGGGCGGTGGCACCGTTGTAGCCGAACACGGCGTCGCTGAGGACGAGATCCGCCCCGTCTTTCAGGGCAGCGGCAAAGTAGTTGAGGGCGGTGGACATCAGCTCCACATCCTCCCGCACCAGCAGCACACCGGCCACGGCGGGGGTGAGAGCGTCAGCCAGCGAATCCACCAGCCGGAATTTCTGGTGGAGCTGGTCGCGCAGGGTGTTTTCCAGCGCCACCCGGCGGCCCGGGGCATAAACAAGAAGATAGAGGCTCTGCGTATCGGTATAAACCTGCCCGGACAGCTGGGTCCGCTGCAGGGGACTGTAACTGCTGTACATGAATGTTGTCGCTCCTCTGTCAGTGATGAGTGCGCTCAGCGGCTGCGGTGGAACCAGCCCAGCAGACGGCGGAACGGTGAGGTGATGCGCCAGCTGCTGCTGGACAGCACCCCCTCCAGCGATTTTTCATAGGCCTGGCAGCGGGCGGTCAGCTCCGCGTTGGCCTGGTGCAGCTCGGCAATGTTCTTGTGCAGGGCGTCCACAGCCTGCTGCTGCTCCGCGTTGGCCTGCTCCAGCTGCTGGATGTGCCGGGCCTCACTGTTCCAGGTCTTCTGGAAGTGCTGCACCCCCTCCAGCACCGCGTTAAAAAGGGGTTCGTCCGTCAACGTCTCCAGCGGGAAATAGCAGTAGGAGACCACCAGCTCATCCCGGCGGGGTAATGGGTCAGCCCCTCCAGCCGGAAATTGGGGTCATCGCCCAAAAACAGGATGCTGTCGCCCGGCAGTGTCAGGCCGTTGGCGGGCACGCAGAGCAGCCGGTCGTCCGAAAAGCTCAGGTTGGTGATGCAGCAGGGCAGCTCACCCGGGTCAAACCGCAAAGCCTGCGCGGCGGTGGGCAGCTCAAAGGTCGCTGTCACGGTACCGGTCAGCTCGTCGCAGACATAGTCGGGGGCGGTCAGGGTGTCCCGCTCGGAGAAGCCGAAGCCTGCATCAAAGTAGAGCAGCGGCTGCAAAGGGTGGGGGAATCGGTGTGCATCTCGCGCTGGGGGTGGGCCGCCAGATAAGACTGCACCTCTTTTTCCAGGTCCAGGCAGCGTGACGCCAGCCGGGAACACCCCTCGTCCGAGAGTTTGAGCTGCTGTTCCAGGTCCGCAATGCGGCTGCGCAGAGCCGCTTCAGGAGTTTCGTTGTTCATAGCCGGATTCTCCTCAGTTTTTATTATTCAGCGGCAGAGCCGCAAAAATTCAATGTTTCGCCACATACCGCTTGTGTTCCGCAAAGTGTCTGCGGCGAGCAGGAAAGAACTTGAGCATCACGTCCCGGCGGCGCAGCAGGATCTCACACAGGAGGAAAATGCTGCCCAGCGAGACGGCATACTGCAGCCAGAGGCCTTTGGTGGGGGCGGCAGCGTATTTCTGTACCATCAGGTACCAGGGCACTGCCGTGAGCTCCACGGTGTGGATGCAGAAGATATACAGCGAGCGGCGGCCCACCGCCTCAATGAGGTGGGTGACTGGGTTGTCCAGCAACCGTTGTACTTTCATAAACAGGACGATGAAACCGAGGCCCACAATGCCGTCCAGCAGGATGCTGACCGGGCCCATGGTCCACTCGCCCAGGGAGACGCAGTCCGTTTTGCCAGTCAGCAGCACACCCAGGGCGACGCCCAGCGCCGCTGCCAGCAGGCCCAGGATGGCCAGAGGCCGGAACTTTTTCTCAAACAGGCGCTTTTTCTTGGCCAGGAACCCGATGTACAGGTACGGCACCGTGACCATGCCCTGCGCGATGCAGAACGGGGCCTCCCACACAAGAGAGATGCCCCAGCCCAGCAGCATAGTGCCCAGTACGGCCCATTTTATGTAGCTCTCGGGGAAAATATTCAGGATGATGTCCAGCAGGATCCATCCGATCATCAGTGCCAGCAGATACCACATGGGGCCGCAGGAGAAAAACTCCTGCCCGAAATAGGTGGCGGTGTGGGGCAGGCCCAGCACAAAACCGCCCAGCACTTTATACGTCTCGTAAACGGCGTTGTTCCAATTGCCGAATGTCTTATAATGGATGACAAAATGCGCGATGGTAGTGGCAAGCCCGGTGTAGGCGTAAGGCTTGAACAGGGTCTTGAACTGCTGGCTGATGCATTTGCCAATGCTCCGCTTGCGGAAACCGTAGCCGCTGGCGATGTAGAACGCCGCCATCAGCGATTCGCGGTAGGCAAACAGAAAAAACGTGACGGGCGTGATGGTGGAAATATCGCCCACGGGGTAAAGCTCCGAGGTGTGGGCAAAGACGATCAGCAGCATACCGACGCCTTTCAGCAGGTCGAACATGCCCAGCGAGCTTGCAGTACGAGGTCTGGTACGCTTCCATGAAAGAGCTCCTCCTTTGCGCCGCAGGATCGCCCCGGGATGGCAGAAAGCCGCCTACTTGGCGCAAAATGATAAAAGTTGGATTGTTTTGTGGGACTAGCGTTGTTAAATAGTATAATGCTTTTTCCTGTGGCTGTCAATTTGAATGCGGCAGGGCGATGAACAAAGTGTACCACAGGGTTTCGCCCCCTCGCAACAAAAGGAAGGATTTACATGCAATTGCACAAACCTCAATGTAACTTTTACTTGCATATTTGTGCAATGAAATATTGCGCTTGCGGCCTCTTTGCGGTATACTGATGCCGGGGGAGTTTTTTCCCAGCGTTTTCCGTGATATCCCAAAATCAGACATTCTGACACAAAGGAGAAGAATACGAATGGCAGAGAAGATCAAAGTTCCCGCTGGTGTGTATGATATGGTCACCCGCTGCATGGAGCAGGAGTTCCCGGACAATGTGGCCATCCGTTATGTGGCCGAAGACGGCAAGACCGTGGTGGAAAAGCACTACCGCGAGTATGCGCGGGACATCCGCAAGATGGTCACCTACCTGAAAAACGAAGTGCCGGACCTCAAGGGCCGCAGTGTGGTGCTGCTGAGCCGCAACTGCTATGAGTTCTGCGTGGCGTCCTACGGCATCATTCTGGCCGGCGGCGTGCTGGTCACGCTGAACCAGAAGAAGACCTGGGACGAGCTGGAATATGAGCTGGGCCAGGTGGAGCCTGCCCTGATTTTGAACGACGGCATTGATTACGGCTGCCGTGCCCAGCTGGAGGCCGCTTACGGCCCGCTGCTCCGCCCCATGGACTGCTACAAGGATTCCACTCCCGGGGAGCTGACCAACTGTGTGGACCACGACGGCCTCATGATGCTGATGTTCACCTCCGGCACCACCGGCCGCAGCAAGGGCGTCATGCTCTCGGAGCGGAACATGTGCTCCACGCTGGTCACTTACTCTGAGGTGGCCGAAAACTGGATCACCAACCGCCTGCCCGCGGGCCAGAAGCTGCCTCTGAGCCACATGACCCTGCTGCCGCTCTTCCACATGGCCTGCTTTGTCTGCGTCATGTCCTACCCGCCGGCAGGCTGGGCCCTGAACCTCTGCGGCGATATCCGCGATTTCTACCGCGACCTTGGCCTGATGCACAGCGACGTCATGGCTTCGGCCCCCATGCTGGTGGAGACCATTTACAACGATTACAAACGAGGCCGCGTGGAGCGTCTCAACGGTCTGTGGGACCTGTGCTGCTCCTCCGCCGCCCTCGACCCCAAGATGCTGGAAGAACTGGCCGCCAACGGCTTTGTGGTCAACCAGTGCTATGGCATGACCGAGACATTCGGCGACGGCATCCTCAACTTTACCCAGACGGCTGACCACATGAGCGCCGTGGGCAAGCCGGACGACCACTGCGAGTATCAGCTGGATGAGGCCGGCGAGATCTGCATCCGGGGCAACAGCGTCATGCTGGGCTATTATAAAGACCCTGAGGCCACCGCTGAAGTCATCGATAAGGACGGCTGGTTCCATACCGGCGATCTGGGCCGCATCGACGAGGATGGCTACTATTACATCACGGGCCGCAAAAAGAACCTTATTATCCTGGCCAACGGCGAGAACGTCAGCCCCGAGGAGCTGGAGCACAAGCTGGCTGCCTGCCTGGCGGTGCAGGAGTGCATCGTGAAAGAAAAGAGCCAGAAGATCTGCGCTGTGGTCTACTGCGCAAAGGAGCAGCAGGCCGAGGTGAAAGACTTTATCACCGAGTGCAACCGCACCCTGCCGCTGTACAAGCGGATCGGTGCCGTGGAGTTCACGGCGGAGCCGCTGCCCCGCACGCTCTGGGCAAGCTGCTGCGTAAGTAAGGCCGGGACCTGGATGCAGCAAAAATAAAACAATTGTAAAAAGACCGCGCCGCGCGGTTGCAATTCCCTGCCAAAACAGGTATTATTAAGGTATTGGCAGTGCTTGCAGCTGCCGGCGTATTGTTGCAAAAAAAAGAAAAAGGCAAGGAGCAAAAAAGAATGATCGATAACGCGTTTGAACGTGTAACGCAGACGATGGAGCGGCGGTACCCGGATCATGTGGCGTTTCGGTATGTGGCCGCTGACGGCGAGACCGTGGTGGAAAAGACCTATGCCCAGTATGTGCAGGACATCCGCCGTGTGGTGACTTATCTGCGCGGTGCCATCCCTGATATCAAAGGCAAGCGGGTGGCCCTGCTGAGCAAAAACTGCTATGAATACGGCGTCAACGCCTTTGGCATCATCCTGGCGGGCGGCGTGGTCGTGACCCTGAACCAGAAAAAGACCTGGCAGGAGCTGGAATATGAGATCGGCCTGGTGGAGCCCAGCCTCAGCCTGAACGACGGCATCGACTATGGCTGCCGGGATCAGCTGGTGGCCGCTTACGGCCCCATCCTCCGCCCCATGGACAGCTTCAAGGACAGCGAGCCCGCCATGGACATCACCAACACCCGCGGCCACGATGACCTGATGGTGCTGATGTTCACCTCCGGTACCACCGGCCGCAGCAAGGCCGTCATGCTCTCGGAGCGCAACTTCTTCACCACCGTCGGGGAGCAGGTGGTCTTCGGCGATGCCATGCTGGATTACAAACATACCCACATGCCCGAGAACAAGAACGATGTGTTGAGCAACTTCTGCATCCTGCCCCTGTTCCATCTGGGCACGTTCATCTGCCTGTTCGTCTGGCCCTGTAAGGGCTGGGCTCTCAACCTCTCCAGCGACCTGCGGGATTTCTACCGCGATGTCCGGCTGATGCACAGCGACGCCATGGCCGTGGCTCCCATGCTGATGGAGTCCATCTACAAAGATGTCAAGCGGGGCCGCCGGGAGCGTCTCAACGGCCTGTGGAACCCCTGCGGTTCTTCCGCCATGTTTGATGGCAAGATGCTGGCTGAGCTGGCCCGGGAGGGGATGATGATCACCCAGGTGTACGGCATGACCGAGACTTGCGGCGACGGCATCATCAACTACGCCCAGGACGAAAAGCACATCCGCTCGGCAGGCAAGCCGGACGACCACTGCGAGTATAAGATCGCCGAGGACGGCGAGCTCTGCATCCGGGGCGGCTGCGTCATGCTGGGCTACTATAAGGACCCCGCAGCCACCGCGGAGGTGGTGGATGCCGACGGCTGGCTCCACACCGGCGACCTGGCCCGTGCCGACGAGGAGGGCTATTATTACATCACCGGCCGCAAGAAGAACCTCATCATCCTGGACAGCGGCGAGAATGTCAGCCCGGAAGAGCTGGAAAGCCTGCTGGCCAAGTGCCCGGCGGTGAAAGAGTGCGTCGTCAAGGAAAAGGGCAAGAAGATCTGTGCCGTCATCTACTGCGAGGAAGCAAAGCAGGAGGAAGTGCGGGAGTACATCACCGCCACCAACCGCACCCTGCCGCTGTATCAGCGGATGAGCGCCGTGGAGTTCAGCACCGAGCCGCTGCCCCGTACCGGCACCGGCAAGCTGCTGCGCAAATAAACAACAGGATAAACCAGCCCGCCGCGGGGCACACTGTCCCCGCACGGATTTGTAAACGGGAAAGGAAGCTAATCACTATGGAAAGATCCGAAATCGTATCCCAGATCCTCGCCATCCTGGAGGATGTTGCTGAAATTTCGCCCGAAGATGTCACCGAAGACAGCGTCCTGATGGACGACCTGGACCTGTCCTCCATGGAGATCCTCACCGTGGTGGCAGACCTGGAGGAGACGTTTGGCCTGCGCATCCCGGAAAAGGAGCTGCGCAACTTTGTCACCATCAGCGACCTGGCCGATTACCTGGCCGCCCACGTGGGGTAAACGCCCATGAATGCGGAACAGCGCTCTGTTTTTCAGGGCATCGTGTATTATTACCGGGAGCATACGGTCCTCTGCCGCTATGAGCTGACGATGAAAGACCCGGTGGATGCGGAACTGCTCCAGCAGGCTTGTGACGAGGCCCGGCCCCTGGCGGGGTATTTCTTCCAGAAAGTGGTCTGGGAGAAGCGGGAGGCCCACCTGGCCCCCAACGACGCGCCGTTCCGGGTCCGCATCGGGCAGGTACAGCCCCGCATCCCGGAGGACACCGACGACTATCAGCTGGCCTTCAGCTGTGAGGGAAACCAGATCTTTTTCGACTGGTTCCACTTCCTGGCCGATGGCCGGGGCGTTTCCCGGCTCGTGACGCTGGTGCTCAGGCTCTACTGCAACCTGCGGTATGGCACGGCCTTTGCCTGTGAGCCCCTTGTGTCGGACCCGCCCTATGACATTGAAGACATTCTGGCCCGGTACCCGGAGAGCCAGGTGGAGAACGACATGCAGAAAGAGGTCACCCAGACCAGCGAGGAAAAGCCTCAGCTCGTCCGGGTCCGGCTGGACAAGCAGAGCCTGCTGGATGCCGCTCTGCCGCTGGGGGTCAAACCGTTCAGCGCGCTGATCGCCCTCTTCTCCAAGGCGGGCCGGGAGTACTTTGGCCGGGATGACCTGAGGTACAACTATTCCGCCGATGCCCGGGATGCCATGGGCACGCCCAAGGCCCTCTTCAACTGCGTGGCCTCATTCCAGCGGCCGGTCACGGTGACGGAGGCCGATACGCTGGCCACGCTGGTGCCTGGCGTGGAGGCCGACATCCGCCACAACCTGACCAAAGAGCCCAAGCTCTTCCGGGTGGCGGAGCAGATGGGCTGGGTGTACCAGGTGTACCGCCAGCGCGCTTCCCTCAAGATCAGAAGCGCGTCTTCCAGATGGGCGAGTACATCAGCGGCTTCCCCTCGGATTTCTGGGTCAGCTATCAGGGCGACCCGTTCGTCCCTGCCGACCCGGACTTGGAGAAGTATCTTACCGATTTCCAGACCTGGGTGCCCGCCGATGGTGCTTCCATCGGCGTGGAGTGCACGACGCTCCACGGCGTTATCACCATCTGCATCCAGAACAAGGCCCAGAAGCCCGGCTATGCCGCCGCCCTCCGCCACGCGTTTGAGTCCGCAGGCGTCAAGGTGCTGGAAGCCGCCGAGCTCGGCCCCTCGCCCTATACGTCCCCCTACATACCGTAAACAATAGGAAAGCTCTCCCTTTGAAAGACTCCCTCCGGCCGGAGGGAGATGTCGTAACGCGACAGAGGGAGGATAAGCTGGCGCGTCAGCGCCTGAGAGGGCGAGCCCGTTAAAATTCAACATACAAACACAGCGATACGATGCTTCTGACAAACAGAACTCGTATCGCTGTGTTTTTTACTCGGTTTTCGTTGGTCTGATGCTCACCTCGCCGTGCTGCAGGGCGGCCCGGCGGCCACCCTCCCGCTCCACGAGGAGGGCACCATTGTCATCAATGGCGATGGCCCGGGCCGCGTAGGTCTCGGCGGCGGTGCAGACGGTGACCCAGTGCCCCGGCACAAAGCAGCGGGAGCGGTACTCGTCCAGGCAGTCGAAAGCCGGGCAGAGGGCCAGCAGCTCCCGGGCAATGGCCCCGGCCAGCGCCGCCCGGCCGACAGGGGCTGGCCCGCCCGGGAAGAGACTGCCCGCTGTACGGGCCAGCTCTTCCGGCCAGTCGGCGGGGGTGGTGGTCAGGTTGAGCCCAATGCCCACCACCAGCCATTCCAGCAGGCCGCTCTCCACGCTGGTGCCGGCTTCCGTCAGGATGCCGCAGACCTTTTTGCCCTGATAGTAGAGGTCGTTGACCCACTTGATGCCCAGCTCGATGCCGCAGAGCTTCTGCACAGCCCGGGCCACGGCCACGGCGGCCCCGACGGTGACGCCCAGCGCCTCGGAGGCAGGCACCGGCACCCGCAGCACCAGAGAAAGATAGATGCCCTTGCCCGCCGGGCTCTCGAATCGGCGGCCCATCCGGCCCCGGCCCGCGCTCTGCTGGCCCGCCAGCACCAGCGTGCCATGCGGGGCCCCGGCCAGTGCCAGCCGCTTGGCCGTCTGGTTGCTGCTGTCCAGCCGCTCGTGGACATAAACCGGTGCGGGGTACTCGCCCACGGCGTCGGCACAGAACGGGTCCCCGCCCAGCAGCCGGTAGCCCCGGCGGGGGGCAGCTTCCAGTGTGTACCCCTGCGTTGTGAGGGGGCGGCAGCCGCCTTGTGAATGGCCGCCCGGCTCACCCCCAGCGTCTGGGCCAGCTGCTCGCCGGAGATGTAGCGCCCCTCCGCACCCGAAAGTGCCTGCAACAGGGCCTGTTTTGTGGGAATTGCCATGGCGGGGGACCTCCTTGTGTGATATAGTAAGTATACCACAGAAAATTTTTTTGAGGAAGCTGCAGGAAAAAGCTTTCCCGGCTCGTATTCAAAAGCAGAGGGGCGCGAAAAACAGCACCCCCCGCACCACGGGAAAGGAGGCGGCGCGGACGATTGACCACATTGGAATTTGACCGGCTCGTGCGGCAGTATCAGGGGGCCTCGTCTACACCGTCTGTCACCAGCTGGTGCCGGATGTGGGCGAAGCCCAGGATCTGACGCAGGAAACCTTTCTGGCGGCCTGGCGGAGCATCGACCGCTGCCCGCCCGGGTTTGAAAAGCAGTGGCTGGCCCGCATCGCCTCCAACAAGGCGAAAGATTACTTACGCAGCGCCTGGGTCCGGCGGGTGAACACCCCTGGCGACGAGGTGCTGGCGCTGGAGGGCGCTCCGCCGGAGTCGGACCCCGAGCAGCAGGTGCTGGAGACGTTGGGCGAGGAAGAACTCACCCGCCGCATTCTGGCTCTGCGGGAGCCCTACAAAACGCCCTGCCGCCTGATGCTGCTGGAGCAGCATACCGCCGCGGAAGCGGCCCGCCTCTGCGGCAGGCCCCAGAAAACCGTGGAGGCCCAGGTGTACCGGGCCAAAAGATGCTGGCCGCCCAGCTGCGGGCCAGTGGGGCGGAAGCCCCGCAGAAACCGGAAAGGAGGAACCAGAATGGATGAAAAAGAACTGGAATTGTTCCGGGAGGACGGATGCCTGACCGATGAGGGCTTACAGGCCCTGCGGAATGGGCAGCTGGACGAGCTGGGGCGGCTGGAAGCGGCCGAACACCTCTCTTACTGCGACAAATGCATGGACCGCTACACGGCCCTGTTGACGGCGGACGTGCTGGAAACGCCGCCCCGCGGGGTGCATGGCACCATCATGACGACGATTTGGGTGCGGCTGATGCAGAGCACCTGGGGCCGGGTGGCCGTGGCAGGCGTTGCCGCCGTGCTGGCGCTCAGCCTCTGGCGGTCCGGGGCCATCACGGCCATGCTGGGCCACGGCTGCGACCTGAAAACCATTCTGCCCTCCCAGACTATGAGCACCCCGCCGCAGGAGCTGACGGGCAAGCCTATGGAGACCCGGCAGGAGTTCTACCACAAACTTTCCGGCGTACTGGAAAATCTGCTCCCGGGCAAAACACCCGACGCCGGAGCGATCCCGACCACACCCAAACAAAGTGTAACCTGAGAATGTGAGGATTTGTTATGCTGAAAAATGGTTTGCTGACCCTGCTGTTTGCGTTCATCCCCGGCGCAGGCCAGATGTACCAGGGCTATATGAAACGGGGCCTTTCGCTGATCTTGATGTGCTGTGTCATCGGCGTGCTGGCGATGCTGTTTGCCCCCATTGCGCTTTTTCTGATGCTCGTTTTTATGTACAGCTTTTTTGATACCCTCAACCTCCGGGCGCAGATCGCCCTGGGCAATGCCCCGGCGGATGACTATTTGGTCCACCTGGACCCCAAGGACAAGCGCCTTGCCCGGCTTCTGCTGGACAGCCACAAGCTGGTGGGCTGGGCCCTCATCGCCTTTGGCGCGCTGATCGCCTACGAGAACATTATTATGAATCTCTTGAACGATGTTCTGTGGCGCTGGGGCCGGGACAGCGTGGTGTTCCGGGCATTTATCTGGTGATGGACCGGCTGCCGGATGTGGTGCTCTGCGTGGCCCTCATCCTCTGTGGTGCCTGGCTGGTGCGCGGCCCCCAAAAGGCCGGCAAAAAGCAGGCCGAGGCACAGGAAGACGCTGCCGGGGATGCCGACTTCCAGGAATACCATGCCATGCCGGATGCGCCGGAGATGACCCCGTCGGATGACGCTTCTGCACAGGAGGAAAATGGCCATGACGAATAACGAACCGGATATTTCAACAAAAAATGTCCAGAAAGGAACGGAAACGACAGCGGATACCGCCCCGGAAACGAGCTGGGTCCCGAAAAATCCGCCTCCTGCCGCCGCACAGGCAGAGCCGGTCCGGCGGGTGGGCAGTGTGACGCTGGGCATTTGCCTGATTACTGCGGGGATATTTTTCCTTGCGTATTACTTTTTGCCGAATTTTGACGCGCTGCTGGTGCTGAAGATCGTTCCGGCAGCAGGTCTCGTTCTGCTGGGGTGCGAGGTGCTGTATTACGCCACAAGGCCTCAGCGCGGCAAATACGATTTCGTCTCGGTGTTCGTCTGTCTGGTCCTGATGGCCTGCTGCTTTGGCCTGACCCTCCTGCCGCTGGTGTGGGAACAGGTGAATCCAGAGGTCCAGCAGCAGGAACAGAAGCTGAGGGATGCCTACCAGCAGAGCGTGTACGAAAAGTTCCAGCAGGAGGCATCGGACATCCGCCTCAAGGACATGGGCTGCTGGGTGGAGCTTTACCGCTATCACAACGATGGGGAAAAGCTGACACCGGACAACACCGAAACGCTGGGCTGAATGTCTGGCTGCAGGGCCCCTATGACAGTGCAGAGGCCTTTGCAAAAGACTGCCGCCGCCTGACCAATGTGGTCCAACAGATGGAAGTGCAGCCCAAACAGATCGGCTTTTTCTGCAGGGGATTTTCGGATGCGGACAGGGACCTGTCCTCCGGCAGTCTGGCGCAAAAAGAAAACTATGAGCTGGAACTGAACGGCACCGTCCAGCTGGACTGGACGGCCGAGGAAATGGCAAAGGCCACCGATGTGGAGTCGCTGCTCGAGGAAGAGAATGAGCAGTGACTGCTCGCTCAGGAAAACTACCGTTCCCTCACTGGCGGGAGGCAAAGCTTCCGAAGCCTGACCGGATGCAGCCATACAAATTTTGTATTTCTGCAATACCAAACAGACCTTTTACAAAGGGCTTGTCTCTCGGTACAATATAGATGCGTTCTATAGAGGGACGACGGACAAGGAAAAAGTGCAAAAACCAACCGCCACGGCATCTGTCACCGTGGCGGTTGGTTTTTTACTTGTTAGGGGAGAGGTTTATTTCTTTGCGATCATTTCGGTGTAAGCCAGCACCAGCGGGCCCACGCCCTTGGCGTCGTTGCAGACGACGGGCTCACTGAAGTAGTAGGCCAGAGAGCCGTCGCGGTGGTCCTTGCCGCCAAGGCCGGCCACGAGGCAGATGCCGCCCAGCTGTAAACTGCCGTCCGGGTTCTTGGAAAGGTACTTGTCACAGGTGCCGTAGAAGGCCTTCTCAGCCCATGCAGCCATCCGCTTGGGCAGGTAGCCCAGACGCACGCCCTTGAGCACCGCGTAAGCAAAGAGAGCAGTGCCGCTGGTCTCCAGATAGTTGCCCTCCACGCCGGGGTGGTCCATCACCTGCCAGAACATGCCGGTCTCCTCATCCTGGAACTTGTGCACGTCCTCGATGGTCTGCTTCAACATGGCCATGATGCCGCGGTACTCGTTGTAGAGCTGCTCGTCCATCCGCTCCAGCGTGTCCACCATGGCCACCATGAACCAGCCCATGGCCCGCAGCCAGAAGTTGGGGCTGCAGCCGGTCACGGGGTCGGCCCAGTACATCTGGCGGCTCTCATCATAGCCGTGGTAGTACAGGCCGGTCTTCTCGTCCCGCATGTGCTTTTTGATGTTCATGAACTGCTTGTAGCTGTCAATGCAGCCCTGCATCTTGTTGTAGCGGGTCTCGTAATCCATATAGAACGGCTGGGCCATGTAGGTGCCGTCCAGCCAGACCTGCCAGGGGTAGATGTCTTTGTGCCAGAAGTTGCCCTCCTTGGTGCGGGGCTGGGTCTCCAGCTGGCTGCGGATCACATCAATGGCCTTGCGGTATTTCTCCTCGCCGTAAATGTCGTACAGGGTGAACAGGTTCTTGCCCTGATTCACATTGTCCAGGTTGTACTCCTTGGGGTCGTAGGTCTGGATGGAGCCGTCTTCCTGCACAAAATAGTCGATGAAGTTTTTGGAGAAATCCAGATACTTCTGGTCGCCCGTGGTGTGGTACAGGCTCAGGCAGGCCGTGATCATGCAGCCGTCGATGTAGTTCCACTTGTTGGGTTTGCCGCTGCGCACTTTCTCAATGTTCCACAGGGGTGCTTCGGCGCTGGAATGGGCGATGAGGTAATCCACGTAATCGCCCAGCATGGTCAGAATTTCAGAATGCGTCATGGCTTTCAGTCCTCCTCAAAATGGCCGACATTTGCAAAGTGGAGCCGTTCGCCCTCATAGCCCTCGATCCTCACGTTGTGCAGGTCGATCTCCTTGACGTTCTCGGCGTAAATGGCCAGCTTTTTCACAAACGGGCGGTTGTCGGCCATGGCCGCCTGGCCTTCCTTGGCCTCGGGGTCAAAGGTGATGGTGACATTCTTCATGCTCACCCGCTCAATGGGCTGCTCCGGCAGGCCGTCGAAGTAGCAGCCTGCAAACTGGGCGTCGGTGGCCACGATATTCTCCATGGTCAGGGTGCCCAGCCTGGGGGTGTACTCGTCCACCGGCAGAGGCTCGCGGCACTGGACATAGGGGCCGTGGCCGTCCGGGTCGCAGAAGTAGAACATGTTGATGACGAACGGCGCCTTGACGCCCCGCATCTCCACGTTGCGGAAGACCAGCCCGTCAATGACGGCGGTGTTGCCGCGGCCGCGCCGGGTCTTGACGCGGAGGCCGCGGTCGGTGTGGTCCATGAGGCACTGGGTGACCACCATATCCTTGACGCCGCCGCTCATCTCGCTGCCAATGACGATGCCGCCGTGGCCCTTGTCCAGCAGGCAGTTGCGGATGACAGTGTGCTCGCAGCTCTTCTTGAGCTTCATGCCCAGGAAGACTTTGCTGGCTTTCATGGCGATGCAGTCGTCACCCACATGGATGTTGACGCCGATGATCCGGGTGTACTCGCAACTCTCGGGGTCGATGCCGTCGGTGTTGGGGGCGTTGTAGGGGTTGTTGATGTTGAAGTTGAGCAGGTCGAGGTGTTTGACGAAGATGGGGTGGATGGTCCAGGAGTAGCTGTTCTGCACCGTGATGCCGTGCAGGCAGACCTTTTCGCTGTCCACCATGGCCACGGCGCGGGGACGCCAGGCGATGCGCTTGACCTTGGGGTTCACCCACCAGTCGCCGTTCTGGGCGTCACAGTCCAGGGTGCCCTCACCGGTCACGACTACATCGTGCACCTGGGTGATGTTCAGCAGGCCTGCAAAGCTGTTCAGGGGGTTGCCCTCCCAGCCCGTCAGGTAATACTCGTCCACCTCGTTCTCGCTGGGCAGTACGCCGGGCAGGATGGGGTAATGGGTGCGGTCGTTGTCGCCCAGGAGCACGGCGCCTTTTTCCAGATACAGGGTGGTGTTGCTCTTCAGGAACAGGCTGGCGGTGCGGTAGCGGCCGGCGGGCACATACACGGTGCCGCCCTTTGGGGCAGGTGGAGAGGGCCGCCTGCAGCTTGCCGGTGTTGTCCGTCTCGCCGTCGGCCACCAGGCCGTAGCGGGATGCATCCACAAAGAACGTTTCGGCCTCGGTGGTGAACTCCAGGCTCAGGCTCTCGCCCTCGGCCTGCACGCCCACGGTATAAGTGGTGCCGGGGAGCAGGGAGAAGAGGGAGAACACATTGGTGCTGCAGGCATCATAGATGGTTTCGCCGTTCAGCGTGACAGTGAACGGGTGGGCAGGGCGGAAGCACAGCCCGTTTTCAAGCTCAAAGACCGCACTGCGGGTCATGGAGCGGATGAGAGACAGATTCATAAACAGCCTCCTGAAAGAGATTTGAGAAAATGGAAAAAACAGAAGTGTATTGCGGCTTGCCCGGCCGGGCCGGCCATGGTACACTAAAAAGCAAGTAAAATGCAGGGGGATGCGGAACATGCGTGCAGAACGGGAACGGCTCAATGCAAAGATCGTGGCGGAGAATCTGCGGCTGGGAGCAGAGGCCAGAGAACTCACGAGCGAAGAAGAGCTCTGTTATCTGATCCTGGTCTCGGGCGGCAGCTGCAATGTCCAGTGGGATGGCCAGACCACGCTGGCGGCTCCTGGCTGCGCGCTGCTGCTGGGCCCGGGCAGCGGGCGGCTGCAGCAGGCGGGCAGTGTGCCGCCGGAGCTGCTGGGGTGCCGCTTCCCGGTGGCTGCCCTCCACGATATCCGGAATACGGCCCAGCGGGACTACAGCGCCCTGTTTGAGCCGGGGCAGGCCACGCTCTTATACGGCCCGGTGCAGTGGTCCAGCTGTCTGCGGACGGTGCTGGAGCTGATGCGGAAAGCCCGGGGCGAGCAGGATTATCCGGGTGTGCTCTACCTGGGGCTCCTGCTCCACTATGCAGAGCAGGAGTACCGGGCCGAGAGCCACGCGCGCCCGCCCCCGCAACGAGACCGTGGAGCAGATCTGCGCCTACCTTGCCGCCAATTACCAGCAGAAGTTTTCCCTCAGCGAGGTGGCGGCAAAGTTTTACATCTCGCCCTACTACCTCAGCCGCCTGTTCCGGCGGGTAACGGGGCAGTCCATTGTGGATTACATCAATGGCCGCCGCATCGAGGCCGCCCAGAAGCTGCTGGAGACAACGGAGCTCAGCATCGGCACGGTGGCGGAGCAGACGGGCTTTGCCAGCGCCGCCCATTTCCGGCGTGTCTTCCGGGAGACCATGGGCACCGGGCCGCTGCAATACCGGAAGAGCCATCGATGAGGCAAACAGCCTTGCCCTCTCCGTCATCGCTGACGCGATGCCACCTCTCCCTTTGGGAGAGCTGGACGCCGACAGGCGGCCTGAGCTAGCCAGTGAACAACAGAACACCCCCTGTACCATCTTACGGGCAATGGCACAGGGGGTGTTTGTGGTTTCAGCCGTCTTGGCCGCGGGAAAAAGAGCGCTTAGCCCTTGACAGCACCCGCGGAGATACGCTTCGACGAACTGATCCTGTGCGCAGAAGAAGACGATCAGCTGCGGCAGAATGGAGATCAGCGACAGGGCCAGGATGCGGTTCCAGGCAAAGCCCGTATCACCATCCATGGACAGCTTGACGAACAGGGACATGGGGTACTTGGCAGGGGTCTGCACATAAAGCAGCGGGCCCATGAAGTCGTTGCAGCTCCACATGAACTGGAACAGGGCGCAGGACACCAGAGCGGGCATCAGCATGGGGACAATGACCTTGTACAGGGTCTGGAACGAGGAGCAGCCGTCGATGGCGGCAGCCTCGTCCAGGTCACGCGGACATTGCGCATGAACTGCACCAGCTGGTAAACGAAGTAGGTCTCCGTTGCAAAAAGCAGTGTGGACCCAGATGGCCAGATAGAACGGGCTGTTGACCCAGCCGAACTTGGTGTACAGCAGGAACTGCGGCACGTTCAGGACGACCTGGGGCAGGAAGAGGGTGGCCAGCATGATGCTGAACAGGATCTTGCGGCCCGGGAAATCAAAACGGCCAAAACCATAAGCGGCAACACAGGCGGACACGACGGTGCAGATCACCTTGGGCAGCACATAGCTGTAGGTGTTGAGCATGGCCTGCAGGATGTTGATGGAACCGCCAAAGTTGTTCAGCGCGTTCCGATAACCCTCCAGGGTGGGGTTCTTGATCCACAGGCCGATGCCTGCAAAGATCTCGCTGTTGTCCTTGAAGGTGGCACTGATCATCCACAGCAGGGGGTAGATCATGATAAGGCCCACCAGAATCAGGACAAAGTACTTGAAAAACGTCGCGATGGCGTTAGAAGCTTTCATTCCCATAGTGTTACACCTTACCTTTCATCCGAGTAGTAGACCCACTTCTTCTGGCTGGTAAAGGCAATGATCGTCAGGATGCAGACGATGACGAACATGATCCAGGCCAGTGCGGAAGCCATACCCATTTCGTTGGACTTGAAAGCGTAGTTGTAAACGAGGATGGAGATGAGGGTGGTGGAGTTGCGGGGGCCGCCGTTGGTGATGATGAACGGGCCATTGAACTCCTGGAACGCCTGGCAGATCTGAGTGACCAGGTTGTAGAAGATGATGGGGGTGATCATCGGGACGGTGATGGAGAAGAACTGCTTCCACTTGCCGGCGCCGTCGATGGTGGCAGCCTCGTACAGGTCTGCGGGCACGCCCTTCAGAGCGGCCAGGAACAGCACCATGGCAGAGCCGAACTGCCAGATGCGCAGGAAGCAGATGATCCACAGCGCGTAAGTCGGGTCAGACAGCCAGGAGGGACCCTGTGCGTGGCCAAAGGTGATCATACGGATCAGGGTGTTGACCAGACCGTCATCACGGAAGACGGCTTTCCACAGCACGGCGATGGCCACGGAACCGCCCAGGATGGACGGGATGTAGTAAATGGTGCGGAACAGGTTCACGCAGGCGATCTTGAAGTTCAGGATGTAAGCGATGAACAGCGCGAAGATCAGCTTCAGGGGCACAGTGATGAACGCGTACTTGAACGTGGTGATCAGTGCCTTGGTGATCTTGGCATTGGTGAACGCGGTGGCGTAGTTCATCAGGCCGTACTCGTGGATGCCCTCAAAGAAGTTCATATCCGTAAAGCTGTAGTACAGCGACTGACCAAACGGAATGGCTTTGAAGACGACGAAGCCGATGATCCAGGGGATCAGGTAGAACAGGCCCTGCCATTTGTCAAAAAACTTCTGGGCCGGGGTACGCCCGAGCGAGGGCGCTTTGCTTTCTTTCATCCGGGAATCCTCCTTTTTGAAAATTCGGGGTGGGTGCAGCATGGTTTGGACACATCTTGGTCAAAGTTTAGACATCTTTTTTCTTGCAAAAAAGGGGCATCCACCTCTTGGGCGGCGGATGCCCCACCAATGTACCAAACAGAATCGAGGGGGCGGGAGGTTATACCGTAACTCGGACCCCCTGCAGCGTGTGGAAGAATTACTCGACGGTGTAACCGACGGCATCCATGCCATCCAGCAGGATGTCAACAACGTCAGCGCCGGACTTGTTATCGTAATCGACGGTGTCGAAGACTTCCTGGTAAACGCCGGTGCCGTTTGCTTTCAGGTCGTTGGACTCGAACAGGGGATCCAGCTTGTTGGAAACGAAAGCCATGACCTTGCCGTTTGCCTCGGCAACCAGCTCCTTGACAGCGCCTGCAGCCTGAGCGGCAGCCAGACCAGCCTTGGAAGCGGGGATGCCGCACTCGGAACCCATGATGGAAGCGCCAGCCTCTTCGTTCAGCAGGAAGTTGATGAGGGTAGCTGCCTCTGCGGGGTGCTCGCAGGTCTTGGTGATGGCCAGGCCCATGGAAACCTTGGAGAAGCCGCCGTTGTAATCGCCGAACTTGATCTCCTCGCCGACGGTGAAGCCGGGCTTGTTCTCCTCGTCCAGAGCGTCCTGATACTTGGTAGCGGAGGAATCCCACTCGAAGCAGCCGGCCAGCTTGCCGGTGATCCACTCGGTGGACTGGTGAGCGGCGTTGTCGCCGTTGGAGCCGTAGTAGGTGGGCAGGCTCATGATGACGTGGCCATCGACCAGGCTCTTGATGAAGTCGATGCCCTCCGCGATCTCGTCCGCGGTGTAGTTCAGGGTAGAGGTGGCGGGGTCTGCCCAGTCCTTGCCGTACTTGGACTCGAGGTAGAAGACCATCAGGATCATACGGTCGTAAGCGCCCAGGTGCAGGGGATAGTAGTCATCGCCCAGCTTCTCCTGGAAAGTCTTGCCGGCTGCCATCAGATCGTCCAGAGACTTGGGGACCTCGGTAATGCCAGCCTTGTTAAAGGTGGTCATGTTCCAGTAGAAGATACGGCCGGTCATGGAGACAGGCACGCACTGCTGAGCGTTTGCCACGTTGCAGGCAGCCAGCTGAGCCTCATCCCACTGAGACAGATCCAGATAATCGGTGGTGCTGTTCAGGTCAACGAACGTCTGGCCGTTCTTGGAATAGTTGTACAGCCAGTTCCAGTTGATCTGGCAGACATCCTCCGCCACGCCGCCGGCAAACTTGGTGGACATGGTATCCTCCCAGCCGGACCATGCGGCAAAGGTGGGGTTGACGGTGATGCTGCTGTGCTCAGCGGAGAAAGCCTTGATGGCATCCTGGTATGCATTGTGACGAGACTCGCCGCCCCACCAGCTCATGGTCAGGGTAACGGGGTCGCTGCTCAGGCCGCCGACGGCCTCAACAGAAGCAGCTGCCGCGGAAGAAGCAGGAGCGGTGCTGGAAGCCGCGCCGCTGTTGCCGCCGCAGGCAGCCAGCAGACCGGCTGCACCCACAGCGCCAGTGACCTTGATGAAATCACGACGAGAAATTGCCTTGCTCATTTTTGTTCTCCTCCTAATGATGTAGAAAACCTCGTGTGGAACGGAGCCTCTGCAAAGCATCCGTTGTATACAATTATGATAACAAAAGCATTCAAAAAAAAGAAAGATAGAATTTGGCGTGATACACTCTAAAAACGAACAAATATTGTCATAACTTTTGCGGAGGCGTCGGCGTCCTTGCCAGAATGAATAAACTTCGGTTAAAAAACTGTGCAACTTGTATACTTCAACACTTTGCATAGAAAATCGAGTGTCTTTGACGACAAAACAACGTAAATTGTTATAATTCTATACGGTGTGGAAAATTGTCGCTGGAGTGTTGTATACAATAAAACGATCGAAGACAGATGATTCTCATGTGAAACTGATATATCAATAACGCAATAAACGTGCGAATTGCCTTGCAACTGATATACTAATTACTCATAAAACGGATGAAAAAAAGCGCCGCCCGGCGGGATGGGCGGCGCAAAGATCCTTAAATTGAATGCTGCTGCTTGGCACGTTTCGCATAAAACGCCTTGCGGGCCTTGAAATAGCACTGGGGGCACATGCTGACATACTGGACATCGTTCTGCAGGTCGATGGCGACCTGCTCGCCCTCGAAGACGAACTCGCCGTTGACCTTGCGGCAGTTGCAGGTGGCTTTGCGGCCGCAGGTGCAGATGGTCTTCATCTCCTCGATGGTGTGGGCCAGCTCCAGCAGGCGGGTGGAGCCGGGGAAGCCCTTCAGCGAGAAATCGCTCCGCAGGCCGTAGCAGATGACGGGGATGTTCAGCTCCACCGTGACCATGAACAGCTCATCGGCCTGCTGGGGCGTGAAGAACTGGCTCTCGTCGCAGAGGACACAGGCCAGCGGGGCTGCGGCAGCGGCTTGCTGCACCGCTGCAAACACGTCCATTTCCGGGGGAACCAGCAGGTCGGCCTTGCGGCGCACGCCCAGGCGGCTGACCAGCTCGCCGCCGCCCTTGGTATCCACCTGCGGCTTGAGGATGAGCACCCGCATTCCCTGCTCCTCGTAGTTGTGGGCCACCTGCATCAGGGCGGTGCTCTTGCCGCTGTTCATGGCACCGTAACGAAAATAAAGTTTTGCCATTGTTTTCTCCTCATAAAAAGGCAACCCTCCCAGTCAAAATAGGTCGGAGAGGGTTGTAGATTACTTTTATATGGTATAAGAGATCAGTCCTGATTGCGCAGGCGGTAGCCCAGGCTCATCAGGCTGTCGCCCAGGTGGACGTTCTCCACCACCACATCCGGGTAAGAAATGGACAGGTCGTAGTGGGAGAAATTCCAGAAGCCCTGGATGCCCAGGCTGACCAGGCGGCTGCTCAGCTCCTCGGCACCGCTGCGGGGCAGGCAGAGGACGGCCACCTCCGGGTGGTGCTCGGTGCAGAACTCCTCCAGCTGGTCGATGTTCAAAATCTGGACGCCGCTGATCTCCTTGCCCACCTCCTCGGGGGAGTTATCAAAGGCAGCGATCAGCTTGTAACCATTGGTGTCGGTGGTGATAAAACGGCTCACGGCCTTGCCCAAACGGCCGCAGCCGATGAGGATGGTGGGCAGGAGGTCGCCGTCGCCAAACAGCAGGTGCTCCAGAATGGAAAGCAGGTTCTCCACCGAGTAGCCGATGCCCTGCCGGCCGTTCACATCGCCGATGCAGTTGAAATCCTGCCGCACCTGGGAGGCGGTGGTGCCCATCTGGGCAGCCAGCTCACGGGACGAGATGCTGGTGATGCCATCATTTTTAACGTGCGCAGGTAGCGGTAATATTTGGGCAGCCGCTTGATGACGGGGAGCGACGCTTTTCCGGGGGTGTTCATATCAGAAAATCTCCTTTCTGCAAAAGGTGTCGGGCAAGGAAGCAGTGCAAGCAGGACGCGCCGACAGATTCTCAGAATTTTTGCAATAATGATACATACTTGACAATGTTTTAGTTAATATAAAGTATACAGCCTGATACAAGAATGTCAAACCCTTTGGACAAAATTTTTTGGCTAAGATTTTTAGCTTTTGGAATAGCACCGTGCCGCCCGGGGAATCCTGAGAAAAAACGGCCGGGAGGATGGAAGATGGCAGAGAAAACGAACGACGAAAAAGGCAGCCCTGTGGAGCAGCAGCGGCTGGAACAGGAGCAGATCGAGGACCTGGGCAGCATCTGGCGCACCCGGGGCAAACACGCCATCCACTGTCTGACGGTAGTGGGGCAGGTGGAGGGCCATGTGGAAGCGCCCCAGGGCCAGAAAACCACCAAATATGAGCATGTCATCCCCCAGCTGGTGGCGGTGCAGGAGGACCCCGGCATCGAGGGGCTGCTGGTGCTGCTCAACACGGTGGGCGGGGATGTGGAGGCCGGGCTGGCGCTGGCGGAGCTCATTGCCAGCATCTCCAAGCCCAGCGCCGCCGTGGTGCTGGGCGGCGGGCACTCCATTGGGATCCCGCTGGCGGTGAGCGCCCGGCGGAGCTTTATTGTGCCCACGGCCACCATGACCATCCACCCGGTGCGCCATTCCGGCATGATTTTGGGCGTGCCCCAGACCATGCGGTGGTTTGAGCAGATGCAGCAGCGCATCACCGGCTTTGTGGCGGGGCACAGCGGCATCACCGCGAAACGCTACACCGAGCTGATGCTGCGCACCCGGGAGCTGGTGATGGATGTTGGCACGGTGCTGGACGGCCGCAAGGCCGTGCGGGAAAAAAGCTCATCGACCAGTTGGGCGGCATTTCGGATGCGTTGGAGTGGTTGTATCAGGAAATCGAAAAAGGATAATTTGCCATTTGACTTTCCGCGTGGTACAATGAAAGAATCGAGAAGTATCGAAATCGATTTTATCATAGAAACGACAGGGAAGAGCGAACATGGCAAAACGGAAACGAAAATCCACTGCGGGGCGCGGCAGACAGCGCCGGAAAAGCCGGGCACAGGACCGGATGCCTGCGGGGCTGGTGACCTTGTTTTTGGGCTCATCCATCCTCATGGCGCTGGCTTTTGTGCCGGGCAGCGCGGTCTGGAAGACGTTGCACGACGCACTGTTTGGCCTGTTTGGCTGCGGCAGCTTTGTGGTGGGCGCGGCGCTGTGCTATCTGGCCATCCTGTACACCCGCGGCGAAGACCTGCTGCCCCACATTGCAAAGCTGCTGCTGGGGCTGGTGTTTGCCAGCAGCACGGTCATCGTGTTCTCGGATATCCCCGCCGATGTCTCGGCGGCGACCATGGCAGCCGCCTGTTACCAGAACGGCGTCAACGCCTGGCTGTCCGGCGGCGCGCTGGGCGCCGTGCTGGGCGGCAATCTGCTGCTGCTCTGCGGGCGCCCGGCAGCCAATCTGGTCATGGCGGCGCTGGCCCTCTGCGCCAGCCTGTACATTTTTGATATCACCCCGGCGGAAGTCTGGCAGTGGCTCTGCAACGTGGGCGGCGGCGTGCACGAAAAAGGCGTGGCCGTCTATGAGCAGAACGCCGCCCGCCGCGCGGAACGCAGGGCGGAGCGCCTTGCCGCGGAGGCGGAAGAAGAATCCTACGAGGAGGAAGATCCCGACGAGCTGGACGAGGACTTTGAGGACGACGAAGAAACCGGCCTCAAGGCTCCCGGCTGGCTGTCCGGTGTGCTCTCCTGGGGCCATAAGGTAACCAAAGAGCTGGAGGGTGAGGCAGAGCCCGAGCCGCCCCAGGACCCCAACCTGGGTTACGAGCCGCCTCCGGCTCCGGATCCGGCGGATGTGCCCCCGCCTCAGCCTGCCCCGGAATTTGAACCCATCCAGGTCAGCGCCCCGGGGCCCCGCGCGCCCTTTTGACATCGACCTGGGCCCGGACCATACCCAGGTAAAAGAGGGCGGCAGTGAGCCCATCGAGCCCGTCATTCTGGGCCCGGGCGGCACGTTTGGCATGGACCCGCTCCGCAACGCGGCACCCCGCGCCATCGTCAAGCCGGTGGTGCCGGATGCGGTGGAGACCCCGGCAGAGGACTTCTTCCGCAAGCCGGAGCCGGGGCCCGCGCCGGAACCCGGCGACATTGCGGTGGCCCCGGCGGATATCGCCCCGGCCCCCACCCAGACGCCCAGTATGCCGGGCCTGAATGCGGATGCTGTGGAAGAGCCGGAGTTTGAGCCCATCCCGGTCCGCCCTGCGGAGCCGCACCGGGTGAGCGCGGAGAACGCTGTGGCGTTCCGCTCCGCCCCGGACGAGGACGGCTGGATCAGCATTACCTCTGAGCCGGTGGAGGAGAAAGACCTCAATACCTTAGTGGCAGCGGCCATGGAAAAACCGGCGGCCTCCGAGCAGGCAGCCGCTACGGCCCCTGCCGAGGAAGCCGAGCCGGTGGACACCTACCAGTATCAGTACCCGCCCATCGAGCTGTTTGAGCGTGCCCCCGAGGAAACGGACGTGGGCGCGCAGGACGAGCTCAAGGCCAACGCCCAGAAGCTGGTGGACACGCTGGAGAGCTTTGGGGTCCGCACCCGAGTGCTGGATATTTCCCGCGGGCCCTCGGTCACCCGGTATGAGGTGCAGCCCATGGCGGGCGTCAAGATCAGCCGCATCACCTCGCTGGCCGATGACATCGCCCTGAATCTGGCCGTGGCGGATGTGCGCATGGAGGCCCCCATCCCTGGCAAGCCTGCCGTGGGCATCGAGGTGCCCAACCACAAAAAGACTCCTGTTTATATCCGCAGCGTGTTTGAGAGCCAGGCGTTCCTGCGGATGACTTCGCCCCTGGGCATTGCCCTGGGCAAGGACATTGCCGGTGTGGCCCAGGTGGCCGACCTGTGCAAGATGCCCCACCTGCTCATTGCGGGCAGCACGGGCAGCGGTAAATCCGTCTGTGTCAACAGCATCATCATGAGCCTGCTCTTCCGTTCCAGCCCCGAGGACGTCAAGCTCCTCCTCATCGACCCCAAAGTCGTGGAGCTGGCGGAGTACAATGGCATCCCCCATCTGCTCATGCCCGTGGTCACCGAGCCGAAAAAAGGCGGCAGGCGCTCTGGGCTCCGCGGTGCAGGAGATGGAGCGGCGCTACCACCTGTTTGCGGAGAACAACGTCCGCGATATCAAGTCCTTCAACAAGCTGGCGGCCACCGATCCCATGCTGGAAAAGATGCCGTACATTGCGATCATCATCGACGAGCTGGCCGACCTGATGATGGTGGTGGGCAAGGACGTGGAGGACTCCATCTGCCGCATTGCCCAGAAAGCCCGCGCGGCCGGGATGCACCTCATCGTGGCTACCCAGCGCCCCAGCGTGGACGTCATCACCGGCCTGATCAAGGCCAACATCCCCAGCCGCATTGCGTTTGCGGTGTCCAGCCAGGTGGACAGCCGCACCATCCTGGATGGTGCCGGTGCCGAGAAGCTGCTGGGCATGGGTGACATGCTCTTCATGCCCGTGGGCGCTCCCAAGCCCACCCGGATTCAGGGCACCTTTGTCCGGGATGAAGAGATCAGCCGGGTGCTGAATTTCATCAAGCAGAGCGCCACCGTCCAGTATGACGAGGCCATGATCGAAGCGATGGAGCGCCACGCCATTCAGGATGGCAAAAAGGGCGGCAGCGGCAGCGCCGACTCCGACGAGGATTCCGGCAGCGACCCGATGTTCCAGCAGGCCGTGGATGTGGTCATTGACGCCGGGCAGGCCTCCACCAGCCTGCTGCAGCGCCGCTGCAAGCTGGGCTATGCCCGCGCGGCCCGCATCATGGACGAAATGGAGAAGAAAGGCATCATCGGCCCCCACGAGGGTGCCAAGCCCCGGGCCGTGCTCATCAGCCGCCAGCAGTGGCTGGAAATGCAGATGAACCAGCCGGAAGAATAAAGAAAGGAATCAGCAATGGAATTTGAAAAGTACATCAATAGCGACCTTTTAAGTAAATTTGAATTTCGGAATTATGGACACGCGCTGGAAATTCTTCATGATGCGTTTCCAGAAGAATGGAAAGAGCTGCAAGAATGCTTGAGAAGATTGAAGCTTACCGTGGCAGATATTAAAAAGGCTGGTGGAAACGAATCACCTATTCCGAAAAAGTTTGATGATGTACTGTATCCGTACGGATGGCGCGAAATCAGAATCAGTGGAGATCTTATGGTGAAAAAATATCCTCGTCAAGTTGTACAGCGCAGGGGGCGTTTTGCAACAGAACCGTTTGAGACAGAGCTGATAGAGGGGTATATTGACGGCCACAACATCGACTTTCTGAAAAACCGTGTCGCTTTTGATTTGGAGTGGAATAGTAAAGACCAAACATTTGATCGTGATTTGTTGGCAATGAGAACATACTTCGATTGTGGGCTGATTGATGTCGGCGTAATTGTCACACGCGCGGCAGAGCTCAATGATATTTTTAAGCAGGAAAATATTATTGCGAAATATGGCGCAAGTACGACATGGATGGGAAAAACTTACATATAGACTTGATTCGCGCAGAAATGGAGGATGCCCTATTTTAGCGGTCGGGATTAGAAAGGAGTGTATTGAAGAGTATGGAAAATCTGGAAGCAACGATTAAAAATCTGCATGATTTTACAAACGGAAAAAAATACAATACGATTTATGCAGATCCTCCATGGCAATTCCAAAATAGAACAGGAAAGGTTGCGCCAGAGCACAAGCGGCTCATGCGGTATGAGACGATGACGCTTGATGATATTAAGGCACTTCCAATTGCAGATATCACGGGTGATAAAGCACATCTGTACTTGTGGGTTCCAAATGCATTGCTTCCGGATGGTTTGGCGGTAATGGATGCATGGGGATTTGAATATAAAGGTAATATTGTTTGGGAAAAAGTAAGAAAAGACGGTGGTCCGGACGGAAGAGGTGTTGGATTTTATTTCCGAAACGTAACGGAACTGATTTTATTTGGAATAAAGAAAAAGAGTGCACCGAATCGAACGCTTGCCCCAGCAAGATCACAGGTGAATTTGGTTCGTGCCATGAAGCGTGAGCACAGCAGAAAACCAGATGAGATTATTCCGATCATTGAGGCGTGCAGTCAAGCACCGAGAATAGAACTGTTTGCGCGTGGTGTGCGAGATGGATGGGATATGTGGGGAAATCAGGCAACGGAGGAATATGAGCCAACCTGGAGTACCTATTCAAACCACACAGTGGCAGCAGTACGGGCTGGAAGTGAACAGCGGAGTGCTAGTGCAAAATTATAAGGAGTAACATGGAACAGCAGACCTACACCGAATTTCTCCCCATCAGCCGCGCGGACATGGAGGCGCGGGGCTGGGAGCAGCTGGACTTTGTGGTGGTGGGCGGTGACGCCTATGTGGACCACCCCAGCTTTGGCACCGCCATCATCAGCCGCCTGCTGGAAGCCGAGGGCTATAAGATCGGCGTGCTGGCACAGCCCCGCTATACCGACTGCGAGGACTTCAAGCGGTTCGGCAAGCCGAAGTACGGCTTCTTCATCGGCGGCGGCAATGTGGACAGCATGGTGAGCCACTACTCGGTGGCAAAGATCCCCCGCGCGGAGGATGAGTATTCCCCCGGCGGAAAGGGCGGTGCCCGCCCGGACCGCAGCGCCACGGTTTACACCAAGCTGGCCAAAGAGGCTTACCCGGACCTGCCCGTGATCCTGGGCGGCCTGGAAGCCTCCCTGCGCCGTTTTGCGCATTACGATTACTGGCTGGACACTGTGCTGCCCAGCATCGCGGAAGATTCCGGTGCCGACATCATCAGCTACGGCATGGGCGAGCACCAGACCGTGGAGATTGCCCGGCGGCTGGCGGCAGGGGAGCCTGTGGAGAGCATCACCGATGTGGACGGCACCTGCTACCTGACCGATTTCGACCACCTGCCCGAGCGGTATGTGGAGTGCGCCGGCTTCAAAAAGGTGGCCAGCGATAAGACCGCCTACGCCAAGGCCTGCCGCATCCAGATGGACAATCAGGACGTGGTCAGCGGTCAGATCATCGTCCAGAAGCAGAGCGAGAAATATCTGGTGCAGAACATCCCGGCCAAGCCCCTTGTCCGCTGGGAGCTGGATCAAGTCTACGCCCTGCCCTACACCCGCCGTTACCATCCCATTTATGAAGACATGGGCGGTGTGCCTGCCATCCGGGAGGTGCAGTTCTCCATCATCCAGAACCGCGGCTGTTTTGGCGGCTGCAACTTCTGCGCCATCCAGCTCCATCAGGGCCGCCGTGTCACCAGCCGCAGCGCGGACAGCATCGTGGCCGAGGCGGAGCGGATGACCCATGAGCCGGATTTCAAGGGCTATATCCACGATATCGGCGGGCCTACCGCCAACTTCCGCTTCCCCTCCTGTCGGGAGCAGATGCTCCGGGGCATGTGCAACGGCGGCAAGCACTGTCTGGCCCCGCAGACCTGCTCCCACATGATCGTGGACCACAGCGACTACCTCAAGATCCTCCGCCGTGTCCGGGAGCTGCCCGGCGTCAAGAAAGTGTTCATCCGCAGCGGCATCCGGTTTGACTACCTGATGGCCGACCCGGACGATACGTTCTTCAAAGAGCTGGTGGAGTATCATGTTTCCGGCCAGCTGAAAGTGGCCCCGGAGCACTGCGCTCCCAACACTCTGGCCTTCATGGGCAAATCGCCCATCGAGACGTTCAACAAGTTCAAGGATAAGTTCTACGAGCTCAGCAAAAAGGCTGGCAAAAAGCAGTATCTGGTGCCCTACCTCATGTCCAGCCACCCGGGCAGCACCCTGAAGGATGCCGTCTATCTGGCCGAGTACCTTTACAAGAACCACATGCGCCCGGAGCAGGTGCAGGATTTCTACCCCACCCCCGGCACGGTGCGCACCTGCATGTTCTACACCGGGCTGGACCCCTACACCCTCAAGCCGGTGTTTGTGGAAAAGACCCCCGAGGGCAAGGCCCTGCAGCGTGCATTGCTGCAATACTATGAGCCCCGCAACGCCGAAAAGGTGGTCAAGGCCCTGAGGATGACCCACCGGGAAGACCTCATCCCCCTGCTGGTGCCCGCCGAGGGCCGCCGCGCGGTGCAGCGCTCGGCACGCCGGGCAGAGGCGGCGGATGTGACCATCCATCAGGACGGCACCTACAGCGTCCGGCCCCACAGCGGAAAGACCCAGCCGGGCAATCGCCGCGGAGGCCATGCGGCACCGGGCAGCCGCGCGGCAGGCGGCCGCCAGCCCAGCCCGGGAGCCCGCTTTGCCCCCAACGGCACCCATAAACCGAAAAACAATCAACAGAAAGAGAATGCAACGTGGAAAACTTCCAAAAAGAAAAAGTGACCCCCGCCCCAAAGCCGGGGCTGTTCCGCCGTCTGGCCGCGCTGGCCGTTGCGGCGGCGCTGGCTCTGGGTCTGGCCGCCTGTGATGTCTCGGGCGTTGCCCCGGGCGGCAGCGCCGACGTCATCCCCAACCCGGCGGCGTCGGCCTCCACCGTGGACTCCGTCAATGCCCCGTTTGAGATGCACTTCATCGACGTGGGGCAGGCCCTCAGCGTGCTGGTGGAGTGCGACGGCCAGTTTATGCTCTACGACGGCGGCAATGTGGACGACGGCAGCCTGGTCGTCTCCTACTTGCAGAGTCAGGGCGTGGAGGGGCTGGAATACGTCTTCTGCTCCCACGCCCACGAGGACCATGTGGGCGGTCTGGCCGCGGCGCTGGCCTACTTCCCGGCCAACCACGTCTATGCCCCGGTGACGGAGGCCAGCACCAAGTGTTTTCAGGATTTCGTCAAGTACACCCAGCAGCAGGGCTTACAGGTAGAGGTGCCCGCTGTGGGCACCACCTGGCAGCTGGGCGGGGCAACCATCACCCAGCTGGGCCCGGTGGCGCAGTACAGTGACACCAACGATACCTCCCTTGTCCTCCGCATTGATTACGGTGCCACCAGCTTTCTGCTCACGGGTGATATGGAAGCCGACGCCGAACGGGACCTCGTCAACAGCGGGGCCAACCTCAAGGTGGATGTGCTGCAGGTGGGCCACCACGGTTCTTCCACCTCCACCAGCTATGTCTTCCTGAACGCGGTCCTGCCGAAAATGGGAATCATCTCCTGCGGGGTGAACAACAAGTATGGCCACCCCCATGAGGAGACTTTGAGCATCCTGCGGGATGCAGGCGTGGATGTCTACCGCACCGACCTGCTGGGGACCATCACCATCGGCTCGGACGGCCAGAACTACACGGTGGCCACCGAGCACTACGCCACGGACGCCGAGCTGAACCCCACGGCTCCTGCAGCGTCCAGTACGGCGCAGCAGGCCTACATCGGCAATGTGAACAGCAAAAAGTTCCACCTGCCCACCTGCCCCAACCTCCCGGCGGAGAAAAACCAGATCCTGTTCTCCAGCTACGACGAGGCTGTGGCCGCAGGCTATACCCCCTGCTCTACCTGCATCAAATAAAGAACCGCGCCCCTGTGCAGAGCACCGGAAGATTCCGGCTCGGCGCGGGGGCGTTTTGCGTTCCGGTTTCGGGCAGAGTGTTCAAGAGGCAGCGTGCTCCTTTGTGCACAGCAACCAAAATGTGGGAGGCGCTTGTAATTCTTCGGCCGTGGGAGTACAATAAATCCAAGCGAATAGATGTTTGTTCAGAGTAGGAGAGTGGCAGACAGAGCAACGGAAGCTTTGGTTTGTCACGCTCTTTTTTTGTCCGTGATCGTACCAGAAAAAGGAGAGTTGATATGAGCCAGACCAAGTACATTCTCTCGCTGGATCAGGGCACGACCAGCAGCCGTGCCATCCTCTTTGACAACGAGCAGAACATCCTCTGTGTGCAGCAGCGGGAATTTGAGCAGATCTACCCCCATCAGGGCTGGGTGGAGCATAACCCCATGGAGATCTGGTCCAGCCAGTACGGCGTGATGAACGAGGTAATCGCCCAGAGCGGCGTGGACCCCCGGGACATTGCGGGCATCGGCATCACCAACCAGCGCGAGACCACCATCCTGTGGGACCGCACCACCGGCCGCCCGGTGTACAACGCCATCGTGTGGCAGTGCCGCCGCACGGCCCCCATCGTGGACGAGCTGCTCAAGACCCCCGGCATGGACGAATACATCCGGGAGAACACCGGCCTGGTGCCGGACGCCTACTTCTCCGCCACCAAGATCAAGTGGATTTTGGATCACGTTCCCGGGGCACGGGAAAAGGCGGAAGCAGGGGAGCTGCTGTTCGGTACCGTGGACACCTGGCTGGTCTGGAAGCTGACGGGCGGCAAGGTCCATGTGACCGACCGCACCAACGCCAGCCGCACGATGCTCTACAACATCCGCACGCTGAACTGGGACGAAAAGCTGCTTCAGGCACTGGACATCCCTCGCAGCATCCTGCCCGAGGTGCGGGATTCCAGCGAGATCTACGGCTACACCAACATCCAGGGTGTGGATGTTCCGGTGGCCGGCATAGCCGGTGACCAGCAGGCCGCCTTGTTTGGTCAGGGCTGCTTTGCCCCAGGTGAGGCGAAGAATACCTACGGCACGGGCTGCTTCCTGCTGATGAACACCGGTAAGGAGATCTACCAGAGCAAGAACGGCCTTGTCACCACCGTTGCCATCAGCCTGAACGGCGAGGTGGAGTACGCGCTGGAGGGCTCTGTCTTCGTGGGCGGTGCCGTCATCCAGTGGATCCGGGACGGGATGCACATGATCCAGGACAGCTGCGACTCCGAGTATTACGCCCAGAAAGTGCCGGACAACGGCGGCGTGTACATCGTGCCGGCTTTCACTGGCCTGGGTGCGCCCTACTGGGATATGTACGCCCGGGGTGCCATTCTGGGCATCACCCGCGGCACCACCCAGAACCACATCATCCGGGCGGCAGAGGAATCTATCGCCTACCAGAGCGCGGACCTGATGGGTGCCATGGAAAAGGACACCGGCATCAAGATCAAGACCCTCAAGGTGGACGGCGGCGCCAGCCGGGACCAGTTCCTGATGCAGTTCCAGGCCGATATTCTGGATAAAGCCGTACAGCGTCCGGCCATCCGGGAGACCACGGCTCTGGGCGCGGCTTACCTGGCCGGCCTTGCCACTGGTGTGTGGAAGAGCCGGGAGGAGATCACCCACCTGTGGAGCTGCAACCAGCTCTTTGAGCCTAAAATGGATGCCGCCCAGCGCGAAGAGCTGCTGGAGGGCTGGCACAAGGCCGTGGGCCGCAGCCAGGACTGGGCCAAACACTGATGCACCCCGGCCAAAGGGCCGGAGCCTGAGATAGAAAGACATTTTGAACGGACACGAAAGGAAGAGTTCACAATGGATACGATCAAAATTGAGAACAAGGCAGTCAAAATGGTAGCGCACCGCGGCCTGAGCGGCATTGAGAAAGAGAACACCTGCTCCGCTTTTGTGGCGGCCTGCAACCGCGCCACCTATTTTGCCGTGGAGACGGATGTCCACCGCACGGTCGATGGCCAGTTCGTCATCTTCCACGACGACAACACCGCCCGCGTCGGCCTCGACCATCTGGTCATTGAGGAGTCTACCTTTGAGACCCTGCGGAAACTGCAGCTGGTGGACATCGACGGCAAGCGCGGCCGCATCGACTTGACCATCCCCACCCTGATGGAGTATATTGAGATCTGCAAGAAGTATGGCAAGCATTGTGTGCTGGAGCTCAAGAACGAGTTCAAGGCCAGCGACGTGTATAAGATCGTCTCCATGATCGAGAAAGCAGGGTATCTGGACCACGTGACCTTCATCTCCTTTGCCCTCAAAAACCTCATCTACCTGCGCCGCCGCTATCCCACCCAGCCGGCCCAGTACCTCATCAAAGTGTGGGACGACAAATTGCTGGACACCCTGGAAAAGTACAACCTGGGCATTGATATCTACTACAAGTCCGCCACCCCGGAAAACGTGCAGAAGGTGCACGCGCTGGGCCAGGAGTACAACGTGTGGACCGTCAACGAGGCGGTGGACGGCGAGGCGCTGGTGGAGATGGGGGTGGATTACATCACCACCAACATCCTGGAGGGCACCAACAAGGCTGAATAAGCCAAATCTACTGAAATTTGGAAGGAACGCTGCATGAGCCGTTTGTTTGACCCGGAAAATAAATTCTGGAATTTTATCGGAAAGATCGCGGATGTCACCTGTATGAGCTTTTTGTGGGTGGGCACCAGCCTGCCGCTTGTCACCATGGGGGCCGCGACCACGGCGTTCTATTCCTATACCATGCATCAGGTACGGGACACCGAGGGAGGCATCCTCTCAGGGTACTTTAAGGCGTTCCGGCACAATTTCAAAAAAGCCACCCTGCTGTGGCTGCTGGAGCTGGCGGGCCTCGCCTTTTTCGCGGCCGACTTCGTGGGCGTGTGGAACCTGTTGCTCTTTCTGGGGGGGCTGCCCGCCATTCTGGTAGGAGCACTGGTGCTCTGCCTGGCGTTTCTTTTCTTGGGCTGCACGTTTTACATCTGGCCGCTGCTGGCCGTGTTTGAGTTCCCGCTCAAGAAGCTGCTGACCAACAGCTTCGTCATGGCCGTGGGCAACCTGCCCGTTACCCTGACGCTGGCGCTGGTTTGGGCGCTGGCTGGCGGGCATGGGGTGCTTCTACCTCAGCGGTGTTTTCTTCGTCTGGGTGGGGCTGGCCATCTTTGCCTCCTCCTACTTTGTGGACATGGTGTTCAAAAAGTACACCGGAGAGCTGGCCGAGGAAGAAGCCGCCTGGAAGCAGAAGCAGGAGGAGCGCCGCCAGCGGCGGAAGCTCCAGAAAAATAAAATGCTGTGAGCGGAGGCCGGGTACTTATGAGCATCAAGCAACATTTTGCCCGCTGGAAAGAGACGGAGGCCGCCAAGCTCCGCCCCATGACCGCAAAGCAGCGGGCCGGATACATCCTGCACTATTACCGCTTCTGGTTCATCGGGCTGGTACTGCTCCTCCTTGTGGGGTTCTACATCGGGGACGCCGTCATCCAGAGCCACAAAGAAATTTTATTGCAGGGCTTTTTCACCAACGACGAGTACAACCTCTTCCCGGCGGAACGCATCGAGAAAGACTACGCCGCCACCCAGACCCTCACCCGCCAGCAGCGCGTCGTGTTTGACGACGCCCTCTATATTGATCTGGGGGGCGAGGCCAGCGAGTACACCGCCGCCAGCAACGGCAAGCTGACCGCCTACATGATGATGCACGAGCTGGATTTTGTGGTGACCAGCGACGAGGTGCTGGAGTATTACAAAGACACGTTCCCCATGGAAGACCTCGAAGCGCTTCTCCCGGCGGACCTGCGGGAAGCCCTCGCGGATCAGCTTTCTTTCAACACGGACGCGGACGGTAAAACGACTGCCATTGCGCTGGATATGACCCAGAGCCGCTTTGTGGCGGGCACCGGGGCCGATGCAGACCCCAATGTCCAGCACACCTATTATTTCTTTTGTCCCGGCGGGGGCACCCCACCCGGAGCAGATCGTGCAGTTCCTGCGGTACAGTTTCGGGCTGTAAGCTTCTGGTTATTTGCAATTTCCGATTTCTCATCGTTCTCTGTCTACAGCAACAGAAAAGGACCAGCTCTTGCGAGCCGGTCCTTTCTGTTGTATAAGGGGGTCGAAGGTGACAGGAAGCTTGTTAATCCATGTCGCGGCAGGTCACGATGTCAGCACCGGTGCCGCAGACGTTCTCCACGACCACCTGGCCTACATGGATGGGGGTGTGGAGGACAATGCTGTCCAGCGCGGCCACCACCTCGGCCATCTGGCCCTTGGGCACAGGCTTGGAGGTCTTTACCGGGCAGCGGGGATGCAGGCCGCCCTCGGCCCGGACCGTGCTGGTGATGATGCGGGTGGGGTGGGTCAGCTCCTCTTTGCCGTAGGCAATGCCGTTGGGGCAGCCATTGCCGGTCACTTTATAATCGTTTGCTTCATCCACCTGCAGGTGGCAGCCCTTGGGGCAGCAGGTGCAAATTACTTCTTTCATATCGCTCATGCCTCCTCGATCTCAATGGTCAGCTCGTCCACCGGAGCCTTGTCCAGCAGGACTCTGGGCAGGGCGATGTGTTCCATCTCGCCGGGGGCCAGGCGTTCCCGCTTGAACTTGGCGATGACCTGATCGCCGCTCTTGACGAGGATGGTGCTCTTGCCGCAGATGCGGCGGACACGGAACGAGACATTGGTGCTCTTCTCTACACCCTCCACGCGGATGCGCTGGGGCAGGGTGTAGCCCAGGTCTTTGCCGGGCTTGACGGCCAGCACGCGGCCCTCCTGCACGGGGCCGTTCTGCACATACTTGGCAGCGGCCACACCGGCCAGCTCGCTCTCGCCGGAGACGAAGTCCACCAGGTCATGCACCTGGACAACGTTGCCGCAGGCAAACACGCCGGGGATGCTGGTCTCCATGTTCTCGTAGACCACAGCACCCTTGGTACGGGGGTCCATCTCGATGCCGGCCTGCTTGGTCAGCTCGTTCTCGGGAAGCAGGCCGACGCTGAGCAGGATGGTATCCACATCAAACTCCATCTCGGTGCCGGGAATGGGCTTGCGGTCGGGGCCGATCTCGGCCACGATGGCTTTCTCCACCCGCTCCTTGCCCTGGATATCCACGATGGTGTGGGACAGGTACAGCGGGATGTTGAAATCGTTCAGGCACTGGACGATGTTGCGGGTCAGGCCGCCGGAATAGGGCATCACCTCCACGCAGGCGAGCACTTTGGCTCCCTCCAGCGTCATACGGCGCGCCATGATCAGGCCGATATCGCCGCTGCCCAGGATCAGGACACGCTTGCCCACCATGTAGCCTTCCATATTGACATAGCGCTGGGCCGCGCCTGCGGTGTACACACCGGCGGGGCGGGTGCCCGGCGTGCCGATGGCACCGCGGGTGCGCTCGCGGCAGCCCATGCACAGGATAATGCTTTTGGCCTGAATGATCTGGTAGCCCTCGGTCTTGGAGACGCAGTGTACCTGCTTATCGGGGGTCACTTCCAGCACCATGGTGTCCAGCTGGACCTTGACGCCGGTGTTCTTCAGCATATCAATAAAGCGTCCGGCATACTCGGGGCCGGTGAGCTGCTCGCCAAAGCGGTGCAGACCAAAAACCGTTGTGGATGCACTGGTTCAGGATACCGCCCAGTTCCTTGTCGCGCTCAAGAATCAGAATATCACGCAGGCCGCTTTCCCATGCCTTGCAGGCAGCAGCAAGGCCCGCGGGGCCGCCGCCGATAATGACCAGATCAACCATTGCTCTTTCCTCCTACTTTCGTTTCGCTAACAAGCACATTGGAGCCGTTCTTGTCCTGCAGGATGTCCAGCGGGTCCATGCCCAGTTCCTTGCTGATGAGCTCCAGCACGCGGGGGCCGCAGAAGCCGCCCTGGCACCGGCCCATGCCGGCACCGGCCCGGCGCTTGACGCCGTCGATGGTGGTGGCGGGCACTTCGCTGTGGAGCGCTGCCAGGATCTCGCCCTCGGTGATGGTCTCGCAGCGGCAGATGACCCGGCCGTAGGCGGGCTGCTCCTTCCACGAGCTCGGCCTTCTCCTCGGCGGACAGCTCCTTGAAGCGGATGTGGCGGCGGCCGTCCTTGTAATCGGCTTTTCGGCACCCAGAGCGCCGTGCCCTTTCAGGATGCCCACAGCTTCCTCGGCCACGGGGGGGCGGCGGACAGGCCGGGGACTTCATGCCGGCCAGGTCGATCCAGCCGGGTGCCTCGGGCTCCTCGCCAATGATGAAGTCGTCCACATCCAGGTTGGCGCGGACGCCTGCAAAGTTGCGGATGGACTCGCCAAAGTTGATGCTGGGCACGCTGCGCTGGGCCGTGGCCTTGACGAACTCCAGCCCCTTGCTGGTGCAGGAGGTGTCATCGCCATGGACGGGCACTGCATCCGGGCCCACGATCAGGTTGCCGTGGACGGTGGGGGAGACCAGCACGCCCTTGCCCAGCTCGTTGGGGCACTGGAAGATGACGTGGTTCACACGGGTGCCCTCGCTCTTGTCCAGCAGGTAGTACTCGCCACGGGTGGGAGTGATGTGGAAGCTGGCGGGCTCCACCATGCAGTGGACTTTCTCGGCCCAGATACCGGCGGCATTGATGACGTAGCGGGCTTCCACAGTGCCCTGGGTGGTGGTCAGGCGGTAGCCGCCGTCGGCCATGGCCTCAGCGTCTTCCACGCGGCAGCTGCGGCGCAGCTCCACGCCGTTGCGCACAGCCACTTCGGTCATGGCCAGGGCGTACTCCCAGGGGCTGACGATGGCGGCGCTGGGGGGCCCACAGGGCACCGCAGACATTCTCGGAGAGGTTGGGCTCCATGGCCAGCGTTTCTTCCTTGGTCAAAATTTTCATATCGGGAACGCCGTTGGCCGTGCCGTTCTCGTACAGGTGCTGCAGGTGGGGCAGCTCGCTCTCGGACAGAGCCAGCACGAGGGAGCCGCACTGCTTGTAGGGAACATCCAGCTTTGCGCAGATCTCCTTGGCCAGCTCCACACCGCGCACGTTCAGCCGTGCCATCTTGGTGCCGGGGGCGGGGTCGTAGCCTGCGTGCAGAATGGCGCTGTTGGCTTTGGTGGTGCAGTCGGCCACGTCGTTTTCTGCCTCCAGAATGACGACTTTGTTCTCGTAGCGCGACAATGCGTAGGCTGTAGCGGCGCCGATCACACCACAGCCGATGATAGCAACATCATACATTACTCTTTTCCTCCTGTCAGTTCCGCCTTGGCCCGTCGGGAGCCGGGGCGCTGTGCTGTTTGTAGAAACAAAAAAAGAGCGAACCAAAACAAAGGCATAGCCCCTGCTCGTTTCGCTCATAACTCTTTGAAACAAACAACTTATGTTGGCTCTATCATACCCTCCTGCGGCCCAAATTGCAAGGCGTTTTAGAGGATTTGCACTCGATTTGTAGGAAGCCACAAAAAGCCGCTTTTTTTTTTTTGCGCATATTGCAGAACATGCGTCTCACATGTTCCAGACCGCCTGATTGGTGGTGGAAATGGCGGTGGCACCGGCATCCAGCGCGGCCATCACATCCTCTTTGTCGGCGATCAAGCCGCCCGTGAGCACCGGCACTTTGGCGTCCGCGCACACCCGGCGCAGAATTTTGGGCATGGTGCCGGGCAGGATGTCCAGACAGTCCGGGAGGTTGGCGGGCATCTTGCCCAGGCTCTCCAGCGAGATGGAGTCCAGCAGGAACACCCGGAGGATGGCAGCCAACCCGAGTTCTTTGGCCCGGCGGATGAACGACTGGCGGGTGGAGATGATGCCGTCGGCCTCGGTCTGGCTGCGGATAAAGTCCACGGCCACCTCTTTGCTGGCAAGGCCCGCAATGAGGTCTACATGGACGATGGCAAATTTGCCCGCCGCATGGATGCGCTGCACCAGTGTGGAGATATTGCAGATATCGCCATATAGGATAAAGACCACCCGGATATTTTCGTTTTGCAGCGCGTTCTGCAGCCCGTCATCATCCTTGACTGCGGCGATGACGGGCGTTTCCTGAATGGCGTCCATCAGTTCCTGTTTCATGAAATTGAGATTCCTCACTTTCCTGTTTCTAAAATTCTCTCTTCTCAGAAACATTATGACGGTTTTGCCAAAGAAAAGCAATCTTTGAAAAAATTCAACAATGACACTGGTAAAGGTGCTGGGTTTTTGGAGAACGAATTCGACAAAACATACAAAGATTTTACGTTCGAAGAACTTTGTATTGACAAATATGAACATCGTGTGCTACTCTCTGTGCATGGACTTCGGCCTGCGGCAGAACGCGCGCCGGACAGAAAAGAAGATGTGGCACAGCCGCCTGAAAGAGCAACGAGCAGAAGCAGCGGCTTGAGAACGGGAAAGCTTTATCCTCTCAAGCTGTAGGTCTGCTCTTTTTTGTGTACCGGGGGCGGGAGCGGGGCAGCAGGTCTGCTGATCGCTATGAACTTCGCAGACGGTTGAGGAGGGCTCTGCCATGATGAACACCGTGCAGCAAATGTCTTCGTTTGAATTCCAGATGGTCTGCGTGGTGCGGCTGCTGCTGGCTTCCGTCTGCGGCTTCGCCATCGGCATCGAGCGCACCAACCGCCTCAAGGATGCGGGGATGCGCACCCACCTCATCGTCTGCATGGGCGCGGCCCTGATGATGCTGGTCTCCAAATATGGCTTTTTTGATGTCTCGACCCTCACCGAGTTTTTCAAGGCGGATGTCTCCCGCGTGGCGTCCAGCGTGGTCGCGGGCATCGGCTTCCTCGGTGCGGGCATCATCTTTGTGCGCAATCGCAGCATCACGGGCCTGACCACTGCCGCCGGCATCTGGACCACCGCCGGCATCGGCATGGCCATGGGCGCGGGGATGTATCTCATTGCCGTGGCCGGTACCATTATCCTCATCACGGCCCAGAGCCTGCTCCACAACGAGCACATCATCGGCGGCGGGTTGATGTTCCTGGTCCTGCGCATCGATGGACGGAACGGCACCGTGAGCCAGACCGTCCAGCAGATCCAGGCACTGGGCGGCGAACTGGTGGACCTGACGGTAACGCAGAAGAAAAACGACATCATCCGTGTGGAAATGCGGATCAAGCCCGGTAAGAATGTGGACCAGCTGACCATCATCGGCGAGCTGGAGAAGCTGCCGTGGGTGCTGGAAGTCAACGAGTGACCCGCACCGGGCATCACCGAAAGGGTGGTATAAAGTATGACCGACAAAATGGAACTTCTCAAGCGCACCAAGCTGTTTGTGCTGGATATGGACGGCACCTTTTATCTGGGCAACCAGATCTTGCCCGGAGCGGCTGATTTTTTGAAAGCTGTGGAAAAAGCAGGCAAGCAGTACCTGTTTTTTACCAATAATTCTTCCCTCTCGCCCCGGGACTACATGGCAAAGCTGGAAAAGATGGGCTGCCCCATCACCCGGGACCAGATCATGACCAGTGGCGATGTGACCATCCGCTATTTGCAGACCCATTACCCGGATAAGACCGTCTATCTGGTGGGCACGCCCCCGCTGGTGGAGAGCTTTCAGGAGGCGGGCATCCCTCTGGTCAATGAGAAACCGGACATTGTGGTCATCGGGTTTGATACCACCCTGACTTACGAGAAACTCTCCAACGCCTGCACGTTCATCCGGGAGGGGGCGCCGTTTTTAGCCACCCATCTGGATATCAACTGCCCCACCGAGACGGGCTTTATCCCGGACTGCGGCAGCTTTTTTGTGCCGCCATCAGCCTTTCCACCGGCAAGCAGCCCAAGTACCTGGGGAAGCCCTTTGCCGAAACCGTGGAGATGGTGCTGGACAAGACCGGCTTTTCCGCCCCGGAAGTGGCCTTTGTGGGCGACCGCCTGTATACAGATGTGGCTACCGGCGTGAAAAACGGAGCCGTCGGCCTGCTGGTGCTGACAGGGGAGACACATCTGGAAGATGTGCCGACTTCCGAGGTGCAGCCGGATGCCATCTTTGCCTCACTGGGCGAGATGGGCCAGCAGCTCTGTCAATTGTAAAATCTGCCTATAATTTGCGTTAGATTTAGGCAAAGTAGACGAAATTGGTCAAGATGGGCGATAGAAATTGTAAAAAATACGTTTTTCCCGTTGAAAAATCCAAGATGATATGATATCATCAAAACCAGAGAATTGCATCACGAACCCTGTATCTAGCTTGCAGAGATGAGAGCGCCAAGCGGACAACCAGAAAGAGACTTGAAGAGCCATTCGAGCCGTTTTGGATTGTTCGCTTTTCTTTTATCCCTGAAAACGGAAGAGCGGGGAATGGGATGCCAATTTACCATGGACCCTGCGCTCTATGGAACGGGCGCTTTTAAGAAATGAAAAAAGAACAACCAAAACACGAAGGAAAGAAGGAAGAACTATGAAAAAGATCTCTCGTCGCAGCTTTCTGACCGCTACTGGTATCCTGACGGCTTCTGCAGCATTGACCGCGTGCTCTGGCGGCGGCTCCACTGGCAAGGCCGGCGCGGCGGCTTCTTCCGCACCCGCATCCAGCGCGGCCGCTTCCGAGGCTGCGGACCCCAGCAAGTATGAGGTCACCGAACCCATCACCATTACCTGGTGGCACGCGCTGGAGTCTCAGTACGACGATCTGGTGGCCGACGTGGTCAAGAAGTTCAACGAGACCCAGAGCCTCATCACCGTCGAGGCCCAGTACATCGGCGCCTACAAGGACATCAACGAGGCTCTGGTGGCTGCCCACGCCGCCGGCACCGGCCTGCCCGCGATCGCCGTCGCCAACACCGACTACGTTGCTTCCTACGGCGACAGCGGCCTGTTTGAGAACCTGGACCCCTACATCGAGGGCACCAGTTATGACACCGATGACTTCTCCGCTGGTCTGCTGCTGAGCTCCCAGTTCGAGGGCAAGCAGGTGGCTCTGCCGTTCCTGCACTCCACCCAGGTCATCTACTACAACAAGACCATGGCCGACGCCAACGGCTGGACCATCCCCGAAAAGATCGAGGACTTTACCCCGTTCCTGGCCGAGGTCCACAAGACCGCCGGTGTGTACGGCACCGTGGTTCCGGGCTGGGACCAGTGGTATTTCGAGACCATGTACCTCAATGAGGGCGTGCAGATCATCACCGATGACAACACCTGCGACCTGGGCAGCGACACCGCTCTGGGCGTGACCAGCATGATCAAGGACTGGTGCGACGCGGGCGATGCCTACTTTGCAACCGGCACCGATGCTTCCGCTGCCATGCGTCAGAACTTCTACGATCAGAAGACGTTCTCCGTGATGCACACCTCTTCCCTGTATAACAACTACGTCAGCAAGTGCCCGGACTTCGAGGTCGGCATGGCATGGTATCCCGCCGCTTCTACCGGCGATAAGAATTCTGAGGTCGGCGGCTGCGTGCTGGGCATCCCCTCCAAGAACGACCAGGCCACCAAGAACGCTGCATGGCAGTTCCTGCAGTTCCTCTGCGGCAAGGAAGTCAACATGGAGTGGGCCGAGGGCACCGGCTACCTGCCCACCCGTAACTCCGTGCTGGAGACCGATGAGGGCAAGCAGTTCCTGGAGAAGAAGCCTGCATTCCAGTGCATCTTTGATAACCTGAACCTCATCAACCCGCGTATCCAGAACAGCGCCTGGAGCGAGCTGGCCACTACCTGGAAGAACTACATGGAAGTCATCATGAACCAGGGCGGCGACGTGAACTCCAACTCCGAGGATATGGTCACGGAGATCGACGAGATCCTGGCGGACCACGCTTGATAAATAAGTATTCGACACCTCCTGAAAGGACGTGAGATCATGAAACAAGCCGCTGCGGGCGCAGCTTCTGCCACACAGGCCGTGAAAGCCGACAAGAAGCCGTTCTTTTTCCCAGCGCACCCTTTCCCATTTTATTGATTTCCTCTTCGTTCTGCCTGCTCTGATCCTGTTGGGCGTGTTTACTTACTACCCCATCGTGAAGCTGGTGCAGATCAGTTTTACCGATTGGAACCTGCTGAATGACACCTGGAAATATGTCGGCCTGAAAAACTGGCAGTGGCTGTTCGCAGGCAGCGGTGCCAAATACCTGTGGAACTCCCTCAAGGTCACGTTCCTCTACTCGATGGGCGAGATCCTCGTCACCATGGTGGGCGGTATGCTGCTGGCACTGCTGTTCAACCGGATGACTCGCTCGTTCGGCCTGATGCGTGCCTTTGTGTTCGTGCCCAAGTATGTGGCCATGTCCTCCGCGGCAGTGGTCTTCCTGTGGATCCTGAACACCGATTCCGGCGTTCTCAACTACCTGCTGCAGTGCATCGGGCTGCCGGCGGTGGACTGGCTCAACCAGCAGTCCACGGCGCTGCCCTCGGTGTTGATGCTGACCGGCTGGCGTGTCATCGGCTACGGCATGATGATCTACCTCTCGGCCATGATGGGCATTTCGCAGGAGTATTACGAGGCGGCTTCTCTGGATGGCGCAAACGGCGTCCAGAAGTTCTTCCGCATCACGCTGCCCCTGCTGTCTCCCACCACGCTGTTCCTGCTGGTCACCACGTTCCTGTCTTCCATGAAAGTTTTCCAGTCGGTGGATATCCTGACGTCCGGCGGCCCCGCCCGTTCGACGGAAGTGTTCGTCTACCTCATCTACCGCTACGCCATGGTGGTTCCGGATGGATCGCGCGGCCACCGCAGCCGTCATGTTCTTCCTCATCCTGCTGGTCATCACCGTGCTGACCATGAAAGTGTCCGACCGCTCGGTCACTTACGACTCGTAATGCTTTGAAAGGAGAATGCAGACATGGCTACGCAGAATACAGCTATGGACAACGCGGCTCTGATCAAAGAGGTCAACGAGGCGCACAAGCACAAAAAATATTCCGTGGGCTACCATGCACAGACCGTTGTGGCCGTCATCGTTACCCTGATCATGCTCTTCCCGCTGTACTGGATGATCGCAACGTCGTTCAAGTCCGCCGAGGAAGTGCAGCTGGTCATCCCCACGCTCTTCCCGCATGAGTTCCACCCCGAAAACTATCTCAACGTGCTCCAGAAAGCCAACTTCATGAAATACTACTGGAACACCATCGTCATGACGGCGGGCATCCTGCTGCTGCAGGTGGGCACCGGCGTCCTGGCGGCGTATGGTTTCGCGGTGGGCCGCTTCAAGGGCCGCAACGCCCTGTTCTATGTGGTGCTGGGCGCGTTGATGATCCCCCTGCAGGTCACGTTCATCCCCATCTACATCATGTGTGCCAACTGGAACCTGTGCGATACGTTCCTGGGCCTGATTTTGCCGGAAGCGGTTTCCGCTTACTACATCTTCATGCTGCGGAACACGTTCATGTCCATTGACCAGAGCTACATCGACGCAGGCCGCATTGATGGCCTGAGCCGTCTGGGTACCATCTGGTATGTGCTGGTCCCCATGAGCAAGGCCACCATCTTCACCGTGACGCTGGTCACCTTTACCAACGGCTGGAACGCTTACTTCTGGCCCAAGATCATTGCCAAGAACGAAGTCCGCCGCGTGCTGACCGTCGGCTTGGCACAGCTCAAAAACACCTTTGCCGGCCAGGCAGTTTCCAACTATCACGAGATCATGGCGGGCGCCGTGCTGGCCATCATCCCCGTGGTCATCCTGTTCCTCATTTTCCAGAAATATATGATGATGACGGGCTACTCCAAGGCCGCAATGAAGTAAATTCCTCCCACACAACCGGAAAAGGGCAGCCCACGTCGGCTGCCCTTTTGCCGTTCTGGCACAAAGCAATCAAGGAGGCACATGCCATGTTCTCGTACATTGCCCCGGGCGCGAAGCAGTACCGCGCCAACCTGCACTCCCACACCAACCTTTCGGACGGCACCCTGACGCCGGAACAGATGGTACAAGCCTATCAGGAAAAAAGCTACTCCATCCTGGCCATCACGGACCACGAGGCTCCCTATGACCACACGGCCCTTTCCACAGACGATTTCCTCATGCTGACGGGCTATGAGGCCTATATCCGCCCCTCGCCCACCTGCGAGTTTGACCTGTTCAAGCCGGAAATTCACCTCAACCTGCTGGCAAAGGATCCGCACAACACCGCCATCATCGGCTGGGACCCCAATTTCTGCAAGTATATGCCGCTGGAAGTGGCCGAGCATCAGCGGGAGCACAAGGGCGACCTTGGCCCCGGAAATACAGCCGGGAATATATCCAGCGGTTTATTGATACGGCCCGGGCCAGCGGATATCTCGTCACCTACAACCACCCCTGCTGGTCCATGGAGGCCGAGGAAGACACCCTGAGCTATGACGGCTGCTTCAGCCTGGAGGTGTTCAACACCGGCTCGGAGAAGATCAGCGGCTACGAGTGCAACATGGCCCTGTACGATAAGTTCCTCCGCAAGGGCAAATTCCTCTATGTCCATGGCGCGGACGACAACCACAACAAGGCACCGTTCGGGGCCCTGATGTGCGATTCGTTCGGCTCCTGGACCCAGATCCTGGCCGAGGAGCTGACCTACCCGGCGGTCATTCGGGCACTGGAAGAGGGCCGCTTTTTTATGCCACCACCGGCCCCGAGATCACCGAGCTGACGTTTGACGGCAGCCATGTGCGGATCGGCTGCAGCCCGGCCCAGCGGATCGTCGTCCACGGCAGCCCCAAGCTGGGCAAGAGCTTTTACAACCCGGACGGCAGCCCCATCACCCACGCGGAGCTGGACCTGCCGCCCATCGGCGAGTACGTCTATTTCTCGGTCTACACGGCCGATGGAAAAGCCGCCCATACCCGGGCGTTCCGGCGGGCAGAGCTTGCGGAATAGCCCGGAAAAGATCATACAAAACAGAATGAACACGAACAAAACAACAAAACGGAAAGGATGAAAGCGATGTCCTGTTTCAAAAAAGGGTTATCCCTCTCTGCTGCCCTGCTGGCAGGGGCCCTGCTCCTGACGGCCTGCGGCGGTGCTCCGGCATCCTCGGCTTCTTCCGTGCCTGCATCGTCTGTGGCTTCCTCGGAGGCGGCAGAGCAGCCGGAAGAGCCTGCCATGAAGTACACCCAGACCCCCACCGTGCCCACGGAGACCTACAAAGAGGAAGCGGATCTTGCGGATTTCCTGAGCAAGGCGGAGCCGGGGCTGGTCATTCCGGGCCTTGCGGAAAACCTCATCCCCCAGGGCATGGACCAGTGCGATGAAACAGGCATCCTGTACATCTCCGGCTATTACACCACCGACGGAAAATCCTCGGCCATTCTGGCCGTGGACACCGCCACCGGGGAGCTGACGGCGGAGTATCTCCTGCTCAATGCAGGTGGCACCCCCTTTGACGGCCATGTGGGCGGCGTGGCTGTCAGTGAAGACACCCTCTACGTCTCGGGCCAGAAGCAAAACGGCCTGTACACCATCTGCGCGATTCCCCTCAAAGACCTGCCCGCCGAGGGCAGCCACGAGGTGAAGCTGGAGCAGACCATCCCGGTGCCGGTCTCGCCCTCGTTCCTGAGTGATTCCCACGGCTATTTGTGGGTGGGAAACTTCTACCACCCGGGCGCGGATTACCCCCCCTCTCGGACGGCATGAAGTACACCACGGCCAGCGCCGACGGCGAGGACTATGGCTGCTACATGATGGGCTATGACCTCAGCAAGGGTAGCCTTTCCGTGGCGGATGGCGACGATTACGCTCAACCGGATGTGGTACTGGTCGGCCCCAACAAAATTCAGGGTGTCGTGGTCGGGGAGGACGATACCGTCACCCTGAGCCAGTCCTATGGCCGGAAGAACAATGCCAGCCTGCTCCACTACTCGCTGGCACTGGGAGAGACGCTGGACACCATGCTGACCGTGCAGGGCAGGGATGTGCCGGGTTACATTCTGGATAGCAAGCGCCTCAAAGAGAGCGTGACCGCCATGCCCATGACCGAGGCACTGGCCGACGCCAAGGACGGCGGCATCTATGTGCTGTTTGAGTCCGGTGCCATCCACTACGCCAACGGCACGTTCCGCACCGACCATGTGTGGAAGATCAAATTCTGATACCGGATGCAAAACACCTCTGCGCCCCGTGTGCAGGGGTGTTTTTCTGTCTGCGGGATTGATAAAATCCCACCGGTGCGGTATACTGAAACAGATTCTACGGAAAGGGGGCGGCGGAAATGTCCATCGGGCCAAGCAGGCCGCTGGTGCTGGAAAAACCGGCCAAGATCGATATCCCGCAGGCGGCGCGCTACTTTGGAGCCCGGGGGAGCCGGACACGGCCACTCGGACACTGCTGGAAAAATGCGCGGTGCCCATTCTGGCAGCCGCCACGCCCCGGGCCGTCTGGCTGGAAGCCGATGTGGACAGCCTGCTGGAAGCAGGGATCCTGCAGGGCGGGGATGTGATGAAGCATCTGGAGGGCTGCCCGCAGGCACTGATGCTGGCAGTTACTCTGGGCCCCGGCGTGGATGCACAGATCCGCCGGGCCGGGGTGGGCGACATTGCCGCCTCCGTGGCGTCGGACGCGCTGGGTTCCGCCCTGGCGGAGCAGGCGGCGGATGCCGCCGAAGCCGAGCTGCGGCAGTGGGCCGCGCGGGAGGAAAAGTACCTCACGGGCCGCTTCTCGCCGGGCTACGGCGATTGGCCCATCACGGTGCAGCCGAAAGTGGCGGCAGTGCTGGACACCGCCCGGCGGGCGGGCATCTGTGTGCTGAACACCAACCTGATGACCCCCCGCAAGAGCGTGACGGCCATTCTGGGCCTCAGTGACCACCCGGTCAAGGGACATTTAGCGGGCTGCGGGCATTGTGTGCTCCGTACCCGGTGCGAATATCGAAAGAGAGGGAAGACCTGTGCAAGCGAGTGAACTGTTCAACCAGCCCAATACCATCCTGCTGGATGGTGGTATGGGCACCACCATGCTGCAGGCAGCCGGGATGAAGCTGGGGACCCGGCCGGAAGATTTGAACCTTGAAAACCCGGAGCTCATCCGGAGCATCCATGCAAAATACGCGGCCGCTGGCAGCCGCGTCGTCAACGCCAATACCTTTGGCGCTTCGCCCCACAAGCTGGCCGACAGCAAGTACACGCTGGAAGAGGTCATTACGGCGGGCATTGCCAACTGTAAGCAGGCCGTGGCTCCGTATGGCGCACTGGTCACGCTGGATGTGGGCCCGCTGGGCGAGCTGCTGGAACCCAGCGGGACGCTGGCCTTTGAGGACGCCGTGGCGGAGTATGGCCGTATCGTCCGGGCCGGTGTGGCCGCCGGGGCGGACATCCTCTATTTTGAGACATTCACCGACCTGTATGAAATGAAAGCGGCTCTGCTGGCCGCCAAGGAGAACAGCACCCTGCCCATCATGGCCAGCATGAGCTTTGAGGCCAATGGCCGCACCTTTACGGGCTGCACGGTGGAGAGCTTTGCGGCCACGGCCCGGGGCCTGGGGGCCAACGCCGTGGGCATCAACTGCTCGCTGGGACCCAAAGAGATCTTCCCCATGGCCAAGCGGCTGGCGGAGGCCGTGCCCGGAGATTTCCCGGTCTTCGTCAAGCCCAACGCGGGCCTGCCCCGGGCCGACGGCAGCGGTTACGACATCACCCCGCAGCTTTACGCCATGCAGATGAAGCCCTACCGGGAGCTGCACCTGTTTGCGGCGGGCGGCTGCTGCGGCACCACGCCGGAGTTCATCCAGATGCTCAACGGCGTGTTTGCCGATTGCAAGCCGGGCCGCCCGGAGCACCCGATGCTCTCGGTCATCTGCAGCCCGGTGGACTGCGTGAATGTGGACGGCATCACCGTGGTGGGCGAGCGGATCAACCCCACGGGCAAAAAGCGGTTCCAGCAGGCCCTGCGGGACGGCGACATGAACTATATCCTCGAGCAGGCGGTCAGCCAGGCCGAGGCCGGAGCACAGATCCTGGACGTCAACGTGGGCGCCCCCGGCGTGGATGAGCCCGCCCTGATGGAGCAGGTGGTCAAGGCCCTGCAGAGCGTGGTCAGCCTGCCCCTGCAGCTGGATTCTTCCCACGCCGAAGCGCTGGCGCGGGGTCTGCGGGTGTACAACGGCAAGCCCATCGTCAACTCGGTCAACGGCGAGCCGGAGGTGCTGGAAAAAGTTCTGCCCCTGTGCAAAAAGTACGGTGCCGCCGTGGTAGGCCTCGCCATTGATGAGCGGGGCATCCAGCCCAAGGCGGAAGACCGTGTGGCCATTGCCCGCCGCATCAAAAAAGCGGCGCTGGAAGCGGGCATCCCGCAGGAGGATATTTACATCGACTGCCTGACCCTGACCGCCAGCGCTCAGCAGGAGGATGTGCTTGCCACGGTGCAGGCTCTCCACACCTGTAAGACGGAGCTGGGGGTACGGACGATTCTGGGCGTGTCCAACATCAGCTTCGGTCTGCCCTGCCGCCCGTACCTGAACACCACGTTCCTCACCATGGCCATGTATGCAGGCCTCGATCTTGCCATCATGAACCCCTCCAGCGAGGAGATGATGGCGGCGGTCTATGCCTACAACGTCCTCACCAACCGGGACAAGCAGAGCGGCAGATACATTGCCCGCTATGCCGATCAAGTGCCCGCCTCGGCGGCGCTGGCCAAGGCCATGCAGGACAAAGCTGCCAGCGGTGTCCCTGCCGCCGCGGAGGCAGCGGGCCCGGCGGTGTCCGGCCCCTATGCCCCCCTGATGAAAGCGGTGGAGCAGGGCCTGAAAGGGGAAGCTTCTGCCTGCACCAAGGCCCTGCTGGCCGAGAAAGAGCCGCTGGAGCTGGTGGATGAGGCCCTCATCCCGGCACTGGACATCGTGGGGGTCAAGTACGAGAAAGGAAAGCTCTTCCTGCCGCAGCTGCTGCAGGCCGCCAGCGCGGCCCAGAGCGCTTTTGACGAGATCAAGACCGCCATTGCCCAGCGGGGCGGTTCCGGGGCCAGCAAAGGCCGCATCGTGCTGGCCACCGTCAAGGGCGATGTGCATGACATCGGCAAGAACATTGTCAAGGTCATCCTTGAAAACTATGGCTTTGAGGTCATCGACCTGGGCCGCGATGTTCCCGTGGAGACCGTAGTGGAGACTGTCCGGGAAAAGGACGTCCACCTTGTGGGCCTCTCCGCCCTGATGACCACAACCCTTAAGAGCATGGAGGAGACCATTGCGGCCCTCCACGCCGCCAAGCTGGATTGCAAGGTGATGGTGGGCGGTGCCGTGCTGACCCCGGAATATGCCGAGAAGATCGGCGCGGACTGGTATGCCAAGGACGCCAAGCAGAGCGCGGATATCGCAAAAGAGTTCTTTGGGGCGTGATTTCAATTTAAAATAAAAAACACAGCCGCTCCGGGCAAAGCATAAACCGGAGCGGCTGTGTTTTAGAAGCGTAAATGAATTAGGAGAACAGGGAACGACAACTTGAAAGAGAATCAAATCGTCGGTCAAGCAAAGAAAGAGATGATCAGTGCCACGAGGAAGCCCACGCCGCCAGAAGCTTGTTTTTAAGTGTGAAAACTCATTCATACTGCTTCCTCGCTTTCACGGCGTTTTATTCACGGTCTGGACAAGGCCCCGACCACTTCGCAATGGGCGGTCTGGGGGAATAGATCCACTGGGACGAAGCGCTTCGGCGCGGTAGCCTTTCTGGGTCAGGAGGGCGAGGTCGCGGGCCATCGTCTCGGGGTTGCAGCTGACATAGACGATGCGCTTCGGGGCCATGCGGGCCACGCTCTCAAGGAACCGGGGGGTCGAGCCCTCTCGGGGCGGGTCCATGAAGATGACGTCTGCCCGCTGGCCCGCTTCGGCGGCTTCCTGGATCCACGCGGTGGCATCTGCGGCGAAGAAACGTGCGTTTTTCACGCCATTGTGTTTGGCGTTGCCAATGGCGTCCCGCACGGCGTCCCGGTTGAGCTCGACGCCTACCACCTGCTTGGCCTTGCCGGAGGCCGTGAGGCCGATGGTGCCAATGCCGCAGTAGGCGTCCAGCACGGTCTCTTTTCCGGTCAGGCGGGCGGCATCCACGGCCAGTCCGTAGAGCACCGCCGTCTGCACCGGGTTGACCTGGTAGAAGCTGCGGGGGCTCAGGGCATAGGTCTTGCCGCAGAGATTGTCCAGAATGAAGCCCTTGCCGTACAGCACTTTCTCGGCCTCGCCCAGCACAACGCTGGTCTGGCTGGGGTTGTAATTCTGCACCACGGTGGTCACAGGGACGCCGCGCGTTTCGGCTTCTTCCAAGAGATAACGGACGAAGTTCTTGGCACCGGGCAGAACGGGCTGGGCCGTGACCAGTACCACCATCACCTGCCCGGTGGCAACGGCCCGACGGAGCAGACAGTGACGGAGCAGGCCGGTGCCGCGGTCCTCGTTGTAGGGCTGGTAGCGGCAGCGATTGGCCGCCGCCCGGACAGCCAGCAGCACCTTGTCCAGCACTTCGTCTTCCAGCAGGCAGCTCTCCACGGGCAGCACTTTGTGGGTGCGGGCCGCATAGATGCCGGAGGTGAGCTTCCCTCCCGCTGCCGGGGCAAAGGTGGAAATGACCTTGTTGCGGTAGCGGTAGGGGACATCCATCCCCGGATGGGGTGCACGGGGCCGTATTTGCCCAGCAGGGCGCGGACGGCGCTTTCTTTTTGTTTGAGCTGCGCGGCGTAGTCCAGCCCCAGAAGCGGGCAGCCGCCGCAGTTTTTGGCGCGCAGTTTGCAATCTGACATAGATCCTCCCAGCCCACCATGCGGCTTGACAAAACAACAAAAAATCACGATTCTACAAATAGAAAAAGGCGCTGTCTGCAAACGACTAGCCCCTTACCAGATTCGTCAAGAAGAAATGACCGCTCAAGTTTGGTAGGCTGTGAGGCGGTCATTTTTTGTATTTTCTACAAACAAGAATAGCATAAATGTCGATAAAACGCAACAGAACAGGCCCTCCGGAGAGGGCTTGTTCTGTTTTTGCACGGGCTTTACCCGTATGGGTCATACAAATCATATTCTTCCGCTTCAGCGTGCTTTTCGGCCAGGACGGCCATGGCCTGTTCCAGCTCGCTCTGGCCGCAGCCGCTCTCGCTGACGAGGGCCCGGACGGCCTCGGCGAGGTCGCCGCCGAAGACGGTGTCCAGCCGTTCCCGCATGGCGGCCACGCCGTAGGCCCGGCGGGTAACGGTGGGGGTGTAGGTGTTGCGGTTCTGGTCCTTGCCGCTCTTCACCCAGCCCTTTTTTTCCAGCCGATACAAGAAGTTGAGCACTGTGGCCGGGGCCCAGCCCTTGGCAGCCAGCTTTTTCGCCGATGTCGCGCCGGGTGGCAGGCGGGCGGCAGGCCCAGACGGCCAACAGCACCTGCTCCTCGGCGGGGGAAAGGGGCTGGCAGTGCTCCGGGATACCGTACATGGGACCGCCTCCTTTCAAAAAAATACTTTTACAATTGTCTCTGATACTTCTATTTTACCAGAATCCACACCAAAGCGCAAGAGCGAAAAATCCAGTGGTCATGCGGTGATTCTGTACTTATTTTACAGATGTCTTAGAATTTGTTCTTATACGACGAACGTTTGTGCGCTTTGCGATTTCAATGCGGACAGGAACGCTGCATCTTTGTGCAAAAGATGCTCTTGTTTTTGCCCCTCAAAACCGGTATACTACGGACAAATCCAGAACACGAACGCCGCCAAGGTTCGGGCGGCGTTTCCGTGAATCACTGAGGGAAAGGGAGAGGTGCATTATGGCACGAGTGTATAATTTCAGCGCGGGGCCCAGCATGCTGCCCGAGAAAGTTCTGAAGCAGGCACAGGCCGAGCTGCTCGAGTACGGCGACAGCGGCCAGAGCGTGATGGAGATGAGCCACCGCAGCAAGTGGTTTGATGCCATCATCACTGAGACGGAAGCCACCCTGCGCCGGGTCATGAACATCCCGGATCATTACAAGATCGGCTTTTTCCAGGGTGGTGCTACCCAGCAGTTTGCCATGGTGCCCCTGAACTTTATGACCACGGGCAAGGCTGATTACATCGTGACCGGCAACTTCTCCAACCTGGCCGCCAAAGAAGCCGCCAAGTTCGGCGAGGCCAACATCGTGGCCTCCAGCAAGGACAAAAACTTTACCTACATCCCGGATGTGAACGCCATCCCTTATAATAAGGATGCAAGCTACATCCACATCTGCCAGAACAACACCATCTTCGGCACCCAGTATGTGGAGGTGCCGCAGGTGGAGGGCGTGCCGCTGGTGGCGGATATGAGCTCCATGATCCTCTCCAAGCCTGTGGATGTGACCAAGTACGGATGCATCTATTTTGGTGTCCAGAAGAATGTCGCACCCGCCGGTATGGCCATTGCCATCATCCGGGACGATCTGCTGGGCAAAGCAGCGGACAATGTGCCCACCATGATGAACTACACCACCCTGATCAACAAGGACAGCATGTACAACACGCCTCCCTGCTGGTGCATCTACATGACCGGGCTGGTGCTCAAGTACCTGGAAAACGACATCGGCGGCCTGGCCAACATGCAGAAGATCAACGAGGCCAAGGCAAAAGTCCTCTACGATTATCTGGACGGCCAGAACTTCTACAACAACCCCGTCGAGCACCGTTACCGCAGCACGATGAACGTCACATTCACCAGCCCCAACCCCGACATGGACAAGAAATTCTGTGCGGAGGCCGCGGAGGCAGGCTTTGTCAACCTGAAAGGCCACCGTCTGGTAGGCGGTATGCGCGCCTCCATCTACAACGCCATGCCAGCGAGGGCATCGACAAGCTGGTCGATTTTATGGAGAAATTCCGCAAGGCGAATGCCTGATTTGTGTATAGGAGATCGGAAAGTATGTTTACCATCAAAACCCTCAACGCCATCAGCCCGGTGGGCCTGGCAAAGCTCCCCCAAAAACCTCTTTGACGTGTCGGTGGATGCCGACGCGCCGGACGGCATCCTCGTCCGCAGCGCAGACCTGCTGAACACCACGTTCAAGGACAACCTGCTGGCCATTGCCCGCGCCGGTGCAGGCGTCAACAACATCCCGCTGGACCGCTGCAGTGAGCAGGGTATCGTGGTGTTCAACACGCCGGGTGCCAACGCCAATGCCGTGGCCGAGCTGGTCATCGGAATGCTGATCGCGGGCAGCCGCAATGTGGCTGACGCCGCCCAGTGGACCCAGGGGCTGGCCGGGGATGCCGCCATGGCCAAGAGTGTGGAAAAGGGCAAAAAGCAGTTTGTGGGCAACGAGATCAAGGGCAAGACGCTGGGCGTCGTCGGTCTGGGTGCCATCGGTTCCCGGGTGGCCAATTGTGCCATCGCGCTGGGCATGGAGGTCTACGGCTACGATCCCTACATCTCCATTGACGCGGCCTGGAACCTGAGCAGCCAGGTGCGCCACTGTGTCAACCTGAACGACATGCTGCCTCTCTGCGATTACATCACCCTCCATGTGCCCTACCTGCCCACCACGAAAGATACCATCAATACCCAGACACTGGCCCTGTGCAAGGATGGCGTCAGGATCCTGAACTACGCCCGCGGCGAGCTGGTGAACACCCCCTGCCCTGCTGGACGCCATGGAGACGGGCAAGGTCTCCGGTTACATGACCGATTTCCCCGCCGAGGCCCTGTTGGGCAAGCCGGGCGTCGTCTGCACCCGCACCTGGGCGCTTCCACCCCGGAAGCCGAGGACAACTGCGCCGTCATGGCAGCGCAGGAGATCAGCGATTACCTCAAAAACGGCAATATTGCCCACTCGGTCAACATGCCGGAAGTCCACCAGCCCCGTGCCGGCGGCAAGCGTATCTGCATCATTCACAAGAATGAGCCGGGCATGATCAGCCAGATCACCGCCCTGACCACCGAGGCGGGCCTGAACATCGAAAACATGGTGAACAAGAGCAAAAAGAATATGGCCTACACCATGCTGGACGCGACCGGTGCCGTGGACGGCAAGCTGGCCGAAAAGCTGGCTGCCATCCCCGCCGTCATCCGGGTGCGCATCCTGTAACACGGAGATCTTCCCCGAACCTTTTTATACGCAAAGAGCCGCCGCCCGCCCGGGCAGCGGCTCTTTGCGGCAGCGGCGGGAAAAAAGTACCTCAAAAAGTGGAACTGGTTGAATCCCGTTGTTGATTTGCCCTCCGGTTTGCGGTAAAATGAGACTATCCGGAGTGCCGCGTTTGGGGCGGTGCTCCGGGCCCGTGCAGAATGCGGAAACTCTGCCGGAAGTTTTGCAAACAGGAGGTTTTGCATATGAACGCCAAACGCATTCTTTCACTGTTTTTAGCAGCGGTTTTGACGCTGGGTGTCGCCGTGACCCCGGCTGTGGCCGCCTCGGCAGCGCCGGCTCTGCCCGGCAGCGCGGCGCTGGAGGAGAGCAACGGCCCGGTGTCCATCAAGCTGACGGCCTCCGGCCCGCTGGTGTACGGCTCTCCGTTTGAGCTGGTGGTGGAGACCCGCCCGGCCGAGACGCAGTATCTGGGGGTGGTGCTGGGCACCAAGGGCGTGGCAAAAGGCTTTGTGACCCTGGTCTTCTCCGATAAGATCCGCACCCTGCTCAAAATGATCCCGCTGCCCAAGCGGATGTCCGCAACGCCGGACCAGACCACCGATTTCAACCTGTATTCCTACATCAAGCAGCTCATCGACGGCAACGACGTGGAGGTGCTGCTTCGGGTGGCCGATGAGGTCGCCTCGGTGATGGATGCTCTGCAGTTTTATATCCCCACCATCAAGGATGTTTCCACTGGCCTCCGGCTGGCGCTGGAGATGATCCGCAAGTATCTGCCGGCGGGCAGCATGAGCCGCATTTATGTGGATGAACAGCCCAGCGATGCCGGCAGCTACATTGCCGGTGCCATCGCGCTGGAATCCGGTGATCTGAACACCGCGGGCGTGGCATTCTTCAAAATCAAGCCCAAGACGGAGGGCGTCCGGGTCTACTGGGCCCAGGAGGCTCCCGCCGCCATGACCGTGGAAGAGGCCCGGAGCTTCAACGCTGCCGCTGTCGTCGAGTCCGACGGGCAGGTGGTTGAGAACGGAAAGGTGACCTACAGCTATAAAAAAAGAAGAGCAGCTTCTTTGGCGGTACGACCATCAGCGGCTTCCCCACCGAGCCGGGCACCTACACGCAGACGGCCAAGGCCGCTGGCAACTACTCCAGCGAAAAGATCACCCGGACCATCGTAATCAATTAAAGATGCATAAATAGCAAAGGCCCCGTGCACCGCACGGGGCCTTTGCTGTTATGTTGATCAAAATGAAAATGCTTACATCCGGAACCGCCAGCCCCAGCCGCCGCCACAGCAGCAGTTGCACAGCAGGTTGAGCAGGATCATGCTCCAACACCAGCGCATCAGTCCGCCAGGCTGGGCGTAAGTGGTCTGGGTGCGATAATTCTGGCCGGGGTTCTGCAAATTGCGCAGGTGCATCTGGTACTCGGTATTATTCGGGTCCAGCTGGGCGGCGCGGCGGGCGTCCTGCAGGGCGTCGATGCTGTTGCCCAGGCCCTGGTTGGCCAGGGAGGAGAGGTAATACCAGCGGGCGTTCCGGGCGTTCATGCTGTCCAGCACCCGGCGGGCCTCGGCGTAGCGGCGGTTCATGATGAAGTTGCGGGCGGCCTGCATCTCGGCGCTGTCGGTGCTGTTGTAGCTGGCACCGCTCTGCTGCTGGTAGCCGCCAAAGTTGAACCCGAAACCGAACGGGTCGAAATCAAAGCCGCCAAAATCGGTATAGCCGTTGTTCTGGCTGCTGTAATAGCCGTTCTGCTGGTAGCTGCCCTGCTGCTGGTAATTGCCGTAGGGGTTGCTGTAGCCCTGCTGCCCGTAACCATAGCCGCCGGCCTGCTGCTGGGTCTCACCCTTGGTGATGGCATCGTAAGCGGCCTGCACCTCCTTGGAGTGCTCTTCAGCCGTCGGGTCGTTGGGGTTCAGGTCCGGGTGCCAGCGCTTGCACTTGGCCCGGTATGCCTTTTTGATCTCTTCATCGCTTGCACCGCGCTGGATGCCCAGCACCTCATAGGGGTCTCTCATCGGTCTACTTCCTCACGTCTCTAGCATTGGTCACAATACTTTCTCAGTCTACAGGAACACAGAGAATAAATCAAGTGTTTCCACGCCCTCTCCGTCATTTTTCTTCGCAAAATGACACCTCTCCCAAGGAGGGAGAGGCGAGACCTGGCGCGTGAGCGCCCGAGAGGGTTATTTCTCTTTTTTGGCGTTTTTGCAGTTGTATTTGAGCCACACGCCGGAATACAGGATGTTGCGCAGCAGGTCGGCGTCCTCCACGCAGGGCAGGCGCTCAAAACATTTGGCACAGCGTGCCAGCAGCAGCTCAAAAATTTCCCGCATCTCTTCTTCGTATCCGGGCTGCTCGCTCAGGGTCTTGAGCGGATTGTAGGCGCCCTTGCGCTGATCCCGCTCTAAATCATCGTAGGCGTCCAGCAGATAGAGATACTTGCCCAGGTGGAAGCCGATGCTTCGCAGCTCCGGCGACCAGTGATCCTGCTTGTAATCAAACAGCTCCGCCATCAGCTGGCCAAAGCAGCCGGAGACGGCGTCTAAATCTTCGCTGCCGGCGGCCTCATACTCGGCCAGCTGATCCAGGCAGCTGCGGATGGCCTCACACTGGCGGGGCCAGCGGACGGCGGCGTCCTGTGTGGGGGCAGCCAGCAGTTTTTCAAACCCAAGGCCCAGCAGGCTGTGGTCATCGTTCCATTTATCCTGCGCGTTGTAGTAGTGGAGCGCCACGCTCAGATCGGCGCAGTAATCGGTGGGGCCGCTGGAACGCCAGTGGATCTTCCGCACCGGGTGGATGGGGCAGTGCCCGCAGCCCTGCACGCACTCCGTCTCGCCCTCGTACAGGCTGGAGAGGAGCAGGTTCAGAAAGGTCAGGTCATAGCTCAGGGTCAACCGCCCGCGCAGGCCGTGCAGCGCGCCAATGCGGCGGCAGAGCCCGCAGTAAGCGGTGCGGTAGCGGGCCTGCGCCTCCGGGGAGAGGGCGGCCTGATTGGGGATCACATAACCAAACATAACTCAGCTCTTTTTGATGAACTGGGTGCCGCAGCGGGGGCAGGAGATCTGGATGCGGCCCCGGCCCCGGGGCACCCGCAGCTTCTGGCGGCACTGGGGGCAGCGGTAGTAGTGGTAAAGCTTGCGGTTCGCCCACTGGTCTTTCAGGCCGTTGGCCTTGCCGGTAATGCGGTCCTTGATGGTGTAGAACTTATAGTTCTCTTCGGTGCGCTTGGAGATGTTGCGGCTCAGAGAGCGGTAGTAGCACAGGATCAGCAGCACCATGCCCACATAAGTGAACAGACTGACCCGGGTGATCAGGGAGATCAGCAGCATCACGATCGAGGCAATGCTCAAAAACTGGTTCAGGCCATCCGTGCCATAGCGGCCGATCATAAACTGGCGGAGTTTTTTCTCTCATAAACGTCATCCATTCCTTTGCAAATACGCTTAAAAAGGAGGGCAGCCGGTGCTGCCCTTAACTGTTTCTTTGCCATTAGGATACCATGCAACCATGATAAAACTTTGAACAGAGTGCAAATCTATCATGAAAGGACGGGGTTTAAGCTCTGGATTCCTCCCGGCAGCGGATGGTCAGCACGGCCTCGGTGTCCAAAGCACCCTCCATTTTGCAGTGGAGCACGGCCCGGCCGGCCTCGCCGGTGGTAGCCAGATAGGTGCCCGCCATGCCGCCCCGCAGCGGCACGACGCTGGGGCCCAGGATCTCCACGGGGCCTTCCACGCTGAGCTGAACAGCTTCGCTGCAGTAGGGCAGGAGGTTGCCGTTCTGGTCGATGGCCCGCAGGCTGACGGCGGCGCAGTCCCAGGTGGGGCCGTCGGTCAGGATGGGGTTGTGGACGGTGCATTCCAGCCGGACGCTCTGCACGGGCTCCCGGATGACGGTCTTGACGGCCCGGCCATGCCAGACGGCCTCAAAGCGGTAGACACTGGTGGGGCTGCCCAGCACGCCGATGTACTTGTAATACATCCGCAGCAGCTCCTGCGCGCTGAGCCGGAGCGAAAGCATCCGAGCCCGGGACAGGGGCGAGAGCTCCATGGCGTCCCGGCGCATCTCGTTGAGGATGGCGGCCACCTGCGGGGCCGCGGCCCGGTCCAGCCCCTCGTATTTTTCCAGCAGGGAACCCACGAAATCCTGGATCTCAATGGGCGGGTGCGGGAGGGCGGCAAACCGGCCCCGGCGGTCGGGTGCGAACTCGGCCACAAAATCGTTGTCGCGGTACAGGCGGACACTCTCGGCGTGGTAAAGACCCAGCAGGCCACCGGAATGCCGCCGGGCAGATCGCCCAGTGCCATGCCGGAAGAGACTTCCAGCACGATGTCCGAGGGAGCGCGGGGCGTTTTCTGGCTGGCATAGACGGCGGCGGAGAGCTTCGGGTTGCGGAACAGGTCCATCACGCCGTGGTAACTGACGCGGTCGCCGCTGCCAAAATCCCGGTGGGTGTTGTAATCGGCCATGCACCAGCCAAAGCTGCCGGCCACGCCCTGCTGGGCGATGCTGTCATTGAGGACGGCGGCATAGCGCAGCGCCTGGGCCAGGCGGTGGGGGGCTCATCGTCAAAGGGCTTGGTGGGCAGGCTCTGCCCGCCAAACTCGCTGATGAGGTAGCCCTTGCGGGTGTCGGGCGTCACGTTGCCGCGGGCTTCGCACCCCGGGCCGCGGCCCCGGTAGGAGGAATCGTTGTAGGCGTACACGTCCTCCAGCAGCTGGCTTTTCCGGCTGCTGCGGGCTCCCGCCGTGGGGCGGGTGGGGTCCAGGCGGCGCACCGTCTCGTTGGTGCGCTTATAAAAGGCTTCGTCGTCGGCACTGCCGCTGACCCGCACGCCCCACAAAAAGATACTGGGGTGGTTGCGGTACTGGCAGACCATCTCCCGGCAGTTCTGCAAAGCCTGGGCTTTCCAGGTGTCGTCGCCCAGGTGCTGCCAGCCGGGCATTTCCGTGAACACGAGGATGCCCAGCTCGTCGCAGGCATCGAGGAACGCCGGGCTGGGGGGACAGTGGCTGGTGCGGACGGCGTTGCAGCCCAGCTCTTTTTTTCAGCAGCTGGGCATCCAGCCGCTGGATGCTGTCCGGCATGGCATAGCCCTGGTAGGCGTAGCTCTGGTGGCGGTTGAGGCCCCGCAGCTCCACCCGCTGGCCGTTGAGGTACAGTCCCCCGGCCACAAACTGGAGGGTGCGGAAGCCAAACCGGGTGCTCCGCTCATCCAGGACACGGTCCGGCAGGCCGTTGGTGCCCGGACGGATGAGCCGGACGGTAAGGGTGTAGAGGGAGGGGTGTTCGAGGCTCCAGGGGTGGACGCCGTTCAAGGTGCCCACGATAGGGAGGGAGAGCTCCCCCTGGTAGAGGGCCCGGCTGCCCGAGGGACTGCGGATCTCGGCCTGCAACGTGCAGCCCACCGTCTCGCCCACGGTGGAGGAATAGATGCGGAAATCGCCCTCGGCCTTTGCCTCGATGAAGATATCCCGCAGGTAGGCGGGCTCCTTGATGTCCAGCGAGACGGCGCGGTAGATGCCGCCGTAGGTCAGGCCGTCCAGCTGGCCGCCAAAGGGCGGGATGTTCAGATCCTCGCGGCTGTCGCACCGGACGGCCACCACGTTTTTCTGGCCCAGCCGGAGAGCGGCGGTCAGATCGACCGTAAAGGCAGTGTAGCCGCAGCCGTGGTGGAACATCCGCCGCCCGTTGCAGAAAACGGTGGCGTCGTGGGCCACTGCCCCGAACGTGAGCAGGACCGTGCGGCCCTCCCACTCCTTGGGCGCAAAAACTCTTTCCGGTAGCCGGAAAGCCGCTGGTAATCGTTCTCGTTGCAGTAGTTGTAGGGAAGGGGCTTGACCGTGTGCGGGACGCGCACGGGGGTCAGCTCTTCCGCGCGGTCCGGCTGTACGAGTGCGGGGGGGTAAAGACGGGGGCAAACAGCCAGCCGTCGTTCCAATCGTAGTGTTCCATCGCCGTTCTCTCCCTCGGTGAATCAACATTCTCCTCCTATGCTACCACAAAGTTATGAACGAAAAAAGCACCGAAGTGCAATTTCGGTGCTTTCATGGGAAAATTATCGAATAAAATTGGTCATGGGGCGGCGGGGGTTCTCCGGGTGGGAGATCCCGGCGGCCTTGCCTGCCTCGATGCACTGGAGCAGCCAGGCCATGTTCCGGCCCAGCTCTTTCATCACGGCGCAGCCCTCTTCATCCTGCAAAACCTGTTCGGGGTTGGAGCCGTGCACCATGGGCCAGTAGGAGCCGCTCACCAGCGGCATGTGGAAGAACTCCGGGTACTTGACCAGCTGATCCAGCGCGGAGGTGGTGCCGGCCCGGCGGGCGGAAGCGCAGATGGCGGCGGGCTTATAGGCCAGATACTTGCCGCCCGCGTAGGCCAGACGGTCCAGGAAGCTGGTCATGTTGCCGGAGGCGGAAGCATAGTGCACCGGGGTACCGAAGACAAAGGCGTCGGCGGTCCGGGCTTTCTCGATGGCCTCGTTGACCACGCCGCCAAACACGCAGCCATTGCCCTTGGCACAGCCGCCGCAGCCGATGCAGCCGCCCACGGGCTTGGTGCCGACATTCAAAATCTCAGTAGTGATGCCGGCGGCGTTGAGCTCCCCGGCCACCAGGCTGAGGGCGGTGTAAGTGCAGCCCTTTTCGTGGGGACTGCCGTTGATGAGCAGAACATGCATAACAAATACTCTCCTTTGTGCGCCGCGCGGAAGTTCCGGCGCGTTCTGGCCTGATTTTAGCACAAAACAGCCCGAGAGCGCAACGCAGCTACTTGACAAAGCACGGGGATTTGACTTTAATATAAAGTTACGAAAACAAGAGCTTTAAAGGAGGCCAAACATGCGCGTAATTGCAGGAGAAGCCCGGGGCAGACGGCTGGAAGCACTGCCCGGCACCGACGTGACCCGCCCCACCCTCGATCAGGTCAAGGAGGCCATGTTCAGCATCGTCCAATTTGATCTGCCCGGCGCCCGGGTGCTGGACCTGTACGCTGGCAGCGGCCAGCTGGGCATCGAGGCCCTTTCCCGCGGGGCGGCCCGCTGCGTTTTTCTGGATGAGAACCGCGACGCCGTGAACATCGTGATGAAAAACTGCAAAAACTGCGGCGTGTTTGACCGCAGCCGGGTCAACATCGGCGAGGCGGCCCGCTACCTCTCGGCCTGCCATGAGCAGTTCGACCTGGTTCTGCTGGACCCGCCGTTCCGGGGTGGTACGCTGGAAAAGATCCTGCCCGGCGTGGAGAAACGCGTGGCACCGGCGGCATCGTCCTGTGCGAAAGTGAGACGGGCCTGGTGCTGCCTGCCGAGGTGGGCAGCCTGACCCTCAAAAAAGCAGTATAAATACGGCAAGGTGCTGCTGTGGAAGTACACCAAACCCATGGCTGCCGAGGAAGAAACCGGAGGAGTGGAAGAATGAACGTAAACGAGCTTCTGGATACCATTGAGGACGCGCTGGAAGAGAGCGCCGGAATGCCCCTTTCGGGCGGCAAACGCATTGTGGACGTGGAACAAATTCGGGACTATCTGGACGAGGTCCGCTCGAACCTCCCGGTGGAGCTGCGGCAGGCCCAGTCCATCGTCAGCGACCGCGCCCAGCTGATTGAATCGGCCAACGCGCAGGCACAGGCCATCGTGAAAAAGGCGGAGGAGCGTGCCCGCATCCTGGTCAGCGAGGCGGAGATCGTCAAGGCGGCGCAGCAGCGGGCTTCCGAGATCGTCTCGGCCGCCCAGACCGAGGCCCGGACTGTCCGCCAGACCGTGACGGACTACTGTGACAACATGCTCAAGACCACCGAGGAGACCATGGCGGAAAATGCCGCCCAGGTCAAGAGCGTGCGGGCAAACCTGCGCCAGTCACCCCGCAAAACCACCCTGTAACCAGAGAAATTCGGCGGGCAAAATCGACCCCGAAAACAGAGTGTCTCGCTTCCGCGGCCCCTGTGAGCAAAAATGACGGCTCACAGGGGCATTTTTTGTCACATTTGGCAAGCGGAAAATCCTTGCAATCGGGGGCTTGATTTGTTAAAATAAACTTGTATCAGCGGGAGCGGAAGAATGGTGCAAAATTCCAACGCTTCCAGCCTGACAGCATCCCAATTTTGAGACATTTGAAAGGAGGCTGGGCCCTGTGGAACCACAAACCAACCCGCAAGCCTTTGACCCGGCCTCGTTTGAGCATATCCCTGTGCTGCTGAACGAGTGCCTGGACGGGCTTGCCATCGACCCGGCAGGCATTTATTTGGACGGCACGGCGGGCGGCGCGGGACACTCCCGGCAGATCGCCCTCCGGCTGGACGGCGCAAAGGGCGGGCGGCTCATCTCGCTGGACCAGGACCCGGACGCGGTACAGACCGCCCGGGCGCGGCTGGCGGGCCTGCCTGCCACGGTGGTACAGATCAACTTCCGCTATGCCGGACAAGCTCTGGAGCAGCTGGGCATTGAGAAGATCAATGGCGCGCTGCTGGACCTGGGCGTTTCCAGCCACCAGCTGGACGACGCGGCCCGGGGCTTTTCGTACCGGGCGGACGCCCCGCTGGACATGCGGATGAGCCAGGAGGGCGAGACCGCTGCCGACCTAGTGAACACCGAGAGCCGGGAAGAGCTGGCCCGCATCCTGCGCGATTACGGCGAGGAGCCCTTTGCCTGGCAGATCGCGGGCAAGATCGTGGAGGCACGGGAGACGGCCCCCATTGAAACAACGCTTCAGCTGGCCGATATCGTGGCCAGTGCCATGCCGCCTGCGGAGCGGCGCAAAAACAAAACCCCTCGCGGCGCGCGTTCCAGGCGCTGCGCATTGCGGTCAACCACGAGCTGGACGCGCTGGAAGAGGGGCTGGACACCATTTTTGACCATCTTGCCCCCGGCGGGCGGCTGTGTGTCATCACATTCCACTCGCTGGAAGACCGGCTGGTAAAGAACAAGTTCCGCCGCTGGTCCACTGCCTGCACCTGCCCGCCGGAGTTCCCGGTCTGCGTCTGCGGCGGCAAAGCCAAGGCGAAGCTCATCACCCGCAAACCCATTGAGGCGAACACGCGGGAGCTGGAAGAAAACCGGCGCAGCCGTTCCGCCCATCTGCGGGTACTGGAAAAAATTTGAATGCGTTACGGCATCTGAGTGAGGAGGAGACCGACCATGGGCCAGGCAGCTTACGATAGAAACGCGGTGCGCCGCAGAAGAGCGCCCCAGACGCGGAAAAAGCCCCCCCTGCGGGTGGAAAAAGGCGGCAAGCGGCGCCTTACCCCGTTCCAGGCTGCCATGCAGCACGCCATCCAGCTCATCTCGGTGGCGCTGATGGTGGGTTTTGCGGTCAGCCTGCTGTGGAGCGAAGCCCAGCTGGTGGAGCTCAACGACCAGATCCAGGATGCCAAAGCGCAGCTGGTGAGCGAGCAGAGTCAGTATACATACTACAACAGTGCCCTGAACAGCAAAACGAACATCACCAGTGTGGAGGAAGCGGCCAGCCGCCTTGGCCTCATGAAGATCGACCAGAGCCAGATCACCTACATCCGGCTGGATGCGGGCAGCGTGCTGGTGCGGAAAGAATCGGCAGTCCACCAGTGGACGGATTTTCTGCACGATGGTGCCATGACCATCATTGGCGCGGTCAACCAGGCAAAATAAAACGAAATGACGGGAAAGCGTGCGGCAGTGCACGCTTTTTCGGTTTCTGCAGGAGTACGCAATGCAAGAATCCCCCAAGAACCATAAAAAAATCTACTACCGTCTGCGCCGCAGCGACCCGCACGAGCGTCTTGGCGAACGCTGCGGCATTTCAGCTTCGGCGCGGCGGTCTTTTTTTTGTTGTGGCGGCGGCGGCCATCGTCATCCACAGCCTATATGACATCCAGATCCGGGATGGTGCCCAGTACCGCCAGTACGCCGCCCAGCAGCAGCTGCTGGACAGCACGATTCAGGCTACCCGCGGCGAGATCTACGATACCTCGGGCATCACGCTGGCATCCACCAGCGTGGTATGGACCATCTGGGCCGACCCCAGCTACAGCAGCGCTCTCTTCACCAGCCAGACGGACGACGACACCAAGGTGGTGACCAAGACCATCGACCCCGCTGCCCTCAATGAGGTGAGCACCCAGATCACCCTGCGGCTGCTCTCGGGCGATGGCGCGGCGCTGGACAGCGTGGATCCTTCTTCTGAAGCCTACAAGACCCAGTATCAGACGGTGTACGACGCCCTCTCCCAAAACGATTCGTCCTATCAGGTGCTGGCCACCAAGGTCAACAACGCCGTCAAGCTCTCCATTGAAAAATACGTCTCGGAGTACAATAAGGCCCACAAAAAAGCCAACGCCGAAAAAGGCATCCGCAAGGGCCGCGTCTCGGTCTCCTCCACCAAGAGCTTCCAGCGCGATTACCCCTACGGGGCCTTTGCGGCGGCGGTGCTGGGCTTCTGCGATGCCGACGGCTACGGTACTTATGGCCTCGAAAAATCCTATGAATCCACGCTGGCCGGTGTGAATGGCCGCACCATTACGCTCCGCAATGCCTATGGCAACGCCATTGCCGACGAGAACGCCACCACTTATGAAGCCAAGGACGGCTCCAACCTCGTCCTCTCGCTGGATGTCAATATCCAGGAAGTGGTGGAGCGGTATCTGAACGAGGCCATCAAAGCCAACAATGTCGAGAACCGTGGCGCCGCCATCGTGATGAACGTCAAGACGGGTGCCATTCTGGCCATGGCCTCCAAGCCGGATTTTGACCCCAATGACCCGCTGAATTACAGCCAGAACCTGACTTATCTGGATGAACTGGTCCACGCGGAGCCGGAGCTCTACGGCATCTATCAAAAAGATGAGAATGGCAACTACATCACCGATGAGCGGGGCAATAAGATCCTGGACCCGGAAGGCGATTACTCGGGCTATTACCGTGATATCCAGTGGAAGAACAAGACCATCACCGAGCTGTACTACCCCGGAAGCGTCTTCAAGGTCATCACGGCGGCCATGGGGCTGGACTCCGGCCATGCCACCCTCAACACCACCCTGAACTGCTCCGGTGCCTACACCATTGCCAAGCAGACCTACCACCGCGCCGGCAAAAAGGCCCACGGCGTGCAGAACCTGGCCATGGCCCTGCGGAACAGCTGCAACATCTACTTCATCCAGCTGGGCCAGCGGGTGGGGGCCAGCCTCTTCTACGATTACTTTGACGCGTTCGGTTTCACCGAGCGGACGGGCGTGGACCTGCCCAACGAGACCAACTTTATGCAGTACTACAACGCCAGCCAGCTGGGGAAGTCCAGCTCGCTTCCTCGGCGTTCGGTCAGGCCATGGCGGTTACGCCGCTGCAGGTCTGCACCGCCATTTCGGCAGCCGTCAACGGCGGCTACCTCGTCACCCCCATGTGGTGGATAAGATCACCGACCAGAACGGCAACGTCATTCAGGAGATCGGTTCCAACATCCGCCGTCAGGTCATCAGCGAGAGCGCCAGCGACGCCATCCGCCAGATTATGGAATACGAAGTGGCGGACGGCACTCAGGGCGGCGGCGGCCGCGCCTACGTGGCGGGCTACCGCATCGGCGGCAAGTCCGGTACGTCCGAGCAGCTGAACATGGACCGCCGCGCCGACGGCGACTACAAGAAAGTGGCCTCCTTTGCGGCGGTTCTCCCTGCGAATGATCCGGAGATTCTGGTCTACGTCATGCTGGACGACCCCAACAACGCCAGGACGGACTACTCCTCCATTCTGGCGGCGCCTGTGGTGGGCAACATCATCAGTGAGGTGGCCCCTTGGGCCTTGCGACCGACGGCGTGGACCGCGGCCAGACAAGCTACAAGGTGCCCAACCTCATCGGGCAGGAGTGGAGCAACGCACAGGTCTCGCTGAACATCAAGGGCCTCAAGCATCAGCTGATGGAGAGCACCTCCGACCAGACGGCGGCGGTGGTCACCTACCAGTATCCCCGCGCCGGGGCCGAGGTACCCTACGGCACCACCATCTACCTGTACACGGACACTTACGAGGGCAGCCACACCGAGGTGCCGGATGTCAGCGGCAAGAGTGCTGAGTTTGCCCGCCAGATGCTGGCGGCAGCGGGCCTGAACTGCACGGTGGAAGGCGATGCCAACGGTCTGGTCCAGAGCCAGAGCGAGGCCCCCGGCACCAGCGTCCAGCGTGGTACCATCGTTACAATTACTTGTGGATAAATGAGGAGTACAGCTATGGATAAAATCAGTGCAAGCATTCTTTTTAAAAGGCCTGGCCCCGGAGGGCTTTTTGCCGATGAGGCAGCCATCGACCTTGTGACCACCGACAGCCGCGAGGTGCGCCCCGGGTGCATCTTTGTGGCGTTCCCCGGTGAAAAAATTTGACGGCCACGATTTCGCGGCCAAAGCACTGGAAGAAGGGGCCGAATATGTCGTCCTCAACCACCCGGTGAAGGATGTCCCGGCGGGGAAGTGTTTCCTCTGCCCGGACAGCTACCGCGCCATGATGATGATGGGTGCCAACTACCGCCGCCAGTTTTCCCCCAAGGTAGTGGGCGTGACGGGCAGCGTGGGCAAGACCACTACCAAACAGATGACCTACGCCGCCATTGCGGGCTTTGGCAATACCATCAAGACCGAGGGCAACCAGAACAACGAGCTGGGCCTGCCCCGCACCATGTTCCGCATCGGCAAAGAGACGGAGTACGCGGTGGTGGAGATGGGCATGAGCCACCGGGGCGAGATCGAGCGGTTGAGCCGCTGCGCCCGCCCGGATGTGGGCATCATCACCTGCATCGGCGTGTCGCACATTGGCAATCTGGGCAGCCAGGAGAATATCTGCAAGGCCAAGCTGGAGATCTGCGAGGGCCTGCCCAACGGTGCCCCGCTGGTGCTCAACGGGGATGACCCGTTCCTGCGGGCCGCGAAGCTGGGAGCATGTCCACCCGGTCTGGTTCAGCCTGGGGGATGAGAACGCGGACGTCTGCGCCCTGAACATCCGGCAGGAGGACGACGGCATGACCTTTACGCTGGAAGACCGG
>VOFC01006216.1_pt1 | contig 187737 bp, 193 predicted proteins | sample 5384161 | NCBI WGS metagenome assembly VOFC01 (sample SAMN12384722, study PRJNA508395) | human gut metagenome | isolation source: healthy gut B | host: Homo sapiens
AGCCGGCCTGCAACGTAAAGCCCAGCACGCCGGTGCTTGCATCCTGCGCGGTCCAGGCAAAGCTTTGGGGCACATACAGCGCCGGGTGTGCCAGGCAGAAAGCATTCAGCGCCTTACTGTAATCAGCCAGGGCGCGGTGCCCGGCGTCCGCCAGCATAGCCCAGTTCGGCTCCCGGCCATCGGTGAAGGCATCCGGCTGGCCGAACTCCACCCCCGCAAACAGCAGGCTTTTGCCGGGGCGGGCGGCCTGTAATAACAGCAGCAGCCGCATCTGGGCCAGCTTTTCTTCTACATTGCCATACAGGCAGGTGAAAATGCTGGCGGGGTGGTTTTCATCGTGGCTCAGCGCGTTGATGCCCTGCACCGCGCCAAAGGGGCCAAAGCTGCCGCACAACTGCCGGAACAGAGCGCTGCGCCCGCCGAACGGCGCGGCAAAATAGGCCAGCGTATCCTGTGTCCAGCCGATCTCCCACACATAGTCAAAGCCCAGCCCGCCGCTGGCGGTATCGGAGGTGGCGTTCATGGAACCGGCGCTGTCCTCTGCCACCAGCATGCAGCCGGGGAACCGCGCGTGCAGCCCGGCTGTCAGCGTTTTGAAAAACTCTGCTGCCTGCCAGCCGTTGGGGCAGTGGTACAGCGCGTTGCCGATGGCATCCACCCGCAGGCCGTCGCACCGGCACACCTGCAGCCAGAACGCCGCCGAACTGAGCAGAAAGCTGCGCACCGGCGGGCTGGCCAGATCAAAGTTCAGGCTGCCCCAGTCGCTGGGGCCGGATTCAAATAAAGGCGCACCGTCAAAACAGGCCAGGCGGTCGGCATCCGGCGCAAAATGGACCGGCACAAAATCCATCAGCACGGCAATGCCTGCGGCGTGCAGGGCATCCACCAGCGCGGCAAAGCCTGCAAACCCGCCAATGCGCTGAGTGGGGGCAAAATACCCGCACCCCTGGTAGCCCCAGCTGCCGTCAAACGGGTATTCTGCCAGCGGCAAAAACTCCACATGGGTGTAGTGGTGCTCCACAAGATAGGGCACCAGACTTTTTGCCAGCTCCGGCCCGGTGTAATAGCGGCCGTCCCAATGGCGGTGCCAGCTGGCGGCGTGCAGTTCGTAAATCAGAACGGGAGCATCCCGGCGGGCACCGCGCAGCAAGGGCGCGGCGAACGGGTAATTCGGCTCCGCCAGGCGGGAAGCCGTGCCGGGCAGAGCTTCAAACGCAAAGGCAAACGGGTCTGCCCGCAGCTGCCAGCTGCCGTCCGGCCCCTGAATGTTATACTTGTACAGCTGCCCAAGCTGCGCCTGGGGCACCCGCCCGCGCCACAGGCCGTCCTCACAAAAGGTGAGCTCGGCGGCGGAATAGAGATCCCAGCCGTTCCAGTCCCCCAGCAGCTGCACGCGGTGGGCGTGCGGCGCCCACAGGGTAAACAGCCAGCCGCGCCCCGGCCCCGCCGGGTGGGAACCCAGCAGGCGGTAAGCGTCAAAGCTGATGCCGCAGAAAAACTCTTCCACATCCGGCCGCATAGCTCTGCCCCCTTACCCTGCAAAAATTGAACGTGTGTTAAATAAACTTATTATAACATAGGCACGGCCCTTGCGCAAACAGGGGGCGGCCCGTATAATAAAATGGTATGTCTGAAACGTCGAAAATATCGTCTATTTCTACAAATATGGCGGGATTTTGTGTTAAGGCAGCACCGCATAATTCCCGACTGACGGCTTAAGCACCGCTCCGGCGGCTGCGGCACGGCATCTGCGTTGCCAAAATGCTCGATAAGACATCCAGTATTATCTGCGCTTTTGGCTTGGCATCTGCCGCACCTCGCTCGCCGTATCGGCACTTAGAATTATGCGGTAGAATTATGCGGTATTGCCTTAGAAAAATTATGAGATAAAAGTTGCGATAAATAGGGGAAAACAAGATGCAGAAAAAAGTATCAGCCGCCGTGCGTGCGTTTGGCCGCGCCCACAAAGCCGGGCTGGCCCTGCTGGGCGGCGGGGTGGCGGCGCTGGGGGTGTTCTGGGCCGCACGCCGCAGTGCCGCGGCCATGCAGTGGTGGGTGGAGTATGTTTCCATGCCGGTCAAGCGGTTTGTTTCTGCGCTGGTGGAGCCGCTACCCTTCAGCTTTTGTGAGCTGGCTGCCACGGCGGCCATTCTGATCTGCCTGGTTCGGCTGGCGCAGCGCATTGTGCGGGCTATGCACCGCAAACAGGCAGGCTTTGCCGCCTGGGTGCTGCATGTGGGCACCGCAGCGGTGTGGATCTATGCCGGGGTGTGCGCTTTGTGGGGCACCCAGTATTATGCACCCAGCTTTGCCGCGCAGGCCAACATGCAGGCCCCGGCCCTGAGCGTGGAACAGCTGGCCGCCACCACCGTGTGGTTTGGCGAGCAGGTGAACGCCGCCGCTGATACCGTCCCACGGGACGAAACCGGTCTGTTCGCCGTGAGCAAGGAGAAAATTTTGCTGAACACCGGCCATGTGTATGACGGCATTGTGGCGGAATATCCCTTTTTGGCCGGGCCGCACCGCAGCCCCAAACCGGCGTTTTATTCCAAGCTGATGAGCGCGGCAGGCTTTACCGGCTACCTGTGCCCCCTGTTTGGCGAGAGCACCCTGAATGTGGACTGCCCGGCGGTGTTTTTGCCCGCCACCATTGCGCACGAGTTCAGCCACCAGCGCGGCGTGGCGGCCGAGCAGGAAGCAAACTTTGTGGCGATCCGGGCTTCCACCACCTGTGGTGATGCGGCATATGAATATTCCGGCTGGCTGATGGGCTACCTGTACCTTTCCAACGCCTGGTACAGCGCTGACCCGCAGGCCGCCAGCGAAAATTACCGCACCCTGTGCGATGCTGCCCGCACCGACCTGGCCGACAACAACGCCTATTGGGCCAAGTGGGAAGGCCCGGTCAAAGAGGCAGGCAGCACGGTGTATACCGGTTTTCTGCGCGGGTATGACCAGACCCTGGGCATGAAAAGCTATGGGGCCTGCGTGGATTTGTTGGTGGAGTATTATTATCCGATGGCGCAGGGGGAATAAGTTTATAGTGCGATAACAGAAAAAGCATATGCCGGGCGCGGAATGCGCGGGCATATGCTTTTTGTGATGATGGAAATTTAAGCGGGCGACGGAGTTTGAGGTGGGGAATTACACAGGGCCCGACATGCGGGACGATGCAAGCATCGTCCCCTACAAATGGTTTGCATCGTTTGTTGCAATCAGCAAGGTTTCTCCGCGGCAGGATGAGGGCATCCCGCCCTACAGCACATTTATTGGTAGGCAGCACATAATAAAATGCTCTGTAGGGAACGGTCAAGACCGTCTTCTGCGAATGTTGTATCCTGTGCTACAATCAATTACACGGATTCTGCAATTTTGCCGCGGAACCGCCGCGGGTCTGGCCGGAGCCGTGGATGATATATTTGTAGCTGCACAGCTCGGCCAGACCCATGGGGCCGCGGGCATGCAGCTTTTGGGTGCTGATGCCCATTTCGCACCCCAGGCCAAACTCTCCGCCATCGGTAAAGCGGGTGGAGGCGTTGACATACACGGCGGCGCTGTCCACACAGGTGGTAAAGCGGTCTGCGGCGGTATCGTCCGCCGTGATGATGGCCTCACTGTGGTGGGTGGAATGGCGAGCAATGTGGGCAATGGCAGCATCCACATCATCCACCACGGCAATGGCCAGGATGTAGTTCAAAAATTCAGTGTCAAAATCCTGCTCGCCGGCGGGTGTTCCGGGAATGATGGCGGCGGCGCGCTCATCCAGCCGCAGATCCACCGGAACCAGCCCGGCAGCTGCGCGGGCATCCACCAGGCGGGCTTTCAGCAACGGCAGAAATCCTGCGGCAACATCCTTGTGTACCAGGCACACTTCCTCGGCATTGCACACGCTGGGGCGGCTGGTTTTGGCGTTCTCAATGATATCCACCGCCATGTTCAGGTCGGCGGCTTTGTCCACATATACATGGCAGATGCCGGTCCCGGTCTGGATACAGGGCACCGTGGCGTTTTCCACACAGGCGCGGATCAGCCCGGCACCGCCGCGGGGAATCAGCAGATCCACCAGACCGTTTGCCGTCATCAGCTCGTTGGCGGAAGCGTGGGTAGTGTCCTCAATCAGGCTGACGGCACTTTCCGGCAGGCCGGCACGGGCCAGACCGCAGCGCAGAGCGTTGACAATGGCATGGCAGCTGGCCCAGGCATCGCGCCCGCAGCGCAGCACACAGGCGCTGCCGGCTTTCAGGGCCAGCGCGGCGGCGTCGGAAGTCACGTTGGGGCGGCTTTCATAAATAATGGCGATCACGCCCATGGGCACCGAGGTTTTTTCAATCAGCAGCCCGTTCGGCCGCACAATTTTGCGTAGCACGGCACCCACCGGGTCCGGCAGGGCGGCAACCTCACGCATGCCCTTGGCCATGGCGGCCAGCCGGGCAGGGGTCAGGGCAAGACGGTCCAGCATTACATCGCTGATGCGCCCGCGTGCGGCGGCCAGATCCTGCTTGTTGGCGGCCAGAATTGCATCGCTGTTTTCCACCAGGGCAACTGCCATGGCTTCCAGCGCAGCGTTTTTGGTATCGGTATCCGCCAGCGCCAGCGGCAGCTTTGCCGCCTGCGCCGCTAACAGAATTTCATGCGTAGTCATAGCAGAACTCCTTTGTGAAAATTAGGAATTAGGAATTAGAAATGTAGAAATGAAAAATTATGGTGCGCCGTCCACGGCGCATCGTCATGATTATTTATTATTTTTGTTTTCGGCCCAAAAATCTTGTCCCCACATCCTTGCCGTCCACAATGTCGTACAGCACATTGGCGTTGGCACCGTTGGCGATGACCATGTCAACACCGGCACCGGTGGCAATTTTGGCGGCGGTCAGCTTGGCGGACATGCCGCCGGTGCCAAGGCCGCTGTTGGAGCCGCCGCCCAGTTGCTCAATTTCGGGGGTAACGCTCTCTACCCGGTGGATCAGCGTGGCTTCCGGGTGAGTATGCGGGTCGGCGGTGTACAGGCCGTCAATGTCGCTCAGCAGCACCAGCAGGTCGGCGTGGGTGTATTTGGCAATCAGGGCACCCAGGCGGTCGTTATCGCCCAGGGAGTATTCCTCGGTGGAAATCGGGTCGTTTTCGTTGATGACCGGCACAGCGCCCAGCTGGATCAGGCGCTCCAGCGTGTTTTGCAGGTTGTTCAGCCGGTGGGGATGGTCAAAGTCCTCCCAGGTCACCAGCAGCTGGGCAACGGTGTGGCTGTATTCGGCAAACAGCTTGTCGTAAGTATACATCAGCTCGCACTGGCCCACGGCTGCGGCGGCCTGCTTTGTCACCATATCTTTGGGGCGGGAAATCTGCAGCTTGCCCACGCCAAGGCCGGTTGCGCCGGACGATACAATAATCAGCTCGTGCCCGGCGTTTTTGATGTGGCTCCACACTTTTACCAGTGCTTCGGTGTGGCGGATGTTCAGCCGCCCGCCCGGATGGGCCAGCGTGCTGGTGCCGATCTTGACAACAATGCGCATCAGTTTTTCCCCATTTCCTTTGTTTTGTCATAGGCGGCCAGGACGGCATCGGTCACTGCGCCGCGGAACGCGTGCTCTTCCAGCACGCGCACACCCTGAATGGTGGAACCGCCGGGGCTGCACACAGCATCTTTCAGTACGCCGGGGTGGCTGCCGCTTTCCAGCACCATGCGGGCGCTGCCCAAAAGGGTCTGGGCGGCATATTCCTGGGCTTTGGCGCGGGGCAATCCGGCAGCAACGCCGCCGTCGGCCAATGCTTCAATAAACTGGTATACCCACGCGGGCCCGCAGCCGGAAACACAGCAGGCGGCGTCGATCAAATTTTCCGGGATGGCATCCAGCCGCCCGGCCGGGGCCATGGCACCCAAAAAGGCGAACATTTGGTCATCGCTCACGCCGTCAGCGCAGTACTGGGTCATACCGGCCCCCAGCGAAACCGGGGTGTTGGGCATGATGCGGATGATTGGATATGCACCGCCGGCCATCTCGCGCACGCGGGCCATGCTCAGCCCGGCAGCCATAGTAACCAGGACAAAACGCCCGCTGCGCTTTGCCAGGATGGGGGCGATGCCGGCCAGCATATCGGCCATCATCTGCGGCTTTACGCCAAGGAAAATTACATCGCAGTCCTGCGCGACCACATCGTTGGTGGCGGCGCGGCAGCCAAGTGCTTCGGCCAGGGCTTCAGCCTTGGCCAGGGTGCGGTTGGCCAGCACAACATTTTCCGGCCCAACGCCGCGGCACACTGCGCGGGCAACCGCACCGCCCATGTTGCCGCAGCCGATAAAACCATAACGCATAGGAATTTCCTCCCTCTACTATAACGTGTGTATCCTTTATAATGTACCAACAAATACCCAATGAATAGTCTAATCCTAACGCACAGCAGGTGTAAAGTCAATAAAAAACTGCCAAAAAACGTGACAAGTAAAGCCTTGCCTGCTATAATAGTGATACTTTGCACAACCGTCCAGGCGGGGCAGGGCACCCCCGCCGCAAAAAAGGGAGAATGAAATATGCAGTATGTTGATTTTGGCCGCACCGGGCTGCGGGTTTCGCGCCTGGGCTTTGGCGGCATTCCGGTGCAGCGCATTGATGAACCTGGCACCCGCGCCATGCTGAAAGCCGCGCATGAGGCGGGCATCAATTACATTGATACCGCCCGCGCTTACACCGTCAGCGAGGAGTGGATCGGCCAGGCGCTGGAGGAACTGGGCCTGCGGGATGAATTTATCCTTGCCACCAAGTGCCGTGCGCTGACCAAGGCAGAGATGGAAGCCGAGCTTGCCGCCAGCCTGAAAAACCTGCGCACCGATCACATTGACCTGTACCAGTTCCACAACCCCAGCCCGGAAAACCTGGATAAAATCCTGGCCCCCGGCGGCGCCATGGAAGCCCTGCTGGAAGCCAAGGCCAAGGGCGTTGTGGGGCACATTGGCATTACCGCCCACCTGAGCCAGACGTTTGAAAATGCGCTGAAGGTGGACGAGATCGAAACCATTATGTTCCCCTATAATATTGTGGAGCAGCAGGGCAAAGAGCTGATCGACCGCTGTGCGGAAAAGGGCAAGGCCTTTATTGATATGAAGCCGCTGGCCGGTGGTGCCATTGAGGATGGGCGGCTGGCGCTACGGTATGTGCTTTCCAACCCGGCAGTCACAGTATCCATCCCCGGCATGGCCGCGCCGGAAGAATTGGAACAGAATGTGGCGGGCAGCGCCAACACCGCCCCGCTGACCCCGGAGGAGAAAGCCGCCTGCCAGAAAGTGCGGGATACCCTTGGCACCCAGTTCTGCCGCCGCTGCAATTACTGTGCCCCCTGCACGGTGGGCATCCAGATTCCCAGCTGTTTCTTGTTCCATGGCTACCTGGAGCGTTATGGCCTTGCGGGCTGGGCGCACGAACGGTACGATACCCTGACGGTGAAAGCCGGTGCCTGCATTGGCTGTGGCAAGTGCGAGACCCGCTGCCCGTATAACTTGCCCATCCGGGATATGCTCAAAAAAGTGGCACAGGATTTCGGCGAATAAACATTATGGCAATACCGCACAATTCCCGCCTGACGGCTTAAGCACCGCTCCGGCGGCTGCGGCACGGCATCTGCGTTGCCAAAATGCTCGATAATGTCGGGTTGCGGTACCCGCATCGTGCTTCGGGGGCAAAAGCCCCTCGCACTCTGCGACCGCTGCCCCTGCTTCGGTTCGCTGTTTCCGCCACTGGCGGCGCTCACCTTTGCAGCATCCAGTATTATCTGCGCTTTTGGCTTAGCATCTGCCGCACCTCGCTCGCCGTATCGGCACTTAGAATTATGCGGTATTGCCTAAACATTATATTTTAGAATTAAGGAGTACCCCTGCATGAAACAACAGCCCCCCGAACGCACCAAGCGCCTGGCCGTTATTGCGGCAGCAGCCGTAATTCTGGTTATGGTGCTGCTGATTATTGAAACATTCCGCCTGCTGTTGCCGGGGTTATGGACTGCATTTTCCAGCGGGGACGAACAGGCTCTGAGCGATTATTTGACAAGCGAGGGGCGGCTGCGCAGTTTTTTGACGCTGTGGTTCCTGGCGTTCGTGCAGGTGGTATCGCTGGTAATCCCGGCCATGCCGGTCCAACTGGCGGCGGGGATTGCCTATGGGCCGTGGAAAGGCTTTGTGACCAGCTTTTCGGCATCGGTGGCGGCAAACTTTCTGGTGTTTCTGCTGGCGCGCCGCCTGGCAAAAGTCATTGAACTGCTCACAGCGAACAGCCCCAAGGCGAATAAGTTGCTGAACAGCGTGCGCAACAGCAAGAACCCCTGGTTTTATACCATTCTGGCGTTTATCACACCGGGGCTGCCCAACGGCATCATTCCCTATGCCGCCGCTCACGCCAACATGAAGCCGAAACAGTTCTTTGCGGCTATCTGCATCAGCATGCCGATCCCCACCCTGCTGACCTGCCTGGCAGGCAGCTACCTGGTAACGGGGGACTGGCTGTTTACTGTATTGATCGAGGGCGGTATGTTTGCCGTGGTGGGCCTGCTGTTCCATAAGCGCAGCGCCGTAATCGGCCACGCCCACGAAGTAAAGGACCGGCACACAAGATAACACAAAAAGAAGCCTCTCCGGCGTGCGGCCAACCCCGCACGCTTTTTTTTGTATGGCGCTACTTGTGTTTTGCGGGTGTGGTGTGTATAATTTATTATGTATTACTATGGAAAAGAGCGAAGAAAAATAATAAAGAAAAAAGAATAATGAATAATGGCTGTGTGATGCCCACGGCATCACATTGAAAACAGGTTCGGCGCTCTGGCAGGGCTGTTGCATGCCAGAGTTTGCTGCCTGTTTTATCTGCGCCGCCGCGGGCGGCGCACCAACATTATTCTTTATTCATTATTCTTTTTTAATTTGATTTAATTTTACGCGTAGCGAAACGAGGCTTTCTCATGCTGTTGGACCCTGAACTGCATTATCTGGATAATGCCGCAACCACCATGGTGGACCCGGAGATTGCGGGTGCCATCCATGAAGCATTATTAAAGGATTGGGCGAACCCCTCCAGCCTGTACGAACCGGCGGTAGAAACCCATGAAGCCCTGACCACGGCCCGCGGGCAGATTGCCCGCACCCTGGGCTGCCAGGCCAAGGATCTGTATTTTACCTCCTGCGGCAGCGAGAGCAACAACCTTGCCGTGCAGGGTCTTGCCATGGCACGCAAAAACTGGGGCAGCAAAATTGTGGTTTCCGGTTTTGAGCACCCCAGCGTGCAGCGGCCCATCCGTGCACTGAAAGACCGCGGCTTTGAGGTGGTGGAAATCCTGCCCGAAGCAGACGGTCACCTGGATGTTGCCAAACTGGCTGCCGAGGTGGATAAAAATACCGTTCTGGTCAGCTGCATGGCGGTCAATAATGAAACCGGCACTTTGCAGGATATTGCCGCTCTTTCCACAGCCGTCAAGGCCAAAAACAGCCGCTGTGCGGTGCATGTGGACGCCGTGCAGGCATGGCTGCGCATCCCCATTGACCTGAAAAAGTGGAAGAACGTGGATACTCTCTCGGTATCCGGCCATAAAGTGCATGCCCCCAAGGGAATCGGCGCTTTGTTCATCCGGGACAGCGTGCGCCAGACGCTTTGCCCGCCCTACCTGGGCGGCCATCAGGAGCGCGGCCTGCGCCCCGGCACCGAGAATACCCCTTATATCGTTGGCCTTGGCCTTGCTGCGGCAAAGGGAGCCAAAAACCTGAGCGACCGCAATGCGCATATCCGCGCCCTGAACGCCCAGCTGCGCACCGGGCTGGAAGAGCTGGCCCAGCAGGCACCCATCACCTTGAACTCCCCGGCGGATGCCGTGCCGGAGGTGCTGAACTTTTCCACCAACTGTGTCAACAGCCAGACCTTTATTGAATATTTGAGCGGGCGGCACATTTATATTTCCGGCGGCTCCGCCTGCGATAAGGGCGAGCCGAGCCACACCCTGATGGCGATGGGCGCGCCGGACCTTGCCGTGCGCACGGCGCTGCGCGTCAGCTTTTGCGGGGACAACACCCCCGAAGATGTGCAGGCCCTGCTGGACGGCCTGAAAGACGGCCTGAAAGAGTTGCAGCACATCTGAAAAGATAACGCTATTGAATGAAACCATAATACCAGACACGAAAGGTTTGCCATAAACATGAAAGAAATCATCCTTGCCTATCAGGGCGAAATGACCCTGAAAGGCCTGAACCGCAGCAAATTTGAAGCCCGCCTGGCCAAAAGCATCCGCTACCGGCTGGAAGACCTGGGCAAATTCAAGGTGACCCAGGCGCAGTCCACCGTGTTCATTGAGCCACTGGAAGATGACCTGGACATGGACGAAGCGTTCCGCCGTATTTCCAAAATTTTTGGCATTGTCAAAATGAGCCGCGCTGCCTGCTGCAGCAAGGATTTTGACGAGATCTGCGCCACGGCGGAAGCTTATCTTGGCGAAACGCTGCGCGGCATCCGCACTTTTAAGGTGGAAGCCAAGCGCGCGGATAAAACGTTCCCGATGAAAAGCCCGGAGCTGTGCCGCGAACTGGGCGCTTACCTGCTGGGCAAGCACCCCCCACCTGCGGGTGAACGTGCATGAGCCGCAGCTGGAAATCATGGTGGAAATCCGCGATAAAGGCGCATATATCCATGGCCCCAAGGTGGAAGCCGCAGGCGGCCTGCCCGTTGGCACCAGCGGCCGTGCGCTGAACCTGCTTTCCGGCGGCATCGACAGCCCGGTAGCAGCTTATTGCATGGCGCGCCGCGGGCTTGCACTGCACCACATCCACTTTGCCAGCCCGCCGTACACCAGCCTGCGCGCCAAACTGAAGGTGCGCGCCCTGGCCCGCGAACTGGCAGAATATACCGGCAACTGCCAGCTGTTTGTGGTGCCCTATACCAAGCCGCAGGAGTATATCCGCGATAATGCGCCTGATGTGTTGTTTACCGTGCTCATGCGCCGCAGCATGCTGCGCATTGCCAAACTGGTGGCCGACCAGAGCGAGATGGAAGCTTTGATTACCGGCGAAAGTCTAGCACAGGTTGCCAGCCAGACCATGCAGGCCATTGCCTGCACCGACGCCGCGCAGAACCTGCCGATTCTGCGCCCGCTGATCGGCATGGATAAGACCGAGATCATTGCTATTTCCCGCAAGATCGGCACCTTTGATACCTCCATTGAGCCGTATGAGGATTGCTGTACCATCTTTACCCCGCCGCACCCCAAAACCAAGCCCAGCCTGGCGGAGATCGAAGCCGCCGAAGCCGGAATGCCCGGCCTGGCAGAGCTGGAACGGATTGCGGCGGAAACTGTGGAGAAAATCCCCATCCGCATCGGGGATGACCCGGAGTTTTAAGGCAACACCGCACAATTCCCGCCTTACGGCTTAAGCACCGCTCCGGCGGCTGCGGCACGGCATCTGCGTTGCTAAAATGCTCGATAATGTCGGGTTGCGGTACCCGCATCGTGCTTCGGGGGCAAAAGCCCCTCGCACTCTGCGACCGCTGCCCCTGCTTCGGTTCGCTGTTTCCGCCACTGGCGGCGCTCACCTTTGCAGCATCCAGTATTATCTGCGCTTTTGGCTTGGCATCTGCCGCACCTCGCTCGCCGTATCGGCACTTAGAATTATGCGGTATTGCCTTAACAGCGCCAGATAAAAATTACCCTTGGATAAAGGACGGAACAAACCATGACTGCGGAGATCATTTGTGTAGGAACCGAGCTGCTGCTTGGCGATATTGTCAATACCAACGCCCAGTTTTTGAGCCGCGAACTGGCGGAACTGGGCATCAGCGTGCTGCACCAGCATGTGATTGGGGATAACCCTGGCCGCCTGCGTGATTTGGTAAAGGAAGCCAAAAGCCGCAGTGATCTGCTGGTGTTTTCCGGCGGGCTTGGCCCCACGGAGGACGACCTGACCAAGGAGACCGTGGCCGAAGCCTTTGGCGATACCCTGCACTTTGATGAAGCAGAATGGCAGAAGATCGTGGACTTTTTTGCCTGTACCGGCCGCGGCGGGCGCACCCCCACGGCCAACAACCGCAAGCAGGCCATGGTGCCCACCAAGGGGGGCACAAGCTGCCCAACGCCCATGGCACCGCACCCGGTGCCTGGTTCGAGGATGACGGCTGCATTGCCGTGCTGATGCCCGGCGTTCCACGCGAGATGAAAGCCATGTGGGCGGAGGATATCCGCCCGGTGCTGCTGCAGCGCCAGAACTGTACCATCCACTCCAAAACGCTGCGGGTGCTGGGGGGCGAAAGCAGCATTGCCAGCAAGGTTTCCCCGCTGTTCGCCAGCGAAAACCCCACGGCAGCCATTTATTGCAAAACCGGCGAGAGCGAGATCCGTGTGACCGCCCGCGCCGCAACCGAGGCGGAAGCCGAAACGGCCTGCGATGCCCGCATTGCGGAGTTCCGCAAGATTTTGGGCCCCAATGCGTATGATGTGGATGTGCCGGGGCTGGAATACACTGTGGTGCACCTGCTGCAGCAAAAAGGGCTGCATGCTGCCACCGCGGAAAGCTGCACTGGCGGCCTTGTGGCAGAAAAAAAATCACCAATGTGCCCGGCTCCAGCGAGGTGTTCGGCTATGGCTTTGTGACCTATGCCGAAGCCGCCAAGGCAAAGCTGCTGGGTGTTGACCCGACTTTGATTGAACAGTATAACGTGGTTTCCGGCCCGGTGGCCGTGGCGATGGCTTACGGCGCTTTGCAGGCATCGGGGGCAGATCTGGCCGTGGGCATTACCGGCATTGCCGGGCCCGGCGGCGCACTGCCGGGCAAACCGGTAGGTACCGTCTACCTGGCCGGTGCGAATGCCCGCAGCGGCAAAGCCTGGCTGATGCGCCTGGAACTCGGCGGCTATGCCGAGCGCAGCATCATCCGCACCCGCGCCGCCCTGTACGCCCTGGACCTTCTGCGCCGCATGGCCCTTGATATCCCTCCCGAAAACGCCCACCCCGTCCCCTCCAAAGATGTCAAACCCGAAACCCTTGATATTTAACAATAACTTTAATAGGCAATGAGAAAGCAAAAACCACCCACCAATTACTAATTCCTCATTCCTAATTTCTAATTTGTTTTCTGCCAACTTTGTGGCACGGCAAAACTCCTAACCCCTCCCTCCTGACTCCTAACTTCAACTTTCCACCAAAGGGGTGTTTTAATGCTGCAAATCCAAATGCGAATCCTGCGTGTGTTTGGGCTTTCCAAAGCGGAGATGAACTCCATCATTGAGAACGCCCAGGCCGAGGGCAGCCCCAGCCTGCGCCTGCAGGAGCGCGATGGTGAATACCTTGTCTGCGTGCAGGCATCAGCCCCCACCCAGGCAATGGCGGATGAATACTGCGAAAAGTGGGTGCAGAAACTGCGCACCCGCTTTGGCGATGCCTGCTATGGCTTTGAGGATACCACCCTGGCCCAGGCCGCGCTGGATGCCCTGCTGAAAAAGCGCCGCCTGCTTGTTGCGGCGGACGAAGCCACCGGCCGCCTGTTGGGCAACGCCCTGCGCGGCCTGCAGCACAGCGAAGCAGCGTTCGATTTTGGCAACCAGACCTACCTGAACCCGTCGAACGCCCGCCGCATTGCCGCGCCGGAAGCTCTGCTCAAAAAGTTCCCCGGCGATATGGTTCAGGCCGCTGCAGGCCGCGCTCAAAGCGCTTTGCTGCTGGCCAATGCGGATTATGCCGCCGTGTATATATGCCCGCAACAGTGGGGCAGGCGCCTTTTGTGCTGCTGTGCAGCCGCATCGGCGCGGCAGCCTGTGCCCTGAGCCCCGAAATCTCTGATATGGCAATCGCCAACCATATTCTGGACTTGGCCCGCCGCCGTGCATTGGGGATGCACCTGGGACCTTCCGCTATTACCTTCAAGCCGGGGCGGGAGCGCCCGCTGCTGCTGGTCAGCGGCGAAGGCCAGCCGAGGCCAGGTTTCCGCTTTACGCTGCGCCGCAAGGCTGCCCCGGCCAAACCGGCGGTTAAGCCCAACGCCCCGGACAGCTACGATGCAGAACCGGTCCCCGATTACGATGCGCAGCCCACTGAACCCAAACCGCAGGCTGCCCCCACCGGGACCATTACCTTTGAACGCCCCATCGCCCAGCCTGCCGCGCCGCAGCCAACACCGGATCCGCTGGACCTGCGCACCGCAGGCCCGCAGGCCGCCGCCGAAGCGCGCGCCCGCCGCGCCGCAGAAAGCGAGCTGGACCCAGACCTGGAACTGTGTGCCACCCGCACCATCAAAATTTCCCGTGCAGATTTGGAGCAGGCCATGGCGGCCCAGCAGGCAGCAAAGCAGCAGGAGCAGCCCAACCCGGAACCGCCCGCTGCACCGCAGCCGGAACCCCTGCCGGAGCCGGAACCGTCCGCCGACCTGCCGAAACCAAAAGCTTCTATCCTGGATGATGATATCCCGGATTTTTCGGCAGGGTTGGACCCCGCCGCGCTGGAAGCAGCCCGCAAGGCGGACGAAAAAGCCCCGCCGCGCAGCACCGATGAATTCCAGCGCGCCGCCAGCCAGTTGTTTGAAGACGATGAGGATGACGGGGAGGACGAAGAGCCCACCATTACCTTCCCTGGCCGCAGCAAAGCCAAACCGGCAGTGCCGCGCCCCCTGGCAGCAAAGCAGGAACCCAAACAGGATGCCATCCACAACCGCAGCCTTGCCATGATCGAGCGTGCCGAGCGCCGCCACCGCCGCAAAGCGATTGCCGCAGTGGCTGTTATTGCCCTGCTGGTTCTGGTGGGTGCTGCGGTGCTGCTGGGGCTGACCCGTGGATGCACCGTGAAAGCCCCTGCCTATAAAAATTACGGCACAGAGCAGTTTGATACCCAGGCGCAGGCATATTTGAAATCCGCTGCGGCAGAAAACGAAAAAATTATCGGTTATCTTGCGTTCCCCGGCCAGAACGGCCAGCTGGTGTACAGCGGCTCCCAGCCGGGCGATGGCGCTGCCATCAGCGGCACCAACTACCTGAACGCTTCCATGCCGTCCAACACGGTGCTTTCCTGCGCGGATGCCTCGCTGGCAAGCCTGACGGACCAGACAAACTTCAGCCAGAATGCTGAGTTCACCCTGTACCTGAGTGATGTGACCTACCATTTCCGTGCTGTGGCAGTGTATAATACCGATGCCGCAGGCGCCGAGAATGCCTTTACCCCCGCCAGCTATGGGGAACTTTCGGATTATTACAGCTATGCGGAGTTCAGCCAGAGCATTAAGGAACGCAGCCTGTTTGATACCGGCAATACCCCCGGTGATAAGGAAACCTTCCTGACCCTGATGAGCACCGGCGGCACAAACGGCACGTTTGTCTGTGTGACCGCTGTTCTGTTGCCGGATCAGGCCCAGTAAGCTTGGGGCAACACCGCATAATTCTAAGTGCCGATACGGCGAGCGAGGTGCGGCAGATGCTAAGCCAAAAGCGCAGATAATACTGGATGCTGCAAAGGTGAGCGCCGCCAGTGGCGGAAACAGCGAACCGAAGCAGGGGCAGCGGTCGCAGAGTGCGAGGGGCTTTTGCCCCCGAAGCACGATGCGGGTACCGCAACCCGACATTATCGAGCATTTTGGCAACGCAGATGCCGTGCCGCAGCCGCCGAAGCGGTGCTTAAGCCGTAAGGCGGGAATTGTGCGGTGTTGCCTTGGATATACCCAGGAATGATTAAGCCCCCGTTCCCGTACATATACTAGGGTGTGGCGGAATAAACCGCTGCACGCTGGATGGGAAAGGGGGTTTTGGGATTGAAAGAAGAAGCGGCACTGGCCCGTACGGTCATCAAAAAGCGGCTGGCCGGGCAGCCGGCACCGGATATCTGGTTTTTGATCATTTTGATGCTGCTGGTGTGCTATGGTTTGGTGATGCTGTTTTCAGCCGGGTATGCGGTGGCGCTGTACCGGCGCGGGGATGCTTATACCTACATCCGCCCCCAGCTGTTGTTTGCGGCGTTTGGTGCGGCGGCCATGTACGCGGCCAGTCTGGTGGATTACCACATCTGGCACAAACTGGCGTGGCCAATCATGGGGGTATCGCTGGCGTTGCTGGCAATCGTGCTGTTCATGCCGGAATATAACGGCTGCAAGCGGTGGATCGTGCTGCCGGGGCTGGGCACCTTGCAGCCCAGCGAGATCGCCAAGTTTGCGGTAGTGCTGGTGTTTGCCCACATCATTTCCCTCAACCATGACAGGATGCAGACCTTTGCAACCGGGGTGCTGCCCTTTATGGTTATCCTGGGGGCGGTTACGGTGCTGATGCTGCTGGAGCCGCATCTGTCCGGCACGCTACTGATTTTGGGCATCGGCGCGGTGCTGATGTTTGTGGGCGGCACGGGCTTAAAGTGGTTTGCCCTGGCAGGCATTGCCGGGGCCGGGGCCATTGCGGCGGCGGTGGTGCTGCTGCCGGAGCTGGTGCCCTATGCCATGGGGCGGCTGTCCTCCTGGCGGGACCCCTTTGCCGATCCGCTGGGCGAAGGCCACCAGACCATCCAAAGCCTGTACGCCATTGCATCTGGCGGCGCGGCCGGGCTGGGGCTGGGCAACAGCCGCCAGAAATACCTCTATGTGCCGGAACCGCAGAACGACTTTATCTTTTTCGATTCTGTGTGAAGAACTTGGCTTTGTGGGCGCGGCTCTGACGGTGGTGCTGTTCCTGCTGCTGTTTTTGCGCGGCATGTCCATTGCAGTGCGCGCGCGGGATAAATTCGGTGCGCTGCTGGCCGTTGGCTTTGTGGTGCAGGTGGTGCTGCAGGCGGTGCTGAACATTGCCGTTGTTACCAACACCATCCCCAACACCGGCATCAGCCTGCCGTTTTTTCTTCCGGCGGTACCAGTTTGATGATGCTGCTGGGCGAGATGGGCATTGTGCTCTCCGTTTCGCGCCAGGCGGACGCCCGGTAACGGAATGTGCAAATTTTGTGATGGGGATTTCACAACTTTCGGCAGTTCTGCGCTATTGAAACTGGCGGAATAATACGGTATAATAACCAAAAAAGATTTGTAACTTTTTTGCAATCTTCCCAAAAGAAAAGGAATGCTATGCAGGAAATCAAAGCAAACCCAACGGTGCGGCACACCACGCCCCTGCAGCTGCTGGCGGCGTTTGCAGCCACGGTGGCAGTGCTGTTTGTGCTGCTGCTGGGGGCGTGCGCGCTGCCGGCCCAGCCGGTGCTGGAACATGTGTATGATTCAGCCCAAACCATCCAGCAGGAGGGGCTTTACCCTGAATATTTCGGCTTTAAGCTGTTCCAGATGGATAACTATACCGATACCATCATGCTGTTTGAAGCGGCCGCCATGGGCGAGCAGGATCCCTTGACCGCCATGATGACCGCAACGGCCTATAACGTGGATAACTTTGAAACGATGGCCGGTGACCTTGCTGTCTATTGCGAGCGCACCATTCCGCTGGCCACCGGTGCCCAAAAGGCAGTGCAGCTGGTGCCGTTCTCCTATGCGCGGTACTGGCACGGCTACCTGATCTGGCTGCGGCCGCTGCTCTGCGTTATGTCCATCACCGGTGTGCGCGTGGTGCAGTATTTGGTGCTGTTTGCACTGCTGGCGGTTATTTTGTGGCAGCTGCGGCGGCAGTGTGGGCTGCGGGCCATGGTGTGGTTTGCCGTCAGCCAGCTGGCGGTTACCGTGTTCTGGGTGCCGCATCAGGTGCAGTATTTTACCACTTTCTGTATTGCGTATGCGGGCTGTGCGTGGGTGCTGGTCAGGCCGCGCCGCGCCGGGCAACTGAGCATTGCCCTGGTGGTGCTGGGTACCTGTACGGCGTTCTGTGATTTGCTGGTTACCCCCATCATCACGCTGGGGGTGCCGGTGGCGGTGTGGCTGTGCTGCCTGCCGCGGCGGGCGGCATCCGGTGCCAGGCAGTGGCTGCCGGTCATCGGCGGCAGCTTGTGCTGGGGGCAGGCTATGCCATGTGCTGGGGCCTGAAATGGGTGCTGGCCACCCTGATTACCGGGCAGGATATCATCGGCGATGCCATCCACCAGGCCGGGGTGCGCACCACGGCGGATACCTGGCACGGCATGGAACTGAGCTGGGGGAACATCTTCCGCTTTGTGGGGGATACATTAAGCCAGCGCGGGCTGTTGTGGCCGGTGGTGCTGGTGGTTATTTTGTGCATTGCGGCGTTTTTGCTTTGCCTGCGCAATAAGGAAGCTTTGCTGCGCGCGCTGCCCATTGGCCTTACCGCCCTGATGGCACCGGTGTGGCTGGCGCTGCTGCGCACCCATTCCATCCAGCACGGGTGGTTTACCTGGCGCAGTTTAACGGTCAGCATTTTTGCGGGGCTGGCTTTTCTCTATTATTCCTGTGGGATACGGGCGGGCCTGCGGCGTTTGCGCGGCCAAAAAAACAACAAGGGCGAAAGTAGTTATGAAGGACGAAGAAAACAAGATGCAGTCTGCTGCCCCGGAGCAGCAGGCCCAGCAGCAGACCCAGCCCGGGAACTGAAAACGAACCCAAGGCAGAAACCACAGCACCGGAAACGCCGGACAAAAAGAAACGTCTCCTGTGGCGGAAACTGCTGGCGGTGTTTGCTGCGGCGCTGGCGGTGCTGGTGCTGCTGGCGGTGCTGTACATTAACGGCAAGTTGGATCTGATTCATTACGATGACGGCACGGTGGACAGCGTTGGCACCGTTGATGCCGAGGAGGACCAGGACCTGGATACCACCGGCCTGACCCAGGCCACAAATGACGAAATGGAGATGCCGGAGGGCAGCCCCTTTGCGGACGAAGATGTGCTGAACATCTTGTTGGTCAGCACTGATGAACGCACCGATGCCGTGAACGACTGGGATGCGTTTACCCATCTGAACGAGCTGGACGGAACAAAAGCCACCACGGAGTTCAGCTCCGATGCCCGCGCGGACAGTTTAATTCTGTGCTCCCTGAACATCAAGGATGATACCATCAAACTGGTTTCCATTGAGCGCGCCACCGGTGTGCCGATTCTGCTGGATGGGTACGAGGGCCAGTACGACTGGATCACCCACACCTTCCGTTACGGCGGTGCCCGCCTGACGATGGATACGGTGGAAGACTGCTTCAACGTGCAGGTGGACCACTATGTGCGGTTCAATTTTAACTCCTTTGTTCAGATTGTGGATGCCGTGGGCGGCATCGACCTGAACCTGACTGAGGACGAAGCCAAGGCGCTGAACTGGGAGGTTCCCTCCAACTCGATGCTGATCGTCAACAAGGTGGAACCAGGCTGGAACCACTTTGACGGCTATACCGCATTGCAGTATGCCCGCCTGCGCGCCATTGATGATGACTGGCACCGCGTGGCCCGCCAGCGCACCGTCATCCAAGCGGTGCTGGACCGGATCAAGAGCGCTTCGGTCACCGAGCTGAACGACCTGCTGGATGCCGCCCTGCCGGTGGTACAGACCAACTTTACAAAAACTGAGATCGCTGCCTTGATGGTGCAGCTGCCGGGCTTTTTGGGCGTGACAGCAGACCAGATGACCATGCCGGTGCAGGGCACCTATGGCATGCGCAACGGCATGGATGACCGCCCCATGATGGATCCTGATTGGGCTGCCAACATTGCGGTTTTGCAGAACTTTTTGTATACTGATATGACGGCAGAGGAAGCCATTGCCGCCGGTACCGCTACCCCGGAAACGGCTGACGGTGAGGAAACCGCTGTGCCCGAAACCGTGGAAGTGCAGAGCAAAAAAAATGACACCGTCCACACCTACCTGAAAGACAACACGACACCCATTTACTGGGATTATCCGCTGGAAGATGCCGATTTTGGTAATGCGGATTACCGCGTGTTTCTGGCCGGAGAGACCCGCGGACAGCCGCAGAACACTGCCATGCGCAAGGCGCTGTTCCAGTACCTGCACGAACAGCAGGGGGTGAATGTTCAGCTGGTGGAAACCGGCGTGGGCGAAACCCAGGTGCTGGAGCAGTACCTGCGCACGGGCGATGAAAACTGGCTGAACCACTACCTGAAGCTGCAGGGCAGCTGTGCGGATGCGGAAGCCGAATACTGGCGCTGGCTGTACCAGTATAACCGCCAGCAGGGCGGCACTATCCATGTGGCAGGGCTGGGCACCGAGCGCAATACCGTAGTTTCGATGTATGGCCTGCTGGCTTTGGCAGATACGGAGATCGAACCGGCAGAGAGCATTGCGGACTTTGTGCAGGCCCTGCGGGATGAGGATATGACGACTGCCCTGCAGCTGTTCAAGACCGCTATGGCGGAACAGCCCGATGCGATGGCAGACTATTTTGGCGATGCCTATGCCCAGGTACAGCAGCTGTATGCCAACCTGCAGGTGAACACTACCTATAAGGGCAGGCTGGACCGCGACGACCTTGCCATGATGGACAACATGAACTTTGTGCTGCGCCAGTACCCGGACGATAAATTCTTTGGCCAGCTGAGCAACGGCCATGTGCCCCAGAGTGCCTGGAAGGACGGCAATTATATTGCCAACTACAGCCGTTTCGGCATGCTGCTGAACGGCGAAGGCTCCCCCGTGCAGGGCGAAGTCTGCTCCATGCTGACGATCTATACCCAGCGCGGCAGCAGCGGCCTGCTGGGCGATGATGCCGAGAACGACTATTACGACCTGACCGCGCTGGCAGAAGCTGCGGGCAAAGAATTTATTGCCACAGGGGCGGATTTGTTCCTGGCGCTGGACAACAAGGACACCCCTTACACCGAGCAGAACGGCCTGATTAAGCCCGAAGTGCAGGCCGAAGAAAAGCCGCTTATGGATTATTGCCAAAAACTGATTGTACTTTTTGACACAGAAAATTAAAATTCCCCGTTGACAAGGCCGCGCCTTTGTGTTATAAATACTTTAAACCAATGAAGCGAAAGTAAAACCACAGGCGCACGCACAGAGAGCCCCCGATGCTGGGAACGGGGTGGTAAGCGGAGTGGATAAATGGTTCGCCGAGGGCACGGGGAAAAGCTGGGCTGAGTATCCGTTGACGGAAGCCTCCGTTACAGGGCAGGGGAATGTTAGTTCTCCGCAGAGCGGCTGTGCAGTTTATGGCACAGCAAGCAAGGTGGCACCACAGATTATTTGATTGATCTGCCCTTGCACAGAAAGCTATTTCTGTGCAAGGGCTTTTGTTATACCCGGCACAGACACAAACAGGAGTAACACCATGAAAAAGCAAAGCATTACCACCATGCGGGAGCGATGGCGCCGGGCAAACTGATTGCCCGCCCGGCACTGCCGGGAACAAACCGCCGATACACCTTAAATGTGAATGATAAAAAGGAGCTTTTACCATGAAAAAGTTTGTTGCTGTTCTGTCCGCCGCCGCTATGCTCGCCACCCTCGCCGCCTGCGGTTCCACCGCCACCACCACTTCTACCGCTGCTTCCAGCGCCGATACCGCAGCAGCTTCCAGCAGCGAAGCTGCTGCCGCAGATGATACCGCAAAGTCTTACAAAATTGCGGTGGTCCAGCAGCTGGATCACGCCAGCCTGGATGAGATCCGCACCGCTGTGGAAGCAGAGCTGGACGCCAAAGCCGCCGAAAAGGGCATTACCATTGAGTATAAAGATTTTCAACGGCCAGAACGACGCTACCACGCTGAACCAGATCGGCACCCAGGTGGTTTCCGATGGATATGATGCGGTGGTGCCCATTGCCACCCTGGCAGCCCAGTGCATGGCCAATGCCTGCGCCGAAGATCAGATTCCTGTTGTGTACGCCGCCATCAGCGACCCTGCCGCTGCAGACCTCACCGGCCTGGATTATGTCACCGGCACGTCCGACGCGCTGAACACCCAGTCCATCATGGATATGATGCTGGCAATCAACCCGGATGTCAAGACTGTTGGCTTGCTGTACTCCAATTCGAAGCCAATTCCACCACCCCCATTGCCGAAGCAAAGGCTTACCTGGATGAAAAGGGCATTGCTTATGTGGAAGGCACCGGCAACACCAACGATGAAATCATGAGCGCCGCCGCCAATATGGTGGGCAAGGCTGACGCTGTGTTTACCCCGACCGATAACGTGGTTATGGCCGCCGCAGCTGCTGTTTCCGAGACGCTGACCGAAGCGGGTATCCCGTTCTACACCGGTGCCGACAGCTTTGTTACCGCCGGTGCCTTTGCAACCTGCGGAGTCAACTATACCGAACTTGGCACCTACACCGCTGATATGGTGCTGGATATCCTGGAAAGCGGCAACGTTCCTGAATACCATGTAATGGATGGCGGCATCATCACCGTCAACACCGAAACTGCCGCCGCTCTGGGCATTGATTACGCCGCTTTCAGCGATATGGCCAGCCAGGTTGTGGAAGTTACCACCCAGCAGTAAAAACCTAAAAAATAAAGAAGAATGAAAAAGAATAATGCAGGTGTGGTGCCTGCGGTACCACAATAAAGCAGGAAATGCAGCTCCGGCAAGCGAAAACGCCCGCCGGAGCTGCATACCTGATTAAAAACGCCGCCGCGGGCGGCGTACAGCCATTATTCATTATTCTTTATTACTTATTATTTTTAGGCAACACCGCACAATTCCCGCCTGACGGCTTAAGCACCGCTCCGGCGGCTGCGGCACGGCATCTGCGTTGCCAAAATGCTCGATAAGACATCCAGTATTATCTGCGCTTTTGGCTTAGCATCTGCCGCACCTCGCTCGCCGTATCGGCACTTAGAATTATGCGGTATTGCCTTTACATGCAAAGGAGCAACGCTTATGTTTACCCTTGCCATTGTGCAAAGCGCATTGGAGCTGGGCTTTATTTACGCCCTTGTGGCCATGGCACTGTTTTTGAGCTTCCGTGTGCTGAATATTGCCGATATGACCACCGATGGCGCGTTCACCCTTGGCTGTGCCGTGTCGGCTACCGCCGCAGTGGCGGGGCATCCGTTCCTTGGTTTTGTGCTGGCCATGCTGGCCGGTGCCTGCGCCGGGTTTGTCACCGCGTTCCTGCAAACCCACCTGGGCGTGCCGTCCATTTTGGCGGGTATTATTACCAATACCGGGCTTTACACCGTAAACCTTGCCATCATGGGCTTTTCTTCCAACGTTCCCATGCTGAAAACTGAGACAGTGTTCACTATTGCCCGCGCCCTGTTTGGCGAAAAATCTCCCTATAAACTCATTGTTGCCGTCACGGTCACAGTCGTGGCCTGCGCGCTGCTGATTTTATTCCTTGGCACCCGGCTTGGTCTTTCCATCCGCGCTACCGGCGATAACCCGGATATGGTGCGCGCTTCCTCCATCAACACGGCGTTCACCATCACGGTGGGCCTTTGCGTTTCCAACGCCATGACCTCGCTTTCCGGCGCGGTTCTGGCTCAGTACCAGAAATCCGCCGATATCAACCTGGGCACTGGCATGGTGGTCATCGGTCTGGCTTCGCTGATTATTGGCGAAACGCTGTTTGGCCGCGGCGGTATGTGGGTCAAAGCGGCTGCGGCTGTGGCGGGCAGCGTGATCTACCGCTTTATCATTGCGTTGGCCCTGCGTGCCAATGTTCCCAGCGAGTGCCTGAAGCTGATTTCTGCCGTCATTGTGGCGCTGGCCATTGCGGCCCCGGCCCTGAAAAAGAACCTTGCGCTGCGCCGCCGCCGTGCCGTCAGCCAGAAAGGGGGCAAGACCCATGCTTGATCTGAACCATGTCAGTATGACCTTTAACCCCGGTACGGTGAACGAGAAAAAAGCGCTGACCGATATCAATCTGCATATGGAAAGCGGCGAGTTCGCTACCATTGTGGGTTCCAACGGCGCGGGCAAATCCACCTTGTTCAATGCCATTGCAGGCAGCTTTATTCCGGATACCGGCAGTATTCTGCTGGATGGGGTGGATATGACCTTCCAGCCGGATTTCCGCCGCTCCAAGGCGATTGGCCGCCTGTTCCAGGACCCGCTCAAAGGCACTGCCCCCAACATGACCATTGAGGAAAATTTGGCCCTGGCCTATCTGCGCGCTTCCACCCATACTTCGCCGTTTTCCCGCATTACCAAGGCGGACCGCGAACTGTTTACCGATCGGCTGGTCCAGCTGGGCTTGGGGCTGGAGAACAGGATGAAACAGCCGGTCGGCCTGCTTTCCGGCGGCCAGCGCCAGGCGCTGACCCTATTGATGGCCACCCTGGTTACCCCCAAATTGTTGTTGCTGGACGAGCACACTGCGGCCCTGGACCCCGCCACCGCAGATAAGGTGCTGGAGCTGACCAAGAAAATTGTGGCCGAAAACCACATCACCTGCCTGATGATTACCCACAACATGCACGCCGCCTTGGAATTGGGCAACCGCACGCTGATGATGGATTCCGGCCACATTGTGCTGGATATCAGCGGGGAAGAACGCGCCAACACCACGGTGGACGGCCTGCTGGATCAGTTCGCCAAAAATGTGGGCCGCCGGTTGGATAATGACCGCATCCTGTTGAGCAGGCAGGAAGAGACGGCCCAGTAAAATAATAACAAAAAGCAGCCCCCGCGGAGGCTGCTTTTTGTTATATACAATCAGGGAAAAAATCAACCGGCGATTGCACCAAAAGCGGAAATGCCCAAAGTGCTCAGTACGCCCATAATGCAGCCTGCCAGCAGAACGCCGCCCATGCAGGCCAGAACGCTTTCCTTGAAATCCATATCCAGTAGGCTGGCGGCCAGGGTGCCGGTCCATGCGCCGGTGCCGGGCAGGGGAATGCCCACAAACAGCAGCAGAGCAATAAAAAGGCCGCGGCCGGCGGTGGCTTTCAGCTTTTGGCCGCCCTTGTGGCCTTTTTCCAGGCAGAAAGTGAAAAACTTGCCGATCACCGGTTTGTCAGCGCCCCATTCCAGGATCTTGCGCGCAAACAAAAAGATGAACGGCACCGGGATCATGTTGCCGATGATGGCAATGATGTAGGTGCTCCACAGCGGCAGACCAAAAATTACGCCATAGGGGATTGCGCCGCGCAGTTCGATCAGGGGAACCATCGAAACAAAAAATACAGTCAGGTATTTCTTAAGCATTCCAGTACCTCGCAGTTGATTGATGTCAAATTTGCATATGAACTTTATTATACAAGAATCCGCGATATGCCGCAAGACCTGCACCACAGGTTTTGTGTAAAATTTATGTCAAGCGGGCAGGATGCCGGTTTCCGGCATAAAAAGGGTGCAAAGCCCTGCGGGATATGGTATAATTACAACATACATGCCCACAGAATAAGAAAAAATGACGGAACCACAACAGCAGGAGGAGGCACAGGATGCAGCGTATAGAAGCCATAGATGAATACAACCGCGCTCAAAGATCGGGCATGCGCGATTACCGTGAAAAGACAGCGGCAGGCAAATACCCCTATCTGCCTGCATTGGATGAACTGCTGGAAAAAACAGATACCGAAAGCCAGATACCGCTTGGCACCATTGAAATACCGTTGGATTATGTGGTAGGCACCAAAACCACCGGCCGCACCATGGCGTTTGCTTCCAACTTTATGCCGTTGCTGCCCGAAGACACTGAGTTTGCCAGCAAGTGGCTTTCCCTGTGCATGGCCCATATGGAAGAGGGCATCCACGATGCCATTAAAGCATATGAGTACATGGGCCGCTTTTATGTCCAAGAGGGCAACAAACGTGTCAGTGTGCTGAAATATTTTGGCGCGGATTCTATTTTTGCCACCGTTACCCGCGTTGTGCCGCGGTTCAATGATACGCCGGAAATTCGTGAATATTACGAGTTCATGGAGTATTACCCTTTGTGCGGGCTGTACCGGCTGCACTTTACGCAGGAGGGCAGCTTTGCCCGCTTGCAGAAAGCGCTGGGCAAAGCGCCGGATGAAAAGTGGACCGCAGACGATAAGGCGGAAGTTGTCAGCCTGATGAACTGGATCACCAAGGCTTATAATGCCCACGGCGGCGATAAAATGCGCACCACCCCGGCGGATGTTATGCTGCTGTTGCTCCGCTTGTATAAGTTGGATGAGCTGAAAACCTATAGTCCCGCCCAGTTTGCCGCAGCTATTGACGCTGTGTGGGATAACGTTCTGGCGCTGGAGCGCCCGGAACCGGTCAAGCTCAGCACCCAGCCGGCCGCCCCGGCCAAAAAGAACAGCTTGCTGGACCGCATCCTGCCGGGGATCCGCAGTGAGCCCAGTCACTTGAAAGTAGCGTTTGTCAACGAGCGCACGCCGGAAACTTCTACCTGGACCAGCCAGCACGAGTTTGGCCGTACCCAGCTGGACCAGGTGTTTGCCGGCAAGGTGGAAACCGTGGCTTATCATGGCGCAGAGCCGGGCAAAAATGCCGATGAACTGGTGGAAAAAGCCATCCAGGACGGCGCGGATATGGTGTTTACAACCTCGCCAAAACTGGTGGGGGCTTCGCTGCGCGCGGCGCTGCGCCACCCGAATGTGCGCATCCTGAACTGCTCGGTCGATATGCCGTATGCTTCCATCCGCACCTATTACAGCCGCGTGTATGAGGCAAAAGTTCATCACCGGCGCCATTGCTGCCGCTGTGGCGCGGGAGGATCGCGTGGGCTATGTGGCGGATACGCCCACCTTTGGCGTTCCGGCCAACATCAATGCGTTTGCCCTTGGCGCGCGGATGGTCAACCCGCGCGTTAAGGTCAGCCTGCAATGGTCCTGCCTGCCGGGGGACCCGATCCAGGCCTTCCAGAAGCAGGGCATCACGGTGATCTCGGGGCGCGATACCCCCACGCCGTTCCGCCCTGCGCGAGAGTTCGGAACTTTCCGCATCAGCCCCGGCGGCACGCTGATGGATCTGGCTTCGCCGTTTTGGCATTGGGGCCAGTTCTATGAAAACGTGGTGCGCACCGTGCTGGATGGCGGCTGGACCCGCGATAAATCCGGCACCGACGGTACTGCCGTCAACTATTGGTGGGGCATGAACAGCGGTGTGATGGATGTGCTGCTCAGCCGCGAGCTGCCCCATGATGTGCGCCACCTGGCCAACATCCTGCGCAGCGGCATTATTGCGGGCAGCATTGACCCGTTTGCCTGCTATATTACCGCGCAGAACGGTACTGTGATGAACGAGGGCCGCACCGGCTTTACCCCGGAGCAGATCCTGCATATGGACTGGCTGTGCGATGCAGTGGAGGGCCACCTGCCGGAATTTGACGAACTGATGGACTGTGCCCGCCCCATGTACCGCATGCAGGGCATCCACCGCGACCGGCTCCCTGCAGAGAAAGAGGCCGATCTATGAAAATTCTGGCAGTGGCAGACGAAGAGAGCAAGTACCTGTGGGAATACTATGAGCCCAGCAAGCTGCGCGATATCGACCTGATCATCGGCTGCGGGGATCTGAGCCGGCATTATATGAACTTTTTGTCCGATGCAGCGCCGGTTCCGGTGCTTTATGTACACGGCAACCATGATGCCAGCTATGATAGAGAACCGCCCCGCGGTGCGATCTGCATTGACGATGACCTGTACTGGTACAAGGGCTACCGCATTGTGGGCCTTGGCGGCAGCTGCCGTTACCGCGCCGGTGCCTGGCAGTTTACCGAAGCGGAAATGAAACGCCGCATCAGCCACCTGCGCAGCAAGATCCAGCACGCGGGCGGGGTGGATATCCTTGTTACCCATGCGCCGCTGCACGGCTATGGGGATTTCAGCGACCTGCCGCACCGCGGGTTTACGGTGTTCAATGAAATTTTGGATACCTATCACCCGGCTTTGATGCTGCACGGGCATATCCACCTGACCTATGGAGCCAACATCCCGCGGGAGCACCAGTACGGCCAGACACGCATTGTGAACTGCTATGAGCGCTTTTACGCTGGACCTGCCGGATAAGCCGGATCCGCGCCGCCACTCTTTGATTGAGAGGTGGAAACAGTTTAACCGCACGGGGGCACTTTTAAGGTGCAGCTTGAAGGCGTACCTGATACCATAGGCAACACCGCACAATTCCCGCCTTGCGGCTTAAGCACCGCTCCGGCAGCTGCGGCACGGCATCTGCGTTGCCAAAATGCTCGATAAGACATCCAGTATTATCTGCGCTTTTGGCTTGGCATCTGCCGCACCTCGCTCGCCGTATCGGCACTTAGAATTATGCGGTATTGCCCATAAACGATTGGAGAACAAATACGATGACCAAAACCAAAATCGGTGTTCTGGGTGCCGGAACCTGGGGAACCGCGCTGGCACGCATGCTGGCAGGAAACGGCTGTGACGTTACCATGTGGAGCGCCCTGCCCGATGAACTGAAAGCCATGAGCGTGACCCATGCCCACCCAACCTGCCCGGCATGTGCCTGCCTGCCGATATGCACTATACCGCGGATATTGAAGAAATCTGCGGCGACCGTGATGTGCTGCTGTTTGCGGTGCCCTCGGTTTTTGTGCGTTCCACCGCCCGCAAGGCGGCACCGCATATCCCGGATGGGCAGCTGATCGTGGATGTGGCCAAAGGCGTGGAGGAAAAAAAACGCTGATGACGATGTCCGAAATCATTGAGCAGGAGCTGGCCGCGGATGGCAAACACACCCACTGCAATGTGGTGGCGCTTTCCGGCCCCACCCACGCGGAGGAAGTGGCCCGCGATATGCCCACCCTGATCGTGGCGGGCAGTCCGGATGAAGCCGCCGCACGCAAGGTGCAGCAGATCTTTACCACCCCCACCTTCCGCGTGTATACCAACACCGACCGCCGCGGCGTGGAGCTGGGCGGCGCTGTCAAAAATGTGATCGCGCTGGCTGTTGGCATTGCGATGGGCCTGGATTACGGCGATAATGCCAAGGCTGCCCTTATCACCCGCGGCAACGCCGAGCTGGCCCGCCTGGGTGTGGCCATGGGCTGCAAGGCCGAAACTTTTGCCGGGCTTTCCGGTATGGGCGATCTGATCGTGACCTGCACCAGTATGCACAGCCGAAACCTGCATGCCGGCATGCTGATTGGCCGCGGAAAGGATGTGGAAACCGCCAAAAAAAGAGGTCGGTCAGGTGGTGGAGGGCATCAATGCCCTGCCCGCAGCCTGCAAGCTGGCGAAAAAAAAGTATAAGGTAGAAATGCCCATCGTGAATGCGGTGGATGATATTCTGTCCGGTCGGTTGGCCGCCCGCGATGCGCTGGCTACAATGATGGGCCGACAGCTGAAACAGGAATAATAACATGGAAAACAGAGATATTCGCATTGCTTTTTTTGATATTGACGGCACTCTGCTGCCGCCGGATCACCACCTGCCGGAATCCACCGTGGCGGCGCTCAACATTCTGCGCGCCAAAGGGGTGCAGCTTTACCTGGCAACCGGCCGCCCGCCGTACCACCTGCATTACCTGAAAAAGGATCTGCCGTTTGAATTTGACGGCATGGTGATGATGAACGGCCAATATTGCCGGGATAAGGACGGCTGCTTTTACGCTCACCCGCTGCCGCAGGAGGGACTGCGCGAGCTGCTGCCCTGGCTGGAAAAAACAGATATTGCGGTTTCCTTTGTGGAAGCGGATACCGCTTACATGAACCGCACCAATGCCCTGTGTGAAAACTTTTTGAAAGAGATCCCGCAGGAAACCATCGATCCGGCCCAGCGCTGCTTTACCTACCCGACGTATCAGCTCAGCGCATTTTTGAGCAGCGAGCAGGAACCGGAGTTCATGGCCCACGTGCCCGGCTGCCGCGCTGTGCGCTGGAGCGAAGAATTTGTCGATATCCTGCCCGCAACCGGCGGCAAGGTGAACGGCTTGCAGGAAACGCTCAATCATCTGGGTCTTACGCGGGAAAACAGCATCGCCTTTGGCGATGGCGGCAACGATACCGAGATGCTTGCTTTTGCCGGGATCGGGGTTGCCATGGGCAACGCCTGGCCAGACGCCCGTGCCGCGGCGGATTACATTACCACCGATGTGGATAAGGACGGCATCTGGAATGCGCTGGAACATTTCGGGCTGCTGAAATAACCAATAAAAACAAGAGCATGTGCGTTTTTGGGGAAAGCCCGAAAAACTGCACATGTTTTTATTTTATTTCTTTAGGCAACACCGCACAATTCCCGCCTGACGGCTTAAGCACCGCTCCGGCGGCTGCGGAACGGCATCTGCGTTGCCAAAATGCTCGATAATGTCGGGTTGCGGTACCCGCATCGTGCTTCGGGGGCAAAAGCCCCTCGCACTCCGCGACCGCTGCCCCTGCTTCGGTTCGCTGTTTCCGCCACTGGCGGCGCTCACCTTTGCAGCATCCAGTATTATCTGCGCTTTTGGCTTGGCATCTGCCGCACCTCGCTCGCCGTATCGGCACTTAGAATTATGCGGTATTGCCTTTATTATAATGGCTGTTCAACCGCAGGGCAGTGTCTCGCCTTCCAGCACCGCCTGCACCAGGGTATCGCCGTGATAGGTTAGCTCCAGATGGAAAAACGGTGCGCCCTCCGCCAACAGCCGAAGGAAAATTTTGTCCCCCTGCCAGATCGGCAGGTTCTCTACTTCGGGTTTGGGCACCCATTCCAGTGTGCCCTCGTTACAGTCGGTCAGCGTGCCGGTAAAATCGGTGCAGGTGTACAGGTGCATCCGCTCGGCGGGCCATGGCTCGCAAGTGAAATCCACAATGCCGCGGTAGGCGGGGGATTGCATCGTCAAGCCGGTTTCCTCCCACACTTCGCGCAGGGCACAGGCTTCGGCAGTTTCGCCGGGGTCAAGCTTGCCGCCCACACCGATCCATTTATCGTGGTTGACGTCGTTCTTCTTTTTAATGCGGTGCAGCATCAGATAGCAGCCGTTTTGTTCCAGGTAGCACAGAGTGGTTTGCAGCAGTTCAGCCATAGCGGAGCCTCGTTCCCTGTGTGCGGGGCACACAAAATATATCGGGCAACACCGCACAATTCCCGCCTTACGGCTTAAGCACCGCTTCGGCGGCTGCGGCACGGCATCTGCGTTGCCAAAATGCTCGATAATGTCGGGTTGCGGTAGCCGCATCGTGCTTCGGGGGCAAAAGCCCCTCGCACTCTGCGACCGCTGCCCCTGCTTCGGTTCGCTGCATCCGCCACTGGCGGCGCTCACCTTTGCAGCATCCAGTATTATCTGCGCTTTTGGCTTAGCATCTGCCGCACCTCGCTCGCCGTATCGGCACTTAGAATTATGCGGTATTGCCATTGGTATCAGTATACCACCCGGATAGTACAGGCGGCAAGGCTGCAGACAATGTGCGGGCGGCTATTTGGCGGGCAGGGAACCAATATCCTGAAATTTACGCGGCGCTCCGTTATAATATCTCCAAAATGGAGATGGCTTTGAGGGGAACCGCAAAAAGGTGTTTGAAGCAGGCGTGAACGCCCACATTGCCAAGCCGTTCAGCGTGATGCCCTGCTGGCAGGGCTGGATAAAGCACTGACAAAAAAACAGGCACGAACCATACATAAACCGCCGCACTTTCCATATAATAGGTATATTGTACAGAATATGGAAGGGCAGGAGGGTACCCCAATGAAAGCAACAGGAATCGTGCGCAGGATTGATGAGCTGGGGCGGGTGGTCATTCCCAAAGAGATCAGGCGAACCCAGCGCATCCGCCAGGGCGATGCACTGGAAATTTTTACCGCTGCCGATGGGCAGGTGGTGTTCAAAAAATATTCCCCGCTGGTGGAGCTGGGCGAACTGGCCGGGGTGTATGCCGAGGTGCTGGCCAAAAACCTGGGCCGCCCTGTGCTGGTGTGTGACAGGGAAAGCATTGTGGCCGCCACCGGCACGGGCAAAGGGCAGCTGCTGGGGCGGCAGATCAGCGATGCCGCCGCCCGGCTGCTGGCCATGCGCGGCCCTTACACCGCGCCGGAAACCGCTGCCCGCCGCATTACGGCCTTTGACAAAGGGGAAACGGTGCTGCTGTGCGTCTGCCCCATTGTGGTGCAGGGGGATGTGGAAGGCGGTGTGTTGCTGACCGGCCGCCCGCAGGATGCAGCCCCTGATACCGAGACCGCCCGCGCAGTAAACATTGCCGCGGCATTTTTAGCAAAGTGGATGGAAGAATGAACCGTTGGCCGGCATCACCCTGCTGTCTGGCGGGCAGCAAAACAAGATAAAATAACAGAAAAACACCGCGGCGGAGGGCAAAAACCACCCTTTGCCGCGGCGTTTGTGTCAAATCTGTTAAAGTTTGAAACTTTTTATGAAAAGGGCTTGACAGAACAAAGAGTTGGGATATAATAAATTTAGCACTCAGGAAGATAGAGTGCTAAACAAGAAAAAGCAAACAAGGAGATGAGGGCAGCATGACGATGGATGCACGCAAGCAGCGCATTCTGGAAGCGATTGTTGCCATTTATTCTACCGGCGGCGAGCCGGTCGGCTCCGGTTTGCTGGCCAGCCACTTTGACATGGCACTTTCCAGCGCAACGCTCCGCAACGAGATGGCCGCGCTGACAAAGCTTGGCCTGCTGGAGCAGCCGCACACCAGCGCAGGCCGCGTGCCCAGCCCTAAGGGGTACCGGTACTACCTAGACCACCTGCTGGAAGCCCCCGCCGCCATAGCACTGAGCGCAGCGGACCGCGAAAAACATTGACCGGCTGTTTGCCGATATGGACGTTGAGCCCGAAAAGCTGGCGCAGAGCGCCGCCCGCGCACTGGCCGATTATACCGGCTGTGCCGCAGTGGCTACCACCCCGCAGGCCGAGGATCTGTGCATCGCCCATTTTGAGGTCGTGCAGGTCGGGCGGTATTCCGCCGCAGTTTTGGCGGTTACCAGCTCCGGCGGTGTGCGCACCCGTGTGGCGCGTATCCACACCGGCTTGACGCGGGAGGATGCCGATGAGATGGCCCGCCTGCTGAACAGCAGCCTGACCTTTGTGGCACCGGAGGATCTGACCCCGTCGCTGACGGCAAGCCTGGTGCTTTCCGCCGGGCGCAGGCTGGCGCCGGTGGTGTTCGCCGCCGAAGCGCTGGTTCGCACCCGCCCGCAGTTTTACCTGGAGGGCGTGCAGTACCTGGCCAAGATGCCGGATGTGCGCACAAACCTTGGCGCGTTGCTGGAAGTTTTTTCTGACAACGAAGCGGCCCGCGCCCTGATCGAACCGGGCAGCGGCAAAGTGACCGCCACGTTGGGCGAGGATATCGAGCCCGCCATGCCGAACCTCTGCATCGTCAGCAAGCGTTACCTTGCGGGCGGCGGGCTGTACGGCACGGTGGCGGTGATCGGCTCCAACCGCATGGAGTACGAACACTTGATCCCCGTTTTGAATTATTTTGCAATTAAGTTAGGGCAGTCAATGTCCGGTAAAAAGGAGGAGCAGACATGAGCGAAGAAACAAAGAAGCAGCCTGAAACTGAACAGGAACAGGCCGCTGCTGAAACAAAAGCGCCCGCAGCAGAATCCGATAAGCAGGAAGCTGAACCCGCTGCAGAAAAGACCGAAAAGAAAGACTGGTTCGGCAAAAAATCCAAAGAGCTGGAAGCCGTAAAGGCAAAGCTGGAAGCCGCCGAGCAGGCCAACGCAAAGCTGAAAGACCAGATGCTGCGCACCGCTGCAGAGTATGACAATTACCGCAAGCGTTCCGCCCGCGAAGCTGACCAGAAGTTCAACGATGGTGTTTCCCACGCGGTCAACCAGATCCTGGCAATTCTGGATACGCTGGATATGGCAGCCAATGCCGAATGCACCGATGAAAACTATAAAAAGGGCGTTGTGATGACGCTGGACAAAGCCGAAAAAGCTCTGAAAACGCTGAACATCACCGAGATCGAATCCATGGGCAAGCCCTTTGACCCCAACTTTATGAACGCTGTTCAGCAGGTTCCGGCAGAGGATGGCCAGGAAAGCGGCACTGTGGTGCGCGTGTTCCAGAAAGGCTACATGATCGGCGATAAGATCATCCGCCATGCAACCGTGGTTGTGGCCGAATAACAAAGCATGAACCGGGTGCAAAAGCCCGTTCAGATATAAATTAAGACATTCACATTTCCATGTTTCCTGAAAGAGGAATATGAAAGGAGTTTTATATTATGAGTAAGATTATTGGTATTGACCTTGGTACTACCAACAGCTGCGTAGCTGTTATGGAGGGCGGCGAGCCCGTTGTTATCCCTAACGCTGAGGGTGCCCGTACCACCCCGTCTGTTGTCGGCTTTACCAAAACCGGCGAGCGTCTGGTAGGCCAGGTTGCAAAGCGTCAGGCTATCACCAACCCCGAAAACACCATCTCCTCCATCAAGCGTAAGATGGGCACTGCCGAGAAGGTTCACGCCGGCGGCAAGGATTACACCCCCGAAGAGATCAGCGCTATGATCCTGGCAAAGCTGAAGGCTGATGCCGAAGCTTACCTGGGCGAGCCCGTTACCGAGGCTGTCATCACCGTTCCCGCTTACTTCAACGACAGCCAGCGTCAGGCAACCAAGAACGCCGGTACCATTGCTGGTCTGAACGTAAAGCGTATCATCAACGAGCCGACCGCAGCTTCTCTGGCTTACGGCATTGATAAGGAATCCGACCAGAAGATCATGGTTTACGACCTGGGCGGTGGTACGTTCGATGTTTCCATCATCGAGATGGGCGATGGCGTTACTGAAGTTCTGGCTACCAATGGTGATACCCACCTGGGCGGCGATGACTTCGACCAGCGCATCATCGACTGGATGGCTGAGGATTTCCAGAAGGAAAACAACATCGACCTGCGCAAGGATAAGATGGCTGCACAGCGCTTGAAGGAAGCTGCTGAAAAGGCAAAGATCGAGCTGTCCAGCGCCACTTCCACCAACATCAACCTGCCGTTCATCACCGCTGACGCCAACGGCCCCAAGCACTTGGATATGACCCTGACCCGCGCAAAGTTCAATGAACTGACCGCTGATCTGGTTGACCGCACCATGGCCCCTGTCCGCAAGGCTCTGGCTGATGCAGGCCTGAAGGCTTCTGACCTGGCTAAGGTCCTGATGGTCGGTGGCTCCACCCGTATCCCCGCTGTCTATGACGCTGTCAAGAAGGAACTGAACTGCGAGCCGTTCAAGGGCATCAACCCCGATGAATGTGTTGCTGTCGGCGCTTCCATCCAGGGCGGTGTTCTGCAGGGCGACGTTAAGGGGCTGCTGTTGCTGGATGTTACCCCGTTGAGCCTGGGCATTGAGACTCTGGGCGGCGTTTGCACCAAGATCATTGAGCGCAACACCACCATCCCCACCAAGAAGAGCCAGATCTTCTCCACTGCTGCTGACAACCAGCCCAGCGTTGAAGTCAACGTTCTGCAGGGCGAACGTGAGTTTGCCCGCGACAACAAGAGCTTGGGTACCTTCCACCTGGATGGCATCGCTCCGGCTCCGCGCGGCGTGCCCCAGATCGAAGTTACCTTTGATATCGATGCCAACGGCATTGTGCATGTAAGCGCTAAGGACCTTGGCACCGGCAAGGAGCAGAGCATTACCATCACTGCTTCCACCAACATGAGCAAGGATGACATCGACAAGGCCGTTAAGGATGCCGAGCAGTATGCTGCTGAGGATAAGAAGCGCCGCGAAGATGTTGATGCCCGCAACAACGCCGACCAGATGGTGTTCCAGACCGAAAAGGCTTTGGGCGAGCTGGGCGACAAGGTCTCTCCGTCCGAGAAGAGCGAGTGCGAAGCTAAGCTGAACGCCCTGAAGGAAGCTCTGAAGGGTACCGATATTGAGGCCATCAAGGCAAAGCAGGACGACCTGCAGAAGGCTTTCTACGCCATCAGCGAGAAGGTTTACCAGCAGGCTGCCCAGCAGCAGGGCCAGCAGCCGGGCGCTGACGCCCAGCAGGGCCCCACGGGCAATGCCGGTTCCGCCCCGAAGGATGACGGTGCTGTTGACGCTGACTTCCACGAGGTGTAAGATAACAGAATAAACAGGGGAACATCCCTGTAACCCAAAAAGGCCGCCGCCAGGCAATTCCGGCGGCGGCCATTGTGGGGTTAAGCCCACAAAGCTGCGTCCCGTCCGTAGGGGCGCACAGCGTGTGCCCGCAGTGAAATCACGTTGCCGCTTGCAGGCACAGGCTGTACGCCCTTACGGACAAAGAACCGGCTGTTCCCATAGGGGAAAGGAATAAAAGTCAACTTACTTCAACACATAAAGGTGTGATCATATGGCAGAAAAAAGAGATTATTACGAGGTGCTGGGCATCGGCAAAAACGCCACGGATGCCGAGATCAAGAGCGCCTACCGCAAACTTGCCAAAAAGTACCACCCTGACCTGAACCCCGGCAATAAAGAAGCCGAGGAAAAGTTCAAAGAGGTCAACGAAGCCAACGATGTGCTTTCCGACCCGCAGAAACGCCAGCGCTATGATCAGTTCGGCTTTGCCGGCGTAGACCCCAACTATGCGGCTGCCAACGGCGGCGGTGCAGGCGGGTTCGGCGGTGGTTTTGGCGGCGTGGACCTGGGCGACATCTTTGGCGATATCTTTGGCGGCGGCTTTGGCGGTGGATTCAGCGGCTTTGGCGGCGGTTCTTCTACCCGCACCGCCAATGCACCCCGCAAGGGCCATGATATTCAGGCCAGCGTGATCCTGACCTTTGAGGAAGCCGCCCACGGCTGCTCCAAGAAGATCACCATCAACCGCCAGGATACCTGCCCCGACTGCGGCGGCACCGGTGCGGCCAAGGGTACCAGCCCCGAAACCTGCCCCGACTGCGGCGGCCGTGGTTATGTTGTAACACAGCAGCGCACCCCCTTTGGCGTAATGCAGAGCCAGCAGCCCTGCAGCCACTGCGGCGGCCGCGGCACCATTATCCGCAACCCGTGCAAGACCTGCCGCGGCACCGGCAAGACCGCCGCGCGCAAGAGCCTGGAGATCAATATCCCCGCTGGTATTGATGATGACCAGAACATTGCACTGCGCGGCCAGGGCGATGCCGGTTCCAACGGCGGCCCGGCCGGCGATGTGATCGTGCATGTTACCGTTAAGGCCGACCCGATGTTTGAGCGTGACGGGTACGATGTTACCATCCATGTGCCCATCACCTTCAGCCAGGCTGTGCTGGGCGATGACGTTGAGGTGCCCACCGTGGATGGCCGCATTGTACAGCATATCCCCGAAGGCACCCAGAGCGGCACCAAGTTCCGCCTGCGCGGCCAGGGCATCCAGTACCTGAACGGCCGCGGCCGCGGCGACCAGTATGTGATCGTCGATGTTGAGATCCCTAAAAAGGTCACCCGCGCCCAGCGCGAAGCCCTGAAAGCTTTTGAGGACAGCATGAAAGAGGATAACTACGAAAAGCGCAAGGGCTTCTTCAAGAACCTGCGCGACCGTTTCTCGTAATGCAATAATATGCCCCCGCCTGGTAATGCAGACGGGGGTGTTTTTGTATCAGTTAATTATAGCAATATCACGACCTCTTTATGTGATTTTTACATAGATGATATCATTCTCTAGCCTAAAAGCTAGAGGGAAAATGAGAAAAGTAAAGTGCAGTAAGGCTAATATTGCACTTTCGCCAATCATCATGTATAATAAAACTGTCTGTAAGCAACCTAAAGCAGGGGAGGGCTTCATGCAAAAAATCAAAGATTTCTGCAAGCGGCACCGCCTGCTGTGGCTGACTTTGCTGGTGGCACTGGCTGCCGCCGCTGTGGCCGCGTGGGCCGGGTTTGACCTTGGCCAGCGGGTGGATAACCAGCCGGTGTATGAAATCGTCAACGATGATTATACCCGTACTGTTGTAATTCCTGCCACGGCGGACGCTGCAACGCAGGATGACGGCACAACCGGGTTGTACCTGCCCGTTCCGCTCAAAAGCGGGCAGCGCATTTACGGGGTTCGACTGGATCTGACCACCCATAATTGGGCGTTCCGGGGGGCACCCTGTACGCTGCACTGCTGGATGCCGATGGCAACGCCGTGGCGAACGGTGAGCTGGACTGCATTACCATTAAAGATAACACCTTTGCGGCCATCACGTTTGATGCGCCCTATACCGCCCCCGGCACAGCCGATGCCGAAGCGGACTATGACCTGGCAAACCCCAACATGACCCTGCGCTTGTGGTATACCCCCGGCGATGACTGGGATGTGTACCACCTGCTGGGCCTTTGGACGGATGCCGACACCAGCCAGCAGATGACCCGCCGGAATGCAAACGGCACAACGGATTCCATCGTCGGGCATCCGGCATTGCAGTATGTCGTCAATGATTCCGGCAGCTGGTCCCATGTGATCTCCCGCCTGCTGGGCGTGCTGACCTTTGCGGCGGTGGTGGCGGGCTTTATCCTGCTCACCCACCGCGCCAAGCTGTGGCAGGTGGTGCTGGTGTGCGGTGCGGTGCTGGGCGTGGCGTTTGCCTTTTTAACGCCGCCCCTTGTCGGCCCCGATGAATACACCCACCTGGCCAAATGCTACCGCCAGTCCAGCACATTGCTGGGCCAGCCGGTGGCGGACGATGATGATATGCTGCTGGTGCGCAGCTGCGATGCTCCCTATTTCAAAAAATCATACCGGTGATATCGGCATTTACGCTTACAAGGAAATGTTGGAACACCTGGGAGATGCGGGCTGCAGCGGTGAAGCGACTGTCAGCTCCGATACCTATGTAACGGCGGACCCCATCCACAATACGCTCTACCTGGGTCAGATTGCCGGCATTACGCTGGCGCGCATGATGGGGCTTGGCTTCCATGGCATGCTGCTGTTGGGGCGGCTGTGCAACCTGGCGCTGTACCTGGCATTGGCTGCGGCTGCGGTCAATATTGCACCCCAGCGGCTGCGCGGCATTTTTGCCGGTGTGGCACTGCTGGCCCAGCCCTTGCAGCTGGCGGGCAGCCTTTCGGCGGACGCCGCCGTGCTGGGGTATCTCTTCTGCTTTACTGCGCTCTGCCTGACCCTGCGCACCCGCCCGGCCCGCTGGCCGGAAACGGTGGCTGCTGTGGTGCTGGCGGCGCTCATCGGCCCGGCCAAGGCAATTTATCTGCCCGCCGTGCTGCTGATCTTTATGATTCCCGATGCCAACCTTGCCTTGCCCGGCAAGCGTTGGCCGGTTGGCCCCATTGCCAAAGTTCTGGCGCTGGTGCTGGCCGCTATCGGCTGGGTGCAGGTCAATATGGGCGCTGCTTTGTATGCAGCCCGCGATGTGGATACCGTGGGCATCCTGCGCGCCGGTGGTGCCGCCGCGGCTGGTGCCGCTTTGCTGGCGCTGCTGTACTGGAAGATCCGCCGCGACCCCAAAAAGAAGAAAATCTTTTTGGGTGCCATTGCCGCGGTTGTGGTGCTGGCCATCCCGGTTGGGCTGTATAAGCTGACCCACATGTGGGGCGGCTTAACGCCGGAACAGCTGGTTGGCTCCATTCAGGAAAACGGCGATTCCATCTACACCTATTCCGCCGGGTATATCTGCCGCAACCTGCCCAACACGGCCAAACTGCTGCTGCGCTCTTTCAGTGCGCAGGGGGCGCAGTGGGTGCAGGGCGTGCTGGGCACTGCCCTGGGCGAACCCATTGTGTATACCGTGGATGCCAGCTGGGTGCTGGGGGTTGGCTTTATCCTGGCTTTGCTGGCCGCTGCGCTGCCGCAGGCGGGTGAGACCGTACTTCTGGGCCGCCGCACCAAAGCGGGCGTTTGGGGTATTGTTCTCTGCGTGATTGCCCTTTCGTTCGTCACGGCGCTCAACTGGACCCCCATCAATTACACCACTATTTTTTTGGCCTGCAGGGGCGCTACTGGCTGCCCGTGCTGCCGCTGGTGCTGGCGCTGGTGCACCACAACCGCACCTTTGCCGTGCAAAAGCCCGCAGAGCGCAAGGCGGTATTTGCCATGCTCTGCCTGACATCGTTCGTCATTCTGCAAGGCGCGGGTTTGTACGCGACCTTCCAGATGCCGTCATAAATTATCATTTTATACGTTTTGTATCATGCAGAAAGGAACATTACCATGACTGTTACCCGTAATACCATCATTGCCGAAATCCTGCAGAACGATCCTTCCCAGGGCTGCGTGCCCATCTTTTTGAACACGGGTATGCACTGCCTGGGCTGCATGGCTGCCCATGGTGAGACCGTGGAGCAGGCCTGCATGGTCCACGGTGTGGACCCCGACGAACTGTGCGCCGAACTGAATGACTACTTTGCACACCTGTAAGCCTGTGCCGCACCTGGATGCGCGGCTGGCCGCCGCAGCTGCCTATGTGCGGCCCGGCCATATTGCCGCCGATATTGGGTGTGACCATGGAAAACTCAGTGCATGGCTGGCGGGCAGCGGTTGCTGCCCGCTTGTTTTTGCATGTGATCTGCGGGAAGGCCCGCTGCAAAAAGCCCGCATGACCTGCGCCCCCTGGGCGGATAAGATCCAGTTCCGCCTCGGTTCCGGCTTGAGTGTGCTGCAGCCGGGGGAGGCAACGGAGATCATCATTGCCGGCATGGGGGCCGAAACGGTGCTGGAAATCCTGGATGCCGCCCCCTGGGTGAGGAACGAACAGTATAACTTTGTTTTTGTACCCGCCACCAAGCACAGCGTTTTGCGCAAGGGCCTTGCCCAGCGCGGCTTTGCCTTAAAAAGCGAGACACTGTGCCGTGCAGCCGGGCGGCTGTATACCGTGATCAACGCGCAGTATACTGGCCGGGCAGCGGAGCCCACCGGCCTTGCCTGCCTGTGCGGCAAAACGCAGGGCCAGCCCGAAGCCCAGGCCTACCGTGAACAGCAGCTGGTCAAACTGAAAAAATACCGCCTGGGCCTTGCACCCGGCCCGCAGGCGGATGGGGTGGATGCCCTGATACAGGAAATGGAGGATGGACTATGGCCGTAAAAGTACAGCAGGTACTGGAAATTCTGGAACAGATCGCCCCGCCGGAGCTGGCTTGCAGTTGGGATAACGTGGGCCTTTTGGTGGATGCCGGACGCCCGGTTACCTCCATTATGACGGCGCTGGATATTACCGCCGATGTGGTGCGCGATGCCGCCGAAAGCGGGTGTGAGCTGATTGTAAGCCACCACCCGGTCATCTTTGACCCGCTGCGCCGCGTGACGGCGGAGGATGTGCCCGCAATGCTGCTGCAGAACGGCATTTCGGCCATCTGCATGCACACCAATCTGGATGCCGCTCCCGGCGGTGTGAACGATGTGCTGGCAGACCTGCTGCGCATTGAGAACCGCCGTGATTTCGCCGATAACTGCGGCCGCATCGGCACGCTGAACGTGCCCACCACGGCCCAACAGCTGGCCGAAACCTGCAGCCGGATGCTGCACACCCACTGCAAGTTTGTGGAAGCCGATCACCCGGTAGAAAAGCTGGCCGAAGTGAGCGGCGCAGGCGGCAGCTATTTGCAGCAGGCCATTGACGAGGGCGCAGACTGCCTGGTGACAGGCGAAGCCGCCCACCACATTGCCATTTTGGCAAAGCAGAAAGGCGTGGGCCTGGTTGTTGCCGGGCACTGGGGAACGGAACACCCGGTGGTGTTTGCCCTGACGGATGCCCTGACCGAGCGCCTGCCCAAAGAAGTTACTGTGGCCCCCAGCCTGGCCGATGTTGACCCTTACAGCTACCTGTAACCCCTGCGGCGGCTGAACACTATGGGGTGGGATGAACCCATCCTGCCGCGTGAGAAGTATGCTGTCGTTTTCATAAAACTCTACCCCAAAAGAAAAGGAGTACCACCATGGCATTGGATGCCGCGACCCTTGCGCTGGTCGCAAATGAACTGAACAGCACCCTGCTGGATGCCAAAATTGATAAAATTTTTGAGCCAACGCGGGATGAAGTGCTGATGACCCTGCGCACTCGCACCCAGACGTTCAAGCTGCTGCTGTCTGCCCGCAGCGGCTCGGCGCGTGTCTGCCTGACCAAAGAAAGCTTTGAAAACCCGCTCACCCCGCCGGGCTTTTGCATGCTGCTGCGCAAACACCTGACCGGCGGCCGTCTGACAGGGCTGCATATGGAACCCGGCGACCGCATTGTGTTTTTTGACTTTTTGTGCACCAATGAGATGGGCGACCTGGTAACCAATACCCTGGCTGCCGAGCTGATGGGCCGTTACTCCAACCTGGTGCTGATCCAGAGCGGCAAGATCATCGATGCCCTCAAGCGCGTGGATTTTGAGGACAGCGAGATCCGCCAGCTGCTGCCCGGACTGCCGTATACACTGCCGCCCAAACCCAATAAGCCGGATTTTCTGGCAACCAGCGCCGCCGCCATGGTGGCCGCTGCCTGCGAAAAAGACCTGCCGGTGGCTTCTGCTTTGGGCAAAGCGGTTGGTGGTGTCGGCCCCGTTGTTGCGCGGGAGGCTGTGTGGCGTGCCTTTGGCGGCGAAACGCCCCTGCTGGCCTGTGACCTGGACGAAGCGCAGAAGCAGGCCCTGTGCGCCGCAATCGAAAACCTGAAGGATGAACACGCTGCAGGCGGCACCCCCACGGCGGTGCGCATCCCCCAGCCGGACGGTGTGAACAAGCCGGTAGAGTTCAGCTTTTTTATCCCACAGCAGTACGGCAGTGCGGCCATTTTAACGCAGTACCCCACCTACAGCGAGCTGCTGGAGGATTATTACGCCACCAAGGACCGCGCCGAGCGGTTGAAGCAGAAGAGCCGTGAGCTGTACAAAGCGGTGCATAACCTGTACGAACGCGCTGTGCGCAAACAGTCCGCCCGGCGGGAGGAACTGGCCCAGAGTGAAAAAGCCGATACCCTGCGCCTGTACGGCGAGCTGCTGCAGGCCAACCAGTGGGCCATCCAGAAAGGCGACCGCCAGGCCACCGTGCAAAACTACTATACCGGCGAGGATGTGACCATCCGCCTGGACCCCCGCCTTGGACCCAACGAGAACGCGCAGAAATACTTCCGCGATTATAAAAAGAAGCAGACCGCCGGCCAGATGCTGAAAAAGCTGCTGCTCGAGGGCGAGGATGAGATCGAATACCTTGCCAATGTTCTGTATGAGGTGGAGACTGCCCCCGGCGAGCAGGCCCTGAACGAAGTGCGCGCCGAGCTGAAAAGCCAGGGCTACCTGAAATACTATAAGCAGCGGGAACGCAAACAGAAACCGGCGGATTTCCTGCGCTACCGCTCCAGCGATGGCTTTGAAATTTTGATCGGGCGCAACAACCTGCAAAACGATAAGCTGACCCTGCACACTGCCCGCGGCAAGGATGTCTGGTTCCATGTACAGAAAGCCCCCGGCAGTCATACGGTGGTTATGAGCCGCGGCGAGGATGTGCCGGACACCACCAAACAGGAGGCCGCAGAGCTGGCTGTGCTGCACTCCAGCCAGAATGGCGGTGCCAAGGTGCCGGTGGATACCACCGAGGTGCGCAACATCTGGAAAGCCAACGGCGCCCGCCCTGGCATGGTGCTGTATAACGATTATACAACGGTCTATATTACCCCGCGCGCCGGGCTGGAAGAGCAGCTAAGGGAAAAATAAAGGCAATACCTCATAATTCTAAGTACCGATACGGCGAGCGAGGTGCGGCAGATGCCAAGCCAAAAGCGCAGATAATACTGGATGCTGCAAAGGTGAGCGCCGCCAGTGGCGGAAGCAGCGAACCGAAGCAGGGGCAGCGGTCGCAGAGTGCGAGGGGCTTTTGCCCCCGAAGCACGATGCGGGTACCGCAACCCGACATTATCGAGCATTTTGGCAACGCAGATGCCGTGCCGCAGCTGCCGGAGCGGTGCTTAAGCCGCAAGGCGGGAATTGTGCGGTGTTGCCTAAAGTAACATATATTAATGAAATGACCACGCTAAGTGCGAGCGTGGTCATTTTTTTTGAATAAAGTAGGATATTTTTGTAAATAGGAGTGAAAAATGAAAAAACGTGTGGTATAATTTGAAAAGATGAGGAGAGGGAAAGTGAAATGAAAGTCTTAGTTACAGGCTTTGACCCGTTCGGAGGGGAAAGCATCAACCCGGCTTACGAAGCTGTTAAAATGCTGCCGGATGAAATTGCCGGGGCGCAGATCATCAAGCGGGAAATCCCGACAAGCTTTACCCGCGGCACCGCAGAAGTGGTGCGCCAAATCGAACTTTGCCAGCCGGATCTGGTGCTGAATGTGGGCCAGGCAGGCGGCGCTGCTGGTTTGCGTGTAGAACGGGTAGCCATCAACCTGGCGGATGCCCGTATCCCGGATAATGACGGCGCACAGCCGGTGGACGAACCGCTGGTACAGGACGGCACCCCGGCATATTTTGCCAAGCTGCCGGTCAAGGCCATGGTGCGCGGGGTACAGGCAAAGGGCTATCCCTGCCAGCTGTCTTACACGGCAGGTACTTACGTCTGCAATGCGGTCATGTATACCGTGCTGCATACCGTGCAAGGTTATCCCCATATACGGGCGGGCTTTGTGCATGTGCCGTATGCAGCGAGCCAGCTGGAAGGCAAAGCTGCGGGTACCCCGGCCATGCCGCTGGCAGACATTACCGCGGCCCTGGCAGCTGCCATTGAAGCCGCTGTGCAGAATAAGACCGATTTGAAAGAACAAATGGGCAGGCTGGATTAAAAACAGCGACTGCTCGAAATAAAATGGGGGGGGGGTAAGCGTTATGCTGACCAATAAAGAAATTGAAGTTTTGTGCTACTGCCGCGGCTGCCTGAACCGGAAGTGCGGCCTTGATCTGGAACGGAGTGATATACAGTATTATTATGATGTGCTGAATATCTGCAAGTGCTGCCAACAGGAAAAGCATGTTGTGTTCAGCATCAAACCGCTTTCCCGCTGGAAGCTCCTGAAAGGGCACAGCCCCCGTTACAGCAGAAAATAAATAGTATGGAGCTTGAATCAGGAGGGCGATAACAAGGCAAAGTGTACATTTGATGAGCAAATGTGCAGTAAATATGATTGACGGACCACACTGCGCGTGCTATACTAGCAATCAACCATCGGAGGGTTGATTGTTCAAAAGAAACAATGGCTGGATAAGATGCCGGGCTGAATGCCCGTGTCTTATCCAGCCTTTTTTGTGGGGCAGCTGCCGGCTGGTGGAACCATACGAACAAAGGATGCCGAAAGCGAGAATTCTTTCGCACCAAATTGACAAGGACAGCATTGAAACGCTGGATCAGAAAGAGGGGCTGTTCAATCCGGTTAAGGTTGAAGATGTTCGGAATTTTGATTCAGTAAGCCAGGACGCAATGGAAGAAAGGGCTATTGAAAACGGTATTTTGGATAAAGCATTTGAAAATGCAAAAAATATCATTAGAAAAATCATTGACAATGATTTGGTAGAAGAGCTTGGATATACGGTTTGCTTTGAAACGATTGAATGAGGCATACCCAAATAAAATCCGGATGAAAACTTATTGATGGTGAAATAAAGACTTCGCTGCCAAGGGCTGAAAATGCTCTTGGCAGATTTTTGTAGAAGGGCGGGGGAAAATCTTTAAAAAGATGCGTGAGTGGCTTTGCTGGTTGGCGCGCTGAGAGTTTTTCCGCGGACTGTTTTGCCTCGGCACCGTCCAAAGAGCTCTATGCGGCAAACGGGCGCGGATTCTCCCGCACCCTCGCAAACAGTCCACGGGACTGTTTGTGTCCCGCTGTGGCGAGAGCGGGCTGTTCGAATCCTGTCACTCCGTGAAAAACAAAAAGCTCTTTCACCAGACGGTGAAAGAGCTTTTTGTGGTCGGAGTGTAATTATAGGATTTCAGAAAACACAGATATATCAACTTTGCTGGCAGTCGGCAAGAGGCATTTATTCTAAAAATCGCACTTTGCAAGATACGCAGGCTCTTTGCCGCTTCTTAACTCTAAGAGCGACACGGATTAACAATTTCCCCCAACTGAATTAAAAAGAACAAGGGCAATAATCCCGAAAGATTATTGCCCTCAATCAATAAACAAAAAACAAAACAATCAAACCCAAATAGTAACAAAAAAACAAAACTTAAAACAAATGCTCAAACTATCTACGCTATTAGTATATGCAGTTTGAGTAAAAAAGTCAACTCTTTTTTCAAACAATTACGGTTGCAGCCAGTAACTATCTGGACGAGCAATAAGACGAGCATTGTTATATGCCATTTCCGTAGTTAGACAAGTATGACCGTAATATACTGTTTTATCCTCACTTAAAGATAAGACCAACGCCAAATCTGGAGTGTCTGGGTTAGTTAGATACAGAGGAGCTAACAGTTGAATTTTACCTCTATATAATTGAGGCACAATAGTCTTGTAGTTTGCCTCAATCCTCTTTTTTACTGAACTAATAGCTCCTGCAATCACATTTTGGCAAAATTCGCGACCATTGTTCCTTAACTGCTCTGGTATCCTCGCAAAGTTTTCCTCATCGAACAAAATATGATCCCATTGAGGAACAATGTCAAGATTTACATCAAAAATCAGCGCACTTGGATCATTAAAATAGTTTGCTCTACGAAGAGAAAAAACCGCATTTGTTGGACTGTCGGAAAATTTGATCGTATAACTGTTATAAAATGCTGTAAACCGCCATGGCTGGAACCCATCAATAGGATTTTTGATACAGTAAAAATATATCGGTTGCCATGTTTTGTCATATAAACCCGTATTGAAACATGCTACATTATCATCCATAAAAATGAATTGTTGTTTTTCGGGATCACCAGCATCTTCCCGTTCCTGCCAGAGCTTTTCAAAGGTAAAGTAAAGGTAGCTACGCAGAATCCCAAAATCGCTTTTTCCTGCATAGCTCCATTTTTCGGGAGGTAATTCATTTGTAGCTAAAGCTTTTAGCTTGCTATTGAAAAATTCGTAGTTTCCCAAGAATGCCCATTCTTTTAGTTGCATGATTTTAACCTCCTCAACTAAATATATGCTTATATTAACACAATTCGAGGGAATTGTCATTAAATTTTTGCTCAAGAACAACGCCGCCCAACAGGACAACGGGCGGCGTTTTCATATATAAAACCATGAAGGGAGGTCACTTCCACCCGGCCAGTCTGCGGACTGGCTTTTTTCATGCCATAAAAAGGAGGTTTGCAAATGGCAGATGATAAGAAAAACACTCCCGAGGCGGCCCCGCCCGCCGAGGCTCCCGCTCCCGCGGCAGAAAATGCCGCCGTGCCGGAACAGTCTGCTCCCGAGCCTGTGTTGACCAACGCAGAGGCGGTCATGCTGGAACATGAGGGGCAGGCGGCGCTCTTTGAAATGGGCGAGGCCGTGCCTGATCCCGCCGACGTTGTTACCCACGCCGAGGTAGAGGAACCTGCCGCTCCCGAAGTCCCCAAGGCTGAAAAGGAACAGGAGCAGTCGCCTGCTCCCGGCAAGGATGCCCCCGCCCCGGCACATTTCAGCAAGGTGGTGGATTTTGCCGCCGCCCGTGACGAGGCGACCAAGGAGGAGAAAAAGGTGGTCAAGCAGAAGCCACCCACGGAAAAGGACAAGGCTGCCAAATCCGGCAAGGGGCGTCCGCCCAAGGATGCAAGGCCGCTCCCGATAAGGCAAAGATGCCCAAACCTCGGGACAAAAAGTCCCAAAGCAAGCCCGTCCCGGAGAAGCCTGCCGTGGATAAAGGCGGCGCTCCTGCTGGCACGGAGGTCACGCCGGAGCCGACTGCGCCCCGTGATGCTACCCGTGCCGAGAAAGAGGAAATCGTCTATCCTCCATAGCGGCACCTGTTTGATTGTGCGGATTGCGTTGCGATAAAACGCTGGCAGCCAATGACTTTTGTGTGGCGGATGTTTCTTTGCTACTTAACGCTTTTGCATCCTGGGATGCCAGCGTAGAACTGCTTCTTTTAGAGTTCACAATAAGCCTCCTCCATACTAGTTCTATTACCAGATAACAACACTAATTTTTGGCTTCCAAACGGCTGAAAAATTTCTTGGTGAACGGGCCCATCATATAATGAGTCCCAGGCCCCTGTTATATCAGAAATAAGTGGAACCTTTGATAAATCTACGGGGCAGTGCGAGGGGATGTCATCTAAATTCAAAGTACGATCTGCGCTGGAAAACCACTTTACTCGTTGACCATCATAGCAAATAAGTATTTCATCCTCGCTTTTTGATAGTTTCACAGACCTCAGCGCAGCAGAAGTCATTGACACATTAAAATGGCTTGCAATTTTTGAAATGTCTGAAAATTGTAATGGCTTTGATGGAAGTAGCGAGATAAGTTCTTCTTGAGGCATAAGATATTCTGACGCAAATCTGTTTGCCTCGTATTCTTGGCGCGATGTGTTGATAGAAGATGTTCCGATTTCTAAGATATTATCACAACAATAAAGATTGTCACGATGCAGCAGGAAATGGCCAATCTCATGAGAAACAATGAATTTACGGCGATGCGGATTATGAATTAGCGAATTTACAAAAATCAATTTGCATCCATCGCGACATACCAAATAGCCATCCTTATGCATGGGTTTATCAGATATGATTTCTATTCCCAATACTCTACATAAACCGTACGGAGAGTGTGGATTTGAAACCTGTTGAGCAAATGTGAGAGCTTCTTGAAAAGCGGTGTTATTCATGCTTAGCCTTTCTTTTTTCTAATTCGTGCAAAATAGTTTCCATATCATCTTTATCCGTACCACCACCTTTAGCTGCCATAGAAAGAAGCCGATCGCTTGATGCCGATTCCAAATATGCCATAATGTCAGCCCTTAAAAACTTCCATTCACGGCCAACTTTGTATGCTTTGATTCGGCCATCTTTAATCATATTGTAAACAGTTTGATTACTAACACGCAGATAGTCTGCTGTTTCATCCAGATTTAAGATGTCAACAGCCGGTTTATCATTCATGGCCCGAATGATCTTATCAATCATTCGGATTTCTTTTGCTTCATAGACTTCATTTCCGCAGCTTTCACATCTGTAACCTTGGATACCTTTAATTTCTATTTCTTTTCCGTTAAATCGAAATGTTTGGCTCATCGTCTGCGGCAACATCTTCCCGTGGCAGTGATCGCACACCTTAAAAGTAAGTTCCTCCATGCCGTCCTCCTATTATAAGCTACAAATACATTGTTAAAATTATATGATAAGAATATTTATTATAAATTGATACAAAGTAGAATTTCCAATTTTCCCTGTTTTTATTCTGGTGTACTTAAAAAATCGTTTGGGTTAGTAGAGTTATGTAATTGCCTGTTCTATTTACGGACGAGGCAAGGTATTCCTTCTTTTCGCTCCCATATTTCCTCATCAACATTTTCAACCGTGACAACTCGAAGATCTGGAGTTGGGGTAAACAGTACAACAAAAATGATTATTGTATCTTTGGAACCGCAAGGATCATAAAGAAGAACACGTTCGTCAGAATGTTCTTTTCCCGGTGTCGAAGACGGCGATTGACATTCAATGATTTGATTGGTGGGACTGATTAGGATGGCCTCAACATCGTCGAAGGAAACATCTCGATTGAGCATTTGCTTATATGCATGGTTAGTAAACGAGAATGCCCCGTTTCGAGCAAGAAGTCGAACGGTAGGTAAATCGGATTGATTCATAGGCTGTTGCCCTCCTTTATGCTAATTTATAATAACTTATAACAAACTATATCATTTTTGAACGAGAAAGTCAAGAGCACGCTGGCAACAGCCGCCGTTTGTCATATCGGAAGGAGGGCTGCCTACGGCCACGACCTACTACAAGAAGCACAAAATCAGCAAGGGCGAAACCATCGCGCAGTCCTTGAAAGAACGGTTTGACTACGGGCAAAACCCGGACAAGACCGAGGGCGGCGAATTGATCTCGTCCTACGGCTGCGACCACATGACCGCCGATGCTGAGTTCCTTTTAAGCAAGGCCAAGTACAAGGCCGCCACAGGCCGGGAGCAGCGGCGGGACGCGGATGTGCTGTGCTATCAGATCCGCCAGTCATTCAAGCCCGGGGAGATCACGCCGGAGGAGGCCAACCGCATCGGCTATGAAACGGCCATGCACTGGACAAAGGGCAAGTATTTTAACAATTTTACGGTATTTTTTATGGTGGACGGTACAGGACTCGAACCAATGTTTTTACTTTTACTAATTCTTTTGCTCGAGCGGCTCCGCGTTCTGCCTTGCTCATCTGCTGGACGGCCTGCGCCGCCTTCTTTTCTGCCATGTTGCCGCCCTCCTACCTTAAATAGCAACAAAAAAAGCGCCCAGCGGTAAAGCTGGACGCCAGAAACCTAATTTTTGCGTTGATACGTCAAAACTGTATAATGAGTGAGCCCCGTCGAGGAAGCTCGCTTCCTCGCATAGTTCACTTATTATACACATTTTAGTATGTAAGTGCGATTTTGTCAAGTGTTTTCCGTTTTATCGTGATTTTCTCGTTGTAGTCTCGCATCTACTGCCGCCAGGATATAGCCGTTCACGCTTTCCCCGGCTGCTGCTGCTGCCTGCTGGATGGTTTCCGCCGTTTCCGGCTGCATTCTCACTGTAATGGTTTTCAGCTTTGCCAAATACCGCGCATTCCCGGCCCGCTTTGCATCGCTGGACATTCTGCGCACCTCCTTTTGTATAGTACCCACATTATAGCACAGAGCGCCGAATCATGCAAGCATGTACAAAATGCACAGATCCATGCTAGCAGGACTGTGCAATGTTCCAAACTTCATGATAGCATGTATAATAAAGCTATAGCAACAAGAACAGCCGCCCAGCGGCCCCACAGAAAGGAACTCAAAAAATGACAGCAAAGCAAACAGCCGCAATCGCATGGGACAATATGAAATCCTTCGACTGGGCATTACAGAAGTACAGCACCGAAACCAAGTTTGAACAATTCATCATTTACGACGCTGCCGAAGTCCTCAACCTCAACCAAGTAAGCGCCTACATCAAGGGGCTGAAGCGATACACGCCGCTGGCCCGCTTCATAGAAAATGAAGTTGATGAAGACGCGCTGAAGCGGAGAATCGAAATCAACATCCGCAGCCGGAAGATGGACGAATGGGAGCGGAAACACTTCAACTGATACCCTAGCGGGCCGCACAGTTCAAAGCGGCCCGCCCCCATAACCGAACAAACCACCAAACAGGAGGAAACAACATGACTACCACCTATAAAACCTACAAATGGTTTAACCCCCGCCCCAGCACCATCACCGAAGGCACCGCGATGTACAGAGACCTGGCCAGCAAGCACCACCCCACCGCGCCGCGAATGGTGCTTGATTTTGATTGGGTACTGCCAGCCACGCCTGCCAACCGTCACAAGATTCTAGCCGAGATCATCCGCCGCGCAAACAAGGAGGCCTAACCCATGAAGAAATCCTCGATGAGGCATCACAAGAATTTGAGGACGCCATTCAAATCGTAGACTTCGATATCGTTTAATTCTCGCATATCATAAAACGCCGCCCATAATCCGGGCAGCGTTTTTTAAGTGTGTACTAAAGTGTGTATTATAAAACAAAAATGCCGCAGATTTTAACGAATCTGCGGCATTTATTCAAGTCGGAGTGACGGGATTCGAACCCACGGCCTCTTGGTCCCGAACCAAGCGCGCTACCAACTGCGCTACACCCCGAAAAAAAATCCGCAGCAACTTGGCTGCTGCGGTGGTTGGGGATGAGAGAATCGAACTCCCACAAACGGAGTCAGAGTCCGTCGCACTACCATTATGCAAATCCCCATTGCATGTTTGTTAAGAGGCTTTGCTTTCGCGCTGCCCTCAACGCTTAGTTATTATAGCGGACTGGCAGGTATTTGTCAACACGTTTTTTGAAGTTTTTTTGATAAAATATGGAAATAACGAAGCAACGAGCATAAAATACAGGGTGACTCAAGAGATGACAAAATATATGCGCTTTTGCTCTGGCTTGCCGCAGCGGTTTGGCTGCAAAAACAGGCAATGAACCGCTGCGCAAAAGGCGGCGGGGGATTGGGAACACCGGCAGCCCGCAGCGTGTTTAACCCGGAAAATCCATAGGGTGTATCTGAAACGTCGAAAATATCGTCTGTTTCTACAAGCGCAGCGGGATTTTGCGTTAAAAAGCCTTGGAATCCACAAAGGATTCCAAGGCTCTTTGACTTAAATCCTGCTTGTGTCTGCGAAATATTCGTCATTTTCTTTGTTTTCAGATACACCTTAGGGAACAACAGGAAACAATGCGCTATGTCTAAAAATTAACAACATACACAACAGGCATTTTCCGTGGAAAGCCCAACAGAGCGGCGGTATTAGCAACCCATAAAGAATTTACTTTTTAGTATAAACATTCGACTTTGTATTGCGGTTTGCGACCCTTTCTTCTTGACTTGTACGGCAAAAATGCTACAATAATACTGTATTTATTTTGCCTTTTGGGAAAGAATACATCTTTTGTAAAGGAGCAGTGTGCCCCAAAAGCCTGAAAACGGCCTGAGCTTCATTTGACAAATGCAGGCGGTTTTTGTTTTTGCGGCCATGGAACGGCATCGGCCCGGCGGCTCAGCTTTTTTGATTCGGCTGGCAGTGGGGGGCAATGACGGTTTGACTTTATAAAAAGGTGTATCGGCGATCGCTGTGATCAGCGGGGACGGGATGACCGGCTCCGGAGCTTTCCATAACAGGGCAGACAATGAAATGGGGGAAATGAGTCCATGTTTAAATCCCTGAAGCGCTCTGCCAAGGGTGCCGCAGTGCCGCATGAGAAGGGCACGGCCGGGATGGCTACCGTAACAATGGCCACGCCTGCGCACGTGATCATTCCCATGTCGATGCACATTGGTGCACCTGCAGAGCCGGTCGTCAAAAAAGGCGATCAGGTCTGTGTTGGTACGCTTATCGGCAAAGCCGGCGGCTTTGTCAGTGCCAATATCTATTCCAGCGTTTCGGGCACAGTTGAGGGCGTTGCACCGTTCCGCATGGTCAACGGTTCTACCTGCCAGGCGGTTGCGATTGCAGCCGATGGCCAGCAGACGGTTGACCCGGCCTGTGTGCCGCCGGTTGTGACCGATAAAAAAAGAGCCTGATGGCAGCTGTGCAGGCCTGCGGTCTGGTTGGCCTTGGCGGCGCCGGTTTCCCGACGCATGTCAAGCTGGCAGCAGAGGGCATTGACACCCTGCTGATCAACGCAGCTGAGTGTGAGCCGTATCTGTCCACGGATACGCGCGAGATGCTGGAATGCAGTGATACGATCCTTTCCGGCATTACTGCCGTCATGAAGTATTGCAACATTCCCAACTGCATCATCGGCATTGAACGAAACAAGCCAGAGTGCATTGATCTGATGTGCTCCCTGGTGCGCGATATGCAGGGCGTTTCGGTCAAGCCGCTGCCCATGCGCTACCCGCAGGGCGCTGAAAAAACGCTGGTTGAAACCTGCACCGGCCGCGAAGTGCCGCAGATCGGTCCTTCCGGCAAACCGGGCCTGCCTGCAGACGTACATTGTATCATCATGAACGTGACCAGCGTTTCTACCTTGGGCAAGTTCCTGAAGACCGGTGTGCCCCTGACCACCAAGCGCGTTACCGTGGAAGGCGATGCCATTGCCAAGCCGCAGAACATTGAAGTGCCCATCGGCACTTTGTACCGCGATGTGATCGAAGCGTGCGGCGGCATTAAGCCGGATGTTGAGCTGGGCAAGATCATCTTTGGCGGCCCCATGATGGGCGGTGCTTCGCCGAGCGCTGATTACCCGGTATTGAAGCAGAACAACGGCCTGCTGCTGTTCAGCCGCAAAATGGCCACCCTGCCGGAGCCTGACCCCTGCATCCGCTGCGGGCGCTGCATTGCCGCCTGCCCCATGGGTTTGGAACCGGTCGAAATTCTGGAAAACTTTGCCGAAAAAGATTTTGATGCGCTGAAAGCACGCTGCGTGGATCTGTGCGTGGCCTGCGGCAGCTGCACCTTTGCCTGCCCGGCCAAGCGCCCTGTGGCCCAGAACATGGGCCTGGCAAAGGCCTGGTACATGGGCGAACTGCGCAAAGGAGGGAAATAAGGAATGGATGATCGTCTGATCGTAACCGCTTCGCCCCATATCCGGGACAATGCGACCACCCGCGGCCTGATGGGCAACGTGCTGATCGCGCTGGTACCCAGCATTGTGGCGTCGGGGCTGATTTTTGGCATGCGTGCGATCCTGCTGACCGCAGTGACTACCCTTGCCTGTGTTGTTTTTGAGTACCTGTACTGCAAGCTGATGCACAAGCCCAACCCGGTGGGGGATCTTTCTGCCTGCGTTACCGGCGTGATCTTGGCTTTGAACATGCCGGTCAGCATGCCGCTGTGGATTGCCATTGTGGGCGCACTGGTTGCTATTGTTATCATCAAGCAGCTGTTCGGCGGTCTGGGCTATAACTTTGCTAACCCTGCGCTGGTTGGCCGTATCGTGCTGTTCCTGGGCTTTACCTCCCGCATGACGGCTTACGTTTACCCGGATATGTCAGTGGACGCCCTGGCATCCGCTACCCCGTTGAACGCAGCCGTTGACCTGCACAGCGTCAGCTTTGTGGATATGTTGCTGGGCATCCATGGCGGCATGATGGGCGAAACCTGTGTGATCGCCATCCTGCTGGGCCTGGCTTATCTGCTGTTTACCCACACCATCGAGTTCACCATCCCGGCTTCCATCGTTGGTACGATGTATGTTCTGACCCTGCTGGCTACCCGTGACCCGTACATTGCCCTGCTGGACTGCATGTCCGGCGGCCTGCTGTTCGGCGCCGTGTTCATGGCGACCGACTATGTGACCAGCCCGTTCACCACCAAGGGCAAGCTGTTTTATGGCGTGTTCATCGGTCTGATCACCTTCCTGATCCGTAACTTTGCCAGCATGAACGAAGGCATGAGCTTCGCCATCCTGCTGGGCAACCTGATGACCCCGTGGTTCAACGCCTGGGGCCACCAGACCCCGCTGGGCTACAAAAAGCCCCAGAAAGCTGCGAAAGGGGGAAAAGAATAATGGCTGAAAACAATGCAAAGGCTCCGGAACAGGAATCCAACTTTAAGGCACTGGTTCTTCCGGTCATTGTTCTGGTTGTGATCTGCCTGGTCTGCAGCGCGCTGCTGGCTGTGCTGAACAACGCAACCGCACCCATCATTGAAGCCAACACCAAGGCTGAGACCCTGGCGGCTTATCTGTCCGTTCTGCCGGAAGGCACCACGGCGGATGATCTGCAGGATGTTACTGTTACCACTGCCAATGTGACCGGCGCAGTTAAGACCGCAGACGGCATGGCTGTTGTGCAGTCCACCGCAGCAGGCTACAGCGGCAACCTGGTTACCGTGTACGCTGCATTTGATACCACCGGCACCCTGACCGCTCTGTCTGTGGATGCTTCCACCCAGACCACCGGTATCGGTTCCAAGACGGGCGAAGAGAGCTTCTACGGCGGTTATGTCGGCTGGAGCGCTTCCCAGCAGGTAGAGGTTGGCAACCCCGTTGATGCAATCGGCGGCGCTACCATCTCTTCCCGTGCAGTTGTCAGCGCCATCAACAGCGCAATCGACTGCTACAATAATGATATTGCGGGGGTGGCTTAAAATGGCTGAAAAACAAAGCAAATGGCGCATTTTTACCGCCGGCATCATCCGCGAAAACCCGGTTCTGCGCCTGGTTCTGGGCTGCTGCTCGGCACTGGCTGTTACCACCACGGTATCCGGCGCTTTGGGCATGGGCCTGGCCATGACGTTCGTTCTGGTTTGCTCTAACATCGTTATTTCGGCACTGCGCAAGGTCATTCCGGCCAAAGTGCATCTGCCGTGCTACATTGTTATCATTGCAACCTTCGTTACCATCGTTCAGATGGTACTGCAGGCTTATGTGCCCGCACTGTACAAATCTTTGGGCGTGTTCCTGGCCTTGATCGTTGTCAACTGTATCATTTTGGGCCGTGCCGAGATGTTTGCCTGCAAGAACAGCGTTGTGGATTCTGCACTGGATGGCCTGGGCATGGGCTGCGGCTACATCCTGACCATGCTGCTCATGTCCTCTGTGCGTGAGATTTTGGGCAACGGCACCTGGATGGGAATTACCATCATCCCGGAAAGCATTGACCGCATGAGCCTGATGAACCAGGCCCCCGGCGGTTTCTTCGTGTTCGGCTGCCTGATGGCATTGTGTGTGTACATTGAAAAGAAGCTGAACAAGCCCATTGAGCGCAAAACCTGCGGCGATGTGATGCTGGAAGAAATCGACAAAGCAAAAACCGAGGAAGGGGGTGCTAAGGAATGAGCCAGACTGTTGCAACCTTTGCTACCATCTTCTTTAGCATGATCCTTGTTAATAACTATGTTCTGGTCCAGTTCCTTGGCATCTGCCCGTTCCTGGGCGTTTCCAAAAAGCTGGATTCCTCCGTTGGTATGGGCGCGGCTGTTATTGCAGTCATGGTGATCGCAACCGCTGTTACCTTCCCGCTGCAGATCTTTTTGCTGGATGCCAACGGCCTGGGCTATATGCAGACGGTCATCTTTATTCTGGTCATCGCTGTGTTGGTCCAGCTGATCGAAATTGTGCTGAAGCGTTACGTTCATGCACTGTATCAGTCCCTTGGCGTGTACCTGCCGCTGATCACCACCAACTGCTGTGTGTTGGGCGTGACCATCCTGGCTGTGCAGGATTACACCAAGGTTTATGAGGCACAGGGCTTTGGTATGGCTTATGCCGAGGCTTTGATCTGCGCCGCCGGTGCAGGTGTGGGCTTCCTGGTTGCCATGCTGCTGTTCTGCGGCGTTCGCCAGCGCGTGGAGCGCTCTAACCCGCCGGAAAGCTTTAAGGGCCTGCCTATCACGCTGGTGTCTGCTGCCATTACTGCCATGAGCTTTATGGGCTTTGGCGGTCTGGTAGAAAACATCATCGCCGCACTGATGTAAGGGGGAGAAATCGATGAATAGTATTGCCTTCGCCGTCATCGTGCTTGTTGTTCTGGGCTTGGCGGGCGGCATTATTCTGGTGCTGGCTTCCAAGTTTATGGCTGTGTACGAAGACCCGCGCATTGCGCAGATCACCGAATGCCTTGCAGGCGCCAACTGCGGCGGCTGCGGCTATGCCGGCTGTGCTGACTATGCAAAAGCGATTGTTGAAAACGGCGCACCCACCAATAAGTGCGCCCCCGGCGGTGCCAAAGCCACCGAGGCTGTCAACGCCATTATGGGCACTGAGAGCGCCAGCGGCCCAGCCCTGCACGCTGTTGTAAACTGCAACGGCGGCAACGGCAACTGTGGCACCCGCTTTGAATACCACGGCATTCCCACCTGTGCCGCTGCTGCTGCCATTGCCGGCGGTCCCAGCGCCTGTGCATTTGGCTGCCTGGGCTATGGCGACTGCACCCGCGCCTGCCAATTTGACGCTATCCATGTGGTAAACGGCAGCGCTGTTGTGGACCGCGAAAAGTGCACCGGCTGCTCCGCCTGTGTGGCAGCCTGCCCGCACCATGTCATCAGCCTGAAGCCGATGGCCCCGCAGCCCGCGGTGCTGTGCTCCAACAAGGACAAGGGCCCCGCTGTGATGAAAGCCTGCAAGGCAGGCTGCATTGCCTGCGGCATGTGCGTGCGCAACTGCCCGCAGCAGGCCGTTACCCTGGTCAACAATGTTGCTGTTATCGATTACACCAAGTGCTCCTCCTGCGGCACCTGTGTTACCAAGTGCCCCAAAAAGGTTATCCATTGGGTTGATGGCCAGCCCGCCGTTGCCGGTGAGCCTGCTTGATGCAGCGTGATTGCTGATTGGGTTTGAATCTGTAAAAAGCATCCCCGTTCCCTTTGCCGGGTGAAACCGGCAGGGAACGGGGATGTTTTTGGTTTGAGGGGGAAAAGGGGAGATAGGGGATGATAAGAATATTCGGCAAATGAAAAATATCAATAAAAGCGTTAGGCAATACCGCATAATTCTAAGTGCCGATACGGCGAGCGAGGCGCGGCAGATGCCAAGCCAAAAGCGCAGATAATACTGGATGCTGCAAAGGTGAGCGCCGCCAGTGGCGGAAACAGCGAACCGAAGCAGGGGCAGCGGTCGCAGAGTGCGAGGGGCTTTTGCCCCCGAAGCACGATGCGGGTACCGCAACCCGACATTATCGAGCATTTTGGCAACGCAGATGCCGTGCCGCGGCTGCCGGAGCGGTGCTTAAGCCGCAAGGCGGGAATTGTGCGGTGTTGCCTTAAAACAGCCGCTCTTTCGGGTAAAAACCGCTGGCGTGCATGGCGGCCAGGGCGGCAACCAGCTCCGGTTTGTCCTCACGGTAGGTAATGCCGTGCCACTTGTCCGGGGTGGTCAGCACCTTTACTTCCGCTTTGCCGGTTTCCAGCGCTTCCGTTACCACGGTGGGCAGGTAATACTCGCACTTGAGCGGGTTGCCCGGCAGGCTGCTGCGCAGAAAATCTACAAATCCGGCTTTGGCCTCGGTGATAAAATCCGGGGTAAAGCCCCACATGTTCATCGAAACGACCGTATCCGCGGGCAGGTCCACCCAGGTCTCGCCGCCGTCTTCCGTGTAATGGATACCGCTATCATAAGTTTCAATGCGGGTGCGCTCCGTTACCGTGTCAAGATTTCCGTCAGCATCTGTTACGCAGACACCACGGCTGACGGAACCGTTGGTGCTGACCGTGTTGCCCAAAAGATACCCCACCATCACCCAAGGATATTTCGGGCCGGTGTGCCCGGCGCTCAGGTAATTGTAGATCAGCTTAAAGCAGGTGCGGCCGTAATAATCATCGGCATTGATGACAGCGAACGGCGCATCAATCACATCGGCAGCAGACAAAATGGCATGGGCGGTGCCCCACGGCTTGATGCGGCCCTCCGGCACGGTAAAACCTTCCGGCAGAATATCCAGCTCCTGATACGCATAGCGCACATTTAGCCCGGCCTTTTCGGCGCGGGCACCCACAGTGGATTTGAACGCGTCTTCGATTGCGTGCTTGATGATGAACACGACCGTTTCAAACCCGGCGCGGTGGGCATCGAACAGGCTGTAATCCAGAATCGCTTCCCCGGCGGGGCCAACGGCCTCGATCTGCTTCAGGCCACCGAACCGGCTGCCCATGCCGGCTGCCATAATGACAAGGATCGGCTTTTTTGCGGTATCTTTCATGAAAATATAAACTCCTTTTCCTAATGGGCGAACACAGTGTGCAAGATGATGAAAAATGATTGGATTACTGTGCTGCCCAATCTAGCAGGTAAACCAGTATGAGGGGATCAAAAAATAAGCTCTGCTGTTTTTATGATACACTTTTAAGAATCTGGTTGCAAGGAGGTAAATAAATTCGGCAAAATAATATATGCTTTTACAGGCTGGGTATGCTATAATAAGCGTGATTCATAAAAGTAATACCCATTTGATATAAGTGATACCAATTTGAGATAGAGGGATACAACCGGGAGGTGCAGGATATGGCAGAAAAACATGATACCGTGCGCGGGCTGGTGCTTGCGGGCGGCGGCGCAAAGGGAAGTTATCAGGTTGGTGTGTATCAGGCACTGATGGAACTTGGCTGGCTGCCGGATGTGATCACTGGTGCCAGTGTGGGCAGCCTGAACGCAGCACTGTTTGTGATGGGCAAGGTGAACGAAGCGGCAGACCTGTGGCGCAGCCTGGATAACCACGGCGTGCTGGAACTGCCAGAGGGCAAAACGCCGGAGGAACTGCGTGATTTCTTGTTGGAAACTCTGCGCGGCGGCGGGCTGAACACCGAACCGCTGGGTCAGATCATTGACCAGTACATGGACGAGAACGCCATCCGGGCATCCCACATCAAGTACGGTTTGGTGATTACCGAAATGAACACCCTGCGCAGCGTGCAGTGTACGCTGGATGATATCCCGCAGGGGCAGCTGAAAGATTATATGCTGGCCTCTTCCGCCTGCTTCCCGGCGCTGCGTCCCTATGAGATTGACGGGGTAAAGTACATTGACGGCGGCTGGCGGGACAATATGCCGCTGGAGCTGGCCGCCAAAATGGGGGCAACCGAGCTGATCGGCGTGGATGTGGATGGCGTTGGGCTGACCCGCCCCAACCTGACCGGTCTGCCTACCCGCATCATCCGCAGCCATTGGGACTTGGGGCCGCTGTTTGATTTTGACGGTGTGCGTGCCGCCAAAAACATTGCCCTGGGCTATATGGATACCATGCGGGAATTTGGCCGCCTGGGCGGTACGGCGTATGGCATTCTGCCCGATGAAAACAGCTTTATGCAGGACTTTGCCGCTGAATACCAGGCCCAGTTGAGCGCGGCAATCTCCCGCGCGCCGACCCTGGCGCTGACCGAAGCACTGGCCCGCCAGCATAAGCATTACCCGGCGGCGTTCTCCGAAAATTTGACCGCTCCCACCCGCGGCGCGATTGCCCCGCTGGAACTAGCGGCGGAGATGGTGGATGTGCCGAGTGAAGTACCCTATACCCCCAAACTGCTGGCCCTGACTTTTATGGGTCAGTGCGATAAAGACCCCGCGGACCGCTATAAGACCCTGCTTGGCCGGGAAGAGGGCAATATCCTTGGCGAAGCCGCCATGGCAACAGCCGTGCCGGAAGACTTTGTTACTGCGCTGGTCAGCCATACTTTAAGCAAAATGCCGTCGGCAAAATTCCTGTAAGACTGCACAGACAAGAAGGTTCAACAAGGAGGACAACATGCAAACTTTTCAGGGATTGGCAGTGTCCGATGGCTTAACAGTCGGCCCTGTTGTTCGCATTGACCGCGGTGCAGCGGGCCTGCACCGCATTGTGTGCGACCCGTTCCGGGAGCGTGCCCTGTACGAAGCTGCCATTGTGCTGGCAAAAGATGAACTGAACCGCCTGCAGCAGCACGCCTGCGGGCAGGATGCCGATATTTTAATGTTCCAGATTGCCCTGTTGGAGGATGAATCCTTCACCAACGAAATTGGCGATTACATAGCCGCCGGTGCCGGCAGCGCTGCCGCCGTGGAGCGTGCAGAGCAGATTTTTGCAGGCCGCTTAAAAAATGTGGATGATGATTACATCCGGGAGCGCAGCGTGGATGTGTGCGATGCCTGCCGCCGCGTGGTGGATATTTTGGATGGCCGCCCCAGCCGCCGTCTGCACCTGACGGAGCCCAGCATCCTGGCGGCAGAGCTGTTTTACCCCAGCGATCTGTTTGGTCAGGCACCGGGCATGATCCTAGGGCTTGCCTCGGAAACGGACAGTGAAACCAGCCACGCCGCCATTATGGCGCGCAGCATGGGCATCCCGGCGGTATTCCAGCTGGGCAAGGGGGTAGCCGCTGCTGCTGCGGGCTGCCGCGCAGTGGTGGATGCTGAACACGCCCAGCTGATCATTGACCCCACCGCCGCCCAGCTGCGGCAGGTGAAAGCACGGCGGCAGGAGCTGCAAAACAGCAACGCCCTGCCCGACCCGTTGGCTGCGGCCCCCTGCCGCACGCGGGACGGCACGCCGTTTGTTCTGCTGGCCAGCGCAGCCTGCGCCGCACCGGAGGCCATCCAGAAAGCCATTCAGGCGGGGGCTTCCGGCATTGGACTGCTGCGCACGGAATCCGTTGTAATCAAGGAGCTGACGGAAGCCCAGCAGGTGGAAGCCTATAAAACATGCATCAAGAACAGCGGCGGCAAACCCATTACCGTGCGCACCTGCGATTGGGCTGCGGACGACTGCGGCCAATGGATGGATGGCATGCAGACACGGATGGAGGAAGAGACCACGGCGCTTACCCAGCTTTCCGCCCTGATGCAGGCTGCAGTGGAGGCACCGGAAGGTGCCTTGCAGGTGCTGTTCCCCATGATCCCCGATGTGGATGCCTGGCGCACCCGCATGGACCAGATGAAGCACTGCAACGAGAGCCTGAAAGAAAAAGGTTTGCCGTTCTGCGGGAATCTGCCCGTTGGCTGCTTGATCGAAATCCCCGCCGCTGCGTTGATGGCAGGGGAGATCATTGATGCCGGGGCTGACTTTTTGGCCGTGGACCTGGACGATTTGGTGCAGTATACCTGTGGTGTTTCCCGGCGGGAAAAGCCCACCCCCGCCGATAACCCTGCCGTGCTGCGTTTGGTGCAGGATGTGATGCACGCAGCCCAGACGCGCGGCGTGCCGCTGTACCTGTGCGGCATTATGCAGAAAGACTTGGAAACTATGCCCGCTTTCATGCGCATTGGTGTGCGCAATTTCTGCGTGGAATCCGTTCACATCAACACCCTCAAAAGCATTCTGATACAAACCGAACTATAAAAGTCTCCCCGCACCCTTTGCCGCCTACGGCATATGATAAGGGTGCGGGGAGAATTTTTAATGAATAGAGAATAATGAATAAAGAATAATGTAGGTGGACCGCCTCGCGCTGCTCGGCTCAAAAAAGAAGGTACAAAGCTATTTTAATGTGCGTGCGCGGCACGCACACCAGCATTATTCTTTATTCTTTTTTAATTTTTATTTCGTATTATTCCAGGTTCCCCGTCAATGTCATGACGGCGGAGAGGACGGCGAGGGGAGCGGTTTCACAGCGGAGGATGCGGGGGCCGAGGCCAACGGTAACGGCGCCGCATTCGGCAGCGCGGGCAGCTTCCTCGGCGGCAAAACCGCCCTCACTGCCGGTCACCACGGCGATCCGTTTTGCACGGTTTCCCGGTTCTTTGTTGAAAACTTCCCGCAGCGAAACACCGCCGCACTCGTAAAAGAAGAGCACGAGGTCATAGTCCTTGAAGCGGTCGCACACGGCGTTAAAATCCGGTAGGGGAAGCTCCACCGTGGGCAGAATGCCGCGGCCGCACTGCTTGGCGGCTTCCACAGCCACGCGGCAGTAGCGCTCGTTTTTTGCTTCCTCTTTTTTGGGGGCAGCTACACAGTAGCGGCTGAAAAAAGGCACAACATTGGTCACGCCCAGCTCCACGCTGTGGCGGATGGTATCTTCCAGCTTGCCCAGCTTGGGGTACCCGGCAAACAGTGTTACTTCAACACTGGGCTCTGCGGCGCTGGGGTAGCCCTCGGTCACGGTAAACTCCACCCGGCCTGGCTGGATGGAGGTAATGGTGCCCACATACTCCACAGCGTGGGCGTCACACAAAATCACGTTCTCACCAATTTTGGCGCGCATAACGTCAGCCAGGTGGTGGGCGTCGGTGCCGTTCAGGGCGGCGCGGCCATTGCCAACTTCGGCGGTAAAATAGCGGTGCGGCATAGCGTTTATACCTCCGCGGCGTTTTTGCAGATCACGCAAACCCAGCCGCGCTTTTCTTTGATCTCAACCGGCTCCAGCCCGGCGGCACGCAGCCCGGCCAGCACTTCGTCCTTGCGGGTATCGATAATGCCGGAAGCAATGAACCGTGCACCCGGCGCCATCAATACCGGCACATGCGGCGCAAGGGACAAGATAGCCGCTGCCACAATGTTTGCGGTGATGATGTTGTATTTGCCGCTGGCTTTGTCAGAAAGATCGCCCACCAGCACGGTAAAGTGCTCGGCCACGCCGTTTCGCTCGGCATTCTCGCCGGCGGTGCGCACGCACATGGGGTCAATATCCACGCCCTCGGCTTCGGCAGCGCCCAGCTTCAACGCAGCAATGGCCAGAATGCCGGAGCCGGTGCCGATATCCAGCACACGCTCGCCGCCCTTTACCATGCTGTCCAGCGTTTCCAGGCACAGGCTGGTGGTTTCGTGGGTGCCGGTGCCAAAGGCCATGCCGGGGTCCATCGTGATCACAATTCGGTCAGTATCATAGGTTTCCCAGCCGGGTACAATGGCTAGGCGCTGGCCAATGTCCATGGCGTGGTAATATTTCTTCCAGGCGTTCTGCCAGTCTTCCTGTTCAATGCCGCTGGTTTCCAGCTTGTACTCCACGCCGCTGGCTTCCAGCCGCTCTTTGAACAGGGGCAGGATCTCGGCCGGGTTTTCGTCCGGGGCCAGGTACATGTGCACCTTTACAATATCGCGCGGTTGATCCAGCAGGTCCTGCTCGATCAGGTCCACATGGGCGATCTCCCATGCCTGCTGTTCCAGGTCGCGGTAGTCCTCAATATAAATGCCGCCGTTGGATACCATGGTAGCAATCGCTTCGGCGGTTTCGGCATACTGCTGCGGTACGGTAATTTGGATATCGGTCCATTCCATAGGAAAAATCCTCCTGCTTGCGTTGTTGGGTCTTTTTCTATTATACTAAATTTTGTCACAAATGGAAAGGGGCGTTTGCCATGAAGATCGTGCTGCTGAACGTGGAGCAGGCACAAAGCATTTACCGCAGCCAGATGGTGCGGGATTTCCCGGAATCGGAGCTGAAACCCTTTGCTTCGGTGCAGGGCATGATGACGCGCGGCCTGTATGAGCCGCTGGCGTTTTATGACGAGGCCGGTGCCCTGATGGCATATGCCTGGCAGGCGGTTCTGCCCCAGTGCCGCAATGTGCTGCTGGATTATTTTGCTGTTTTACCGCAGTACCGCGGCAGCGGTGTGGGCACGGCGGTGCTGAAAGAGCTTGCCGCCTATTACGCCCCGCGCAAGCAGAGCCTGATCATTGAATGCGAACACCCCGCCGAAGCGCCAGAACCGGCAGTGGCAAGGCGGCGCATTGGCTTCTACCTGCGGGCCGGTGCCCACGCCGCTGCTATGGAAAGCCGCCTGTTTGGCGTGCGGTACCAGATCTACAGCCTGCCCGCGGGCGGGCTTGCCAAAGATGAAGAAATCCACCGCGATTTGCAGGAATTGTACCGCACCATGGTGCCGGAACCCTATTACCGCGGCAACGTGAACTTTTTTGGCGCATAACCGGCACGGCAGGCGGGAAAGCTAACGGCAGACTGAAATAAAAGGAAGTGTGCCGTATGCAGCTGCCCCCAAAAAATTATGACGCTATGGTCAAGCGGGCCAACCCGCCCAGCCCGGTCGTCAAGGACTGCCTGTGGGCCTTTTTCGTGGGCGGGGCCATCTGCCTGTTGGGCGAAGCCCTGCGCCAGTTCTACCTGAGCTGGTACGATAAAGACCTTGCCGGAACATTGACCGGCATCACACTGGTGATGCTTTCCGCCATCACTACGGTGCCGGGCTGGTACCAAAAGCTGGCCGCCAAGGCCGGGGCCGGGACGCTGGTACCTATTACCGGGTTTGCCAACTCAGTGGTCAGCCCGGCGGTGGAGTTCAAGGCCGAAGGCTGGATAACGGGCGTTGGCGCTAAAATTTTTACCATCGCGGGCCCGGTGCTGGCGTTCGGCACACTGGCTTCCTGGGTGTGGGGGCTGGTGTATTGGGCGATGAATAAGTTTTGACCCCAAAATCATCGCGCAGGGCGCTGCTTTGGCTGCCCTGCGCATATTTTTTGCCCCGCTGCGGCACACTAAGCCCAAACAAACCGGAAAGGGGATTGCCTGTTATGCCGATACGAAGGGGCGATACCGTAATATTCCCGCACCCGCCGGTGCTGGCGGCCTGGGCCGCCGTGGGCGGCAAAAAAGAGAGCGAAGGCCCGCTGGCACAGGGCTTTGATGAGCTGGTGCAGGATGCGGGCTTTGATGCCGAGGGCTGCACCGGCTGGGAGCAGGCCGAAAGCATGCTGCAGCAGCGCTGCGCCCGCCATTGCCTGCGCAAAGCGGGCATTGCCAAACAGCAGGTGGAGCTTGCCTTCGCGGGGGACCTGCAGGCCCAGTGCACCGCCAGTAATTACACCATGCGCCAGCTGGGGGGTGCCCTTTGCCGGGCTGTATGGTGCCTGCTCCACCATGGCGGAAGCGCTGTGCCTGGCGGCCCTCTGCGCGGCAGCTGGCTATGCGCATGAAATACTCGCCATGAGCAGCAGCCACTTTTGCGCGGCGGAGCGGCAGTTCCGCACCCCGCTGGAATATGGCGGCAAACGCACCCCGACCGCCCAGTGGACTGCTACCGCTGCCGGGGCCTGCCTGGTGCGGGGCAGTGGGGCCGCAGGCGTGCCGGTACTTTCAGCTACCATTGGGCGGGTGTGTGATGCAGGGGTCAAGGATATCAACAACATGGGGGCCGCGATGGCCCCCGCGGCGGCCCAAACGCTGCTGCACTACTTTGCAGACACCGGCACCACCCAGCAGGACTTTGACGCCATTTTTACCGGTGATCTGGGTGAAGTTGGCAGCACCCTGCTGCATGAGCTGATGCGCAAAGCTGATTGTCCGGTGGAGAACCACCAGGACTGTGGATGCCTGCTGTATGATGTTGCCGCCCAGAACGTGCAGGCGGGCGGCAGCGGGGCCGGGTGCAGTGCTGCAGTGCTGGCAGCGCATGTTCTGCCGGGGCTGGTGGAACGGCGCTGGCGGCGGGTGCTCTTTCTTTCCACCGGGGCGCTGATGAGCCAGACAACCTTTTTGCAGGGGGAAAGCATCCCCGGCATTGCGCATTGCGTGGAGCTTGGCTGCCCGGAAGAGGAGGGGAACACATGAATTATCTGTGGGCATTTGTGGTGGGCGGCGCCATCTGCGTGGTGGGGCAGCTGCTGATTGATTACACCAAGCTGAGCCCCGCCCGCATCCTGACCGGTTATGTGGTGGCCGGTGTTATCCTGAGCGCCGTTGGCCTGTATGACCCGCTGGTAAAGCTGGCCGGGGCCGGGGCCAGTGTGCCGCTGCTGGGGTTCGGGCATCTGTTGGCCCAGGGTGTGGTGAAGGCCGTGGATGAAATTGGGCTGCCCGGTGTGTTCACCGGCGGCATTGGCGCAGCGGCGGGTGGAATTACCGCCAGTTTGGTGTTTGCCCTGCTGGCCGCGCTGGTGGGCAAAAGCAAGGACCAGAATTAAACCGGCGAATATGTGCCAAGAACCAATATACAAATGAAAATGCCCGCCGATAAAAACCGGCGGGCATTGTTCATGCAATCTTATTCTGCAGCAGCGGCCTTGTTGTTGCGCTTAGCCATGCGGCTGATCTTGCGGGCGGCAGTGTTCTTGTGAATGACACCCTTGTTCTTGGCAGCGTCCAGAGCAGAAACAGCGACCTTGATGGCGGCGTCCTTGTTCTCGGCATTGCTGTCGATGGCAGCGTCTGCCTTCTTGACAACTGTTTTCAGGTTGGACTTGATGGCCTTGTTGTGTGCAGCCTCTTTCTTGGACTGAACAACGCGGTCTTTCTGAGATTTAATATTAGGCATTCGTTCCACCTCCTTGGTTTACCCATAACAGTACAAATTATACTAGCATATATTTTGGCCGGTTGCAAGTGTTTTTATAAATTTTTTTCGTGTTTGGCGCTAATATTGCAATGTTTGCGGGGCGGGCAGGCATGGCTGGGGGCATATTGACCGGCGGTGGGGGCATATCTATTCCGCAAGGGGGTGTTTGCCATGCGCAATGCAGGCCGTGTGCTGGGTGCGCTGCTGTGCACCGCGGCGTTAGCGGGCAGCGCCCTGGCGTTGCGTGTGGTGCCCGGCGGCAGGGTTCTGGCCCTGCTGTTTTGTTCGCCCGGCGCGGCGTTCACGCTCTGGCAGCAGGCAGGGGTGGAACCTCCGCAGGCCCAGCCAGCTGCCGCCCTGGCAGAAGCATCGGAATCACCGCCGCAGCCCATCCCGGAACCATCCGTCCAGCCAACCCCCAGCCCCACACCGCAGCCCACGGCGGAACCGGAAGCCACCCCAGCCCCAACCATTACCATACCGCCGGGGGTGCAGACGACAGCGCCCATCCTTGACCGGACTTTCGGCCAGGGCAGCGGGCAGGGATATATTGCCCTTGCGGCGGGCAGTATCAAAAATGCAACGGATGAACCAGATTCAACCATTGCCTCCGCGGCGCAGGGAGCGCTGTCCTTTACCGTTACCCCTGGCAGCCCGGACCCGCAGGTGCTGATCCTGCACACCCACGCAACGGAAACCTATCAGACCTGGGACACCCCGGTGTATGACCCCGACTTTACCGCCCGCACCAAAGATACCACCCTGAACATGTGCGCGGTGGGGGAGGCAATGACCAAAGTGCTAAACGATGCCGGGATCACCACCCTGCACGATACCACCCTGCATGATTCCCCCAGCTACACCGAAAGTTACGCCCGCAGCGCCCAGACAGCGCGGCGCTACCTGGAAGAATACCCCAGCATCAAAGTGGTGCTGGATGTACACCGCGACGCGATGGAAAGCGGCGATGCCCGTGTGCGCCCCCTGACAACGCTGGACGGCCAGCCGACGGCACAGGTCATGATCATTGCCGGGTGCAATAACGGCGGCACCGTCCAGCTGCCCAACTGGCGGCTGAACCTCTGCTTTGCCGCCAAGTGGGAGGAACGCATGGAAATGCTGTACCCCGGCCTGACCCGACCGGTCCTGTGCGGGTACCGGTTCTATAATCAGGATGTCAGCCCCGGTGCGCTGCTGATCGAAATAGGCGGCCACGCCAACACGGTGCAGCAGGCAGTACGGGCCGGGCAGTACGCGGCAAAGGCACTGGCAGCCCTGTTTGACGGCAGCGTGTAACCGCGGCAAAACGCCCTTGCAACGCAAAACAAAATAGAATATACTGGACAAAGATAAGGCGGCACCGCATTATTCCCGACGGACGGCATCCGGAACGATGCGGGACTGCCATAAAAACCGGGGTGGAACACCACCCGCCCCGCAGGAGGATACCATGCAGAACACCATCCTGATCCACGCACCGGGCCGCAGGCAGGGCCGCGGGGCGCTGGTGCTGGCTTATACGGCGCTGTTTGCCCTGTTGATGAGCATCTGGGCTGCTATTTTTGCGCTGAACGGGCAGAGCTTTATCCAATATGGCGATACCCTCAAGCAGCATTACCCGTTTCTGGTCTATTATGGCCGCTGGCTGCGGCAGGCCGCGCGCTGTGTGCTGACCGGCGCGGCGGTGCCCACCTGGGATTTTTCCATCGGTTACGGTGCGGATATCATTACCACGCTGAGCTATTACGGCCTGGGTGACCCGCTGGACCTGCTGGCAGCCTTTGTGCCCGGCCGGTGGACCGAGCAGCTGCTGGAGGGCCTGATCGTGCTGCGGCTCTACCTGGCGGGGCTGGCCTTTATGACGTTCAGCCGCCGCCATGGCAACAGCCGCTTTGGCACCCTGCTGGGTGCGCTGGCCTATGTGTTCAGTGCGTGGCCCATCCAGGCAGGGCTGATCGAACCGGTGTTCCTGGTGCCGATGTATTGCTTCCCCCTGATGCTGCTGGGAGCGGATGATCTGTTTGAGGGCCGCAGCCCGGTTTTGTACATTGCCGCCATTGCGCTGACGGCACTCTCCAACTTTTTGTTCTTTTATATGGCTGCGATGCTACTGGTGCTGTACGCCATTGTGGTGTATAGCAAGCGGTACGGGGCCAAAAACCTGCGCACCCTGCCGCCGCTGCTGGCAAAGTTCATCGGGTTTGCGCTGGTGGGCATTGCAATTTCAGCCGTCACCCTGCTGCCCACCGCGCAGGAGCTGTTCGGCAGCGCTCGCTTTGGCTTAACGCGGGAAACCGCGCCTTACCCGTTCTACCGCTTTTTTGAGCTGCTGGCCAACATGACCACCGGAATGGGGTATGATGCTTACTCTACCTATGCGGGGGTGACCTCGGCGGCGTTTTTGGGTGTGCTGGTGCTGTTTGCCAAGCCGCGGCAGAACACCGTGCTCAAGTGCGCGTGGCTGGGTCTGCTGGCCCTGCTGCTGGTGCCGCAGGCGGGCAGTGTGTTGAACGGGATTTCTTACGTTTCCAACCGCTGGGTGTGGGCGTTCACCATGCTGGAAGCCTTTATCCTGGCGCGGGTCTGCCCCGGCATAACGGCGTTTGAGCCGAAAGAAAAGCGCAACCTGTTTGCGTTGCTGGCGGTTTACTGCGTGGTGGCGTTCTGCGTCAAGCAGGGCCGCACGGAGACTGCACTGCTGGGCGCGCTGCTGCTGGTGCTGCTGGCCGTGTTTGTGCTGGCGGCAGATGGTGTCAGCCGCCGCGGTGTGCAGGCTGTTTTACTGGCGGGCTGCTGCCTTGGCGTGGTGATGAACCTTGGCGGCTACTATGGCATTGAGGAAGCCGATGCCGTGAACGAGTACCGCCCCGCCGGTTACGCCTGGAGCACCACCGTGCAGGACAACCCCGCCGTGACCCTGCATCTGATGGAGGACCAAAGCTACTGGCGGTATGACTCGCTGGTGAACGAGCCGATCAACAGCCCCATGCTGCTGGATGTGTATGGCACCGGGTACTTTTTCAGCCTGAACAACAGCTACCTTTCCAGCCTGTTCCGGGAACTGGGGCAGAACACCCCGGTGGAATATGATTACCGCGGGCTGCAGAACCGCACCCCGTTGGAAACGTTGTTCGGCGTGAAATACGCCCTCTGCGCACCGGATTCCACCGGGGCACTGCCCGCCTTATTTGACAGCCAGGCCGTGCAGGCAGCGGAAATCGGCGGCAGCACGGTTGCGGTTTACCCCAATACGGCGGCGCTGCCCATCGGCTATACGGCGCAAAACCAGATCAGCCGCGGAACCTATGACGCCCTGACCCCGCTGCAAAAGCAGGATGCCCTGCTGGACGGCGTAGTGCTGGAAGAAACCGGCCTGCTGCCGGAAGCGGAATTGACCGGCGATACGGTAAGCCCCGCAGCCGAAATGGAGCTGGACGGCGTGCAGCAGCTGGATGAAACCACCTACTATGCCCCGCAGGACGGCGGGCGCATTACCCTGACCATTGCCCAGCCGGTGGCGGATTGTGAGACCGCCTTTGTGGTGCAGGGCATGCAGTACACGGCCACCAGCCCGCTGGATGCGATGAGCGAAGAAGAACTGAGCGCCATGAGCGCCCATGACCGCCGCAGCCTGCAAAAGCAGTATGCGCATTTCTGGCGCAAGGACAGTGTCTATCTGCGCCTGCTCAGCAACATTGGTGAGGGCCGTATTGAGTATAACCGCCCCAACAGCCAGTATTACTGCGGCCGGCATGACTTTGTGTATAACTTTGGCACCAGTGATGAACCCTTGCAGCAGATCACGATTGTACTGCCCTTTGCGGGCTATTACCAGTTTGACCGCCTGGGGGTGGAATGCCAGAAGCTGGATACCGTTGCGGCCCGTGCGGAGAACCTTGGGGCCGAAAACCTGCAGAATGTGACCCTTGGCACCAACAGCCTGGGTGGAGAAATCACCACCACCCGCAGCAGCGTGCTGGTGGTGCAGCTGCCGTATTCTACTGGTTGGAGCGTGACGGTGGACGGTACCCCGGCCCAAGTGCTGCGGGCAGATACGGCTTTCCTCGGCGTGGCGCTGGAACCCGGCAGCCATACGGTGGCGTTTACCTACAAAACGCCCGGTCTTACCGCGGGGGCAGCGCTCAGTGCGGCAGGAGTGGTGCTGCTGGCGGCCATCTGGGCCGTGCCGGCCCTGCGCAAAAAGAGCAAAAAGCGCCGCAAATAACAAGCGCTTTACTTTTTAAGCATCACACGTTATAATACATGTTATCTAGGTGTAACTGAAAAGTCGAAAATTTAGCCTATGGCAACACCGCACAATTCCGCCTTTTAAGCACCGCTCCGGCAGCTGCGGCACGGCATCTGCGTTGCCAAAATGCTCGATAATGTCGGGTTGCGGTACCCGCATCGTGCTTCGGGGGCAAAAGCCCCTCGCACTCTGCGACCGCTGCCCCTGCTTCGGTTCGCTGTATCCGCCACTGGCGGCGCTCACCTTTGCAGCATCCAGTATTATCTGCGCTTTTGGCTTGGCATCTGCCGCACCTCGCTCGCCGTATCGGCACTTAGAATTATGTGGTATTGCCCTGTTTCTACAATCGCAGCCGGATTCCGCGTTAAAAGCCTTGGAATCCACAAAGGATTCCTGCGGCCTTTTGCCTTGAATCCGGCATGTGCTTGCGAAATAGTCGTCATTTTCTTTGTTTTCAGATACACCCCCTACATTTGCATTTTAGGAGTGGGAACACATGGAACGAGTTGAAATTGCATCGCTCTATAAGGCTACCCCGGCGGATGGTACCAAAGTTACTGTCTGCGGCTGGGCAAAAACCGTGCGCGATTCTAAAAAGATCGGTTTTATCTCTCTGGCAGACGGCAGCTGCTATAAGCCCGTGCAGATCGTTTTCCAGGCGGACAAGCTGGAAAACTATGCCGAGGTTGCAAAATCCGGCCTGTACACCAGCTTTGAAGTGACAGGCACCCTGGTGCTGACCCCCAACGCTAAGCAGCCGTTTGAGATCAACGCCGATACCGTTACGGTGCTGGGCACCTGCGGCAGCGATTACCCGCTGCAGAAAAACAAGATGGGCATGGATTACCTGCGCACCCTGACCCACCTGCGCCCCCGCACCAACACCTTTAACGCTGCGTTCCGTGTGCGCGGCCAGGCCGCTTATGCCCTGCATGAGTTCTTCCACAAGAACGGCTTTACCTATGTACACACCCCCATCTTTACCGGTTCTGACTGCGAAGGCGCAGGCGAGATGTTCCAGGTTACTACCCTGGACCTGAACGATGTGCCCAAGACCGAGGACGGCAAGGTGGATTACAGCAAGGACTTCTTCAAGCGCCCGGTCAACCTGACGGTTTCCGGCCAGCTGGAAGCCGAGGCCATGGCAATGGCCCTGGGCAAGGTTTACACCTTTGGCCCCACCTTCCGCGCAGAGAAGAGCTATGATACCCGCCATGCCGCAGAGTTCTGGATGATTGAGCCGGAAATGGCATTTGCTGACCTGAATACCTACATGGACACCGCCGAGGCCATGACCAAGTATGTCATCCGCTACCTGCTGGATAACTGCCCGGACGAGCTGGCATTCTTCAACCAGTTCTTTGATAAGGGCCTGATCGAGCGTCTGGAGCTGGTTGCCAACAGCGATTTTGCCCGCGTGAGCTACACCGATGCCATCGAACTGCTGAAAAAGAACGATGACAACTTCCAGTATAAAGTAAGCTGGGGCATTGACCTGCAGACCGAGCACGAGCGCTACCTGACCGAGCAGGTGTTCAAAAAGCCTGTGTTTGTTACCGATTACCCCAAAGAGATCAAGGCATTCTATATGCGCATGAACGAGGACGGCAAGACGGTTGCCGCCGCCGATATGCTGGTGCCCGGCATTGGCGAGCTGATCGGCGGTTCCCAGCGTGAGGAGCGCCTGGATGTGCTGCTGGCCCGCCTGGATGAACTGGGCCTGAAGCGCGAAGATTATGACTGGTACCTGGACCTGCGCCGTTTTGGCAGCGTAAAGCATGCCGGTTACGGCCTGGGCTTTGAGCGCCTGCTGATGTATGTCACCGGCATCCCCAACATCCGTGACGTCATTGCCTTCCCGCGCACCTGCGGCGGTTTTTAATGGGGGCGGTCAGCGAACCGCTGATCCAATGGTTTGAACTGAATCGAAGGCTCCTGCCTTTCCGGCAGGAGCCTTCGGCATATCATATCTGGGTCAGCGAGATCATGCTCCAGCAGACCCGCGTCTCGGCGGCGCTGCCCTATTACGAGCGTTTTGTGGCCGAACTGCCGGACCCCGCCGCCCTTGCCGCCTGCGACCCGGACAAGCTGCGCAAGCTGTGGCAGGGGCTGGGGTATTACAGCCGGGTGGCCAACATGCAAAAGGCGGCGCAGATCGTCTGCCGGCAGTACGGCGGCCAGCTTCCCGCAGATTATGCCGCCCTGCGCGCTCTGCCCGGCATTGGGGATTACACGGCTGGGGCTATTGCCTCCATTGCATTTGGCATCCCAGCCCCGGCGGTGGACGGCAACGTGCTGCGGGTATTTGCCCGGCTGGATAATAACTCTGCTGATATTACCAAACCTGCCGCTAAGCGCGAGTTCACAGCCCGTGTGCTGGAAGAAATGCCCAAGGAACGCCCCGGCCCTTATAACGAGGCGTTGATGGAACTGGGGGCGCTGGTCTGCCTGCCCAACGGTGCGCCAAAGTGCGAGGTCTGCCCGCTGGCTGCTCAGTGCAAGGGCCGCGCTGCAGGCCGGGCCGAACAGCTTCCGGTCAAAACGGCTAAGCCGGAAAAAACGCTGGTGCCGGTCACGGCCGCGTTGATCACCGGGCCGCAGGGCGTGCTTTTGCAGCGCCGCCCGTCCAAAGGGCTGCTGGCCGGGCTGTGGCAGCCCCTTGCCTTTGAGGGTACCGCCATGACCCAACCGGAACTGGACGCCGCGTTGCGCATCATTGGCCTTTGTGTGCAGTGGCAGGCCCCGCTGCAAAGCACCCGCCATGTGTTCACCCATCGCATCTGGCAGATCAGCGGGTTTTGCGGCACAGCCGCAGGCCCGGCGCCGGAGGGCTGCGTCTGGGCCAGCCGCGCGGAGCTGAACGGGGAATACGCGGTGCCAAGCGCATTTGCGGGCATTATGCGCCAGTGGCAGCCGGAATAAAAAGCAAGCAGAGTGGCATGGCTCTTGACAGGTAAAGAAATTTTCCGGAAACCATGCTGCGGAGAATGGTGCGGTATCACCTTGATACCTGAGGCAACACCGCACAATTCCCGCCTTGCGGCTTAAGCACCGCTCCGGCAGCTGCGGCACGGCATCTGCGTTGCCAAAATGCTCGATAAGACATCCAGTATTATCTGCGCTTTTGGCCTAGCAGCTGCCGCACCTCGCTCGCCGTATCGGCACTTAGAATTATGCGGTATTGCCCTGAACCTTTTTGTGTGAAAAATTTACAAGGGAAAGATTGTATTCACCCGGTTAATCGGGTATAATATTTTACAGACCCATCCTTTTTAGAATACGCGGAGGAAAAGTATTATGATGAAGAAATCCACTTTTGGCGCCATCCTGGCGTTTTTGTTTGCTGCTGCCGGTGCCCTGACTGCCGCTGCGCTCTACCTGCGCCGCCGCGAAAAGGAACTGGACGAATACGAGCGCCTGCTGTACAGCGATGACGGCGACGATTATGACGATGACGACGAATATCTGCCCATCGACAATGAACCGACAGAAGCCGCCGAAGAAAAGGCTGCTGACGATGCTGAATAAGCCGGAACAGCCAGCAGAAAAGTGAAAATGGCCGGGCTTCGGCCCGGCTGTTCGTGTTTCTTGCAATCAGTAGTGATACTTATTAAATGATAAAAAGGGCTCAGATAAACCATAAGGCGCTGCTGAAAATAGGAAAAATGATGGCAGTGACTATAAAATCAGACTGAATTTCGATTTTTCTGCTGTGCCAAGGAAAGGGAACGCCATGAAAAAGCTCTTGCTGTGGCTGGTTATGGTGGTGGTTATGCTGGCGGTGCTGCTGGGCGGTGCCGGGTACGCCATGTACGCTATGACGGGCGATGACAAACTTCCCACGCAGCACCCCACTTTGGGCGATACGGAACTGGAACCGATCGGCTATGACTGGAGTGTGCCGGTGCTGGGCAATGTGCTGAACCGCACGTTTGAACAGCCCAGCACCCTGACGGTGCAAAAGCTGGGCGAAATGACGGAAGCTGCCCCGGAGCTGGTTTTGCCGGACTGGGCGCAGCGCACGACCCTTACGCTGAAAGATTCGGCCGGCAGCGTTGTGGTGCAGGGGGATGCCGCTGCCTTTGCGATGTATGCCTACCCCAAAAATGGCAGCTATGAGCTGACCCTGACCGCTTACCGCAACACGGCGGACCCCGGCGATGCCACCGGCTGGTACCGGTACTGTGCATCTTATACCATGAACATCCAGCCCAAGGCGGTGCTCAGCAGTGAGCGCGTCAGCCAGGGCGGCGTGGCGGCACTGGTCATTACCGGCATTCTGGATGGCAGCGAGCCGACCGTGGAAACCGACCTGGGGGATGTATGGTTCCGCCCGGTGACCGGTGGGTATATGGGCTATATCCCGGTAACCTATAATGCCGAGGGCGGCCCCCATACCCTGACCGTGACCTGCGGCAGCCTGACCCAGGAGCTGACCCTGAACGTGATGCAGAGCGAGGCTAAAACTGTGGATGTGGCCGCCGAGGCAGACATACCGGGCGCAGCAACGGAATATAAAAATGCGATCTGGCCCCTTTACACACAGGGCAGCAGCGAAAAGCTGTGGCAGGGCAATTTTGCCTCGCCGGTGCCCAGTGCGATTCTGGCGGATTACGGTGCGCGGCTGCGCACCGATGGGACCATTACCGGCCGGGCAACTGGCATCAATTATAACGCCGCAGCGGGTACCGCCGTTACGGCACCGCAGGCGGGTACTGTGGTGTACGCCGGAACGCTGGCGCTGACCGGCGGCACTGTGGTGATTGACCATGGCTGCGGGGTTAAGAGCTATCTGTTTGGGCTGGATGCCGTAAAGGTGCAGCGTGGGCAGAGCCTTGCCCGCGGCGAAGAACTGGGCACCACCAGTGAGGAGCATACCCTGATCTGGGAGCTGCGCATTGGCAGCAAGTCCGTTGACCCTGCTGCCGCCCTGACGGGCAGCAGCGGCCTTTTGTACCGCGAAACAATGTAACAAAATAGAGTTAGAGCAATACCGCATAATTCTAAGTGCCGATACGGCGAGCGAGGTGCGGCAGATGCTAAGCCAAAAGCGCAGATAATACTGGATTGTCTTATCGAGCATTTTGGCAACGCAGATGCCGTGCCGCAGCCGCCGGAGCGGTGCTTAAGCCGTCAGGCGGGAATTGTGCGGTGTTGCCTTAGAGCAACGATAAATCGCAAATGTTGGTGGAGAAAGCGATGGACGAAGAGAAGGTAACACAGACTGCGATGGAGCCGGCGCAGCAGCCAAAGCCCAAAGCCAGGGGCGGGCAGCGCACGCAGGGCAAAACCGCTTCAGGCACGGGGCGAGGCAGAATGACCAAACCCCATGCCAGCAATAGCAATACTGCGCACCGCAAAACGGGCACGCAAAAACAAAAAAGCGAACCCCAAAATACAAAATCCCCGCAAGAACCAAAAACGCAGGCGGAACAAGCCGAGCAGACCGAAGCTGTCGCCCCGGAACAGGTGGCAGCCAAGCCCAAAGCACCGCGCAGCGGGCAGGCAGGCGGCAAACGCCGCCGCAAAAAGGCTGCCCCCAAGCCGGAAGCAAAACCGCAGCAATATGTTGAGCCCCAGCCGGAACCCCCGGAAGCGCCGGAAAAACCGCAAACGCCGGAACCTGCCGCTGTGGCCGAACCGGCTGAAGCAGCCGCCGCGCCGGAAATGCCGGAAAAGGCGGTGCAGGAACCCAAAGCCGCGCAGCTGCCCCAGGCCACGGAGCCGCCGGAGCCGGAGGATGACGAACCGGAACTGACCCCGGAACAGCGCGCTGCAGCAGAGCGGCGCAAGGCGGAGATCACCCGAACGGTCCAGGTTTCGATTGAACAGATCGAGGATGCCGAAGCAGAACAGGCGGAGAAAGAGGCAGATACACCGGAATCGACGGGCAGCAAAGTGGGCCGCGCCGTGCGGCTGCTGATCGGCTGGCTGCTGCTGGTGGTGCTGCTGGCGGGTATGATCGCCGCAGGCGGCATATACTGGCTGTACAAAAAAGCCACGCCGGATATGATTCCTGTCGTTACGGTAACAGTGGCGGGCCAGCAGCTGGACCCCGTGGCGTACCATTGGCAGGTGCCGGTGGCAGGCAACCACCTTAAGCGTACCTATGCCGAGACACTTTCCAGCACTCCCACAGCGTTGGAATCTGATTTTGGCGGCGGCACCATGACGCTGCGGGTGACCCCGGCGGACTGCAGCACCGAAGTGACCGTTAAGGACGAGAACAAGCAGGAAGTGTTCAGCGGCAGTGCCCAGGAATTTGCCGCCTACCGCTTTACCACGCCCGGCAGCTACACCGCCAAGCTGGTGGTCAGCAGTGGCGAGGGTTACCAGAGCGAACCGACAGTTTCGGGCCACCAGACCTATGAGTTCACATTTGATGTAACGATTAAGGCTACCGTGCGGCTGAATACCCAGGCTGTTACGCCGGGTGGCGTTGTGGCCGTAAAGGTAACGGGCCAGCAGACGGATACCAAGCCAAGCCTGACGGCAGAACTGCCGGATACCGGCTTCCGTGCCAGCGCGACCGGCGATGGCTGGGTGGCTTACCTGGCGGTCCCGCTGGAAACCGAGCCTGGCAGCTATACCATCAAGGTCACCGTGGACGGCGAGGTGCAGGAGCTTACCCTGAACGTGAGCAAGAGCGCCGCATCTTTTCGGGATTATACTTCCAAGTCCAGGCTGGTCACACCGTATGTCGGCGCGGATGATACCCCGCAGGAGGTGCTGGACCTGCTGGATACGGCATCGGATACCATCTACTGGGCGGACACTGGGTTTGCTTCGCCGTTCAGCGATAAGGTGGAGGTCACCCTGCCGTATGGCCTGACCGAATATGTCAACCGTACCCAGACCGAGCGCAAGAACAACACCGGTACCGGCCGCACCAGCATCAATGTGGTGCTTTCCGGCAGGTGCGACCTGATTGCCCCGGCGGGCGGCAAGGTACTGCTGGCGGAAAAATTGCCCAATGTGGGCAATACGCTGGTGATCGAGCACGGCGCGGGCGTAAAGACTATTTACTATGGCCTGCGCAGGCTGACGGTAGAAAAAGGTGCAATCGTGGCCCAGGGCGATGCCCTTGGCACCGCCGACAAAGCTACCGTGGTGGAAGTGCGCGTGGGCAAAACCCCCGTGGAGCCGCTGCGTATCCTGCGCGGTCAGTGCGATGCCCTGCGCAGCTATTAAACGGAGCATAACCAATAAATAGAAAAATTCCCCTGTCTGTATTCTTTGTGATGCAGGCGGGGGAACTTTTTTGCGGCAGGCGTTTTTGATGTTCTGACGGAACCATGCCGCCCACCCCGGCATAACATGGAACAAACGGCCAGATACAACACCGGGGGGAAGCATTATGGCGGCAGCATGTAATTTGACTTTTTGTGTGGTTGGGCGGGATGCCCGCCAACTGGCGGCGGCACGGGCGCTGCAGAACAGCGGCTATACCGTGCTGGGGGCAGAGGGGGCCGGGCAGGCGGATTACATCCTGCTGCCTATGCCGATGGATGCCGAGGCGGCGGACCTTGCCCGCATCCTGCGCGCCGCCCGCCCCGGTACGCTGGCCCTTGGCGGGCGCATCAGCGAACCGGTGCGCAAAGCGGCGCAGGCCGCCGGGGTGGAGTTGGTGGATTACTTTTTGCGGCCGGAGCTGGCCTGCCTGAACGCAGTACCCACTGCGGAAGGGTGCCTGGCCCTGCTGATGCAGCTGCGCCAGCGCACGATATGGGAAAGTGAGTTCCTAGTGTTGGGGTATGGGCGCATTGGGCGGGCGGTGGCCCGGCGGCTGCAGGCATTGGGCGGGCAGGTGACCATTGCCGCCCGCGCGCCGGAACAGCGGGCCGCAGCGCGCTGCGCGGGGCTGCATGCCGCACCACTGACCGCGTTGGAACAGCTTCTGCCGCACTTTGATGCGGTCATCAACACCATACCGGCCCCGGTGCTGGGGGCGGCCCAGCTGCGCTGCCTGCCCAGGGGGGCGCTGATCCTGGACCTTGCCAGCCGCCCCGGCGGAACGGATTTTGCCGCCGCGCGGGAACTGGGCCTGCGTGCGGAACATGCCTTGAGCCTGCCCGCCCGCTGTGCGCCCGAAACCGCCGGTGCGCTGGTGGCGCATACCGTGGAAGTGATTTTACAGGAGCGTGCCGCCACGGCCCGCAGCGAAAGGGGAGTGAGCTGATGAATTCCAGCCTGGAACCGCCGCGCACGGTGGTGTTTGCCCTGTGCGGCAGCTTTTGCACATTTGAAACGGTTCTGCCGCAAATCATCCGCCTGCGCGCCTGCGGGTGGGAAGTACTGCCGATGCTGAGCTATGCGGCGTCGGCGCTGGATACCCGCTTTGGCCGCGCGGCAGATTGGAAGCAGCGCCTGGAGGAAGCCACCGGCCACCGCCCGCTGGAGGATCTGCGGGAAGCGGAACCTCTTGGCCCCAAGCATATGGCACAGGCACTTGTCATTGCTCCCTGTACCGGCACAACGATGGCGCTGCTGGCGGCGGGCATCAGCGCAACGCCGGTCACGCTGGCGGCCAAAAGCATGCTGCGCGGCGGCAGGCCGGTGGTGATCGGGGTATCCACCAACGATGGGCTTTCCGGCAGCGTGGGAGCGCTGGCGGCGCTGCTGCAGCGCAAAAATTATTATTTCATTCCCTTTGGCCAGGACGACAGCTACAAAAAGCCCTGCAGCCTGAAAGCGGATTTTACCCAGCTGCCGGATACGCTGGAAGCCGCTCTGCGCGGGGTGCAGCTGCAGCCGATTTTGCTGTAAAACCCGTGGAACAGAGCTGTTTTGTGCGGGTGCGGCATATGATAGAAAAGGGCGCTTTGGTGTGGGAACAAAGAGGGGCGGTGCGGCAATGGAATATATCGAAGTAACAGGCGGGAACCCGCTGCGGGGGAGCATCCGCCCGGCAGCGGCCAAAAACAGTGTGCTGCCCCTTTTGGCGGCAACGCTGCTGTGTGCGCAGCCCTGCACCCTGCGCCGGGTGCCCCTGCTGCGGGATGTGCAGACCAGTTTGGATCTGCTGCGGGCTGTGGGCAGTGGGGCGGCCTGGGCCGGGCAGGACCTTGTCACCCAGCCAGCCCGGCAGATCAGCGGGCGGGTGCCCACGGCGTTGGCGGGGGCTATGCGGGGGTCGGTGTTTTACCTGGCACCGCTGTTGACCCGCGCGGGCTGGGCAGAGCTGCCGCTGCCCGGCGGGTGCAGACTGGGGCCGCGGCCCATTGATATCCACCTGGCCGGGCTGACGGCCATGGGGGCACAGGTGTGCGCGGCGGCAGAGTGCGTGGTGCTGCGCCGCCACGGCGTTTTGCGTGGTACGGATTTTGCTCTGCGCCTGCCCAGCGTGGGAGCAACCCTGACCCTGATGCTAGCGGCTTGCTGTGCGGCGGGCGTTACCACCCTGCGCGGTGCGGCGTGCGAGCCGGAAATTGCGGATACCGCCGCTTTTTTGAACGCCTGCGGGGCAAAGATCACGGGGGCGGGTACGCCGGTGGTCTGCATCCGAGGTACCGGCGGCGAGCTGTTGGACGGCTGTGTGCATACCGTGCTGCCGGACCGCATTGCCGCAGCGACTTATGCGGCAGCCGCCGCCATTGCAGGCGGGCGGGTGACAGTAACGCAGTGCAGTCCGGTGTGGCTGGCGGCGTTTCTGGACTTTTTGCAGGGCAGCGGCTGCGAGGTTGCCCGCGGGGAAAATGAGTTTAGCATCACGCGGGATCAGGATACAAAGCTGCGCGGCGGTCAGGAACTTGTAGCGGCTGCTTACCCTGGCCTTGCCACAGATACTGCCCCGCTGGCTGCAGCGGTGCTGCTGGGGGCGGAGGGAGCATCCCGCATTTATGACGGCCTGTTCCAAAACCGCTTTGCCTGTGCGCAGGGCTTTGCCGCCCTGGGGGCTGATGCCCGCAGCGAGGGACGGCTGCTGTACCTTGGCGGCAGCGCAAAACTGCATGGTGCCACTGTGACTGCACCAGACCTGCGGGGCGGGGCAGCACTGGTGCTGGCGGGCCTTGGTGTGGGGGACGGGAGCTGCGTGCGGGTGCTGGATGCCGGACATATCCGGCGCGGCTATGCCGACCTGGCGGGGGATCTGCGCCGCCTGGGGGCCGACTGCCGGGCAGGCCGCACCGGGACAGAAGCTGGCAGATAGACGAAAAAATTGTAAAAATATTGTCATAATTCACCAAAGCTCCGCAAAACCTGCGGGGCTTTTTGTGATACCCACAAATGTGAACATCTATTTTTTGGCTTTTTAGCGTGTGGGTATTGAAATTATTTGCAGAATTTGTTATTCTTATAAACAGTTATATGCGATATCTTAGGAAGAGCTGGCTGCACCGCAACGCGCGTAAGCAAAGTTTGGGGTGTGGGGCGGCACTTCCTTTATGGGGGTCAGTGTGTCCGCTGGCGGAAATCCGGCCCTGTTGCATTTGCAATTTTATATTCTTTAGGGGGATACACTTATGGCGTTCGTTCTCGATGAAGAGATGCAGAATGTAACCAACATTAAGGTTATCGGTGTTGGCGGCGGCGGCGGCAATGCTGTGAACCGCATGGTTGAAGCTGGCCTGAATGGCGTTGAATTTGTAGCAATGAATACCGACCAGCAGGCACTGGTCAACTCCAAGGCTACCCAGAAGGTTCAGCTTGGCGCAAAGCTGACCAAGGGCCGCGGCGCTGGTGCTGACCCGGAGGTCGGCCAGCGTGCAGCGGAGGAAAGCAAGGATGAGATCGCCAATGCACTGAAAGGTGCCCAGATGGTTTTCATCACCGCTGGCATGGGCGGCGGCACCGGCACCGGCGCTGCACCGGTTGTGGCCGAAACGGCCCATGACCTGGGCATCCTGACCGTCGGTATTGTCACCAAGCCCTTTGCCTTTGAGGGCAAGCGCAAGATGAGCATGGCCGAACAGGGCATTGCCAACCTGATGATGCATGTAGACAGCCTGATCGTGATCCCGAACGAGCGGCTGAAGCTCATCAGCCAGGAAAAGATCACCCTGATGAACGCTTTTGAAGCAGCCGATAACGTGCTGCGCCAGGGCGTTGAGAGCATCTCCAGCCTGATCAATGTTCCCGCTTTCATCAACCTCGACTTTGCTGACGTCCGTTCTATCATGAAGGATGCCGGCTTTGCCCACATGGGCGTTGGCGTTGCCAAGGGTGCAGGCAAGGCAGAAAACGCTGCCAAGGCTGCAATCTCCAGCCCGCTGCTGGAAACCAGCATTGCCGGTGCACGCGGCGTTATCATCAACATTACCTCCAGCCCGGATATCGGCCTGGACGATGTTGAGACTGCTGCTTCCATGATCACCCAGAGCGCACATCCCGATGCGAACATCATTTGGGGTACTGCGTTTGACGAGCGCCTGCAGGATGAGATGAGCATTACCGTTGTGGCTACCGGCTTTGAAAGCACGCCTGGCGTGGACGAGCCCATCCAGGCTGTTGTGAACGCCCAGCGCGCTGCCGCAGGCGCTGCACCTGCTGCTGCCCCGGCTGCACCGCGCCCGGCCGCTGCACCTGCTCCGGCTCCCGCCCCGGCTCCGGCTCCGGCCGCTGATCCGGTCATCCCCAACCCGGTATTCAGCAATGTGTTCAACCCCAATGTTGACACCCCGGTTTCCACCGCCCCCGCTGCCAAGGAAGATGACAGCAGCGAAGATGACGGTGATTACTTCAACGATCTGCTCAGCATCCTGAACAAGCGTTCCTGATCGCTGCGCGTTCTCTATCCTTTGCGGCTGCGGGCAGGCATGCTCGCATAAAAAACAAAACGGCCCGCTGACCAGTTTAGGAGGAAAGCTATGCCCAGCAGCCAAACCTTATCAGCCCTGCAGGAAAAAGGGTTCCGAACCACGTTCCGGGGCTTTGATAAAAATGATGTGCTGGCTTACCTCAATGCACTGGACAACGAAAACCGGCAGCACAGCGCAGAGCAGGAAGAGCAGATTGCCCAGCTGCAGGCCCAGCTGGATAAAATGCGCTCTGAACAGTCCGCTGCACGTGCCTGTGTGGAAAAGCTGCAAAGCGATCTTTCAGCCGCTAACCAGCGCGCCGAAGCTGCGGAAAAATCGGCTGCCGAGGTGGTCGCCCGTGCCAAATCGGTAGAAGAGCGCGCCACGGCAAACCTGAGCCGCAATAAAGAAAATCAGCAGGCTGTGGTGGAATGGCAGTTCCGTTGCCGCGATCTGCAAAAACAGATCGACGAGTACGAAAAGCAGATTGCTGAATACGAGGCGATGATCCCCAAAGGCGGTATGCCTGCCCCCAAGCAGGAACCGGCCCCCGCACCTCAGCCTACCCCGCAGGAAAAGCCGGAGCCGGCCCCGGAACCGAAGGCACCCCAGGCTGATGTGACCGAGGAAGCCCGCATTGAGGCCCGTCAGATTTTGATGGAAGCCCGCCTGAAAGCCGATGCGGCCGAAGAACGCCTGAAACAGCAGGCTGAAGAGCAGCAGGGCCGCATGACAGAGCATGCCCGCGATTTGGCCGCAAGCCTTGCCATGCTGCGTGAGCGTGTGACCCGCGTGGATGAACGCCTGAGCGCCGCCACTGCGGACCTGGATGATGCCACCACAGCAATTTATCAGGCACTGGATGCAACCGGTGCAGATTTTGAAGCCTTTGGTGCGGAGCTGCGCCACTTTGGAGAGAACACCGCAAAGGAAAATTGCCCCGCTGCCCAGGCAAAGGTGCGCCATAATAAGTCTGCTCAGCCAGCTGCCAAACGGGTGCGCCCTGTGCGCAGCCAGCCGCAGGTGCAGGCCAATAATGCAAACACCCACCGCCTGCGCCGCGCAGGTGATACCCGCCGCAGTGTGAGCCAGGACCTGAATGCCGAACTGGAACGTTTGAATCAGCCGGCGGCCGCAAGAAAGTAAATACATAACCCGGCAGCCCGCGGAGCCTTGGTTTCGCGGGCTGCTTTTGTATTTGATCTGCAAAGTGTGGAAGTGCCGGATGCCCGCAGTGTTGTGTGACTGCGTGGAGTGTAACGGTTCCCCCCTTGTGAAATAAGCCGCATAAGGGTTGTACAAGAGCGGGACAACACGAACAAAATAAATACTTTGTATAAAACGATTTTATATAAACAAATAAAGGGCGAAAGGAGGCCCCCGATGGGAAAAATTCAGTTCCCGAACCTTCGCGCACTCCCGGCCGGTCCACGCTGGCTGGCGTATGGCGTGCTGCTGCTGTGTGCCATTCTGGTGGGCGGTGTGATCACAGCCTATGGCGGCATGCTGCTGGTGGTGCTGATGTGGGCTGTCTGCATGGGCGGGCTGTGCCTGCTGCTGCACTTTACCTGGCAGACGGTGTTCCCCGGTCAGAGGGTAGCACAGGATAAAACGTTCCTGCGTAGTTGGCTGGCTGGCTCCGCTGTGGGCGTTGCGGTCATCGCTGCACTGGTGTGCTACCGCCAAACGGTGTACAGTGATGACGCGATTAACTATTTTGCCAAGCAGACACTGCTGTTCGGCAGCTTTGGTCAAAGCGGATTTTACGGCATTCATGTGCTGCTGGAAAGCCTGTTGACGGCGGACTATAAGATGTTCATGAATCTCTTTATCAGTGTGCCGTATCTCTTTACCGGGCGCAGCATCAATGCGTTTATGGTGTGCTATGCCATCACCTGCTTTGTGCCCATGTGGTTTGCGCTGCTGATGGGCGCAAAATACCTGGCACAGCAGTTGCCCGCTTGCCATACGGCGCTGTATTACCCGCTGTGTATGGCGGTTATGGTGCTGTGGCCCATGTTTTTGTGGCCTGTCACCCACGGCATGCCGGATGCCTTTGGCCTGACTTTTGCCGCAGTGATCGCCCTACTGTGCGCGGATTACCGGTTTGAAACGCTGCCCTGGCCACGGCTGTTGGCGATTTTTGCTGCAACGTTTGCCCTGATCCTGACCCGGCGCTGGTACATGTTCTGGATCTTGGCGTTTTATGCTGTGTATGTGCTGGCGGTGCTGGTGGGGGCGGTGCGCCGCAAAACGCTGGGGAGTACCCTCAAACATATGCTGCTGTTCGGCGTGCCCAGCGCTGTGATCATCGTGGGGGCGCTGCTGCCCACCTTCAAAACCATCCTGACAACCGACTACGCCGATATTTACGGCGCTTACTACGGCGGCGGCTTTGGCAACAACTGCCTGGGCCAGCTGCGCACCCAGGGACTGATCTGGCTGGTGCTCTGCGCGGCAGGCTTGGTGTGGCTGCTGTATTGCCGCAGCACCCGTGCACAGGCTATTGTAGCCGCCGCGGCCAGCCTGGGGGCGATGGTGCTGTTTACCCGTACCCAGTCCCTGGGCGACCACCAGAGCCTGATCCTTGCGCCTTTTTACCTGTTGATGCTGTTTGGCCTGTGCGCCAAATTGACCCAGCAAAAGGCAAAGCCCTGGCTGCGCAATGCTGCGGCGGGTGTTCTGGCCGTATTTTTGGTGGTCAACTTCGGCAACGCCCTGCGTCTGCCCGGTAAAAACGTGCGGACCCTGGCCCTGAGCAGCGAAAGCCTGGACCTGACCCGCCGCACCGACCTGGCCCAAATGCGCGCCGTGACAGATTTTGTGCTGGAGCATTGCACCGAGGACCAGACCGTTTATATCAATATGGATTCCAATGGTTACAGCGGCACTACCTTTGCCTACAGTGACCCGGCCCACCCCCAGCTGCAAACGATGATCCTGTGGGAGAGCAGTGTGCCCTCCACCCATGGCTTCCCCACGGGAATCTGGACGTCAGAATATGTGATGGTGACCGATCGTGTGGATGAGGGCGGCATTGTCGGCCCCATCAACGCAGCGCTGCGCACCCAAAGCCCTGCTGCCGTTCATTATGAATATGTGACCGAGTTCCCGCTGGACGGCATTACCCTGTATTGCTACCGCCGCACAGCCCGGCCGGATGCAGAGGAAGCCGATTACTTCAAGCAGGTGTTTGCCGAATACGACGCCCGCTGGCCGGAAATCTTCAGCCAGAGAATTGACGAATATATGCAAAGCGTGCAGTAAGCAATAAGGGCAATACCGCATAATTCTAAGTGCCGATACGGCGAGCGAGGTGCGGCAGATGCCAAGCCAAAAGCGCAGATAATACTGGATGCTGCAAAGGTGAGCGCCGCCAGTGGCGGATGCAGCGAACCGAAGCAGGGGCAGCGGTCGCAGAGTGCGAGGGGCTTTTGCCCCCGAAGCACGATGCGGGTACCGCAACCCGACATTATCGAGCATTTTGGCAACGCAGATGCCGTGCCGCAGCCGCCGGAGCGGTGCTTAAGCCGCAAGGCGGGAATTGTGCGGTGTTGCCTAAGATAAACGGCACAGCCCGGTAAAAAGGCTGTGCCGTTTCTGCTATCAATTATTTTGTTTTTGGGTGGCCATTTTCCACATTGCTGGTGCCCTGCTCCATCAGATAGGTGGCAATCAGGTCCGAAGCGTGCAGCTTGACGGCCAGCGGGTAGCGGTTGTAAGCATCGCTTACCGCAAAACTGCCGCCGCGCACCGCATCGTCAAAACCGCCCATATGCCAGCGGATGGCAATGGCTTCATCGGTTTTTAGGCGCATGAAGTGCTCAATGAGATAAACGCTCTTTTCACCGTGGCCATAGGGCAGCTGGTCGGCTACCTGATAAAAAGGAACTTTCTCCCATTGACCGGTAGCATCATTTTTCACGTTGCGGGTGCTGACTTTGTAAAAGTTCGCCTTGCATACATCGTGCAGCAGGGCGCACACCGCAAAAGTTTCGGGGTTATCTTCCCCTTCCGTGAAAAAGTGCTGCATCATGGCGTTGTACACATTGATGCTGTGCATCACAAGGCCGCACTCGCATGCACCGTGGAACTTGGTGGAAGCGGGCGCGGTAAAAAAGTCTGTGCCCTCCAGCCATTTCAGCAGGCGGTCCGCACCGGGGCGGGTGACATTCTTGTTGTAAATGTCAATAAATTGTGCGCGATAATCTTCCATCACAGCTCCATGTCATCAAGAATGCCTTTCAGGGCAATCAGATCCTCTTTGGTCATGCTGATGCCCTTGCCCATCTTGCTGCCGTCCGGGGACCAGTCACGGATGTCGTACTTCGGCTCATGGTCGTTCCAGCTGATCAGGTTCAGCTGGCGCTCCCAGCCGCTGGAGTTGGTGGAAAGAACAGCAATGCGCTCGGTGATTTCATATTTGAATGCCATAATAACAGGATCTCCTTCATCATTGGCACAGGGCAGCGCGGTGCCGCCCCGGCCATAAAATTTCTCGTGTTTCATCATAGCGGATTTGCCGCAAAATTGCAAGGGGAAAAGCGTTGCGGTGTGGGGAAGGCGGTGATATACTAAGTGGTAAGTGGTAAGTGGGGCGGGGGACTCTCATCCCGCCGAAGCCTTGCCGTATTGCATATTATAAAACCTGCAACAAACCCAACCCTATTTGTAGGGGACGATGCTTGCATCGCCCCGTATGACGGGCCTTGCCCAATATTCTACCCCGGAATACAACAAATACCACCAAAAAAAACAAGATACGCCCCACCCAAGAATAAAGGCAATACCGCATAATTCTAAGTGCCGATACGGCGAGCGAGGTGCGGCAGATGCTAAGCCAAAAGCGCAGATAATACTGGATGCTGCAAAGGTGAGCGCCGCCAGTGGCGGAAACAGCGAACCGAAGCAGGGGCAGCGGTCGCAGAGTGCGAGGGGCTTTTGCCCCCGAAGCACGATGCAGGTACCGCAACCCGACATTATCGAGCATTTTGGCAACGCAGATGCCGTTCCGCAGCTGCCGGAGCGGTGCTTAAGCCGCAAGGCGGGAATTGTGCGGTGTTGCCTAAAATCAAAACAGAAAAGGAGAACCTCATGCAGCTGCAATCCCTTTCCCGCCGGTACACCGTCCGGCAGCTGATGGAAACAGATGTGGATGCCATGCTGGCTTTGTGCAGCGGCAACCCGCAGTTCTACCGCTACCACCCGCCCATGGCCACCAAAGCCAGCATTCTGGATGATCTGCAGGCTGTTCCGCCGGGCAAAACGTTGTCGGATAAATATTTTATCGGCTTTTATGACGGTGAAACGCTGGCCGCGATGATGGATCTGATCACCGGCTACCCCAACCCGGCCACCGCATACATCGGCCTATTTATGGTGGATGCTGCCCAGCAGGGCAGGGGTACCGGCAGCGCACTGATTGCAGATTGCAAGCAGGCATTGCGGGCCGAACAATTCAAAACACTGCGCCTTGCCATCGACGAGGGCAACCCCCAAAGCAAAGCCTTCTGGCAGAAAAACGGTTTTGCGTTGACCGGCCAGCGCACCCCGAACGAAAATGGCGCTTACCTGCCCATGGAGTGTGAACTATAAAACAAAGCAAAAGGCATGTGCCGCACGGCGAGAATACCATCTCCCGTATGCGGCACATGCCTGTTTCTATTTTGCCGTCAAATAAATCCGTCCATCCACATTGGTTACGGCGTACAGCGCCGGGGCGGTGCTTTGGGCACTGCGCAGACCATCATCGGCCAGATCAGCGTAACGTGCGGTAAAATCATCGGTTACGCCAAACAGCACCAGCCAGGTCACATCATGCTCGCCGATGTTGTAGCCGAGGTCCACATCAGCTTCGCTGCTCTGGGCTTCCACCGCGGTAACGGCGGGGTACAGCTCGTACTGGTAGTACCACATGCTCTGCACGGCCATCGAGTCGTCGGCGCTCAGCAGCCAAATGCTGCCATTCTGTGCGCCGTCCATGCGGGTTAGCATGTCTGCAGCAATCTGTTGCTGCTCGGTGCGCCAGTCGGCTTTCGGCAGGCAGAAGAGGGATGCAGCACCGCCCGCTTGCCAGATGCCCCAAAGCGTGCTGCAAACCAGCAGGCAGGGAACAATGGCGGGCACCGCATGCCCGGCCATTCGCGGCAGGCGGTGGGCCGCAGCAAACCCGGCCAGCAGGGCTTCGCCTTCCAGCACGCTGAACCAGCCGAGGAAAAAGCAGCAGAAGTACCGCTCCCAGCTGGCCATCTCCAGTGCCTCATAAGGGCTCATGCCGCAGATGTACACATAGAACAACACGCCCTGATAAAGCGGCCAGTACAAGATCATGCACAGCCCCGGCAGCGCCGTGCGCAGCCCCTGCCACCGCCCCATGGCCCAGATCAGAACGATTAAAAGCAACACCGCGGCCGCAGCGCACAAACAGCCCACCTTGAAGGTGCTGGCCCCAAACAGCAGCGGATAGCTGCGCAGCCGGGCATAGTAGCGGTCCCACACATCGTAAAAATAGCGGTCAAAACCGGTGCGGGCCTCTTGCCAGCACTGCAAAAAGTATCCCGGCCCCATGGAGGAAAACTGGTCATCGGCCCGGTGCAGGGCTTTCAGCAGCAGCTTCCAGGCAAGCGGTATGGCAAAGCAGGGCAGCGCAGCAGTAAAGGGCAGCAGGAAGCCGCGCAGGATGCCGCCCTTATCCCGCAGCGCATCCAGCAGGCATTGCAGAAACCAGATGCCCACCACGCACAGCGCGAACACGGTGCCAATCTCTTTTACAGTGGTCAATGCGCCGCACAGGAATGCCAGCGCCAGACCGCGCTGCACGCGGCTGTTAGCAGCACAGGGCAGCAGGATAACACAAAGCGCCGCAGCAAACAGGGCCCCCACCGGGGCGTCCATATAAGCGGTCGTATAGGGGGTATCGGGGGCAAACAGCCAAAACAGCGCCGGTGCGGCCAGGCAGGCGCAGACAGTATAAGCGATGCGCGGGCGGCGGGCTGTGACCTGCGGCAGGGCAAACAGGGCAGAAGCCGCCGCAGCCAGCGGCAGCGCAGTGACAAACAGTACATCCGCTTCCCGGTATTGGGCGGCGGGCAGCGCAAACAGGGCGTACAGCCCCGGCAGGCCCTGCGGGTATGCCTGATGGGCCAGGCTGCGGGTGGTATCCCACACGGCAAAACGGTGCTGGTAAAATACACTTTTGAAGTAGATACCCCAATGGCTGAATTCATCCCAGGTCTGGAATTCCGGCTGCCGGATGGCGAACACCGCCATCAGCACCCCGGCAGCGCTGCAAAAGGCCAGCACACCCGGGGAGAGCAGCTGGGGCAAAATTTCGTGACGGCGGCGCTGCGCCAGGGTGAGCACAGCCCCCACAAGCAGCAGCTGGGCCCCCAGCCAAAGCTGGTTGCAGCTGCCAGCCAGCTGCAGCACTACCATGCAAAAGCACAGCCCGCACAGCGGGGCAAACCCGGCAGGCAGCCGCAGCTTGCAGCAAAGCCAGAACCCCCAGAACAGCAGGCAGGCAAGACCAATGATTTGCGCCAGAATGCTCATAGATGCACCTCAGTTTATTTTTACGGCCAGCACGGCAAAGCGGCTGTTGGTTGTAACGGTGGCAACGCCGCAGGTGGAAAGGGTCAGCAGCTGGTCCCCATATTGGGGCACAACGCCGGTATCGTAAAGCGAAAGTTCCAGAATGGCATCCACGCGCTGCTGCCATTCTTCCTGCGTGGAAGCATCAAAAAAGGAATAGTAGGGCAGCGCATCCGCGCCAAGCTCAGTGCGCAGCACAGCGGCAACCTGCCAGGTGCCTTCTTCGTACAGCGTATCAAACTGAAAGGTAGGGTGGGCGGTGTAAAACGCTTTGTCCGCATAGTTCAGCAGCTGGCTGAACATGCTGCCGCTGGCAGTGTTGTGGCCGTAAATCAGGGCATTGGCCGTTCCGGCGGCGTTTGGCGTGGCAAGGCGGCAGCGCTCATCCAAAAACAGCGTTCCGGCGGTGGAATACAGTCGGTCAAACCCGCGGCGCAGGTAATAACTGTTGTCTGCCTGAACCACAGGGTAGTTAATGTTGGTGCCGTTGATGCACAGCCAGCCTGCAAGGTCGGGATTCTGGGCGTAAAGCTCCTGATACTGAGGCAGAATATCCGCCGCCTGGGCGGCATCCGGGCTTGGATGCGGCGCGGGGAGAAGAGTGGACATCACTGTCCGCACTTTCGGCGGCGGCCAGCACATCCACCGTTGCGGCCCGTGGGGTAATGGCAATCGGGGTGGGGGAGGGCTGCTCCGTTGACTCCGCGGTGGCGACCGGGGCTTCCGGCTGGCCGCCGCGGAATACAGTATCCCGCAGGATCAGCCCGGCAGCCAGGCAAAGCACCGCAGCGCCGCAAAGGCGCAGCGCCCAGGCCCGGTGCTTTTGGCGCCGCCGCAGCGCCGTGCGTGCAGCAAACGGATACAAGCGGCTGTCCCCCCGCAGGTGAGGAAAACGGCGTGGCATAGAAAAGCACCCCCTTGCATAAAATAAGGTAAAAAAAAGGGAAGCCGCGCGGCCTCCCTTTTGGAATGGACGAATAAAATCAGATACGCTTGAGCATAACCAGGCCCGCGGAACAAACCAGAATCAACCCCAGCACAGCAGCCAGGTAAGGCACCGGAAAATCCCCGGTAGCGGGGGTATCCACCTCTTCGGCCTCGCTTTCCGCAGGAGCTTCGGTTGCTTCCGTAGTGGGGGCTGCGGTCTGTGCATTGTTCACGGTATCAGCGTCAGCCACGGTGCTGTTTACGGTAATAGGTTCGCTGCGAATATTGCGGGATGAGGATGCAGTGGGTGCGGCAGTTGCGATCGAATCAGCGGAGACGGCCGCATGGCTGCCGCAGGCAACACAGAACAACAGCAGCGCAGCAACGATCACCGCACACAAAAAACGCTTCAACGGCGCAAAACCTCCCTTTTGCATAAAATAATATATCCAATGGGCACAAAAACCATACATACATGCAAAACCGCCGGCAACAGTATCCCTGCGCCAGCATGCTATATAACATCTACATGTTACCACGTTTTACGCCAATGGTCAATATGAAGCGGTTAAAAAGCAGATGATTCAGACAAAACAAAGCAAAAAACAGCGCAGAAATGCTGAAAATGTATGGCGGAAGCAGTGATTTGCACCGTTGAACCCCCAGAACCCGCCATTTGAAAAACAGCGGCGCAGTGTGGCTTTCCTGAAAGGAAAAACAGAGCCGCAACGCTAAAATCTACTTGACAGCGACAGGAAAAAACGATAAAATATTAAAACTAGTGCGGCTCCCATCGGGCCGCACGACTTTTTAATTGCTAAGGAGACATTGACAATGGCCAAAGAAGTTGTTGTTACCCATGAGGGTTATAAAAAGCTGGAAGAAGAACTGGACACCCTGAAAACTGTCAAGCGTTCCGAGATTGCTGAAAAGATCAAGGTTGCCCGTGGTTACGGTGACCTTTCTGAGAACGCGGAATACGATGCCGCCAAGGAAGAGCAGGCTGTGGTTGAAGCCCGCATTGCTGACCTGGAAGCTACCCTGAAGGTTGCCCGCATCATGGACGACAGTGACCTGAGCCTGGATACCGTTTCTATCGGTATGCATGTGCGCATCCTGGCAGAGGGCGATGAGCCGGACGAAGCTGAAGAGTATGATATTACCGGTTCTACCGAAGCCGATATCGACCAGGGCCGCATCAGCGATGAAAGTCCGGTCGGCGCTGCCCTCATCGGCCACAAGACTGGCGATAAGGTTGACGTTACCCTGCCCAACGGCAATATTTTGGAATACACCATTCTGGGTGTCAGCCGCAGCCGCTGATCACCCCCGGATATAAAAACAGGAAAGGAACCTGCGCCATGGAACAGAACAAGCAGTCCGCCCCCCAGAACGCCGCATCGGAAGCGGCAGTACGGCGTCAGAAGCTGGCCGACCTCAAGGCCGCCGGCCACGACCCGTTTACCATCACCAAATGCAAGCAGGATGCTTTCTCTGCTGATTTGAAAGAAGAATATAAAGATTTGCCCGCTGAGGAAGATACCGGCCGTATGGTCAGCCTGGCTGGCCGTATGATGTCCAAGCGCGTCATGGGCAAGGCCAGCTTTGCCCACCTGCGCGATGCGAAAGGTGATATCCAAATCTTCGTCAAGCGTGATCTGCTGGGCGATGAAGCATACGCCGCATTCAAAAAGATGGATGTGGGCGATATCATTGCCTGCACCGGCGAAGTGTTCCGCACCAAAATGGGCGAACTGAGCGTGCGCGTGCATGAGCTGACCTTGGTTTCCAAGAGTCTGCTGCCTCTGCCCGAAAAGTTCCATGGCCTGACTGACCGTGAAGCCCGCTACCGCCAGCGCTATGTTGACCTGATCGTCAACCCCGAAGTCAAGGATACTTTTGTCAAGCGCAGCCAGATCCTGAAAGAGATCCGCGCTTACCTGGACGAAAAGGGCTTTTTGGAGGTCGATACCCCCATCCTGACCCCGTTTGAAATCGGCGCTTCTGCCCGTCCTTTCTATACCCATCACAATACGCTGGATATGGATATGGTGCTGCGCATCGAGACAGAGCTTTACCTCAAGCGCCTGATCGTGGGTGGCATGGACCGTGTATATGAGGTTGGCCGTATCTTCCGCAACGAGGGTATGGACCCCAAGCATAACCCCGAATTCACCACCATTGAGCTGTATCAGGCATTCACTGATTTCCACGGCATGATGGATCTGGTGGAAGAGCTCTACAAACGCCTGGCTCTCAAGGTCTGCGGCAGCATGGAGATCACCTACCAGGGCAAGCAGATCGACTTGGGCCACTGGGAGCGCCTGACCATGGTGGAGGCCGTCAAGAAGTATTCCGGTGTTGATTTCAATGACTGGAAAACCGATGAGGATGCCATCACCGCTGCTAAGGAGCACCATGTGGAGCTGCCCGAAGTTCCGACCAAGGGTGCGATCCTGGCAGAGTTCTTTGATGCATTTGTTGAAGATAAGCTCATCCAGCCTACTTTTATCTATGATTATCCTGTCGAAATCAGCCCGCTGGCCAAGCGCAAGCCCGATGACCCGGCGTTTACTGAGCGGTTTGAGTATTTCATTGACTGCACCGAGTATGGCAACGCATTCAGCGAGTTGAATGACCCCATCGACCAGAAAGCACGTTTTGAGCGCCAGGTTGCTGAGCGCAAGGCCATCGAGCCCAACTGCAAAGCCCAGGTTGATTACGACTATGTTACCGCTTTGGAATACGGCCTGCCCCCCACGGGCGGCCTCGGCTTCGGCGTTGACCGTCTTGTCATGCTCCTGACCGACAGCGCCTCCATCCGCGATGTTCTGCTGTTCCCCACGATGAAGCCGATCGACTAATTTTATGTCGTAGCTACGATATAAAATTGCAAAAACAGGCGATTTTGCGCGCATCCTGCCGAAAAGCAGGATGCGCTTTTTTGTTGCAGCGTGAATTTTCACCACTGGCGGTACGGTTTTGAGAGCCTATCGCCAGTCTTGACAGACAAAGCCGCAGCAATTTCCGAAGGAAAATTTCGGCGAGGGAGACATATTCTCCCCCGCCGTTTATTATAGATTCCCGAAAGATTTGAAAAGAAAGAAGGTATTTCCCATGAGCATCATTATCGGCATCGACCACGGCTACTACGCCATCAAAACAGCGCACTGCTCGTTCCCGGCTGGGCTGACAAGCTACGGAGAACACGAACCCTACACCCGCCAAGGACTCTTAGAGTTTGGCGGGTGCTTTTTTGTTTGTGGCTCCGGGCGGCAGCCTATCCAGCGAGATAAGACTGCGAACGACAACTACTATCTGCTGACGCTGGCAGCGATTGCAAAAGAAATCCGGCAGCGCGGCTTGCCGCCCAAATGCTCGGTGCGCATTGCGGCGGGTCTGCCGCTGACCAGTTTCGGACGCGACAAACCCAGGTTCAGAGATTATCTGCTGCGGAGCAATCAGCCTGTGAATTACAAGTTCGAGGGCGTGGAATGAAACGAACCTAAAAGTCATTCAGGACATCATGGGATACGCAGACATCACCACCACAATGAACATTTACGCCGAAGCCACCAAGGAAAAGAAGCAGCAGGCAATGGCAAATTTGAACGGGAAAATGCACCACCTTTTAACGATTAGTGGGTCATCGTTAAAAGGTACAGGGGTATCATTAAAATGTGTAGTAAATCGTTAAAAGGTATGGCAATCGTTAAATTGTATAAGAACATAAAAATCTCCGAGGCAAGTGCTGCCCCAGAGAATCGTTTCCTTATGCGTTGTACAGTTTCAGGAGTGCATCTAACAGGTGGTATGCTTCTTCACGATAATAGAGCATTTATAGGGCTGTCGAATGACAGCCCTATTCTTTTTTGTAAAGAAGATGTTCATAATGCACAATTACACCGAATCCAATTTAGATAAGCTGATGAATTTTCATTGAAAGCTGAAGAAGTACCAATTATGGTATAGGCTTAGATGTAGAATAAAAGTACGGAAATGAATTTTTACATGAATCAAAGCGATTGTTTAACAGTGTTCAACACGTAGAAATATTCATTGGCTTGTTGTGCAGATTGACGAAAGAGAAAGCAACGATTTTGAACCGCAAAGAGAATCGACGTATAGTCGATATGCTTGTTGATCTGTGGATGAAACTCATGGAGAAAACACCTGAAATAACCCAAACATAATGTTAGCGAAAGAAAACATTTGTGTTTAATTCCCAGAAAGAATGTGGTATACTTGGTATAATACTAGCTTGCACAACAGGGAGGACCAATCTATGGCTGTGAGTTATAAAAAACTATGGAAACTGTTGATTGATCACGACATGAAAAAGCGCGATTTGGAAAAGGCTGCACAGGTCAGCCACTATACAATGAATAAGCTCACCCACGGCGATAATGTTACCACGGATGTGCTGGCGCGCATCTGCTTTGCACTTGACGCTGATGTGGGTGACATTATGGAAATCATCCCGGATGACAAAGGAGAGACCACCCATGGTGCGTAAAGAATACAGTGCAGGTGGCGTCAAGCACCCGTTCTGGTTTTTGGAATTCAAAAAAGCCGCCATCCTGCGCGATCAGGGCGTAACGTGGGAGGGACTCCGCACCCGCAGTCGTGAGGAAAACCTCTTTTCTGCCGCTTCGCCGGCCCGCGCCGAGATGACCTGCAACACGGTGGAGGCCCGGATGCAAACGCTGCCGGACAGTTTCCTGCCGATGTTCGTCTTTGGCGACCCGGCCACGCAAAAGCTGTTTTGCCTGCTGGGTTGCATGGGCAACGACACGCTCTTTTTCGATTTCTGCTATGAGGTCATCCGCGAGAAAGTCCAGCTTGGTGTCAACGCTTTTTCGGATGCCGACATCCGCCTTTTCTTCAAGGATAAGCAGTCGCAGGATGAAAAAGTGGCCGAGTGGACGGACTACACGCTCAAGCGCCTTGGCAGCTATTATAAAAATCTGCTGTATGAAGCCGGGCTCACCGACCACGGCAAAACCGAGCGCCGCTACGCCAAGCCCATCATTGACCGTGAACTGGAATACTGGATGAAAGACAACGGCTTGCAGCCTATGTATGCCGCGCTGACGGGGGAAAACTGATATGACATTTGAAGAACGCCTCGATGCCATGGAGCTGGAAATTCGCAAACCGATTTTCCGTAAGAACCGTGGCCGCGCTAACGAGGTCAACTACTGGGTGTTCGACTACCCACCCGAAAAAGAGCTGGAAGTCCGCGCCCGCATCGAACGGATGCAGCAAAAGAATGCCACAGGCAACGACGATTTCAAACTCGTCGTCTTTGATTTATACGACTACATCATCGACACGCTGGAGAAAGAAGGCTTCCTCGACCAGTGCTACCGTTTTGAGGATCGCCGCGGCATTGACCGCATCGTCAAAGCCGTGGGCAACCTGCTCTGCGTCAACGATGACGACAGCCTGATCGTCCGCCATATCGAGGAAAACACCCCAGAAAACGCCATCGTGTTCCTGACCGGTATCGGCAAGTGCTACCCGCTGCTGCGTTCCCACAAGGTACTGAACAATCTCAGCCAATCCTTTGGTCGCGTGCCAGTTGTGCTGTTCTTCCCCGGCACGTATGATGAACAATCCCTGATCCTATTTGATGAACTGAAAGATGACAACTACTACCGCGCGTTTCGGCTTGTAAAACCGTAAGGAGGAAGTTCCCGTGTTAATCAAAGATATGTTCAAAAAGCCTATTGACCGTGACATCAAGGGCGTTATCGTTGTCGGCGAAGGCGAGGACAGCAACGCCAAGCAGGAACTGGAAGAATACGTTGTCACCCGCGAACTGTCCAAGCACTTCCGCGAATTCTTCGACAACTACAAAAAGGGCATCGTGGGCGAGACCACCAAAACCGGCGTCTGGATCTCCGGCTTCTTCGGCAGTGGTAAATCGCACTTCCTGAAAATCCTCTCCTACCTGCTGGACGGGCAAAAGCTCATCGGCGGCAAGCGCGCCGTGGACTATTTCATTGACGATCATAAGATTGAGGATGCCATGGTGCTGGCAGACATGAAGCTGGCTGCCGACACTCCCACGGACGTTGTCCTGTTCAACATCGACTCCAAGAGCGAGCAGACCGGCAAGCAGTCCAAGGATGCCATCGTTACGGTTTTTCTAAAGGTGTTCAACGAGATGCAGGGCTTCTACGGCTCGATGCCCTATGTGGCCGACCTCGAACGCCAACTGTCCGAGGATGGCCGCTACAATGAGTTCAAGCAGGAGTTCGCCGCCACCACCGGCAAAAGCTGGGAGGATTCCCGCCGCAAGTTCGATTTCATCCAAGATGACATCGTGGATGTTCTGGTGGATATGGACTACATGAGCGAACCCGCCGCCCGCAACTGGTGCGAAAAGGCCGCCGAGCCTTACCAGATCAGCATCGAAAACTTCGCCCGCATGGTGCGCGAGTACATCGAGAAAAAGGGTCACAATCATCACGTCTGCTTCCTCGTGGACGAGGTCGGCCAGTACATCGGCGACGATTCCCGCCTGATGCTCAACCTGCAAACCATCCGTGAGGAACTGGGCAAGGAGTGCAAGGGCAAGGCGTGGGTCATCGTCACCAGCCAGCAGGATGTGGATTCCATCACACAGGTCAAGGGCAACGACTTCTCCAAGATTCAGGGTCGGTTCGACACCCGCCTGTCGCTGTCCAGCGCCAACGTGGACGAGGTCATCAAAAAGCGTATCCTTGCCAAGACCGACACCGCCGACCAGACCCTGCGTGTGCTGTATGAGCAGAAAGCCACGCCCCTGAAGAACAAGCTGAAATTTGAAGATCTGCCGGAGATGAAGCTCTACGATGACACCCGCGACTTCGTGGATGTCTACCCGTTCATCCCCTACCAGTTCAAGCTGCTGGGCAGCGTGCTGACCTCCATCCGCCAGTACGGCGCGTCCGGCAAGCATCTGTCTGAGGGCGAACGCTCGATGCTGGCGCTGTTCAAGGAGTCCGCCGAAGCGCTGCAAAACAAGTCTGACGGCGCACTCGTGCCGTTCAGCCTGTTCTATGACGCGCTGGATGAATTCCTCGATGCCGCCCACCGCCGCGTCATCATGCAGGCGCTGGACAACAAGAACATCAACCCGGACGGCAGCGACGACTGCTTTGCCGTCAGCGTGCTGAAAGCCCTGTTCCTCGTCAAATATGTCAAGGAGTTCCAGAAAGCCACCGTCACCAACCTGACGACGCTGCTCATCTCCGACATGGACGAGGATCGCCTTGCCCTGACCCAGAAGGTGCAGGACGCGCTGGACGTGCTGATCCGCGAAACGCTTGTGCAGAAAAACGGTGATGTCTACGTATTCCTGACCGAGGAAGAGCAGGAAATTGGCCGCGACATCAACCGCCAGAATGTGGAAATGACCGACATCATCCACCGCACGGCGGACATGATCTACACCCAGATCCTGACCGAATCCAAATACAAGTACCCCAAGTTCAATGGCCGCTATACGTTCAGTTACAACCAGCAGGTGGACGACCAGCCGTTCAAGGTCAACCAGAATTATGACATCGGCGTCCGCGTGCTGACCCCCTATTACAGCGATGGCACCGATGAGCAGCGCCTGCGCCTGATGTCCGGGCAGGGCAGGGAAGTACTCGTTGTCTTGCCCGATGACCGCGAGTTCCTCAACGAGATCAGTCAGGCAATGAAGATCGAGAAGTATCTGCGCACCAACGCGGCTTCCCAAATCGAGCGCTACGAGGCCATCTGCGAGAATAAGACCAAGGAGATGCGCACCCGCCTGAGCAACGCCAAAATCTACTTGGTCGATGCGCTGAAATCTGCCACAATCTACGTCAACGGCGATATTGCCCAGCTGTCCGCCAAGGACGTGCAGGGGCGCATCGGCGAAGCCCTCGCCCGCCTTGTGGACACGGTCTACCACAAGCTGACCTACATCGATACCGCCTTTAATGAGGACGATGTCGTCAAGGAGTTCCGCCCCAACCACCAGATGAGCCTGAACGCCGTCACCTCCGCCGAGCCGAACGCCCCCGCGCAGGACGATGTGCTGGCCTACATTGACAACAACTCCGCCCTGCACGCCAACACCTCCATGAAGTCGCTGAAAGACCGCTTCACCAAAGCGCCCTACGGCTTTGTGGATGATGACGTGGAGTGGATCGTCGCCCACCTGTTCAAAAAGGGGCAGATCAGCCTGACGCTGAACGGCGCAGTGCTGACCCTGAGCGCCGCCAACGGCGACGAGATCGCCCGCTATATCACCAAGCGCGAGTTCCTCGACAAGCTGTTGACGAGCCGCAAGGAGCACCCGAAGCCCGAATGGGTGCGCATGGTGCGCGAAATCATGCGTGAGCTGTTCGGCAACAACGCCCCCACCGAGGATGAGGACGGCCTGATGCGCGCCTGCCGCAAAGCCTGCGCCGACCTTGCCGCCACGCTGGCCAACCGCAAGCAGTACGATTACGTCAAGCCCTACCCCGGCAAGGCAGTCATCGACAGCGGCCTTGCGCTGCTGCGCCCCGTGGCACAGTGGAACGACCCGATGGAGTTCTACAAACAGATGTACCAGCGGCAGGACGACTTCCTCGATTTTGCCGAGGATTACGACCCCGTCAAGGCGTTCTTTGCCGGTGTGCAGAAAGAAATCTTTGATAAAGCGCTGGATCTGATGCGCATTTATGAGGATAGCAAGAGCTTTATCGTCAACGACAAAGTCGAAAACACGGTCAAAGAGATTTACGCCATCCTCCGCGCTGCCAAGCCGTACCAGCAAATTCAGAAGCTGCCCGCCCTGTTGGACCAGTACAACGAAGCCTATGTTGAAGTGCTGGAAGCAGCCACCAAGCCGGTGCTTTCCACGATTGCAGCGGACCGCGCCCGCGTGCTGGAAGTGCTGGACGAAAAGCCCTACAAGGCGCAGTACGGCAACGCCTACGCCGCGCAGTTTGACGAGCTGAAGAAAAAGGCGGAAACCTGCAATAATGTCACCATCCTGCGCAGCTATGCAGACCAAGCCGATGCCGTGCGCATCCGCCTGCTGAACGAGATGGATAAGCGGGATGCCGAACTCGCCACCCCGCCGACGCCCCCGGTTCAACCCGGTGACTCCCCGGTCACCCCGCCGACCCCGCCGGTACGCCCCGCCAAGCGCCGCAAGAACCTCGCCATCAAATCCCTGACCCAGACCACCAGCTGGCGCATCGAGAGCGATGCCGACATTGACGCCTACCTCGCCGCCCTGCGCCGCCGCCTTGAATCCGAACTTGACCCCGACACGATTGTGAACGTGGAGTTCTAAGGCATTGCCTCATACCGTAGGGGCGGCATATATGCCGCCCGGCAACGTAACGGCTGCCGCGATGTTGCTGGGACGCATATATGCGTCCCCTACATCCCCACCGTAGGGGGCGGCGTCCTCGACGCCCCGCACGTTCCCGCCGCAACCCCGCTTGCGCGTCGATGCAAGCATCGACCCCTACAACCCGCTTCTGTAGGGGCGGATGCTCGCATCCGCCCGCCCCACAAAACCCATCCTAAAACATAGGAGATGTATACTATGGACAAACCCGCAATCAAAAAGTTTGCTGTATGGGCGCGCAATAAGCTGATTGCCGATACCAAATACCGCGCCGGGCTGGTTGGCGTGACGGAAACCGCTGTTGTCGAGCTGCTGCCACAGTCCAATGAAACCGTGCAATTCTTTGACGTTGGTCTGCCGCAGCCCTACCGCATCGAGGGTGACGCCGTCACCCAGCGGCAGCGCTTTGTTGCGGAGCTGAATAAGGAGACCGCCAAGCAGGGCAGCTACACGGCGGCGTACCAGACTGTGGTGGATAAGGTTGCCTACACATGGTTCAACCGGCTGATTGCGGTGCGGTATATGGAGGTCAACGACCTGCTGCCCAGCCGCACGCGGGTTTTGTCCAGCGCGGACGGACGCGCTGAGCCGCAGATCGTCACCAGCCCGTTTGATGCAGTGCTGGACTACACCCCGGCAGAGCAGCAGCAGATCGTGACCCTCAAAAACGACAACAAGCTGGACGAGGCATTCCAGCTGCTGTTTCTCAAACAGTGTGCCGCGCTGGGCGACTGCCTGCCCCGCCTGTTTGAGCAGGTGGACGACTATATGCCGCTGCTGCTGGCGCTCTCCTTCACGGATAAGGACGGCGTGGTCTGCCATCTGGTAAACGACATCCCGGAATCCGACTGGCAGGACGCTGTGCAGATCGTGGGCTGGCTGTACCAGTATTACAACACCGAGCCGAAGGAGCAGGTGTTCGCCAACCTCAAAAAGAACATCAAGATTAGCGCCGAGAACATCCCCGCCGCCACCCAGCTGTTTACGCCGGACTGGATCGTGCGGTACATGGTCGAAAACAGCCTTGGCCGTTTGTGGAGCGAGGGACACCCGAATTTTGACAAATCCAACTGGAAGTATTATCTGGACGAAGCCCCGCAAGAGCCGCAGGTAGCGCAGCAGTTGGCCGAGCTGCGCAAGGGGTACGCCGCCCTGACACCGGAAGATATTAAATGTATCGACCCCTGCATGGGCAGCGGGCATATTCTGGCGTATCTGTTTGATGTGCTGATGCAGATTTACCGCAGCGCGGGCTATACTGACCGTGACGCCGCCGCCAGCATTGTGGAGCATAACCTCTACGGTCTGGACATTGACGACCGCGCCGCGCAGATGGCCTATTTTGTCGTGATGATGAAGGGCTGCCAGTACGACAGCCGCTTTTTGCGCCGCCATCTGAACCCGCACGTTTATGCGATACAGGAGAGCGGAGAACTGACCACTGACGCACTGGGTCGCCTTGGCAAACAGGAATCCACCGCCCGCGTCCTGCTGGATGGTTTTAAGAACGCGAAAGAGTACGGCAGCATTTTGCAGCCGAAAGTTACGCTGGCAGAGCTGGACGCCTTGCAGGAGCAGCTGCGGGAAGTGGGCGGTGCGTCCGACGTGGGCAGTCTGACAGACCAGCTTGTGGCCGGGCAGATTGTAAATGTGCTGTATCCGCTGATTGAGCAGGCCTGGATGCTGGTTCAGAAATATGATGTAGTCGTGACGAACCCGCCGTATATGGGCGGCAGCGGCATGAACGCGCGGCTGTCCGATTATGTGAAAAAGGTTTACCCCGACAGCAAGAGTGATTTGTTTGCGGTGTTTATCGAGCGATGCGCTCAGATGGACAAGCGCGGCGGGTATCAGGCTATGATTACCCAGCACGCTTGGATGTTCCTTTCCAGCTTTGAAAAGCTGCGGGCAAAATTGCAGCTGATTGACACGGTCAATATGGCGCACCTCGGCGCACGCGGCTTTGATGAAATCGGCGGCGAGGTCGTGCAGACCACCAGCTTTGTCATGCGCAGCAGCCATACAAAGGGCTATAAAGGCACGTATTGCCGCTTGATTGACGGTGACAGTGAAAAGGCAAAAGCAGATATGTTTGTCAGCGGCGAGAACCGCTATGTGATAGAGCAGAGTGATTTTTCTAAGATTTCTGGGGAACCAATAGCTTATTGGGCATCTGAAACGTTAAGGTCAATTCTTGCAAGTGAAACCAAATTAAAGAATCTTGGACGTGTAACACTTGGAATGCGAACAGGAGATAATACTCGTTTCTTAAGATTATGGCATGAAGTTTCAATTGATAAGTTTTGTTATAATGCAGATTCAGCTGAGTCCGCACAAAGTTCAGGCGCAAAGTGGTTTCCATATAATAAAGGTGGAGAGTTTAGAAAATGGTATGGTAATACAGAATCTGTCGTTAATTGGGAAAATGATGGATATGAAATAAAGGAGAATACTCGCAGAACATATCCCCAACTTGGTGATAATTTAGGATGGAAAATAACGAGTGAGGATAAGTATTTTACCAGGGGAATTGCGTGGTCAAGAATCAGCAGTACGAATTTTGGCGTGAGAATCTGTGAAAGTAATTTGATTTTTGACACTAATGCGCCGATGTTTTTCCCGGGTAAGGACGACTGGCTTGATTACATTGCAGGGTGTTTGTGTACCAAAATTTCTTCAAAGATATTATCTATTCTTAATCCGACATTGACATTTCAAGTTGTTGACGTAGGAAACTTGCCGATTATATTGGATAAGCACCATAAATTTGATGTAGAAGAAAACGTAAAGAAAGCATTCACTTTATCCAAATCCGATTGGGACTCCTTCGAGACCTCGTGGGACTTTAAGCGCCACCCACTAGTGTGAGTCTATGTTATGACATTAGTTGAACTATATAATAAAAATTGTGTTTCCTATTATGGCATCGAATATAGTGCAGAAAGACTATTCATTGGTGATGATAAAGAAAGTGAAGCAGTCCGATGTAAGGAATTCATGCACGAACATTACATGGCGGGGAAAAAACATGAATTGCTTGACAGCGCTCTGTACACGCAATATGAGTCAAAAGGTAAACATGTTCATTCAGTATCGCTATATTTGCTTGGAAAGGCACTTTTGCCACACTTTCAACAAGAAATAGACAAAAAGCTAACAGCATTTCTACCACATTATAGTGGTTGGCATGATCATAATAGGGATTTTCTGCACACGTGGTTTTTAACATCAATGTATCACGACTTTGCCAGCTGTATAGAGTTTGGTACTATCCAGGCTAATGATTCCGAACGGCATCGTTCATTGGCATTTCATCTTGGCAACCATGATATACGCTATTCCATATACGGTGATTATCCGTATAAAACGCAGAATGTTCCAATCCGGTTTTCAAAAGAACTGATTGAAAACTACTTTTATTATCGTGCCTGTAGCGGTGCCTGTGAGCACGGTATCATTGCGGGAAATTTGTTCTTTGATCGCTTTGTTAAAACTTTTTTGAAAGCTACAAAAGAAAATAGATTTGATGAAGCTGGTAATTGGGACGGTCGAGATGGAAATTGGAATACGGATATGATTATGTATTCTGCCTACATAGCTGATGCAATCATTTGCCACAATATTTGGCTGGGTGGGCCGAGAGAAGAAGAAACATACATGTCGCATGGCCTTACCCCGTTGCTGTGGCATATACACCCGGAAAATAAATTGTCTATTCGTAAATATCCCTTGCAATTTATGCTCTGTTTGCTGGATACGATAGAGCCAACAAAACGGTTTTGTAAGACGCACCCCGATGATCTTCTAAAGACGCACCCCGATGATCTTCTAAAGATGCACCCCTATGATATTCTAAATAAGATTAGTATTGAAGAAAAGTGTAAAGATAGCAAAGGGTTTGATATTGTATGGAATGAATCTCTTGAGACAGATGACGGGAATAATGGTAATAGTTTTAAACAATGGTATACAGGAATTAAAAATATGCCAGAATGGATGGACGTCACTTGTGAAGTAAAAAATCATTCCATTGAAATACGATGGAACTAAGAGAGGAAAAACGATGGGAACCCTAATTTCTGATAAATTCGCCGCCTGGGAAGCAGAGTGCAACAAGCGCTTTAACGACCTCAAAGCCAACGAGGAAGAGCTGAACCGCATCTTTATTGACATTTACGGCTTGCAGGATGAACTGACCCCCGAAGTGGAGGATAAGGACGTTACCGTGCGCCGCGCTGACCTGACACGGGAAATCAAAAGCCTGCTTTCTTACGCGGTTGGTTGTATGTTTGGCAGGTACAGCCTTGATGTGGATGGACTGGTTTATGCTGGCGGTAAGTGGGATGACAGCAAATATACAACTTTTATCCCGGACGCAGACAACGTGCTGCCCATCACCGACGAAGAATACTTCACCGATGATATTGTTGGCCGCTTTGTGGAGTTTGTAAAAGTCGTGTACGGTACCGATACCCTGGAAGATAACCTTGCTTTCATCGCCAAGGCACTTGGCACCAAGGACACCAGCCCCCGCGCCGTCATCCGTAATTATTTCTTAAACGGCTTCTACGCCGACCATGTAAAAATCTACCAGAAACGCCCCATCTACTGGCTGTACGACAGCGGCAAGCAGAACGGCTTCAAGGCGCTGATCTATATGCACCGCTACAACGCCGACACCTCCGGTCTTGTCCGCGCCGACTACCTGTACAAGATGGAGCAGGTCTACGAAAGCGAGATCGCCCGCATGGACGATGCCATCGCCAACGGCACCAGCCGCGAGGTCGCCCAAGCCACCAAGCGCAAGGAAAAGCTCGTCAAGCAGCTGAAAGAGTGCAAAGACTACGACGATCGCCTCGGTCATATCGCCCTCGCCCGTATCCCCATCGACCTCGACGACGGCGTAAAAGTCAACTACGACAAAGTCCAAACCGGCGCCGACGGCAAGAAGCTAGCAATTCTGGCGAAAATTTGAGAGAAACTATGAAAAACAACAATGACCTGTTCTACACTTGCAGCCTGATCGAGGATGTCTGCGATGACGACTACGACCATGTGGTTGACCGCCTCGTGGAAGTTTATACTTCGTAGATCGATGCCGCGCTTTGCAACTACAACACGGACGTTTACTATCAGTCGCGGGAATATATTTACGAGTGCTGCAAGAAAGGGCAAATCTGCGCCTGAAAATACACACAGTAAGAGGAAAAATCTATGTCTGAACTGAAATACAACCAAATCGTGGATAAGCTGAACACCGAGTTTGCGTCCGAGGGGCGCAGGCTGGTGTTCTGGTACGATGACAACGGCTATTTTGCCGATGATGTGGACGCTATGCCGCTGCAAAATGCAAAAATCTGGCATCTGACGCCTACCAACCAGTTCAGAACCAAGATTTTGCTGGAACGCGAGGACCCGCAGAGCAACTACCTGATCTATGCGCCGTTCCCCAAGCCCCCCGTGGAGCAGAACCACTTGGAGGATACGATTTTATACTCCAAGCAGTTCCACGCCGACCCGATCTCGCTGCTGTGCTCCGATCTGGGCATCGGGGCCGAGGGCAAGGCCGTCTTGCAGAAATACGCCAAGGTCGTCGGTGAGCAGACCCGCAAGCAGCGGTTCTGTGATTACAAGCTGGCAGCGTACACGGCGGATGCCGTGGAGACAGCGCTGCTCTGCACCGTCTGCAAGTGCCGCACCGCGCAGTTTGAGGACGCACTGCGGGAAATCCTGTTGGCCGACACCCCGGACGCCAACCCCAAGCTGGACGAGCTGGCAAAGTACAAGCTGGATGAGGTGTTCTGGAAGCACTGTGAGACAGAGCTGGGCTTTGCCGTGCCCGCGCCGAATGTGGACAAGCTGAAAATCAGCCTGTTTGTGACAAGCCTTGCCCACAGCGTGAAGGTCATCCCGGACGCATGGCAGCCGTTTGCCGCCGCCAAGCCCGGCAGTGTGCTGGCCTTTATGGACGGCATGATGAACAATGTCAACTACGGTGATGCCTTTGACGCAATGGCCGCCGCTGTGCAGGAGACGCTGCACGCCAAGGCTGCGCTGGCCAAGCTGCCCCATGACCTGCTGACCGACTGCGAGTGCCTGCCCTGCGTGGATGACCTGCTGACCGGGTGGATGACCGAGCGCCTGCAAGCCGAGGACGTGACCGCCGCGCTGAACGGCGAGAACATCCCGGAGCTGTGCCAGCGCCGCGCCAAGACCCACTTTGGCCGCAAGCTGGCGGTGCAGTATGCCATGCTGGAAAACGCGTGGCATATCGTCAGCGCTGCCCACTACCGCGCCCCGGCAGATTATGAGCACGTCTGGGCGCAGTATTACCGCGAGGATTACAAAATTGACGCGCAGTACCGTGCGTTTTACACGGCCTACGACAAGCTGGACGAGCCAGCCGCCTACGACAAATTGCAGGGGCTGGTTGAGAATATCTACAACACGGAATATCTGGCAAAAATCATCCCTGCGTGGAATACGGATTTTCCGCAGGAACCCGGCATGGGCAGAATGGCGCTGCAGAGGAACTTCTTCTCGGAGTGTGTGGCCGGCAACAAGGAGCGCACCGTGGTGATTATCTCCGACGCCATGCGCTATGAAGTGGGCGCGGAGCTTGCTGCCCTGCTGGCCGAGGACCCGAAGTCTACTGTGCAGCTGACACCCCGGCTGGGCGTGCTGCCGTCCTGCACGCGGTTGGGCATGGCGGCGCTGCTGCCCCATACGCGGATGGAGATGACGCCGGAGTATCAGGTGCTGATCGACGATATGCCCTGCGAGAACCTGGCGCAACGGCAGGCTGTGCTGCAAAAGCGCGTGCCGCAGAGCGGGTGCATCCAGTTTGACGACCTGAAAGCCATGAAAAAAGACGACCTGCGGGCGGTTTTTACCGGCAAGCAAGTCGTGTACATTTACCATAACCAAATTGACGCGCGCGGCGACAAGCCCAACACCGAGGACGAAGTCTTTGCTGCCTGCCGCGAGGCTGTGGAGGAGATCGCTGCCATGATCCGCCGCATTGCGGGCAGCGCGAACACGCTGCACTTTATCGTCACGGCGGATCACGGCTTCCTGTACAAGCGCCACGCGCTGGCGGAGAGCGATAAAATTCCCAACACTGCCCCCAAGACGGCGTTTGTGAACCGCCGCTTTATTGTGGACGCTGACCCCATTGCGCAGCCCGGTGTCGCCAGCCTGCCGATGGCCACGGTGCTGAACACCAAGACGAACACGCTGACGGTGTCCTACCCGACAGCGGCCAATGTGTTCAAGGTGGCAGGCGGCGGCGAGAACTACGTCCACGGCGGCTCCAGCCCGCAGGAGATGATCGTGCCTGTGCTGGACGTGCGGATGGAGAAAGGCCGCATGGAGACCACTACCGTGCAGCTGACGCTGGTGAGCATTTTGAAGAAGATCACGAACCTGATCACCGCGCTGGACTTTATGCAGAACGAGCCGATCAGCGACACCGTGCGCGAGACGACCTTCCGCGTGTACTTTGTGGGAGAAGATAACGAGCGCATCTCCAATGAGAATATCGTGGTGGCTGACAAGCGCGGCGAGACGGCGGCGGAGCGGATGTTCCGCCTGCGGTTTAGCTTCAAGAACCGGAAATACGACAACAAAAAGCCGTATTATCTGGTAGCCTACGATGATAAAAATTCGGTTGAGGTGCTGCGCCGTCAGGTCGTCATGGACATTGCGATGGCGGACGACTTCGGATTTGGCTTCTGATGCAAGGAAGGAACGATTATGAGCCGTGGATTTAACATGTGGAACTATATGACCTACCACCTGGTTCACGATTACTTTAAGGCAAAGAAAAAGAAAAAAACTGAAATCCAAAATTTTGAGGTAAAGAACTATAAAGCAGCACAAAAGGCCGCAGGACAATGGATTAAGAGTGTGCGCAAATTTGCTGAAAGTTCGTATGGGGTGCATTACCCCAAAGAACTTTATTACGGTGCAACCCAGGTGTTGTTGGCTGTTTGTGCGGAGATCTACCGCAATGACCATACCTGGAACGACCACCGGAAAATTTTGGTGGATTACATCATCAACAGCGGCACGGACGGTGTGTGGTTTTCTGATTTTAAAGCGGCCACCGGTGCCGATGCAGACGTAAGGAAGCTGATCCCGCTGGGGTGGGTTGATGTTGATGAGTGTGGTGAATTCTGGACTTGCCTGGGCCGCTGCCTGAAAAAATGCCGGACTCCGCAAAGCAAATACGATGAATTGACCACGCCCTTGCAAAGATTTATTGCGGCTTTTGCATTCTGCGGGCCGCTGCAATCCAGTGTAGAAACCATCGGCACGCGATTTTTGAGCCGGGCATCAGATGGGGTTGAGCGCGCAATGCATGCCCCACCGCCCAAGGTGGATGTTTGGGGCAGCGGAAGCTCTATGGAACACATCCAGAAAATGAAGGTGATCTGGGATCACCTTTTGAACAGCAGCGATGGCGGGCGGGAAATTGATGACCCGCAGCTGTTATTATCCATGCTGATAGGGAAAACGATTACGGATATTATCATGTACGGGAACATTCCTGCAAAAGATAAGTTGTTGGAAGTTGAAATGGTCTTTGCCGAAAACCGCCTGGAGCTTGGAACAACCGCTAAAGAATTTGTGCTGGATATGGCAAACCATGGTGAAGCATGGAAGCTGGTCAGCCAGATGATGACGCCACAGGGGGACCAGCCGCCGATGTTCTGGCAGATTGCGCAGATTATGTCCATCAAGGGCAACTGCAAGGATGAGCTTGATAATTTGATTCAGGAGTTTATGGGTTTTGCTTATTGCTTTGTTTCGGAGATTATGAAAAAATACCCGAACGGCGGCTATGACCGCGAAAAGCTGTTGCCCTACTTAAAGACCCTGATGCCTGCTGAAGCACCGAAAAATTGACGGAGGATAGTACAATGCCTGATTTGGATGATAAATACAGTGAGTTCAGCCGCGAGATTGGCAACGACGAACCCACACAGGATAACGCTGCCGGTGCAGCCAAGGAACCGCAGCCGGATTTCAGCGATAATGCGGATCTGTATGCGGTGCTGTGCGTCAGCAAAACGGCCTCCTCGGATGAGATCAAGTCTGCTTACCGGCGCTTGGCAAAGGAGTACCACCCTGATGTAAGCAGTGATGCGGATGCAGACGAGAAGTTCAAAAAAATTCAGCACGCCTATGAAACCCTGTTCGATGAAGTGCAGCGTGCCATGTATGATCTTGGCGGCGACAGCATGGCGGGGCTGAGCTATGAGCAACGGCTGAAAACGGTGTTCCAAGGCCGCATCGTCCGCAAGGATTTGACGAAGAAAATCAAAGAGGGCGCGAATGTGCCCGTCTATGTGCTGGAATTCCTGCTGGGGCAGTATTGCAGCAGTGATGACCCGGCTATTATTGAAACCGGCGTTGAAACGGTAAAGAAGATTCTTTCTGACAACTTTGTACGCCCGGATGAAGCACAGAAGATTCTTTCCTTGCTGAAGATGAACGGCAGCCATACCATTATTGATATGGTTACGGTGCATCTGGATATGCGCAAGGATGTGTATCTGGCCGAGTTCTCGAACTTGGGCGTGAAGGATATTCCTATTGAGGACGAATACCCGCAGAAGTATGACCGCCTGCTCTGCGGCGGCATCTGGTGCATTGTGCAGCTGAGCTATGAATTTATCGAGGAAGATAAAAAGTCTGCGCCGATCCGCATCAACCGCGTGACACCTATCCAGATGCCCCATGTCGATCTGGATGAGATCAGGCAAGGACGCAAGGCATTCAGCAAGGAAGAATGGCTGGGCCTGATGCTGCGTTCTGCCGGTTATGAGCCTGAATCGCTTACCTATCGTGAACAGTGGCTGCTGCTGACCCGTATGATTCCGTTGGTAGAGAATAACTTCAACCTGTGTGAGCTTGGCCCTCGCAGCACCGGTAAATCCCATATCTATAAGGAAATTTCGCCCAACAGTATCTTGGTTTCCGGCGGTCAGACCACCGTGGCCAACCTGTTCTATAACATGGGGCGCAAGACCGTGGGTTTGGTCGGCTTGTGGGACTGCGTTGCCTTTGACGAGGTTGCCGGCATTAAGTTCAAGGACAAAGACGGCGTGCAGATTATGAAGGACTACATGGCGTCCGGCTCCTTTGCGCGCGGCAAAGAGGAAAAGGCTGCCTCAGCCTCCATGGTATTTGTGGGCAATATCAACCAGAGCGTGGACGTTGTGTTGAAAACCTCCACGCTGTTTGAGCCGTTCCCGCCGGAGATGGGCACCGACACGGCATTCCTTGACCGTATTCACTGCTACTTGCCCGGCTGGGAAATCCCGAAATTCCGTCCGGAGCATTTCACCAACAGCTACGGCTTTATCAGTGACTACATGGCGGAATTCATCCGCGAGCTGCGCAAGGTGCAATATGGCGATGCGCTGGATAAGTATTTCAAGCTAGGCAAGAACCTGAACCAGCGTGATACGATTGCCGTGCGCCGCATGGTGGATGGCTACTTAAAGCTGATGTACCCCAACGGCGAGTTCAGCAAAGACGAGTTGGAAGAAGTGCTGCGTCTCTCGCTGGAGATGCGCCGTCGTGTCAAGGAGCAGTTGAAGAAGCTGGGCGGCATGGAGTTCTATGATGTGAACTTCTCCTACATTGATAACGAAACCTTTGAGGAAAAGTATGTTTCTGTACCGGAGCAGGGCGGCGATACGCTGATTCCTGAAGGCATGGGTGCGCCGGGCCAGTTATACACGATTTCTCGCGGCAAGTCCGGCATGATCGGTGCGTTCCGTCTGGAAAGTCAAATGCTGCCCGGCAGCGGCAAGTTTGATAAGACCGGCCTTGGCAGTGATGGCAAGGCGAAGGAAGCCGCCAACACTGCCTTCAATTTCCTGAAAGCCAATGCACGGCATATCAGCGGCAACATCAGCACCACGGCAAAGGATTACATCGTCAACTATCAGGATCTGCAGGGTATCGGCATGACGGAAAAGTTGGCATTGCCCACCGTGATCGCACTGTGCTCCATTGCCATCGGACGCCCGACGCTGAGCAGTCTTGCTGTGCTGGGCGATATTTCCATCGGAGGCACGCTGATTAAAGTAGATGAACTGGCCAACACCTTGCAGGCTTGTGCAGACTGCGGTGCGAAGAAAGTGCTGCTGCCGGCTGTGTCTATGGTGGACTTTGCCACGGTGCCGGCAGACCTGATGACGGCCTTCCAGCTGATTCCATACCAGAATGCTGAGGACGCAGTGTTTAAGGCGCTGGGGGTTGAATAAGCGCAGAAAGCGGGCAGATTATGACATGGGAAGAATATTACAGTAAATTTTACGGCTGGGCTACTTCTACCCAAATCAAAAGGCTGCCCTATGCAATGCTGAATGCGGGTGTGAACCCGGCAGAAATTGTAGATGTTGCGCGGGATATTTTGGATGAAAAAGCAGCCGGGCGCTTAATGAAACGAGCTGCCAGTGCCGGTATCCAATCCACTGCTGAGCAAATTCTGGAACTTTCCCAATGCGAAGCCGATGAAGGGCTGTATATGATTCTGAAAACTTCTTCGTGTACTTTTTCGCAAACGCAGTTGGATGATATTTACTTTGAAACTGGTAATGACAATGTTCGCCGAAAGGTACTTGAAATTGCTCAAAATCAGGGGATTCGTTTGCAGAGTGTGTGTGATGAAGAATCAGAGGGAATTACACCACAACGCAAACATAAGCGCCCCGGTCTTTTAAGTGCGTTATTCTTCAGTGCGCTTACGGATAAAGATTCTGGTAAAATGTCGGGCTTGCAATTTAGCGTCGGCGATCACGTCCGGGTTCGGTATCGTGGTCAAGAGGGAACGATCATTGGAATTCATGGAAATTTGTATATGGTTTCTTTGAAAGATGGTGCGTATGTGGACTCTTACATTGCGTTAGATTTAGAAAAGTGCTGGTAGAGGAGACAAGTTTGCAGACAGCCCAACCACGGATATTCGTGATTGTTTTCCAAAGAACAAGGGACATTTTGTTCGAAATCTGAAGTACATGGCTAAATTTGTGGAGTGAAATTGCTATGATCCGTCACATTTTATTCTGGAAATACACTGACACGGTTAAAGCGGAACACAAAGAAGCGGAAGCACTGGCGTTCCTGCAAAAATCCGTTGCGACAATGGTCGGTCATATTGAAGGCCTCCGCTGCGCAGAAATCAATACAAACACTGCCGGCAGGGAATACGATCTCGTATTCTATTCCGAGCTGCGGGATGCAGATGCCTTACAAGCATTCCAAAATCATCCGCTGCATGTTGCCCACAGGGAGCGCTGCAAGGCCCTTGTGACAGACCGTTTGTGCGGAGATATGGAGGCAGATTGAACATGGTTCTGTATTATTCCGGCACCGGCAACAGCAAATTTATTGCAAAATGTATCGCGTCCGCGCTTGAAACAGATTGCCTCAATCTTAATGAGCGCATCAAGGCGGAAGACACCTCGTCTGTTCAGACAGAGGAAAATGTAATATTGGTCACGCCCACCTATGCTTGGCGTATTCCGCATATTGTTTCCGACTGGCTTGAAAAAGTGGATTTAGTCAGCGCTAAACGCATCTGGTTCGTGATGGATTGCGGCAGCGAGATCGGCAATGCAGCAAAGTACAACCAGGAGCTTGCCGCACAGAAAGCCCTTACCTACATGGGCACGGCCCAAATCGTTATGCCGGAAAATTATATTGCTTTGTTCTCGGTACCGGACAAGCAGGAAGCAAAAGCGATTGTCGAGAACGCAAAGCCCGCTATCCGAAGCATCATTGACTGTATCCGTAATGGGATGGAATTTCCCGCACCGCGAAATAATTTGTATGACCGCTTTATGAGCAGCGCGGTAAATCCCATTTTCTACAAGGGAATCGTCAAGGCGGATGCCTTTACGGTAAGTGATGCCTGTATCGGCTGTGGAAAATGTGTGCAGCTGTGCCCATTGAATAACATCCGTCTGGATAAGGATAAACCTGTCTGGGGGTCAAATTGTACGCATTGCATGGCCTGTATTTGCTATTGCCCGAAAGAAGCTATCGAGTATGGCAAAAGAAGCGTGGGCAAACCGCGTTATCATTTTGAGGCTTTGGGCATGGCTGAGAACATTGTTTGATTAAGATGGCTCCCGGTTTTGCAAATCGGAACTTGAGGAGGGAATTAAGATGAAAGACGGAAAACATCCAAACCCCAATACGATCCATCCAATTGCAGGGTATGACAAAGAAATATATGTGAAGCCGACAATTACAAATCCGAACATTATTGTTGGAGACTTTACATATATTGCCGATTCGGATTTTGAAAGTCATGTTTCACATTTGTACGAGTGGAATGACGATAAACTCATCATTGGGAAGTTCTGTCAAATCGCCGCCGGGGTTGAGTTTGTGATGAACGGCGCAAACCATCAGATGAACGCTGTCTCTACATTTCCGTTCTATACCTTGGAGGGGTGGGAAATGTTACCGCCTGCAAAGGCGGATATGCCATTAAAAGGAGATACTGTTATCGAAAATGATGTTTGGATTGGGCAAAATGCGGTGATTCTCCCCGGCGTTTACATTGGAAACGGAGCGATCATTGGTGCAAACAGCGTAGTGGGCAGTGATGTTGCACCATATACAAAGGTCGTTGGAAACCCCGCAAGAGCGATTCAAAAGCGCTTTGATGATGAACTGATTGAATTGCTGCTTAAATTCAAGTGGTGGGATAGGAGCGTTGATGAAATCAACCGGCTAATTCCAATCTTGACTTGCAGTGATTTGGATAAAGTGAAAGCTGAAATCAAGAAGCAATTAGGCTGACAAATTCCAGTTTGATAGCCCGGCTGATTTTTTGAAATAGTTATTTGAAAAAGCGAACCTGCTTACAACGCAAACAGGTTCGCTTTTATCATAATAGCTAAAATTATTTCGCGTATCGATGGAATATACAAAAACGGTGAGCTGGACTATGAGGCAACTCACAAGAAATTCTTGTTGGTTCGTTCCGAAGGGACAAGACAGGTAAAAATAAATTAAGGTATCCCGACTTTATGACTTTTTGAATGCTATCTGAAAAAAAACCGCTGCGCAGCCGACAGCGGTTCATCGTCATATTCTGTTTTCAGAACAGCCAAGCAAATATTGCCGATGCAGCGACAATCAAGGCACTTCCTGCCAAGGATAACAGCATCGGTACTGCAAATGGGCACAGTAACAGTGCCGCAATCGCCGAAGCCGCTGCCTGTGCATAGCTACCATCTAGCAGCGCAAGGAAAGCCGCAAAGCCGCCCAGCCCGGCAAGCAGTGATAGTAAATCTAACAAGCGCTCTCTGCAATCATCTAAGGTGAATTTACAGAGAGCGCTTGTTTGTATCAAAGCAGAGAATTGTATAATTTCGCGTCATGTGTTCAAAGTACAAATTATAGGACAGGCCATGATTTATAATAGAAGTATCGAAGGGAACGGTTCCCTTCCCAAGTAGAAAAGAGGTAACTACTATGCTGAAGGATATGGATTTCGGGGTCTACGGTAAGGGCATTGACGGATATGTTCACTATTCTCTGGCAATGGATCGTATCCGGGAAGAAGAGGAAAACCGTAAGGCGCTCATGGATGAGTTCGATAACGATGAGGACAACTTCGATTCGGACGACCTTGATTCTGATAACTTTAGTTCAGACGACTTTGGTTCGGATGATTTTGGCAGTGACGACTTCTGACAGTAAGTGCCACAGATAAAATGCAACACACGACAGAAAGGACTTTACCATGAAAAAGACTATTTGGAAAAGAATTCTTTGCGCAGTGCTCGTTACGTTGACCGCCTGCGTCCTGTGCACCGGCGCATTCGCTGCCAAGTATACCTGTATCAAGAGTGGCTGCACCAGAGAGGCGGCTAAGGGCTCTGCCTATTGCTGGGTACATAAACCTACTAAGAGCAATTCCAGCGTCTCCGGCAGCGGCTCCAGACCATCCGGCAGCTCCAGCACAAAACATAAATACACCTGCATCAAGGACGGCTGCACGAGAGAAGCGGATAAGGACTCTGCCTACTGCTGGGTACATCGCCCTTCCAAATCTTCCACCAAGAGCAGCGCTTCTTACAGCTCCAAATCTTCGTACAGCAGTTCTTACTCCAGCAGCGAAAAATCCTACAAGACGTATGATTCCTATGACGATGGCTACGATGCCATCTACGATGATGACGACTACGATGAGGATCGCTACGACAGCGACCCGGACTACGCAGCAGGCGTAGATGACGCTATGGACGAGTTGGATTGGTAACACAACAGTTTATGCAAATGACAGGAGGTTCCCTATGAAAGCATTTATCACGATCACCGGATTGAAGTTCCATTTTGGCAGCAAGCCTTTTGCGGCTGGGCAAAAGGTAAAGCTGGTCAAAGAGCCTGACAATGAATATGACAGCGAAGCAATCAAGGCAGAGCTGCCGGGGCTTGGTTGCGCAGGTTATGTGGCGAACAGCCCGCACACGGTGCTGGGCGACTGCATCAGCGCCGGCAGACTGTACGACAAAATCGGAGACAGTGCCACGGCCAAGGTCGTCTATGTGCTGGACAATGCAGTGGTCTGCAAGGTGAAGATTGCAGAGGAAGAAAAGATGTGCGGTCAATGCAGAGAATGATAGCTTTATTACCCTGTTGGAGAAGATCGCACTTCTATTCTGCATATTTCAAAGCCTAAGACTAATGCAGGTATTCGGACGATTCCAATGCTTGATACGGTGAAAGATGCTTTCGAGATGCTGAAAGAAGAACAGGAAGAATCCGGTCAGTGTGATGTTGAAATCGACGGTATGACAGGCTTCATCTTCTGCAACCGCTTTGGTAATGTTCCGAATCCGCAATCTGTCAATCGCGCCATCAAAAGGATCATTGCAGATTATAATGCAACTGAGGAAGTCGCTGCAAAGAAGCAACACCGTGAAGCTGTTTTGCTACCTGATTTCTCGGCGCATCACTTGCGGCACACTTTTTGTACAAGGCTTTGCGAAAACGAAACAAACCTGAAAGTCATCCAATCGGTCATGGGGCACAAGGACATCCAAACGACTATGGATGTCTACGCTGAAGCGACTGAGCAGAAAAAGCAGGAATCTTTTGAAAGACTGGCTGCAAAACTGGACATTTTTTAATCGTTGAAGAAGCGCTCTGATGGGGCGCTCAAAATGACAGCAAAATCATTGAATGACAGCAAATTGACAACAAACGAAGGAAAATAAAAGCGTAGTTTGAGGGATGTTTGATTAGCAAGCAAGTGATGTCAAAGCATCACGAAGCCTTGTAGGGCACATAGGATCAGAATCCCCACGATGAAGCCTATCGACTAAAAAGCATTGATTCCACGCCTTTTATAAACCTGGCTTGGCTGATTTGACACCACATTGACACCAAACTTGCAGAAAAGGCTTTACAAAAATAGCAGAGAGTTATCCTCTTACGTGGATGGCTCTCTGCTTTTTAGTCTAGTTGTGCATTTCTATACATAGTATGGAGAAAGTTCTATCTCCCTCTGTTAAATTCCCCCATAAATTGACGCAGGCGGCTTATCGGTGGTATAATTTACAATAATTATAAAGGCAACACCGCACAATTCCCGCCTGACGGCTTAAGCACCGCTCCGGCGGCTGCGGCACGGCATCTGCGTTGCCAAAATGCTCGATAATGTCAGGTTGCGGTACCCGCATCGTGCTTCGGGGGCAAAAGCCCCTCGCACTCTGCGACCGCTGCCCCTGCTTCGGTTCGCTGTTTCCGCCACTGGCGGCGCTCACCTTTGCAGCATCCAGTATTATCTGCGCTTTTGGCTTGGCATCTGCCGCACCTCGCTCGCCGTATCGGCACTTAGAATTATGCGGTATTGCCTAAATAGAATTGTGCCCTGCATAGGGCAGAACAGAGAGGTGAGGAACGATGGAGCGTGCGGATATTGCAATTGTCGGCACCGGCCCGGCGGGCGTTTCGGCGGCCATTACGGCAAAGGTACGTGGCAAAACAGTGCTGCTGTTTGGTAGCCGGGAGCTGAGCAGCAAGCTGACCAAGGCCCATAAAATCCAGAACTACCCCGGTTTGCCGGATATTGATGGTGTCCAGCTGGCCCAGGCGTTAAAAAAGCACCTGGATGTGCTGGAAATCCCAATCACAGAGAAGCAGGTCACGGCGGTGTATGCCATGGGCGGCTATTTTGGCATCCAGACGCCGGATGCCATGTTGGAAGCATCCAGCGTGATCCTGGCGGGCGGTGTGGTGATGGGCAAACCGTTCCCGAAAGAGGATGAGCTGCTAGGCCGCGGTGTGAGCTACTGTGCAACCTGCGATGCGCATTTTTACCCCGGAAAAACCGTTGCAGTCTTGGGATACAACGCAGAATCCTGCCGGGAAGCGAACTTTTTGGCAGAAACTGCGGGCAGGCTGCTGTATTTCCCTGTTGTGCCCCACGAGGTTGCTGTGAACGACCATGTGCAGGTCATTAATGAGCGTCCCATTGCCATTTTGGGCCAGACCCATGCCGAAGGCGTGCAGACGGAGCAGAATACCTATGCGGTGGATGGTGTGTTTGTATTGCGGGATGCTGTTGCACCGGACAAGTTGGTGCCGGGGCTTGCCGTGGAGGGGGCACATGTAAGGGTGGATGCCAACATGGCAACCAACCTGTCGGGCTGCTTTGCCTGCGGCGATCTGGCGGGGAAGCCGTACCAGTACATCAAGGCGGCGGGGCAGGGCAATGTTGCAGCCCTGTCGGCTGTGGAATGGCTGGCAAAACAAAAGAAGTAAGCGTGTGTTGTGCGGCACATGATTGCGGATTCGGTGGTCCGACAGCAGGCTTAAGGCGTTAGAAACGGCACTTTATCCTGTAGAGAATATAGGGGAAAAGTGGTACAATAATTTTTAGCGCTTCGAAGCTACTGACAGGGGCACCATATAAGGGGAGGAAAGCGATGAAGAAGAAAAAAAGAATCGCCCTTGCGCTTGCGGCGGCACTGATGATGGTGCTGCTGTTGGCTGCGTGCAGCGACAAAACCATCCGTTTGGGTGTGGCCGGCATCGGCGGCGTGTACCAGGTATTTGGTGAGGATTACGCCGCCCTGCAGGCCCAGAACGGCGGTCGGAAGTTGGAAGTGCGTGAAACCGCCGGTTCGGCGGCAAGCCTGCGGCTGTTGTCCAGCGGGTACCTGCAGATGGCGGTGGTACAGGCGGATATGGCCCAGGATGCTTACAACCAAACCGGCGCTTTTGCGGAATCTGAGGTAGAAAATAACTTCAGCACCGTGGCGGTACTGTATCAGGAAGAATGCCATATTGTTGTGCGGGCAGATTCCGGCATCAACACCGTGGAGGAGCTGCAAGGCAAGACCGTCAGCATTGGCGAGGAAGAATCCGGCACGGAGCAGAACGCCAAACAGATTCTGGCGGCTTATGGCCTGGACGAAAAGCTGGTCAAGGAGGTCAACCTGAACTACACCGATGCGGCCAAGCAGCTGCAAAGCGGTGAGATCGACGCGCTGTTCTGTACGTCCGGCGTAAAGACCGCGATGATTGAAGAACTGGCCAACAGCTGCGGCATTGCCTTGCTGCCGGTGGATGGCAGCGCAGCGGCCCGTCTGCTGGCCGCTTATCCGGCGTACAGCCAGGGCGTGATCCCGGCGGGCAGCTACAATAGCCAGGACCAGGATGTGCCGACCATTGGGGTCAAGGCCGTGCTGCTGGCAAGTGATGAACTTTCGGAAAACACCGTAAAAGCATTGACCAAGACGCTGTATGACGGGGTGGATACCCTGCAGGCAGAGCTTGGCCTCCCCTTGGAGCTGGGCCCCGCGGATAAAATTGGGGTACCGGTCCACGCCGGTGCGGCGGCGTATTATCAGGAGAACGGCATGGCAGCAGGGGAGGATGCAGCATGATCATAGAGCTGGATATGTACCAGACCCTTGCCATTGCGGTCGTGGTACTGATGTTGGGAAAGTTTTTGCGTAAAAAATGCAGCCTGCTGGAAAAGTTCTGCATCCCTGCGCCCGTTGTGGGCGGCGTGCTGTTTGCCGTGTTCACCTGCGTGTGCTATGTGACCGGCATTGTGGAGTTTACATTTGATGATATCCTGAAAGAAGTCTGCATGGTATTCTTCTTTACCTCGGTCGGCTTCCAGGCAAACCTGAAGGTGCTCAAAAGCGGCGGCAAATCCATGCTGGTGTTTCTGAGCCTGGTTATTGCGCTGATTCTGGCCCAGAACTTTTTGGCGGTGGGGCTGTCCAACGTGATGCGGATCAGCCCGCTGGTGGGCCTTTGCACCGGTTCCATTTCGATGGTTGGCGGCCACGGCACAGCGGGCGCTTTTGGCCCTGTGCTGGAGGACTTTGGCATTTCCGGTGCAACCACGCTGTGCACCGCTGCGGCAACCTATGGCCTGATTGCAGGCAGCATGATCGGCGGACCCATTGGCCGCCGCCTGATTGAAAAGCACAAGCTGCTGGATACCGTGGTGCAGGAGGACGACAGCCTGCTGGTGGAAGAAGAAATCAAGCACGAACGCCACGCCAGCATGTATCCTTCCGCGGTGTTCCAGCTGATCATCGCCATCGGCATTGGAACCGTTGTTTCCAAGCTGCTCTCGCTGACCGGCATGACCTTCCCAATTTATATCGGTGCCATGATTGCGGCCGCCTGTATGCGCAATATCGGCGAGTATACCGGAAAAATCACCATCTATATGGGCGAGATCAACGATATCGGCGGTATCAGCCTTTCGCTGTTTCTGGGTATCGCCATGATTACCCTGAAATTGTGGCAGCTGGCCGAACTGGCCCTGCCGCTGCTGATCCTGCTGGCTGGCCAGACGCTGCTGATGTTTGTGTTTACCAACTTTATTGTGTTCCGCGTGATGGGCCGTGATTATGATGCTGCGGTGATATCTTCCGGCGTGTGCGGCTTTGGCATGGGCGCAACCCCCAACGCCATGGCCAATATGCAGGCCCTGTGCGAAAAATATGCACCCTCAGTTAAGGCATACCTGCTGATCCCCCTGGTCGGCAGTTTGTTTGCGGATTTTATCAACAGCCTTGTTACCACATTTTTTATCAACTTTATTTGAACCACGCTGTGCAAAGCAGTGCACGGCATGAAAAAGCATCAAGAGATGACTTGGAGGAAACATCTGTATGTTTTGGAAATGGAGTAAGAAAAAGGAACAGGTTTATCATGTTGGCAATGAAGATGTTGCCGTACCGGAAGTACATACCGGCAAGGTAGCACATGAGCAGGCCGCTCAACAGGATACCGGGGAGAAAGAAAACATCCACTACGAAAACGTGGCCATCCCAGAGGTGCATATCCCCCACAAAAAGAAAAAATAAAACGCAAAACCGCCGCCAGGCTGCATGAACTGTTTTTCATGCCCGCCCGGCGGCGTTTTTTTTGTTCTGTTATAACTCCAATGTTTTGAGCGGCGCTTTGCGCCGCGGTCCACCAAAATTATTCTTTATTATTTATTCATTATTATTTATCAGTCAGGTGTTCTCTGCCAGCCATTGGTGCATGTGTTCCCGCATCAGGGCAAAGGCAGTGGCGGTTTCGGGATTGTGTGTCTTAAAGTCCATCAGCTTCCACAGCCAGCCCTGGTCTGCCACGATGCAGCGGCTTTCGGGGTAAACCAGTTCATAAACCAGAGAGGAATGCCCCACCGCGTGGTCCGCTGGGTGCTGCTTTATGCTGCGCAGTACGGCGTGGTGCTCATAAAAAGCCTGCTGCACGGCAGGGGTAACAGGGGAGGCCAGCAGTTCTGCGGTGGTTACATTATAAATATCCTCCAGCGGGGTTTCCACATTGACCCGCAGGATGTCAATTTTATCGGCATCGCGCAGGATGTTGCAGTACATTACGGTGCGCTCGTCCAGGCCGTCCGGCAGACGGTAGGCGCTGTGCCATTCCACGGCGGTACGCAGCATGGCATCCTCGGAATCATCGTCCAGGTAATCCCGGATATGCCCCTGCTCGAACAATACCTGCACCCCGGCGCGGGCGTGGTCAATGCTCTTGCTGTCATCAAAGGTGCCAAAACGGCGCAGCTGTTCAAAGCGGCCGACATCGTGCAGCATGCCGCATAGCCAGGCCAGATCCAGCGCAGTGCCCTCCAGCGCAATGCTGCGGCCAATCTGCTCACACAGAGCGGCCACACGGTAAGTGTGGTGGATTTTCAGGCTTACTTTGGGGTCCTGCGCATCATAGGGTCTGATATAGGCGGCAAAAGCATCCAGAACCTTTTGGCGGTCAACAGTCACGATATCCATCTCCTGATTGGTTTTGATTCTGCTGTGATTATAGCACAAATCCGTGGGCACAGCGCCGCAAACCGCAAAAAGCAGCAAAATCGTATACTGCGCACAAAAACAATATCCTCTTTGGGTGCAAATCTATACAAAAGTGCAGTTTTTCCTTGACAAAAAGGCCGTGCGGCTTTACTATTAAGATATTAACCAAACAGTTGCCCGGCCAGCGCAGGAAGGCACGGTGCGGGTGCCTGACGGAAAGGGAACATACGCTTATGAACAGCAAGGGTGAGGAGAACCGCAGCGTGCGGCTGACCCGCAAGCGCTTGTCCGATGCATTGATCACGCTGCTGATGCAAAAACCGGTGCGGGAAATCACCGTGCGGGAGCTGACCGAACTGGCTAACGTCAGCCGGGGAACTTTCTATTTCCATTATACCGATATTTATGACCTGATGGACCATGTGGAGCGGGAACAAATCCACACGCTGGAGCTTTTGATGGATGATATCCTGCCGCGGCTGGAAGAAGATTCCACCCCGGAAGCTTTGAGGGCGCTGTTCAGTTATCTGGACGAAAACGATGGTATTTGCAGTGTATTGCTGGGCACAAATGGGGATACTGCATTTGTGCACCGGCTGAAAGGCGTGATTGAAGAAAGTTGTCTTGGCTACCTGCGCCCGCGGGAGAAAGAAACCCAGCTGCAGCGCTATATGGTGGCATTTGCCGTTCAGGGGTGCTTTGGCAATATTGACCTGTGGCTGCAAAACGGTAAGCCTGAAACGGTAGATGAAATGGCAGATATCACATGGCAGGCTGTGCGCGCTGTGCGTGCGGCGGCTGCGCCGTGATAAATTAAGGCATAAATCCGGCTTTGCTGCGCCCTGCGTAGCGGGCCATGAGCAGAAGGAGATTTTCATATGGGACTGTTTGATATGTTCAAAAAGAAGGATGCCGCACCGTCCTTCCCGGTTGTGCTGGCAGCGGATGCAGCTGGTGCTTTTGTCAAGATGGAAGATATCCCGGACGAGGTATTTGCACAGGGCATTCTGGGCCAGGGCTGCGGTATTGACCCTTCGGAGGGCAAGGTGTACGCCCCCTGTGACGGCGAGATCACCCAGGCACCGGATACCCTGCATGCCTTTGGCATTACCACCCCCGGCGGCGTGGAAGTGCTGATCCATGTGGGCGTGGATACCGTGGAAATGAAAGGCGACGGCTTTGAATCCAAGGTCAAGCTGGGCAGCAAGGTCACCAAGGGTCAGCTGCTGCTGACGATGGACCTGGATAAGATCAAAGCAGCGGGCCACCCGGCGGTGGTTATCACCGTTGTTACCAACACCGATGATTTTGCCAGCGTGGATGTGGTTGCTTCCGGCAATGTCAACCCCGGCGATGACATGATGAAGGTGAACAAGTAATCCGGCAGATTTGAGAAATACAGGCGGCACAGGCTTTGGGCTTGTGCCGCTTTTGGGCTTTTGGGCTTTTTGATGCGCGGCTCTTCCCATTGGGGCAAAACTATGGTAAGATACAGATAGATACACCGCCGACAACCCGGCGGAACAGGAAGGAACGATAACATGAGCGCAATTCTTGCAGTATGTGGTACGGCGTTCTGTGCCATGGTCAGCGATGGCCGCATGGTGGAAGAACCAATCACAGACGGCAAAATCAAGGTGCTGACGGATGCACTGCCCAAAGTGCGCAAGCTGAACCGCAACGTGCTGGTCGGCTTTGCAGGGGATGCTGTGGCAGCAGCCCAGATCATCAATAAATTGGATGAATACGATGTGCAGTATATGACGCTGGAAAAGGCAGTCAAGGTATTGCAGCAGGCGGCCCAGCAAACACCCTGTGCCCCAGTTGGGGTGCGGCTGCTGGTGGGTGGCCGCGGCCGCAAGGGGGATTTCCAGCTGGTGATGCTGGCCAGCACGGAGGATTATGCCCCGCAGACCCAGCCAGCCAGGGACGGTGCCTATCTGATCGAAGGCGCTTGTTCCCATACTGAGGTTGCCCCATATCTGGAGCAGTACGTCAAGCCCGAAGCCGCCAGATGGCATACGCTGGACGATATTGCCAAAACACTGGATGGCTGCATTGCCAAATTGGCCGAAGCGGATCAGACGGTGAATACCAAATATTTTCGCGAACTTGTAATGTGATAAATGGGATTGCCACTGCAGACGCCCCTGCTCCCTTCAAGGATACAATAAACAGGAGAAATCAAGCCATGAAAATTGCACTGATCAATGAAAACAGCCAGGCCGCCAAGAACGCCCTGATCGAAGCCACCCTGCGCAAGGTTGTGGAGCCGATGGGCCATGAGGTTGTCAACTATGGTATGTACGCAGCCGATGATGCCGCCCAACTGACCTATGTGCAGAACGGCATTCTGGCAGCGGTGCTGCTGAATTCCGGCGCAGCGGATTATGTTATCACCGGCTGCGGTACCGGCGAGGGTGCCATGCTGGCGCTGAACAGCTTTCCCGGCGTGATCTGCGGCCATGTGGAAGATCCCGTGGATGCCTATACCTTTGCTCATGTGAACGATGGCAATGCTGTTGCCCTGCCGTTTGCCAAAGGCTTTGGCTGGGGCGGCGAGCTGAACCTGGAATATGTGTTTGAAAAACTGTTCGGCTTTGGCCATGGTCAGGGCTACCCGAAGGAGCGCGTTGTGCCCGAACAGCGCAACAAGAAGATCCTGGACGGCGTGCGTTCCGTGGCGTTCCGTGACCTGTGCGATATCCTGAAAGATCTGGATCGCGATCTGGTCAAGGGCGCTTTTGCCGGGGAGCATTTTGCCGAGCATTTCTTTGCAGACTGCAAGGATGAAAAGATCGCTGCAACCGTAAAGGAACTGATGGCATAATCAGCCAAAACAGCTTTTACTGGGGCTGCCTTTGCACGGGGAACCGTGCAGGGGCAGCCCCTTTTTAATTGCTGCATTCAAAAATGATGTGCAGCGGGCGTGTGCAGCGAGGTGAAAATACACAAAAAAGCAGTGAAAACTGGGCTGTGAAACCTGTAGAACCGGAAAATGTCTCGAATTTACAGCACAATTCACAAATAGATAACAAATTATTTGTGCATAACTGATATGATAGAGCCGTCAAGAAAGAAAACTTGACGGTGCTGCAATAGAGGGCGGCACCTGCACCGCAGCCGGGAAAGCTGCCGTGCCGAGAGGAGTATATCAGTTATGAAAAAAATTCTGGAACGTATGGCTCAGATCGCTTACAGCATTAACCTGGTCAATGGCTTTGACACGGAAGTTGAAGTTTTTGCCTGCGCTGAAAATTGCTGAGCTGGCCAAAGCAAGCCCCTGCATCCGATTGGGTGCGGGGGCTTTTTTGTGCTATGTTGCCCCCAAATTCCTGCGGCAGAAATTACCAGCCCGCTGACATTATTTTTTTATATAGAACACACAAAAAGGGTTGACTAACCCGCGGTGGAATGGTAAAGTTTAAATGGTTTCATAGCGCTTTTGCAGCAAAATATGGAACCATGATGATAAAAATCCAACACAAAAGGCAGGTGGTTAAGCATGGAGATTCCCGGTAGTCCTGTGAACCGATGTAAAACTGAATATAATGGCAACCGTTGTTTCGGTGCAGAGGTGCAGGCGGTGGCTCTATGCAGAGCCACTTGCTGTTTGTGTGCGCATTTTTAGCGCACGGCACGCTTGCTTCATTTTGAAAGATTTCACCCTCCTTGTGCGTCTGCGTTGAAACAACGGCTGCACAGGGAGGATTTTTTATGGCAAACAACACCATTGCTGTGCTGCGCCAGATGCTGGCCAGCCTTGACGATGCCAAAAAGTACCAGAGCCTGCGTGATGTCATGTCTACCATGAACGCGCCGGATCTTGCCGCCGTGTTTGAGGACCTGCCCGAAGAAAAAATGCCGGTGCTGTTCCGTCTGTGCCCTAAGGACCTGGCGGCCGATGTGTTTGCGGAGCTTAGCTCCGAAACGCAGGAAGCGCTGATCCGCGGTCTGACTGACCGCGAGCTGAAGAGCGTGGTGGAGGAGCTGTGCGTGGATGATGCCACCGACCTTGTGGAGGAAATGCCTGCCAGCGTGGTCAAGCGTATCCTGGCCCAGGCAGAGCCGGACACCCGCAAGATGATCAACGAACTGCTCAAATACCCGGAAGATTCCGCCGGCGGCGTTATGACGACCGAGTTCATGGAGCTTGCCCCCGATTGGACCGTGCGCAGCGCCATGGACGCCATCCGCCAGAACGGCATTGATAAGGAAACCATCAACAACTGTTACGTTACCCGCAAGGACCGTACCCTGGTTGGCGTGGTCAGCCTGCGTGCCCTGGTGCTGGAAAAGAACGAGCAGCGCCCGGTTGAAGAGCTGATGAACCCCAATGTGGTCAGCGTTGTAACCAGCACTGACCGTGAGGATGCCGCCCAGCTGATTGAAAAGTACGGCTACCTGGCTTTGCCGGTGGTGGATAAAGAGAACCGCCTGGTTGGTATCCTGACGGTTGATGACGCTATCAGTATTTTGCAGGATGAGGCCAGCGAAGACATCGCGAAGATGAACGCTATGACCCCCAGCGATAAGCCATATTTCAAGCAGTCCATGCTGGATGTTTACAAAAGCCGTATCCCCTGGCTGCTGTTCCTGATGCTCAGCGCAACCTTCTCCAGCCTGGTGATCCGCGGGTATGAAAGCGCGCTGGCCGCCGTTACTGTGCTGACCGCCTATATCCCTATGCTGACCGATGCGGGCGGCAACGCGGGCAGCCAGAGTACCTCCACCATCATCCGCAGCATGGCGGTGGGCGATATTGCCCCCCACGATCTGCCGCGTATTATCTGGCGTGAATGCCGCGTGGCCCTGATGTGCGGCGTGACGCTGGCCGTGTGCAACTTTTTCAAAATGCTGCTGCTGGACCGCATCGCGGCTCCGGTGGCGCTGGTCGTCTGCGTCACCCTGATCTTTACCGTGCTGCTTTCCCAGTTGATCGGCGTATTGCTGCCGGTGATTGCGGAAAAGTTCAAGATCGACCCGGCGGTCATGGCTTCGCCCCTGATCACTACCATCGTGGATACCACCACGCTGTTGATCTACTTCAACGTGGCCAAGATGGTGCTGCATATCTGATGCAGAGTTTTTGAACACAAAGTCGAACAACTGTTAATTGTACCATGCCGCAAGGCATGGTATAATTTTTTGTAGAAGATAATTTGGAAAGAAACAATAGATGCCCACTGCACGGCCCGGCGGCTGCCGGTGCTGCATTATTATGCTACTATATAAAAGGAAGGAATATGCTTTATGAATATTCAGGGGTTTTATACCGGCAGGGAGTTTGACGCGGATACCTTTTTTGGTGCGCACCCCTATGAGGGAGGGACCCACTTTGCTGTGTGGGCACCGTCTGCACGGGATGTAAAGGTTATCACCAGCGGCCTGAGCGATGGCAGCTGGGCAGAATGGCAGATGCACCGCAGCTATTCCGGCTGCTGGGAGGCAGACGCTGCCGGGGTAACGCGCGGCACCTGCTACCAATACCGTGTGTGTGGCGCAGACGGCAGTGTGGTGGACCACTGCGACCCTTACGGTACGGCCATGACACTGCGCCCCGATGGCCGCAGCATTGTGTGGGGCGCACCCACCTGCCAGTGGACGGATTCCGCCTGGATGGCAAAGCGCAGCAAGAACTTTGATGCTCCGCTGAACATTTACGAAGCGCAGGCAGGCAGCTGGCGCTGCAAGGAGGATGGCACCCCCTATACTTATTCTGAACTGGCCAAACAGTTGCCCACCTACCTGAAAGAAAACGGCTACACCCACCTGGAGCTGATGCCGCTGAGCGAATACCCCTTTGACGGCAGCTGGGGCTACCAGACCACCGGCTTTTTTGCCCCCACCAGCCGTTACGGCACGCCGGACGAGCTGTGTACCTTGATCGATGCCTGCCACGCGGCGGACATTGGCGTGATCTTTGACTTTGTGCCGGTCCACTTCGCTGTGGATGAATACGGCCTGAAACACTTTGACGGCACCGCTTTGTACGAATACCCCGCCGCAGCGGTGGGGGAGAGCGAATGGGGCAGCTGCAATTTCATGCACTCCCGCGGCGAAATCCGCTGCTTTTTGCAGTCGGCCGCTGATTACTGGCTGCGCACCTTCCACGCAGACGGCCTGCGCATGGATGCCGTCAGCCGCCTGATCTACTGGCAGGGCGACCCCGCCCGCGGTGTGAACGGCTCTACCCTGGAATTCTTGAAGAATATGAACCAAGGGTTGCAGCAGCGCTACCCCACCGCCATGCTGATTGCCGAGGATTCCACCAACTTTGAAAAAGTGACCGCCCCCGTGGAACACGGCGGCCTGGGCTTTGACTACAAGTGGGACCTTGGCTGGATGAACGATACGCTGGACTACTTCAAAAAAACACCGGAAGAACGCAAATCCAACCTGGGCAAGCTGACTTTCTCGATGATGTATTTCTGGCGGGAGCATTACATCCTGCCGTTCAGCCATGATGAAAATGTTCATGGCAAGGCGACCATCCTGCAAAAGATGTACGGCGAGTATGAGGATAAGTTCCCCCAGGGGCGTGCGCTCTATCTGTATATGGCAATTCACCCCGGCAAGATGCTGGACTTTATGGGCAACGAGTTTGGCCAGCTGCGGGAATACGATGAAAGCCGCGAGCAGGACTGGCTGCTGCTGGATTACCCCATCCACGAGGCCTTCGCCAACTACCGCCGCACCCTGAACGAACTGTACCGGAAATATGATGCGTTCTGGAGCGGAGAATACAACCCGGACCATTTCCTGTGGCTGGACTGCGACCACCCGGAACTGGATGCCTGCGCCATCCTGCGCAAAGGGCAGGAAGCCACCGTGTTTGCGGCGTTCAACTTTGGTGATACCGAGCTGAAAGACTATGAGCTGACCCTGCCCGGCAAGGGCAAGATCACCCCGCTGCTGAACAGCGATTGGAACTGCTTTGGCGGCAGGACCGCCCGCCCCAAAGCTCTGCGCAGCAAAACAACCACCGGCAGCGTAAAGCTGACACTTGCCCCCTACAGCGCCCAGCTGTACCGCTTTGAACCGGTAGCGGAAAAAGAAACAAAGTAAAACTGGGGTGTATCATCAGAAAAGTCGAAAATATCGTCTGTTTCTACAAACGCAGCCGGATTTTGCGTTAAAAAGCCTTGGAAGCCACAAAGGATTCCTGCGGCTCTATGCCTTACATCCTGCTTGTGTTTGCGAAATATCCGTTATTTCCTTTGTTTTCAGATATACCTTAATAAAATCCAAAATGGCACCCGGCACAAATTTTTGAGTTTGTGCCGGGTTTATTTTGCCAGAACGTTATTTTTGCCTGCGATTACTTGCCTGTTTGGGATGGATGTGGTAAACTGATACGGTTAATGCAAGAAAAAAAACACTTGGATGCGGAAAGTGGAAAGGGGTAAAACGGATTGTTGAAACAAATGACAGCGCTGCTGCTGGCAGCGGCTTTTGCCTGCGGGGCGGCACTCCCGGCAATGGCGGAACAGGCCACGCCGGAAACCGCAGCCCAGCCCGACCCCACAGAATGGGCAGACGAAGCACAGGATGTGACCGAAGCAGAAGAAGCACCGGTGTATCAGCAGGCTGATGCGCAGGAAGTGGCAACGGGGGAAACCGCAGCATCACTGACCGTTACGGCAGCAGACTGCACGGCACAGTTTATTGATGAGGCGTACCGCCTCTTCTTGCCCGTCAATACGGACATGGCAGCTCTTACGATTGAAACTGGTGCGAGCTGGCCGCCGCGGATGCAGAGGGACTGACGGTGGACGAAACCACTGTCAGCGGCGATTTTACCAACATCGAAACCCTGAACCTGACCTTTACGGATGGCAAAGCGGCGCGGGTGGAACTGTACAAATCCCAGCTGCCCAGCGTATCCTTTACCCTGAACGGTGTGACCCTGGATGAAATCCAGGCTGGCTCCAAGGATGTCAAATACAAGGGCAACAGCGTGACGATCAGCCAGGCAGGCGGGAGCGACCTGACCGATACCGATGTTGAGTTCAAGGGCCGCGGCAACACCACCTGGACGCTGGACAAGCGTCCCTACCAGTTCAAGCTCAGCAGCAAAGCCAAGGTATTGGGCATGGATAAAGCCAAAACCTGGCTGCTGATCGCCAACCGGCAGGATACTTCCATGATGCGCAACAAGGCAGTGTATGACCTTGCCAACGCCATGGGCGAATGGGCTCCGGATGGCCGCTGGGTGGATGTGTGGATCGATGGCAGCTACCAGGGCTGCTACCTGCTGTGCGAAAAAGTGCAGGTGGGCACCAACCGCGTGGAACTGGAGCAGGAGGATGGCATCCTGGCTGAAGCGGACAACATTTATTATAATGGTGAAGAGTACTGGTTTACCGGCAACCAGAGCGGCACCCACTTTACTTTAAAGGATTCCGCCGCCGATGACTTGGGCGAGCAGGACTCTGCCACCCTGAAAGCCTGGTCCGGCTTTGAAACGGCGCTGGATGAATTTGAAGATGTGCTGTACGCATCCGATAAAGATTAGAACATCATCAGCTCCAAAATTGATGTGCAGAGCTTTGCGGATTATTACCTCATTTCGGAATGGGTCGAAAACTGGGATACCTTCAAAAGCAGTACCTTCTGCTACCGGGACGGTGCCGACGATGTGCTGCATATGGGCCCCGTGTGGGACTATGACTCCGCCCTGAACAATAAAGATGAAAGCTATGGCGTCAGCGATCCACATGCCGACTATGCCATGAACATTCAGGACCAGCAGCGCGGGGAAATCTCGCTGACCTGGTTCACTGAGCTGATGAAATGCCAGCAGTTCCGTGAAGTAGTGCAGGAGCGCTACCAGCACACCATGCGCCCTCTGCTGGAAAATTGGAGCGAAACCTGCAACGATTACCGCAGCACGCTGGAAAACTCCGCCAAGATGGAATTTGTCCGCTGGGATCTGAAAGATCAGCCCGGCACCGCGCGTGCGGATGAGAGCGGCACCTGGCAGCAGGATGTTGACAAACTGCAGGATTGGATCGCCCAGCGCACGGCGTATATGACAAAGCGGTTTGACGATGAATTTGTCCGCCGAGGCAACCAGGCTGACAGTATGACCCTTGGCGGCTTGAACGATAACGCCGTTAAACTGGGGGCAGGGCAGAACAAAAAGTATACCTTCCGCCTGACCCCTGCCAGCGCCTGCGATACCGTGCGGGTGACGGTGGATGACCCTACAGTTGCGAAAGCTGAAATTGGTACTTACGCAGGGACTTTTGTGGTGACTGGCGTGCAGAACGGGGAAACGACCTTGACGGTTCGGGCGGGCGCTGCTTCCGCTACCGTGAATGTCATAATCGACGATGAGGCACGCAACGGCTGGTATGAAGAAAACGGCAAACACTACTGGTATGTGGATGGCGAACGCCAGGGCTTGCAGAAAGGCGGCCTGGAGTTCACCGACCCCGATACCGGCTGCCGCTACTGGCTGGACCCGGACGATAGCGGAGCCCGCGCGGAAAACCGCAAGGTGCAGCTGGATGAAGACCGGCTCTGCTACTTTGATGAAAATGGCTGCATGGCATTTGGCGAATGTCTGGAGCACGGCGGCTGGTACTATTACGATGAAAAGACCGGTGCCCAGTGCCGCGGGCCTGTGGTGCTGCCGGATGGCCGCCAGGTGTTTTACAGCCTGACCAACGGCAAAATGCTGTATGGTAAGCAGACGATCTGCGGAACATCCTTTACCTTTAATACGGTGAATGGCAGCCGCAGCAGCGGCCCGGATGGCCTGTTCTGGCTGGAATGGGGCGGCAAGCGCTACTGGTTTGAAAGCTGGAAGCGCCAGGGTTACAATCCATACGATTCCAGCTACCGCGGTAAAGAGATTTATGACCCCGCCAGCGATGCCTGGTATTGGCTGGATAATATCCAGAACGGCGCAATGGCAGCCAGTAAGGACGTTTATCAGGAATCCAACGGCGGCAAGTGGGTGCGTTACGATGAAAACGGCCACATGGTAAAAGGCTGGGATGTGAACGAAAACGGCACCTACTATTTTGACCAGATCACCGGCGCTATGGCCAAGGGTGCCTTGCTGCTGGATGATGTGCAGTACGGCTTTGACCCCATCATGGGAACCATGCTGGACTGCCAGTGGCTGCATACCGAAGTGGGCGACTACTGGTACGAGGGCGGTATTCGCCAGGGGACCGAGGGCCGCGGCAAGGAAATTTATGACCTTGCCAGCGACGCCTGGTATTGGCTGGATGCGGTGGACAACGGCAAAAAAGCCGTGAGCAAAGATGTTTACCAGGAATCCGATGGTGGCAAGTGGGTGCGCTATGATGCAGACGGCCACATGATCAAAGGCTGGGATACCCAGGGCGTGGACCGCTTCTACTTTGACCCCATCACCGGCGCAATAGCGAAAGGCGTTGTGATGATTGATGGCATCCGGTATTGGTTCGACAGCCGCACCGGCGCATTGATTGCACCGAAGTAAAGCGTATATAATATTATAAGGAAGATAAGTTAAAGTCAGGGCTGTGCAGAAAAGCACGGCCCTGACTTTTTAGATGGTGGCTTGGCTGAGGTGGGATATTTGGCGGCAAGTGAGTTCCCGCGGGCCGATGCGAGCAACGGCCCCTACAAATGTTCTTTAGGGCAATACCGCATAATTCTAAGTGCCGATACGGCGAGCGAGGTGCGGCAGATGCTAAGCCAAAAGCGCAGATAATACTGGATGTCTTATCGAGCATTTTGGCAACGCAGATGCCGTGCCGCAGCTGCCGGAGCGGTGCTTAAGCCGCAAGGCGGGAATTGTGCGGTGTTGCCTTAGGTTGGCTGCTGGGAACCACAGCTTAAAGGAAAGTGGAGTTTTGCAACGAGATTTTATGCGAAATGTATTATAAAACGCTGGAACGGTCAAGACCGTTCTCTACAGAATATTTGGCTATGAGCAATAGACAATAAAATGTCCTGTAGGGCGGGATGCCCTCATCCCGCCGCGGAGAAACCTTGCTGCATGTTGCGAACGCTGCAAATAATTTGTAGGGGACGATGTTTGCATTGTCCTGAGGCGTTGTTCCTTATATATAAAATATAAACATGCCCTGATACAGGCTGTTTCTCTCCCAGGAAACTCTAACCGCTCCAAAAGATAACATTTCTTCGCCAAAAATCCCAACAACTCCAAGACAACAGAAAATGCACCATGCCAGGCAAAATATGCGTGAAACGACCCTTGATTTTTGCGCAGGAACGTGTATAATATACCACGGTAGAAGATGATACCCCCAAAGAGGAAATGCCGGAAAGGGCCGGGATAATGAATTTCGGCAAAATGCAGAATTTTTCAAAAAATATTTTACGATTTGCTGAAAAAACACTTGCAATTTACGGTATATTGTGGTATCATACTTCTTGGCTGCGAACGGCTGGTGTAGAACGGGCGTTCGGCACCAGCCACGATATGCGTTGATGCGGGAGGTTGCCGCTGCTCCCATAGGGGCGGACGGGTTTTTCCGCGGAGTATGTCCGATCTTAGAACCGGGCGAAAGAATTACGAATGCGAAGGGATATGTACGGCGCTGCATTCTGCGGCACGGACCAATTTCCATAGTTTTTGCGATGTATTTCTCCGGGGGAACTGCGGTGCGCGGTTCACCGGATTTTCTGATGCGAAACTATTGAACACCCGGAAGCGTGTGTAATTTATCGGCCGCCTAAGGCAGCAAAATTTTTTAGGAGGCGAATCTAATGGCAGTCAAAGAAAAAATCAGAATCCGTTTGAAGAGCTATGATGCATCCCTGATCGATGCCGCTGCAGCAAAGATCGTGGAGACCGCAAAGCGCACTGGCGCTCGCGTGTCCGGCCCGATCCCCCTGCCGACCGACAAGGAAGTCGTCACCATCCTGCGCGCTGTTCATAAGTACAAGGACAGCCGTGAGCAGTTTGAGAACCGCACCCATAAGCGTCTGATCGACGTTCTGAAGCCGTCCAACAAGACGGTCGAGGCTCTGACGAGCCTGCAGCTCCCCGCTGGCGTTGACATCGAGATCAAGCTCTGATGCAATCAGGCGGGAACCGGAACCCCGGCCCGAATGGCCGTGATCCATTAACCGCCGGACCCGCGTTCCCATGCTGAATGAATTCAGACACGATCCGCATAAAACGTTCATTAAGCGGAGAGGTCATGTTGGCGGACAACCCGCCGCCAACCAATAACCTTTACAGGAGGATTTACACAAATGCAAAAAGGTATCATTGGCAAGAAACTGGGCATGACCCAGCTGTTTGATGAAAACGGCAAGGTCGTTCCCGTAACCGTCATCGAAGCCGGCCCCTGCACCGTCGTGCAGAAGAAAACCGTCGAGTCCGACGGCTATGAGGCAGTCCAGCTTGGCTTTGGCGAAGTGAGCGCCAAGAAGGTCAACAAGGCAGCCAAAGGCCACTTCGACAAAGCAGACGTCGCTCCGAAGCGCACCCTTCGTGAGTTCCGTCTGGACGATATTTCCGGCATGAACGTCGGCGATATCCTCAAGGCTGACGTTTTCGTTGCTGGCGATAAGGTCGACGTCATCGGCACCAGCAAAGGTAAGGGCTATCAGGGCGTTATCAAGCGCTTTGGCCAGCACCGCCTGCGCGAGAGCCACGGCACCGGCCCCGTTGCCCGTCATGCCGGCTCTAACGGCTCCACCTCCACCCCGTCCCGCGTGTTCAAGGGCAAGCGTCTGCCCGGCCACATGGGCGCTGTGCGCGTGACCGTTCAGAACCTGAGCGTCGTTAAAGTCGATGCCGAAAACAACCTGATCGCCATCAAGGGCGCCATCCCCGGCCCGAAGGGTTCTGTGGTTTGCGTCAGTGACAGCGTCAAAGCGTAAAGGAGGAAAACACAATGGCTAAATTTGATGTCGTTGATATGAGCGGCAAGAAAGTTTCCACCGTTGAGCTTTCCGACGCCGTGTTCGGGATCACCCCGAACGAGAAGGCTGTCCACGAGGCAGTCGTCAACTTCCTGGCCAACCAGCGCCAGGGCACCCAGAACACCAAGATCCGCAAGGAAGTCCGCGGCGGCGGCAAAAAGCCTTGGCGCCAGAAGGGCACCGGCCACGCACGTCAGGGTTCTATCCGCGCTCCGCAGTGGACCCACGGTGGTGTTGCTCTCGGCCCCAAGCCGCGTGATTACTCTTACACCATCAACAAGAAGGTTAAGCGCCTGGCTCTGCTCAGCGCCCTGTCTGACAAGGCTGCCAACGGCAACCTGATCGTCGTTGACAAAATCGCTGCTGACGAGTTCAAGACCAAGACCGTTGTTGCTTTCCTGGCTGCTGTCGGCGCCGGCAAGAAGAACCTGATCCTCAACGATACCGCTGATGTCAAGTTCGTTGCTTCCGCTGCCAACATCCCCGGTGTCAAGACTGCTGTTGACGGTGTGAACACCTACGACGTTGTGAACGCCGACAAGCTGATCGTCAGCCTGGACGCCGCCAAGAAACTTGAGGAGGTATATGCGTGATGAAGTTCGCACAGGATATCGTTCTCGCCCCCGTCATCACCGAGAACTCCATGGCAGGCATTGCCGATAAGAAGTACACCTTCAAGGTTGCTACCAACGCCACCAAGGTTGAGATTGCTCAGGCAGTCGAAGAGCTGTTTGGCGTGAAGGTTGCTAAGGTCAACACCATCAGCGTCCGCGGCCGTTACCGCCGCCAGGGCATGCATGCTGGTTACACTGCCGCTTCCAAGAAGGCCATCGTTACCCTGAAGCCCGACTCCAAGGAGATCGAGTTCTTCAACAGCATGGTCTAATTGGTTGCCGCCCGGTAAACGCCGGGCGCATGGCCCCGCCGAGGGGCCACATATGGGGATATGACCCCGATAATAAGTCATAAGATCAAAAAGGAGTACCACAATGGCTATCAAAAAGTACAAGCCGACTACCCCGGGCCGCCGCGGCATGACTGTTACTGACTACAGCGTGCTGAGCAAGGTTGCACCCGAGCGCAGCCTGCTGGAGCCCAACAAGAAGCATGCCGGCCGCAACAACACCGGCAAGATCACCGTTCACCATCACGGCGGCGGCAACCGCACCAAGTACCGCGTGATCGATTTCAAGCGCAACAAGTTCGGCGTTCCCGCAACGGTCAAGACCCTTGAGTATGACCCGAACCGCTCCGCTTTCATCGCTCTCGTTGAGTACGAAGACGGCGCCAAGAGCTACATTCTGGCTCCGGACGGCCTGAAGGTTGGCGATAAGGTTATGGCTGGCCCCACCGCCGATATCAAGCCGGGCAACGCTCTGCCGTTTGAGAACATCCCCGTCGGTACCATGATCCACAACATCGAGCTCTACCCGGGCAAGGGCGGCCAGCTGGTCCGTTCCGCTGGTGTTATGGCTCAGCTGATGGCTAAGGAGAACGGTTATGCACTGGTTCGCCTGCCTTCCGGCGAGATGCGCAACATCCCCGTTAACTGCATCGCCACCATCGGCGTTGTTTCCAACCTCGACCACGAGAACGTCAACCTGGGCAAGGCTGGCCGCAAGCGCCACATGGGCGTTCGCCCCGGCAGCCGTGGTTCCGTCATGAACCCCTGCGATCACCCGCACGGCGGTGGCGAAGGCCGCGCCCCGGTTGGTCACGACAGCCCGCGCACCCCGTGGGGCAAGCCGGCAATGGGTCTCAAGACTCGCAAACATCATGCTCGCTCCAACAAGTTCATTGTGAAGCGCGCCAACGGTTAAGGGAGGAAATAAGATATGTCTCGTAGCACCAAAAAGGGCCCTTACGTCGCGGATTCTCTGATGAAGAAAGTTGAAGCGATGAACGAGGCCGGTAAGAAGAGCGTCGTCAAGACCTGGAGCCGCTCCTCCACCATCTTCCCCGAATTCGTCGGCCACACCTTTGCTGTCCATGACGGCCGCAAGCATGTGCCCGTATACGTTACTGAGGATATGGTTGGCCACAAACTGGGTGAGTTTGCTCCCACCCGCAAGTTCACTGGCCACGGCGGCGGTAAGACCGTCGCCAAATAAGAGAGGAGGAACACAACATGGAAGCACGGGCAACGCTCCGTTACGCCCGCATCAGCCCCCGCAAGGTTTCTATCGTGATGGATCTCATCCGTAATAAGCCGCTGGCTGAAGCTCAGGCGATTCTGCAGTACACCCCGAAGGCCGCTTGTGAGCCCCTTCTCAAATTGGTGAACTCTGCTGCCGCTAACGCGGAAAACAATTTTGATATGGACCGCAACAACCTGTATGTTGCGGAATGCTATGTCTGCCCCGGCCCGACCCTGAAGCGCATTATGCCGCGCGCACAGGGCCGTGCATACCGCATCCTGAAGCGCACCAGCCACATGACTGTTGTGCTGAAAGAGAAAAACTAAGGAGGTAAACAAATGGGCCAGAAAGTCAATCCCCACGGCATGCGCGTGGGCGTTATCAAAGATTGGGACAGCCGCTGGTTTACCTCTAAGCAGGAATTCGGCGACACCCTCGTTGAGGATCACAAGATCCGCAAGACCCTGAAGAAGCAGCTGTACGCTGCTGGCGTTCCCAAGATCGAGATCGAGCGCACCGTGGACAGCCAGACCGGCACCCCTCGCGTTAAGGTCAACGTCTTCTGCGCCAAGCCGGGCATCGTTATCGGCAAGGGCGGCGCTGAGAGCGCAAAGATCGAAAAGCAGCTGGCTAAGCTGACCGGCAAGAACGTTAACCTGAACATTGTTGAGGTTAAGGGCACCACCACCAACGCTCAGCTGGTTGCTGAGGATGTTGCTTCCCAGCTGGAGCGCCGCATTGCGTTCCGCCGCGCTATGAAGCAGGTTATCCGCAATGCAATGCAGCCCCGCGGCGGCGTGCCTGCCAAGGGTATCAAGGTTACCTGCTCCGGCCGTCTGGCTGGCGCTGATATCGCCCGCGTTGAGAGCTACCATGAGGGCACCATCCCCCTGCAGACCCTGCGCGCTGATATCGACTATGGCTTCGCCGAGGCCAACACCACCTACGGCAAGGTCGGCGTCAAGGTTTGGATCTACAAAGGCGAGATCCTGAAGGGCGCCAAAGCCCCTGCTAAGAAGGAAGGAGGCAAACAGTAATGTTACTGCCGAAGCGTGTTAAATACCGCCGCGTTCAGCGTGGCCGCATGACCGGTAAGGCCATGCGTGGCAACACTGTCAACCAGGGCCAGTACGGTCTGGTTGCTCTGGAGCCGGCATGGATCACTTCCAACCAGATCGAAGCTGCTCGTGTTGCTATGACTCGTTATATCAAGCGTGGCGGCAAGGTCTGGATCAAGATCTTCCCCGATAAGCCCGTTACTGAAAAGCCGGCCGGCACCCGAATGGGTTCTGGTAAAGGCAGCCCGGAGTACTGGGTTGCTGTGGTTAAGCCGGGCCGCGTGCTGTTTGAGCTCGCCGACGTTGATGAGGCTACCGCTCGTGAGTCTCTGCGCCTGGCCAGCAACAAGCTGCCGATCCGCTGCAAATTTGTCAAGCGCGAAGAGCTTGACACCGTAAAGGAGGGTGACGCTGAATGAAAGCCAAGGAACTGCGTGAAATGACCGATGTCGAGCTGAACAAGCAGCTCAAGGACCTGAAGGCCGAACTCTTCAACCTGCGCTTTCAGCACGCCATCAACCAGTTGGACAACCCCATTCGCATCGAGGCCGTTAAGAAGGACATCGCCCGCGTGATGACCATCATGGCAGAGAAGAACGTTAAAAACGCGTAAGAGGGAGGGTAAAACATGGAACGTAATCTGAGAAAGACCCGTGTGGGCGTTGTTGTCTCCGACAAGATGGATAAGACCATCGTTGTTGCTGTTAAGGACAGCGTTCAGCACCCCCTCTACAAGAAGATCTTGAAGCGTACCAAGAAGTTCAAGGTTCATGACGAAAACAACGAAGCCGGCATCGGCGACCGCGTTGAGATCATGGAGACCCGCAAGATTTCCAAGCAGGTCAACTGGCGTCTCGTCAAGATCCTGGAGAAGGCGAAATAAGCCTGGTACTTTGAAAGGAGGACCTGAAAGATGGTTCAGATGCAAACTTATCTCAAAGTGGCCGACAACACCGGTGCCAAGGAGTTAATGTGCTTCCGTGTACTGGGCGGTACCCGCAAGAGATACGCAAACATCGGCGACGTCGTGGTCTGCAGCGTGAAGAAGGCTGCTCCCGGCGGCACCGTTAAGAAGGGCGATGTGGTCAAGGCCGTTATCGTCCGTAGCAAGCAGGGCCTGCGCCGTGACGACGGTTCCTACATCCGTTTCGATGAGAACGCCGCCGTTATCGTTATGGCCGACAAGAGCCCCAAGGGCACCCGTATCTTTGGACCCGTCGCTCGCGAACTCCGCGACGCCGGCTACACCAAGATCCTGTCCCTGGCTCCCGAATCGCTGTAAGGAGGTTTTAGAATGAATAATCTTCATGTTAAAACCGGCGACAACGTGATGATCATCTCTGGCAAGGACAAGGGCAAGACCGGTAAGGTTCTGCAGACCAGCCCCAAAGAGGGAAAGGTCATTGTCGAAGGCCTGAACATGGTTACCAAGCACGTCAAGCCGCGCCGTCAGGGCGAGCAGGGCGGCATCGTTAAGGCCGAGGGCGCCATGTACGCCTGCAAGGTCATGCCCGTTTGCCCCAAATGCGGCAAGGCCACCCGTGTGGGCCATTCCGTTAAGGATGGCAAGAACGTCCGTATCTGCCGCAAGTGCGGTGCTGAACTGTAAGGGAGGAGTTAATTATGGCACGTTTGAAAGAACAGTATGTCAATGAGATCGCTCCGGCCCTGAACAAAAAGTTCGGCTACAAGAGCGTGATGCAGATTCCCAAGCTGGATAAGGTCATCATCAATGTGGCTGCCGGCGAGGCAAAAGAGAACGTCAAGGTTATCGACGCTATCGTCGCTGACCTGGGCCAGATCACCGGCCAGAAGGCCGTTGTCTGCAAGGCCAAGAAGAGCGTTGCAAACTTCAAGCTGCGCGAGGGCATGCCCATCGGCGCAAAGGTCACCCTGCGTGGTGAGCGTATGTACGAGTTCGTTGACCGCCTGTTCAACGTCGCTCTGCCCCGTGTTCGCGACTTCCGCGGCATTAACGGCAACAGCTTCGACGGCCGCGGCAACTACGCCTTCGGTCTGAAGGAGCAGATCATCTTCCCGGAAATCGACTTTGATAAGGTCGATGCAGTCCGCGGCATGGATATCTGCTTCGTCACCACCGCTAAGACGGACGAGGAAGCCAAGGAGCTGCTGAAGGCTCTGGGCGCTCCGTTCGCCAACTGATCAGGGAGGAACAACGAATGGCAAAAACTTCTATGAAGATCAAGCAGCAGCGTCCTGCCAAGTTCTCCACCCGTGAATACAACCGTTGCAAGATTTGCGGCCGTCCGCATGCTTACCTGCGTAAGTATGGCGTCTGCCGTATCTGCTTCCGCGAGTTGGCCTATAAGGGCGAGATCCCCGGCGTCAAGAAGGCGTCCTGGTAATCTGCTTTCTTCACTGTAAGGGAGCGTTTGCTCCCATAACGAAACATCAACAACAAATTTATCACAACCTAAGGAGGTTAGTGGCATGCAAATCACCGATCCTATCGCGGACCTGCTCACTCGCATCCGCAACGCCAGCACTGCCAAACACCCTTCCGTGGACGTTCCTGCTTCCAACCTGAAGAAGGCAATCTGCCAGATCCTGGTTGATGAGGGCTACATCAAGGGTATGAAAGTCACCGACGACGGCAAGCAGGGTGTTATCACCCTGACCCTCAAGTATCAGGAAAATGGTGCTCCGGTCATCGACGGCCTGAAGCGCGTTTCCAAGCCGGGTCTGCGCATTTACACCAACTGCGAGGATATGCCCAAGGTCATGAAGGGCCTGGGCACCGCAATCATCTCCACCTCTAAAGGCGTCATGACCGACAAGGCAGCCCGCGCTGCTCATGTCGGCGGTGAAGTTCTCGCCTTTGTGTGGTAAGAAAGGGGCATAAGACAATGTCGAGAATTGGAAGAAAACCCATCGTCATTCCCGCGGGCGTGGAAGTGAAGGTCGACGAGGCCGATCACGCCATCACCGTGAAGGGCCCCAAGGGTACCCTGCATTCCAAATTCCATCCTCTGATGACCGTTAAGGTCGAGGGCAATGAGATTTTGGTTACCCGCCCCAATGACGAGAAGGAGGCACGTAGCCTCCATGGCCTGACCCGCACCAACATCCACAACATGGTTGTCGGTGTTACCGAAGGCTTCCGCAAGGACCTGGAGATCCAGGGCGTTGGCTACCGCTGCGCAAAGCAGGGCAGCAAGCTGGTCCTGACCCTGGGCTTCTCTCACCCGGTTGAGGTTGCAGAAACCGAGACCATCAAGATCGAAGTCAAGGATGCTCTGCATTTCAGCATCCTGGGCAGCGACAAGCAGGAAGTCGGCCAGTTTGCGGCCGAAGTCCGCAGCAAGCGCCCGCCTGAGCCGTACAAAGGTAAGGGCATCCGCTATGTCGGCGAGTTTGTCATCCGTAAGGAAGGCAAAGCCGGCAAGGGCAAATAATAGGAGGGGAGAAACATTATGGTCAATAAGGCTGATAAGAACGAAGCTCGTCTTCGCCGTCACCGCCGCGTCCGCGGCAAGATCAGCGGCACTGCCGAGCGTCCTCGTCTGGATGTTTTCCGCTCTGCCAAGCACATCTACTGCCAGGTGATCGACGATGAAGCTGGTGTTACGCTGGCTTCCGCCTCCACCCTGGAAAAGGACTTTGAGGACTACGGCGGCAACTGCGACGCTGCCAAGAAGGTTGGCGAGCGCATCGCCAAGAAGTGCCTTGAAAAAGGCATTACCGAAGTGGTCTATGACCGCGGCGGTTTCGTATACCACGGCCGTGTTAAGGCACTTGCTGAAGGTGCCCGTGAAGCCGGCCTGAAACTGTAAGGAGGGAGAAGATACAATGGCCATGCAGAGAAACAGAGAACAAGATGACGGCATGATCACCAAGGTCGTCTCCATCAACCGCGTTTCCAAGACCGTTAAGGGCGGCCGCGTTATGAAGTTCGCTGCCCTGATCGTTGTTGGCGACGGCAAGGGCAATATCGGTTACGGCGTTGGCAAGTCCGGCGAAGTTCCCGAGGCCATCCGCAAGGGTGAAGGCGCCGCCAAGAAGAACATGCACAAGGTTGCCATGAAGGGCACCACCATCCCCCACGAGATCGTTGGCGTGTATGGTGCAGGCCGCGTTCTGATGCGTCCCGCTGCCCCCGGTACCGGCGTTATCGCCGGCGGCCCGGTCCGTGCTGTTCTGGAATGCGCTGGCATCAAGGACATTCGTACCAAGAGCCTGCGTTCCAATAACCCCATCAACGTTACCGCTGCCACTTTTGCTGGTCTGTGCGGCCTGACCGACGCCGAGAGCGTCGCAGCCAAGCGCGGCAAGACTGTTGCGGAAATCCTGGGCTAAGGAGGGCGCTACAATGGAAAAAGTTACGATTCGTCTGGCCAAGAGCCTGATCGGCCGCGGCAAAGAGCAGATCGCCGTTGCGCACTCCCTGGGCCTGAACCGCCCCGGTGAGGTTACCGAGCAGCCTGACAACGCAGCTACCCAGGGTAAGATCGCTAAGATCGCCCACCTGGTTGTTGTGACCAAGGCATAACGCAAGGAGGTGCAAGCATGAAGCTTCATGAACTGAACGCGCCCGCAGGTGCCCGCAAGGCTGTGACCCGTAAGGGCCGCGGCGCTGGCTCCGGCAACGGCAAGACCGCCGGTTACGGCCACAAGGGCCAGAAGGCTCGCAGCGGCGTCAAGAAGGCAGGCTTTGAAGGCGGCCAGATGCCCCTGCAGCGTCGCCTGCCCAAGCGCGGTTTCAATAACATTTTCGCCACCAAGTATGTCACCATTAAGGTGTCTGACCTCGAAAAGTTCGAGGCTGGTGCAACCGTCGATGCACAGGCTCTTCTGGATGCCGGCATCATCTCCAAGACGCTGGATGGCGTCAAGGTCCTGGGCAATGGTGAGCTGACCAAGGCAGTTAATGTCAAGGTTGCAGCTTACACTGCTTCGGCCAAGGAAAAGATTGAGAAAGCAGGCGGGAAGGCTGAGGTGATCTAAGGTGTTCGAAACGTTTCGCAACGCCTGGAAGACCGAAGATCTGCGTAAGCGCCTTCTGTACACGCTTTTGATCCTGATTCTTTTCCGTCTTGGCTGCGCAATTCCGGTACCTTATATCACCAGCAGTGCACTGGAATCCATGTTCACCACCGGCAGCATGCTGACTTACCTCAACATGATGTCCGGCGGTGCCATGAGCCGCTGCACGATCTTTGCGCTGGGTGTTCAGCCCTATATCAACGCAACGATTATTATTCAGCTGCTCTGTGTTGCGATCCCTTATCTGGAGAATCTCTCCAAAGAGGGTGAGGAGGGCCGTCAAAAGCTCACCAAGATCAGCAACTATACCGGTGCGGCAATCGCGCTGCTGTTGAGCATCGCTTACTACTTTATCATCCGCCGCATGGGCGCGCTGAAATACACCGATGGCTTTGCCGGTATCTTCTCCGGTATCGTTATCGTGGCCTGCTTCACCGCCGGTGCTCAGTTTGTCACATGGATGGGCAATCAGATCGACGTAAAGGGTATTGGCAACGGCCTGTCCCTGATGATCTTTGCCGGTATCGTGGCTGACTGGTCCCGCGTGGGCTCTTCCTTCCAGGATATGCTCACCCGTGCACAGGCTGGTGCTTCCGGTTACTACATTATGATCCCCGCCATGGTCATTCTGGCCCTTGTTGCTGTGATCTTTGTAGTGATCCTGACCAACGCTGAGCGCCGCATTCCGGTGCAGTACGCAAAGCGCGTGGTTGGCCGCAAAATGTACGGCGGTCAGGCCAGCTATATTCCCATCAAAGTGAACATGAGCGGCGTTATGCCCATCATCTTCGCTTCTACCCTGTGCGGTCTGCCCAATATGATTGGCAGCTTCCTGAATCTGGACGCTACCAAGCATCCGTACTGGACAGCATTCTTCCGCGTTTTTAACTACAACAGTGTTCTATATCTCGTTGTTTATGTTCTGCTGATTGTGGCTTTCAACTACTTCTATGTTGCAATCCAGTACAATCCGGTAGACATCAGCAACCAGCTGCGCAAGAACAACGGCACCATCCCCGGCATTCGTCCGGGCAAGCCGACCAGCGATTTCATCACCAAGACCCTGAGCAAGATCACTTTGATCGGCGCTGTGTTCCTGGCAATCGTTGCGGCTGTGCCGATGATCATCGGCGATCTGACCGGCGTTTCCATCCAGCTGGGTGGTACCAGCCTGCTCATTATCGTTGGCGTGGCACTGGATACGGCACGTTCTCTGGAAGGCTACATGACGGCGCGCCATCACAAAGGCTTTTTGGAGTAATTGACCAGCTCCGCCAGAGGCGACTGGTCACTGGTGGAGCTTGAATGGAAAGGGGAACATCTATGAAACTGATCCTGTTGGGCGCCCCTGGCGCCGGCAAAGGCACCAATGCCGAGATCCTGTCCGATAAGCTGAACATCCCCACCATTTCCACCGGCAACATCCTGCGTGCCGCCGTTAAGGACGGTACCCCGATGGGGCTGAAAGCAAAGAGTTTTATGGACGCGGGTGCGCTCGTTCCTGATGAAGTCATCCTTGGCATCATCAAGGAGCGCCTGACCGCTTCCGACTGTGCGAACGGTTTTATTCTGGATGGTGTGCCGCGCACCATCGCTCAGGCCGAAGCGCTTGAGCAGCTTGGTATCGAGATCGATAAGGTCGTCAACCTGCTGGTTGAGGATTCCACGATCGAAGCACGCATGGCAGGCCGCCGTGTGTGCGCCAAGTGCGGTGCCAGCTACCACATCAAGAATAAACCCAGCAAGGTGGAAGGCGTGTGCGACCGCTGCGGCGGCGAGCTGGTGATCCGCAAGGATGACCGCCCTGAAACCGTGCGTGACCGTCTGGTAACGTATCATCAGCAAACCGAGCCGCTGGTAGATTTTTACCGTAAGCGCGGCAAGCTGGTTGATATTCCGGACCAGGGCTCGATTGAAGCAACCAACGCCTACATCCTGAAGCAGTTGGAGGCGTAAGCGTTCCATGATTCAGATTAAAAATGCTGCCGAACTCGAAAAAATGCGCAAAGCTGCTGCAATCAGCGCAGCTGCATTGAAAGCAGGCGGCGAAGCAATCGAACCGGGTATAACCACGGCAGAGATTGACAAAATTATTTACGACTTTATCGTGCGCCATGGTGCAAGACCGAACTTCCTTCATCTGTACGGTTTTCCCGCCACGGCATGTATCAGCGTGAATGACACCGTCATCCACGGCATCCCCTCCCGCGACCAGAAGATCCGCCCCGGCGATATTGTTTCGATTGACACCGGCTGCAAGATTGATGGTTTTAACGGTGATAACGCTTGTACCTTTGCCTGCGGCAAGCTCGACTTGGAAGCCCAGCGCCTGCTGGATGTGACCAAAGAGAGTCTGCACCTTGGCATTGCTGCCGCGCAGGCAGGTGCAAGAGTGGGGGATATCGGCCACGCAGTGCAAAGCTACGTGGAGGAGAACGGTTTCTCCGTTGTGCGTGAATATGTTGGCCACGGCGTTGGCAAGGAGCTGCACGAAGACCCCGAAATTCCCAATTATGGGCACGCGGGCCGTGGGCAGCGCCTGATGCCGGGCATGTGCATCGCGATTGAACCGATGATCTGCCAATATAAATGCGCGGTAAAGACCTTGAAAGATGGATGGACGGTCAAGACCTGTGATGGCGGCCTTGCTGCTCACTTTGAGCACACGCTGGCGATCACATCCAACGGGCCGGAAGTCCTGACCCACGGCTGGGAGGAACCCGGATGGACTTTGTGAAAGGCCAACTGGTACGCTCCAAGGCGGGACGGGATAAAACCCGCACCTATGCCGTTCTGGATGTGGAGGGTGAAATACTGGCCCTGGCCGATGGCAGCCACCGCACGGTGGCAAACCCGAAGCGCAAAAAGAGCCGGCACGTTGCCCCCACCGCAACCGTTCTTGGCAACGAGCTTCTGAAAAGCGATCAACCGATCAGTGACGCGATCAAGGCATATGATGCCGAACATCCGTTCTGAATGAACCTTCAAGGAGGCAATCAGCTTGTCTAAAGAAGATGTCATCGAAGTAGAAGGCGTCGTCCGCGAGGCTATGCCCAACACTGTGTTCAAGGTCGAGCTGCTCAACAAAGAGGGCAAGCCCAATGGCCATACGGTGCTGGCACACATCTCCGGCAAATTGCGGACCAATTTTATCCGCATCCTGCCTGGCGATAAAGTCACCATGGAGATGTCCCCCTACGACCTGACCAAAGCCCGAATCACCTGGCGCTCCAAATAAGTGCCTTGTGTTTATAGAAGGAGGTTAACATCATGAAGGTAAAACCTTCCGTGAAACCCATCTGCGAGAAGTGCAAGGTCATCAAGCGCAAAGGCCGCGTGATGATCATCTGCGCCAATCCGAAGCATAAGCAGCGTCAGGGCTAAAGGTCCGGGGTTAAAACCCTGGAAACCGTACCCAAAACGCTTGGGGGCCAAGTGCGTAGATTCCCGGCGCAGGCCCCGACTAGGACATGGGATGTTACTAATGGAGGTGCTTTATGGCACGTATTGCTGGTGTTGATCTGCCTCGCGAGAAGCGGATCGAGGTTGGTCTGACTTATGTTTATGGTATCGGTCAGAGCACTGCTGACGAGATTCTCGCCGGCACCGGAATCAACCCTGATACCCGCGTCAAGGATCTGTCTGCTGACGATGAAGCTAAGATCCGTGACTACATTGACAAAAACAATATCATCGTTGAGGGCGATCTCCGCCGGAACGTCGCGCTGGACATTAAGCGTCTGACCGAAATCCAGTGCTTCCGTGGTGTACGTCATCGCAAGAGCCTGCCTTGCCGCGGCCAGCGCACCAAGACCAATGCCCGTACCTGCAAAGGTCCGAAGCGCACTGTTGCTAACAAGAAGAAGTAAGGAGGAACTGAAATGGCTGCTACGAAAGCTAGTGCGGCTCGTAATACCCGCACCAAAAAGAAAGAGCGCAAGAATATTGCTGCTGGCACTGCTCATATCCAGAGCACGTTTAACAACACCATCGTCACCATTACCGATACCCAGGGCAACACCGTTTCCTGGTGCAGCACGGGCGCTCTGAATTTCCGCGGTTCCCGCAAGAGCACTCCTTACGCTGCTCAGTCTGCCGCTGAAACCGCTGCAAAGGTTGCAATGGAACACGGCATGAAGACTGTTGAAGTCTACGTTAAGGGCCCTGGCTCCGGACGTGAAAGCGCAATCCGTGCCCTGCAGGCTACCGGCCTGGAGGTCACCATGATCCGCGATGTCACCCCGATCCCCCACAACGGCTGCCGCCCGCCCAAGCGCCGCCGTATTTGATTGAAGGAGGAAACTGAATTATGGCTAAAAATACTCAGCCGATCGCAAAGCGCTGCAAGGCTCTCGGCATTTCTCCTGCAGTCATGGGCTATGCCAAGAAGAACACCACCCGCAATTCCAACGGCAACTTCCGCAAGAAGAAGTCTGAATACGCCACCCAGATGCAGGAGAAGCAGAAGCTGAAGTTTATCTACGGCGTTCTGGAAAAGCAGTTCTCCAACTACTTTGAAGAAGCTTCCCGCCGTCAGGGCCAGGCTGGTGAAAACCTGCTCCAGTTGCTGGAGTGCCGTCTGGACAATGTGGTCTTCCGTCTGGGCTACGCTTCCACCCGCCGCGATGCCCGTCAGCTCGTTTCTCACAACCACTTCACCGTTAATGGCAAGCGCGTTAACATCCCCTCTTACCAGGTGAAGGCCGGCGACGTGATCGACGTTGTTGAAGGCAGCCGCAAGATTGAAAAGTTTGCCAAGCTGACCGGCGCTGATGCTGCTGTTGTTGCTCTGCCTTCCTGGCTGAGCCGCGAAACCGGCAGCCTGAAGGGTGTTGTCACCAAGTTGCCTGAGCGCAGCGATATCGACTTCGACGTTCAGGAACACCTCATCGTCGAGTTGTACTCCAAGTAAGCTCTCTTTTTTCATTACCGCTATTTACTACGAACCTGCGCGCCAGCTATTGGCCGCAGGCTGATCAAGGAGGGTTTTTATGATGGAGATTGAACGCCCCAAGATCGAGATGGCCAACCTTTCGCCGGATGGCCGTTATGGTAAGTTCGTTGTTGAGCCGCTGGAACGCGGTTTCGGCACCACGCTGGGCAACAGCCTGCGTCGTGTGCTGCTCTCCAGCCTGCCCGGTGTGGCAGTTACCAGCGTCAAGATCGACGGTGTCGTGCATGAGTTCTCTGTTATTGAGGGCGTGCGCGAGGACGTGACTGAAATCGTGCTGAACCTCAAGGGCATTGCCGCCAAGATCTATGGCGACGGCCCCAAGACCGTCCGCGTTGAAGCTGTTGGCCCGTGCGAAGTCACGGCCGGCACCATCAAGCAGGGCGATGACCTTGAGATCCTGAACCCGGAATGGCACATTGCCACCTTGGGCGATGGCGCTAAGCTGGTTATGGAGCTGACCTTTGATAAAGGCCGCGGCTATGTTCCCGCTGAGCGCAACAAGCAGGCACTGATTGAGAAAAACGATATCAGCACCCTGCCGGTGGACAGCATTTATACCCCGGTGCTCAAGTGCAACTACACGGTGGAAAACACCCGTGTTGGCCAGATCACCGACTATGATAAGCTGACCATTGAGGTTTGGACCGATGGCACCACCAGTGCACAGGAGGCTTTGAGCCTTTCTGCACGCGTGCTGACCGAGCACCTGAACCTGTTTGTGAACCTGTGCGATGAAGCCGCTGAGACCGAAATCATGGTCGAAAACGACGAAAAGGGCAAGGAAAAGGCCCTTGAGATGACGATTGAAGAGCTGGACCTGAGCGTCCGTTCCTTCAACTGCCTCAAGCGTGCCGGCATTAACACCGTGGGCGACCTTGTGAACAAGAGCGAGGACGACATGATGAAGGTGCGCAACCTTGGCCGCAAGAGCCTCGAGGAAGTCATGGCAAAGCTGGACAGCCTGGGCTTTACGCTTACCAAAGACGAAGACAACTGATTTGTAAAGGAGTGAAACGGAATGCCCGGTACTAGAAAGCTCGGCCGCGCTACCGATAGCCGCAACGCCATGCTGCGTGCGATGGTCACTTACCTGTTTGAGAACGGCAAGATTGAAACCACCGTTACCCGCGCTAAGGAAGTTCGCGCTATGGCCGAAAAGATGGTCACCCTCGGCAAGAGCGGCGACCTGCATACCAAGCGCCAGATCTTCAGCTACATCACCAAAGAGGATGTTGCCAAGAAGGTTATGGACGTTTATGCACCCAAGTACGCTGACCGCAATGGTGGTTACACCCGCATTATCAAGACTGGTATGCGCCGCGGTGACGCTGCCGAAATGGCCATTATCGAATTGGTCTGATTGACAGATAGCATGAATTAAGAACAGCGCCTGCTGAATAAGCGGGCGCTGTTTTTGTTTATTCGCTTATATATGGGTAGATTTGTGCATGGTTGGCAGGGGAGGGGGCAGGCTGAACTGTTTACCCAACCGGAAAATGCCAACAATACAGGTACATCATGCACCAAAAGTTCATGGCAAAACCGAACCAAATGGACACAAGAAAGAGGATTTCCTGCATAGGGACAGGCATAATCGGACTGCTGCGGGCAAAAAACACAACGCTTTGTTAAGAAATTGTAAAATCATACAGAATTTTTTGATAAAAGAAAGTTGACGAATGTGCAAAGCGCGGAAAATGGCGGAAACACAGCAAAAAGAGAAAATAAGGGCTGTTTTTGCGGTGGGTATGTGTTAGAATATGTTTAGAAGTGCGGCAAAAACCGCCGCAGTATGCACAAACAAAAGCACAATGAAAATCGATAAAGGAGCTAATGTTATGGCAGAACAATCGATGGGCCCCCGCGACTTTTTCCGCAAAGAAGCCGCGATCGCTGATCTGGCACTGCTGGCCTGCCCTGGTGCAGAGGAACTTTGCAACCTGGTAGACGGCCATCTGGTGCGTTGGGCGCGTGAAGTGGGAATGAATGTGGACACTTTCATCATTCCTTCTGACTGCCCGCGTTTCCAGTCCGGTGATGCTAAGGGCCTTGTCAAGGCTTCCACTCGTGGCGATGATATCTACATTTTTGTCGATCCGGGCAACTACAGCGTGACCTACAACCTGTTTGGTTACGAAAACCATCTTTCCCCGGATGACCATTTCCAGAATCTGATCCGCCTGATCCAGGCTGTTTCCGGCCGTGCGCACCGCATCAGCGTGATCATGCCCAGTCTGTACGGCGGCCGCCAGCATCGCCGCGTCAGCCGCGAAAGCCTGGACTGCGCTTACGCTCTGCAGCAGCTGCGCACCATGGGCGTTAAGAACATTATTACCTTTGATGCTCATGACCCCCGCGTAATGAACGCTGTGCCCCTGATGAGCTTCGATAACGTTATGCCCACCTATCAGGTGCTCAAGTGCCTGCTGCACCATGTACCGGATGTCAACTTCAGCAAGGAGCACTTCCTGGTCGTTTCCCCGGATGAAGGCGCCATGAACCGCAACATGTACTACTCCAGCGTGCTGGGCTGCAACCTGGGTATGTTCTACAAGCGCCGTGATTACAGCCGCGTTGTGAATGGCCGCAACCCCATTGTTGCCCATGAATACCTGGGCGAGGATGTCAAGGGTAAGGACGTCTTCATTGCCGATGATATTATCGCTTCCGGCGAGTCCATGCTGGATATCGGCTATGAGCTGAAGATGCGCGGTGCCAAGAACATCTTCACCTGCTGCACCTTCCCGCTGTTCACCGCCGGTCTGGAGAAGTTCGACAAGGCCTACAACGACGGCATCATCAAGGCTGTGCTGGGCACCAACCTCACCTACCGCAAGCCGGAGCTGTTGGAGCGCCCCTGGTACTTTGATGTTGATTTGTCTAAGTACACCGCTTATTTCATCGCTGCCATCAACCATGATATGAGCGTATCCAGCATCATCGACCCGATGACCAAGATCAAGCATCTGCTGGATAACCACGGTATTCCCATCGGCAACCAGGAATAATTGACGGAATAAGTTGTTTGCCTGCGGCTGTAACCGGCCGCAGGCAAACTTTTGCCCGGATTGATTGCAACAGGCGGGGAATGCGTATATAATAGTTGCGTACAAGGGCATTTTTGTGGGGCTGCTGCATTGTCAGCGCGGCTCCAAATTTATTTGTCAGGAGGTTTTTCCATTATGACTCCCATGGAACAACTTAAAGCAATGGTCGCTGGCAAAAAGGTGGCATTCATCGGTGCGGGCGTCAGCCACAAACCGTGCATCACCATGCTTGCCGCGCTGGGGGCAGATATTACCCTCTGCGACCAGAAAAAGAGCTTGGATGATTTTGGTGATTACGCCGATACGCTGCGCAAGCTGAACGTAAAGCTCAGCCTTGGCGAGCATTATACCGATGGCTTTGCCGGACAGGATATCATCATGCGCACCCCCGGCTATGAATTCTTTAAGCCGGAGCTGCAGGCCGCCAAACAGGCCGGTGCGCTTGTGACCAGCGAGGTAGAACTCTTTTTTGAGCTGTGCCCCTGCGAGATCGTGGCTGTGACCGGCTCTGACGGCAAAACCACCACCACCACCCTGATTGCCAAGATGTTTGAGGCTGCCGGCCGCAAGGTGTTCCTGGGCGGCAACATTGGCGCAGCCCTGCTGCCCCAGCTGCCGGACGTTACCTCCGGCTGATATCGCTGTTGTGGAACTTTCCAGCTTCCAGCTGATCAGCATGCGCAAGAGTCCCAAGGTGGCGGTTGTGACCAACGTGACCCCCAACCACCTGGACCACCACAAGGATATGCAGGAGTATATTGATGCCAAACGCAACATTCTGCTTTGGCAGGAGCCACCCTGCCGCGCCGTACTGGGTTATGAGAACGATATCACCCGGAGCATGGCCGCTGACTGCAAAGGTGAACAGTTCTGGTTCACCCGCCTGCACGAGACCGACCACGGTGCATTCCTGCGAGAGAGTGATGATACCCTCTGCTATGCCGAAAACGGTGTTGTGACCCCCGTGCTGCCCCGTGCAGAAGTAAAGCTGCGCGGCTTGCACAACGTGGAAAATCTGCTGGCCGCCATTGCAGCGGTCTGGGGCCGCGTTCCGGTGGATGTCATGCGTCAGGTTGGCTCTACCTTTACCGGCGTGGAACACCGCATTGAGCCGGTTCGCGTGCTGGATGGCGTAACGTATTACAATGACTCCATCGCATCCAGCCCCACCCGCACCATTGCGGGCCTGCGCAGCTTTGACCAGAAGATCATCCTGATTGCGGGCGGCTATGACAAAAAAATCCCCTATGAGCCGCTGGCACCGGAAATCGTGGCACATGTCAAAGTGTTGGTGCTGATGGGGGCAACCGCACCGCGCATTGAAAAGGCTGTGCGCGAGGACCCGAACTTTGACCCGCAGGCATTGCCAATCCTGCATGCAGACAGCATGCAGCATGCCGTTGAGCTGGCACGCGGTGCAGCCAAGCCGGGTGACATCGTCAGCCTGTCGCCGGCATCGGCGTCCTTTGACCTTTACCCCAACTTTGAAGTCCGCGGCCGTGACTACAAGCGTATTGTCAACGAGCTTCAGTAATTACGGGATTACGGGGGGTTGTTTGTTCTTTTTTGAAAAAAGGAACCGAAAAAACTTTAATATAATAGATATTTTATATTGAGGCAAGGTGGGTTGCAAAAGGGTAAAAAGCAGACGGTTTAGGGCAATCGGAACAGAAGATAGGATATTTTTTATTTGATGTTTTGCCCAATAGAGACCGTAGAGGCGCACATTGTACGCCCGCGCGCCCTGCGCCAACAGCCCTATCCATAGCGGAGACAAAACTCACTTCCCCAAAGCAATGGCAACACCGCACAATTCCCGCCTTGCAGCTTAAGCACCGCTCCGGCAGCTGCGGCACGGCATCTGCCGCACCTCGCTCGCCGTATCGCCACTTAGAATTATGCGGTATTGCCCGATCTCCGCAATCTCAAAATCAAACCTAAAGGAGTTCCCCATGATTCAGGCTGTCACCACCCCCGCGCACAAGCAGGCGTTTGCGACGGCCATTCAAGGGGCTCCTTATTTTCGTGCCGTGATGGGGCGTGACCTGGCCCTGTGGGCAGATAACCCCGGTGCCCCGGTGCGGCTCTTCGCCCTGCCCGGTGCGGCCCTGACCCTGAACGGCAACACCGCCCAGCTGTGCGGCACCCCCCAGGACTGGGAGGAACTGCTAAGCTTTTTGCAGTTTGCGGGCATCGCCCATCTGATTGCGGAAGAAACGCCCCTACTGCCCGCTGCAGCGGGGGAGCCGCTGTTCCTGTATAGTATGCCACCTCAGGGTCGTCTGCCGCTGGCGCAAGAACATCAGGGCTATATGCTGAATCGCAGCCCATCTGTCTTGCGCCTGGCAAACCAGCTTTTCCCGCAGGAACCGGAACGGCAGGACTGCTATTATTCCGAAACCTGTACCGCGCTGGCCCACGGCTTTGCCCGTGTGCTGGCTTTGCAGGATGCAGCAGGCCGCCCGGTGAGCACTGTGGGGGCTTATGCCATGGCCAACGGCGAAGCCTATATGGCAATGGGGGAAACCCTGCCGGAGCTGCGCGGGCGGGGCATCGGCGGCTGGCTGATTCCCTACCTGGCCAACGAGCTGGCAGGGGAGGGCTGGACCGTGACATTTTTGTGCGCGGCAGAGCGCTGCCGCTTTTATGAACGCCTTGGTTTTGTACTGCAAAAACAGTACGTTAAGTATAAATTATAATAAGTAAAACAGACAGGATACACTATGATTGAACAATTCTATGATTTGAAACCCCAGGTGCTGGAACTGGACCGCAAAACACTGGAACTTTGCCGCGATCAGTTTGCCCACCTGGAAGAGATCCGCGATTATAACCAACTGAAAATGCTGCGCGCCTTTACGGACTGCGGCGTGGAAGCCCGGCATTTCCTTGGCTCCACCGGTTACGGCGTGTGGGACGATAGCCGCAATAAGCTGGAGGAAGTATTTTCTCGCTGCATGGGGGCCGAGGACGCTCTGGTACGCCCGCAGTTCATGAGTGGTACCCACACCTTGACAGTGGCGCTGTTCGGTCTGCTGCGCGCAGGGGACACCCTGCTGGCCGCCACCGGCCGCCCCTATGATACGCTGGAAGGCGTGATCGGTATTGGCGAGGCTGGCAAGGGCTGCGGCACGCTGCAGGAATACGGCATCCATTACGATGAGGTGCCCCTGCTGCCGGACTTTACGCCGGACTATGCCGCCATTGCAGAGCACGCCAAGACCGCTACCGTGGTGCATATCCAGCGCAGCCGCGGTTATACCCAGCGCAACGCCTTTGACCTGGATACCATCCAGAAAGTGGCCGATACCGCCCGCAAGGCCAACCCCGATGTGGTGATCTTTGTGGATAACTGCTATGGCGAGTTCACCCAAATCCGGGAGCCGCTCTCCGCCGGCGCGGACGTTATCGCGGGCAGCTTTATCAAGAACCCCGGCGGCGGCATTACCCCCACTGGCGGCTATATTGCCGGTAAAGCCGACCTGGTGGAAAAAATCAGCCACCGCTTTACCGCCCCCGGCATCGGCAAGGACCTTGGCTGCACGCAGGACAGCCTGCGTGATACTTTCCTCGGCTTCTATTACGCCCCCGGCGTTGTGTGTGAAGCACTGAAAACCGCCGTGTATGCCCAGTGCCTGTTGGAGCTGGTGGGTGTGAACCCCGTGCCCCGCTATACCGCCGACCATAACGATATTGTGACTTGCTTTGATTCCGGCAGTGCCGCCGCGCTGCAGGGGTTCTGCGCAGGCATCCAGTCCTGCTCTCCGGTGGACAGCTTTGTCAGCCCCGAACCGGCAGACGAACCGGGCTATACCGACCAGGTCATTATGGCATCCGGCTCCTTTACCGAGGGCTCTACCATTGAAATCAGCTGTGATGGCCCGCTGCGCGCCCCCTACACCTGCTATTTGCAGGGCGGCGTAAACTTTACCGCAGGCCGCGCCGCCGTGCTGAACGCTGTGCAGAAGGCTTTCTTTGCCTGATAGCGGCACAGCAAGGCTGAGCAACAGAAAAAGCAAAACCGTACAAAATGCAAAACGCCCCGGAACACTGGTCAGAATGTGTTCCGGGGCGTTATTTTTTGTAGATAAGCAATCAGCCGTTGCGGACATAATCACGCACAAGGGCCTGCAGCAGATCGTCGCGGTCAATGCGGCGAATCAGCGAACGAGCGTTCTTGTAAGTAGTGATATAAGTCGGGTCCTCCGAAAGAATATAGCCGACCAGCTGGTTGACGGGGTTATAGCCCTTCTCCTCCAGTGCACCGTAAACAAGCTGCATAACCTGCTTGATCTCCTGGTCTTTATCGTCGCGGATAGAGAATACCGCGGTAGGTTCAGAAATCGCCATTAGCAACAACCCCCTTCTGCATTGGGCCTATCAATATCCCACATGCTGTTTCACTCTATTATATACGCATTTGCCGCGCTATGCAAGTGGGTAAGCGGCAGAATAGACAAAAAAACGAACTTTAATCCCGCAAAAACTTGCACTGCTTAAAGGCATATCTGAAAACAAAAGAAATAGATTGAATTTTGGCTTATCAGATACACCCTAGAGCTTACGGCATCACAAAGCCGGGGTCACCGGGCAGGATCAGGTTGTTCTTGGCCAGCATGGCGCGGAACTCTTCCTCCGGCATTTCAAAGGTGATCTCCCGGATCATAGAAGGTTCGTGCAGCAGCACCTGCCACGGTGCGCCGGGTTCGCTCTGCTGCAAAAACAGGATGTTCTCGATTTTGCCGCCAAAGTCCTGCACGGCTTCATCAGCCAGCAGGGCGGGACCGGGCACCACAAAATAATGGTCCACCATGCGGCCATCTTTGAAGTTGTGTTCGATCACGGCAGGAATTTCGTTTTCCGCCTGTTCGGCTTTGTACTGCATGCGCAGCGAAAGAAAATCTGCCACGGTAAGGGTAGTGGGCATAGGCACCTCCGGTGGTTAGGTAGGAGTTAGGAATTATAGGGAACGCGGATTTCCAACACAAATAAAAAATGATGGTGGGAAATTGGCTTAGTGTCATTATACCACATCTTTACGAAGTTGGGATAACGGAAAAAAGCAAATTTCGTGCGCGGCGCGGGGCCGCGGCCACCATCATGGTTGGGATGCTATTTAGGTGTCAAACACACCCGTCAGATAAGCGCAGGATCAGACGCGCAGGCTGGTGCCTTCGCCGGTGCCGGGGTTGGAGTCGAACTCGTAATCATTGCCGGGCAGGATGGCGTTCAGCAGGATGCCGGCCAGGGCAGCAATGGCCAGGCCGGACAGGGTAACGCTGACACCGCCGATGCCGAAGGTGATGCCGCCCACGGAGTTAAAGCCCAGAGCGCACACCAGGATAACGGCAGCAATGATCAGGTTACGGCTGTTGGTAAAGTCGACCTGATTTTCCACTACGTTGCGAACACCGATGGCGGAGATCATGCCGTACAGCACAAAGCTGATGCCACCGATGATGCCGGAAGGAATGGTGTTGATGACGGCTTCAAACTTGGGGCAGAAGCTCAGGATGCAGGCAAATACAGCGGCAATGCGGATGACCAGGGGATCATAGATCTTGGTCAGGGCCAGAACGCCGGTGTTTTCGCCGTAGGTGGTGTTGGCGGGGCCGCCCAGCAGGCCGGCCATGGCGGTTGCCAGGCCGTCGCCCATCAGGGTGCGGTTCAGGCCGGGGTCACGGATATAGTTGCGGCCGGTGGTGGCGCTGATGGCGGCAATATCGCCGATGTGCTCCATCATGGTTGCAACGGCAATGGGCATGATGGTGAACAGGGCGCTGATGAATTTTTCGCTGCCGTCAATGGAAAACAGACCCATGGCCTCTTTGTGGATGGGGAAACCGATCCAGGAGGCCTCGCTGATGGCGGCAAAGTCAACCGCACCAGTTACCAGGGCAACCGCATAGCTGACCAGAACACCGATCAGAATGGGCAGGATCTTGACCATGCCTTTGCCCCAGATGTTGCAGACGATAACGGCGGCCAGCGCCACAAAAGCCAGCAGCCAGTTGCTCTGGCAGTTGTTGATGGCGGACGGGGCCAGGATCAGGCCAATGGAGATGATGATGGGGCCGGTGACAACAGGCGGGAAGAACCGCATGATGCGGCGGATGCCGAACACCGAGATCAGCCCGCTGACCAGCACATACAGCAGGCCGCTGAACGCAACGGCTGCGCAGGCGTAGGGCAAGTTTTCCGGGTTAGCACCGTCATTGCTGACAATGGCAAAGCCGCCCAGGTAGGCAAAGCTGGAACCCAAAAATGCGGGAACCTTGCCCTTGCAGATGATGTGGAACAGCAGCGTGCCAAGGCCGGCGCACAGCAGCGTGGTGGAAACGCTCAGGCCGGTCAGCAGGGGAACCAGCACGGTTGCGCCAAACATGGCGAACATGTGCTGCGCACCCAGGATCAGCATCCGGGGCGTGCCCAGTTTTTTGGCATCGTAAATGCCCTGGGAATAATCAATGGGATTGCTCATAAAATGAATCCTCCTTACCGTGCATGCGTGTGCGGCCGGCGTGCAGAATGCCGCAAACAGAAACCGGCCGGACAAAAAGACACACATACTTTATCTAGTCTACCAGAAACGACAGTAAAACACAAGTTGAAAAACTGCCAAATACTGCCGCATTTTGTTCGCCGGGAATGTCAGGTTCCACAGCGTGCTTTTTGCCTGGCGGTATGGTATAATTTAAGGGCAACACCGCACAATTCCCGCCTTGCGGCTTAAGCACCGCTCCGGCAGCTGCGGCACGGCATCTGCGTTGCCAAAATGCTCGATAAGACATCCAGTATTATCTGCGCTTTTGGCTTAGCATCTGCCGCACCTCGCTTGCCGTATCGGCACTTAGAATTATGCGGTGTTGCCTTAAAAATAAAAAGCGGCGAAAGAGAGGCAGCTGAGATGATCCGCCATATTTTGTTCTGGAAATATACCGACGCTGTAAAAGCACAGCATCAAGAAGCTGAAGCTTTGAAGTTTTTACAAAATTCCGTTGCCACCATGCGGGGCAGGATCGACGGCTTGCTGTGCATTGAAATTGGCCTCAACCTGGCCGGAGGGGACTATGACTTGATATTCTATGCAGAACTGCGGGATGAACAGGCGCTGCAATGCTTCCAGCAGCATCCGCTGCACGCTGCCCACCGTGAGCGCTGCAAAGACCTTGTGACGGCGCGCTTATGCGGTGATGTGAGAGTGGGTACGAATTAAAGGCCAGTTGCGCAAAAAGTGCGGCGGAAAGCCGTGCAAATGTGGTCATTCTCGGCATGTTTTTTGCCGGAATGATATGGTATAATCATATCATCAGAACAATCCTGCGGGCCTGCCCCAAGCATGGCTGCGGGAATGTAAGGACGTAATATAAAGAGGGATCAATGTGGATAATTTAATGTTCAGCCTGAACGCGACCCTTCCGGTATTTCTGGTGATGGTCATTGGATGGGCGCTGGGGCAAAAAGGCTTTTTGCCAAAGCAGTTCTGCACCGTGGCCGACAAGCTGGTGTTCAAGGTAACGCTGCCGGTCATGCTGTTCTGTGATATGGCAACCCTGGACCTTGCCCACAGCTTTGATGCAAAGTTTGTCTTGTTCTGCTTTGCGGTAACGGCCATTGCCATTGTGGTCATCTGGGTGCTGGCGCGCCGCCTGTTGAAAGATAAAACCCTGGTGGGTGAGTTCGTACAGGCCAGCTACCGCAGCAGCGCGGCTATTCTGGGCGTGGCGTTCATCCAGAACATTTACGGCACTTCCGGCATGGCCCCCCTGATGATTCTGGGCAGTGTGCCGCTGTTCAACATTTTTGCGGTCATTATCCTGACGGTGGAAAGCCCGCAGCAGCATGGCAAAGTGACCCCCTCCAAGCTGCTGTACGGTGTGCTGACCAACCCCATTCTGGACGGCATTATTCTGGGTACGCTGTACAGCCTGCTGCCCTTTGGCCTGCCTACCCTGGCGCAGAAAACCCTGACCAGCCTTTCCAGCCTGACCACCCCGCTGGCGCTGCTTTCCATCGGCGCTTCGTTTGAGGGAGCCAAGGCCATCAAAAAGCTGGCACCCACCCTGGTGGCGGCTTGCTGCAAGCTGATGGTGCTGACCACGATCTTTATCCCCATTGCCGTCAAGCTCGGTTTCCGGGACCAGCAGCTGATTGCCCTGCTCATCATGCTGGGCAGCCCCACCACGCCAAGCTCTTACGTTATGGCCAAGAACATGGGCCATGAGGGTGTGCTGACGGCCAGCTGTGTGGCGGCAACCACGCTGTTCTCGGCGCTATCGCTGACGTTCTGGATCTTTGTTCTGCGTAGCGGCGGCTATATTGCTTAAAAATACAGAATATCTTAACACAAAACGAACCCCCTTTGCATAGTGTGAAATGAGGGCGGGCGGCAAGCCTGCAACACACAGCAAAGGGGGCTTTTTTATGGCAAATGCAATGCCGGAATATGGCGGAACCGTGCTGCGGCCGGGGGCATCCGGCCCGGATATTGCCCTGGTACAGCGCTGGCTGGGCGGACTGAATGTGGATGGACGCTACGGCACCAGCACCGAAACCGCAGTGCGGCGGTTCCAGCGGGAACAGGGGCTGAAAATTGACGGCCACGTGGGCCGCGATACCTGGGATGCCCTGTACCGCGCCTGGGCGGATAAAAACGGGGAAGGGGAGATCTGGCCCGGTGTTACCATGCGCCGCGGCAGCCGGGGCGCAACCGTGAAAAGCGCCCAGCAGAAATTGAAAACCCTGGTGCCGGAACTGACCACCGATGGCCGTTACGGTGCCAGCACGCGGGAAGCGGTTCTGGCCTGGCAGGTAGTGCATGACCTGAAACCGGACGGCATGCTGGGCCGCGCAACCTGGAACAGCCTGTACGGTGTCACTACCAGAAAAGCATAACAAACGCAAAACAGCATCCGCATGGCGGCCCACGGGCAGGGGGCACCATACGGATGCTGTTATTTTGTGAAAAAGCAAAGGCAATACCGCACAATTCCCGCCTGACGGCTTAAGCACTGCTCCGGCAGCTGCCGCACCTCGCTCGCCGTATCGGCACTTAGAATTATGCGGTATTGCCCAAAGCCGGAACCATCAAGTAAGAAAAAGCGGAAGAACCAGTGCGACGACCCCAAATACCGCAAACAGCACACCGCCGATTTTGGTGTTCAGGATATAGAAGTCCGACGGTCCGTCTGCCGCATAGGACTTCCACTGCTCTGTCAGCGCCCAGAGCCATTCCGGTTTCAGGAAAATCAGGATGCCCCCAACGATAAATGCAATACAGCCGAAAGGGTACCACCATGGCATAACAACGACCTCCCAACAAAATCAAACGGTCTGTGCGGCAAACAGGCGGACGCCCGCTGAGTTATAGCCCCAGCAGTACCGGCACAACATTCAGCACGACCATAACAACAGCAAAAGCAATAAAGCAGCCGTAAATAATCCTGGAGGTTCGACTCGCAGCTTTTTTGATGCAGAACGCCAGAAAAAGGATCCAGACCAGGTATGCCACAACCAGAAACACAAGGTTGTGGGCCAGAAACGCCAAGAAGAACAGCATGTTTACAATTTTAATGCCGTTTTCGGAGAAGAGCAGCTGTTTGAATTTTTCCATGTTTCTCTCACTTTCTGGTCATGTTCCAATGGAATAAGGGGCTTTTTTCCAGTATATCAGATAACTGCCTCCTGCGCCACCCCAAAACAAAAAGCACCCGGAAAAATCCGGGTGCCAGTTCATGATGATATAAGCAGAAATCAGCGCTCTTCCAGCGGCAGGTACTCCTGCGGCTCGCCCAGGTATTTGTAAGCGGGGCGAATGATGCGGTTGGCGTACTCAACTTCTTCTACGCGGTGGGCGCACCAGCCGGGTACACGGGCAATGGCAAACAGCGGGGTGTACAAATCTTCGCTGATGCCCAGCATGCGGTAGATCAGGCCGCTGAACAGGTCCACGTTGGCGCAAACCTTTTTGGGGCCGTGCTTTTCTTCGGCAAAAATCTCCGGGGCCAGGCGCTCAATGCTGCACAGCATGTTATATTCTTCATCGTAGCCTTTTTTGTAGGCAAGGCTGCGGGCGTGGTTTTTCAGGATCTGGGCGCGCGGGTCGCTCAGGGTGTACACCGCGTGGCCCATGCCGTAAATCAGGCCGCTGCCGTCACCGGCTTCCTTGCGGATGATCTTGCGCAGCATCTCGCGCACTTCGCCGTCATCCTCCGGGTGCTCCACATTGGCCAGGATGTAATCCAGCTGGTGCATAACTTTCAGGTTGGCGCCGCCGTGCTTGGGGCCTTTCAGGGCGCCGATGGCCGCAGAGATGGCTGCGTATGTATCGGTGCCGGAGGAGGACAGCACACGGGTGGTAAAGGTGGAGCAGTTGCCGCCGCCGTGGTCTGCGTGAACCAGCAGGCACAGATCCAGCAGGCGTGCTTCCTCGTGGGTGAACTTCTGGTCTGCACGGTAGGAGCTCAGAATGTGCTCCGCAGTGCTCTGCCCGGCGATGGGGTAATGGAAGTACATGCTTTCGTGGTCATACACACGGCGCTTGAGCTGGTAGGCGTTCACCATCATGGTGGGCAGCTCGGCAATCAGGTTGATGCTCTGGGTCAGGATGTTGGGCAGGCTCAGATCATCGGCGTGCTCGTCATAGCTGTACATCGAAAGCACGCTGCGCGCCATCTTATTCATAATGTTGGGGGAGGGCGAGTTCATGATCATGTCGTCCGCAAAGCCCTTGGGCAGTTCGCGGTGCTCATCAATCAGCTTGCAGAACCGGGCATACTGTTCCTGGGTGGGCAGTGCGCCAAACAGCAGCAGCCACACCACTTCCTCAAACATGAAGCGGTCGTTCTTGTCGGCTTCGGCGGCCAGAGTGTCAATATCAATGCCGCGGTAAACCAGGCGGCCCGAAATGGGGCGGATGGTGCCTTCGGGCAGCTTTTCGTAACCAATAACGCTGGAAACATTGGTAATGCCCGCCAGAACACCGGTGCCGTCCGGGTTGCGCAGACCGCGCTTAACGCCAAGGCGGTCCGCAATGTGGGGGTCAAGATGCTTGTTGTGCGCAATATACTCATTGCACAAAAGTTCAATATCTTCCGGGTCAAGCGCCGGAACATCCGGGTAATACATCAGATGCGCCCTCCTTACTTTCCTGCAAAAGCGCCGCTGGGGGCTTTTGCCTGCACTCTATTACCAGCACGTGCAAAAAACGGGCACAGCGCCCGCAGTGCGCCCTGCCCGCCGCCATGCGGGCCAAAAACGCTTCAAAGTGCTGAACAGTTACAATTTTATAGTATTTGAGCGCTGTAGTCAAGCATGAATCTTAAAGAATTGTAAATGTGAACGAAACATGACTTTATAAAATAAAGTTTGAATCCGCAAAATACAGGTGCAACTTTAATGAATTACGTTGACAAGGCTGACCAAAATGGGTATACTCAAACTGTAATATTATTAAAACAAATTTTTTGCAGGTGTGGTTCAGCTTTTGGCAGGTTTGTCCTGCGTTAAGGCGCGGCCCACCGGCAAAAAGCAGTCCGGCAGGGCGGGGTAAACGGCCACGGCACGCCGCATCCCTGCCGCTTTTTTAGAAAGGGGCAAACCGATATGAAGGCAGTTTTGATTCCTGGTGACGGCATTGGCCGCGAAATTGCGCAGAGCGTGCGCAAAATTTCGGATGTTTTGGCAACCGGTATTGAATGGGAAGAATACGCCGCCGGCGCAGAGTACGCCGCAGAGCATGGTGAGCTTTTGCAGCCCGGCGCACTGGATGCCATTGAAGAATACGGCTGGGCGCTGAAAGGCCCCACCGCAACCCCTATCGGCAAAGGGTTCCGCAGCATCAACGTGCAGCTGCGCCAGCGCTTTAATACCTACGCCAACCTGCGCCCCGTGCGCACCCTGCCCGGTGTGCCCACCCGCTTTGAAAATGTGGACCTTGTTATTGTGCGCGAAAACACCGAGGACCTGTATAAAGGCATCGAGTACATGCTGAACGATGAGATCGCCAACGGCGTAAAGCTCATCACCAAGCCCGCCTGCGAGCGCATCTGCCGTTTTGCCTTTGATTACGCTGCCGCCAACGGCCGTAAAAAGGTGACTGCAGTCCATAAGGCCAACATCATGAAGCTGACCGACGGCATGTTCCTGTCCACCTTCCGCGAGGTCGCCAAGGATTACCCCGCCATTGAAGCAGACGACTGCATTATTGACGCCCTGTGCATGAAGCTGGTGCAGAAGCCGGAGCAGTTTGACGTTCTGGTTGCCCCCAACCTGTACGGTGATATCATCAGCGACCTGTGCGCCGGTCTGGTGGGCGGCCTGGGCTTTGCCCCCTCTGCCAACATTGGCGCCAAGACCCGCATCTATGAGGCTGTCCACGGCTCCGCCCCCGACATTGCAGGCCAGAACAAGGCCAACCCCAGCGCCATCCTGATGGCATTTGCCATGATGCTGAACGACCTGGGCATGACGGATAAGGCCGCCAGGCTGAACGCCGCCATTCTGGCACAGGTTGCCGAGGGTAAGGTTGTTACCGCGGATATTGGCGGTACCGCCACCACCACCGAATTTACTGACGCTGTTGCGGCACGGCTGTAATAAAGCCGTCTTGCAGGAAGGAGCATGAAAATGAAACTGCACGACCACGGCGTGTACCTGGTCAACGGCCAGCTGACCGATACCGCACCGGCCCATGTGACCGAAGCAGAGGCCCGCAAGGGCACCATTGCTTACGGCATTCTGAAAGCCCATAACACTGCGCCGGATATGAAAGACCTGCGCATCAAGTTTGATTCGATGACTTCCCACGATATTACTTATGTGGGCATCATCCAGACGGCGCGCGCCTCCGGCATGGAAAAGTTCCCCCTGCCGTATGTGCTGACCAACTGCCACAACTCTCTGTGTGCGGTGGGCGGCACCATCAACGAGGACGACCATCAGTTTGCCCTTTCCGCTGCGCATAAATACGGCGGCATTTATGTTCCGCCCAACATGGCAGTTATCCACAGCTATAACCGCGAGATGATGGCAGGTTGCGGCCGCATGATCCTGGGCTCTGACTCCCATACCCGCTATGGCGCACTGGGCACTATGGCCGTGGGCGAAGGCGGCGGCGAGCTGGCCAAACAGCTGGTGGGCCGTACCTATGATATGGCCATGCCCGGCGTGATCTGCGTTTACCTGACCGGCAGGCTGAACCCCGGCGTTGGCCCGCATGACGTGGCGCTGGCCCTGGTTGGCGCAACCTATGCCAACGGTTATGTGAAGAATAAGGTCATGGAATTTGTTGGCCCCGGCGTTGCCAGCCTTTCCGCAGACTGCCGCAACGGCATTGACTGTATGACCACCGAGACCACCTGCTGGTCCAGCATCTGGCAGACCGATGGCGTGACCGAGGAATACCTCGCAGGCCATGGCCGTGCCGATGCTTATAAAGAGCTGAAGCCCGCCGATGTTGCCTATTACGATGGCTGCATCGAGCTGGATCTTTCCAAGATCGAGTGCATGATCGCACTGCCTATGCATCCCAGCTATGCTTACCCCATCCGAGAACTGAAGGCAAACGCCAAGGATCTGCTGCATGAGATCGAAACCCGCGCCAATGAGCAGCTGAGCGGCAAGGTCAAGATGGATCTTGTCAGCAAGGTGCGCGCCGACGGCAGCATTTATGTGGATCAGGGCATTGTGGCTGGCTGCTCCGGCGGCACTTATGAGAACCTGTGCGCTGTGGCTGACATCCTGCGCGGCAAGAGCTGCGGCAACGGCGAGTTCAAGTTCAGCGCTTACCCGGACAGCATGCCCACCTACCTGGAGCTGGTCAAGAACGGCGTGGTGGCCGATATCGTTTCCGCTGGCGGCATCTTCCGCGAATGCTTCTGCGGCCCCTGCTTCGGCGCAGGTGATACCCCGGCCAATGGCGAGTTCAGCATCCGCCACACCACCCGCAATTTCCCCAACCGCGAAGGCTCCAAGCCCGGCGAGGGTCAAATCTCCGGCGTGGCGCTGATGGATGCCCGCTCCATTGCGGCTACCGCAGCCAACGGCGGCATTCTGACCGCAGCCAGCGAGGTTTGTGACCACGACTACACCGCACCCAAGTATCACTTTGACCGGGGTGTGTACGATAAGCGTATCTATAACGGCTGGGGCAGCCCCGAACCGGAAACCGCCCTGCGCTTTGGCCCCAACATCAAGGATTGGCCGCAGCAGCCGGAACTGACGGATGACCTGCTGGTCAAGATTGTCAGCTACATCACCGACCCTGTCACCACCACCGATGAGCTGATCCCCTCGGGCGAGACTTCTTCCTTCCGCTCCAACCCGCTGCGCCTGGCAGAGTTCACCCTGTCCCGCAAGGACCCGGCCTATGTCGGCCGCGCCAAGGCAGTCAAGGTTCTGGACGAAGCCCGCACCGCAGGCACTCTGCCGGAAGAAGTACAGGCTGTGTATGCCGCGCTGGAAAAGGCCGGTTACAAGCCGAACGCCGCAGCCACCAACATTGGCTCCGCCATCTTTGCCAATAAGCCCGGCGATGGCTCCGCACGTGAGCAGGCGGCTTCCTGCCAGCGCGTGCTGGGCGGCGCGGCCAACTTTGCCAAGGAGTATGCAACCAAGCGCTACCGCTCCAACTGCATCAACTGGGGCATGTTGCCCTTCCTGGTGGAGGACCCCAGTGTGTTTGAACTGGGCGACTGCATCTACCTGCCCGGCGTGCGCAAGGCTCTGCTGGAAGCTGCCGATACCATGCCCGCCGTGGCTGTTAAGCCCGATGGCAGTGTGAAGGAGTTCACCGTAAAGCTTGGTGCCCTGACCGATGCCGAGCGCCAGATCCTGGCCGATGGCTGCCTGATCAACTACTACAAAAATAACTGATTGATTTAATGGTTCAAAACGCCTCCCGGCGGACCGTGGGTCCAGGCCGGGAGGCGTTTTTCGCTTGGAAAAAGCGTTGAGTTAAGGCAATACCGCATAATTCTAAGTGCCGATACGGCGAGCGAGGTGCGGCAGCTGCTAGGCCAAAAGCGCAGAGAAACGGAAAGCAGTTGACGCAAACCCGCAAATCATCTGTAGGGGGACGATGACGAGCATCGTCCCGTGGCGGTTTGCCCAATGCGGGACCATTGAAAAAAGTATTGCCTATTTAGGTTGGCGGGCGCACAATGTGCGCCCCTACGGGTGAGATGCCAATAAATGCCCGACATAACACATAAAAACTGCAATATAAAAATCACCCGCATACCGCTCCACCACCCCGCATATAAAATCCATAATAAACCCAACCCCATTTCCAATTCCTAACTCCTCCCTCCTAACTAAAGCTGGGGTGTTCACTATGCTTCTTCCTCTCCTCATGACAACCATCGCCGGTCTGTCCACTGGTCTGGGCGGGCTGATTGCGGCGCTGTTCCGGCCAACGCCAAGGCTGATGGCGTTCTGCGGCGGCTTTGCCGGGGCGGTCATGCTGACCGTCAGTTTGGCAGACCTGGCTCCGGCGCTGCTGGATTTTTACGGGGCGCTGCTTTCACCCTTTGGCTGTGGGGCTGCGGCTGCGGCACTGCTGCTGGGTGGTATGCTGGCAGCCTGGCTGTTGGCCTGTGCTCTGCCGGACGAGGATACACTGGCCGACCGTTTTGGCTCCCAAACCCAGGGCTCTGCCATGCGGGCTGCGCTGGTAACGGGGGCAGCCCTGCTGTTGCATAACCTGCCGGAGGGCATCCTGACCCTGCTGACCAACGTCTCGGACCCGCAGCTGGGGGCGCGCACGGCACTGGCGATTGCCCTGCACAATATCCCGGAGGGATTGGCTGTTGCGGTGCCTTTTGCCTGCGCCACCGGCAGCCGGGCCAAGGGTGCCGTGGCTGCGCTGGTATCTGGCCTTGCGGAACCGGCGGGGGCCGTTTTGGCGGCACTGGTGCTGGCCCCACTGTTGACGCCGGGACTTTTGAACGGCATTGTGGCTGTGGTGGCGGGCATTATGCTGTGGGTGGCGGCTGCCCAGCTGCTGCCCGCGGCGTTTGAACCGGCGTGGCGCAAAATGGGGGTGACAGGCTTTTGCGTGGGGGTGCTGATGATGATTCTTGGCATTGCAGCGTTGGCTTGATTGTGGTATACTATAATCTGTATTTGTCTGGGGTGCAAATAGTGCCTGGAAACCATGCAGGGGAGGGAAAAGATCCATGCCATACCGCCGCAGCTGCGCCGCGTGCGCACTGGCAGCCGCGCTGCTGCTTTCCGGCTGTTCTGCCGTAACCGGCAGCGATGTGGAATCCCTGCTGCGCGCGCCGCAGGCTTCCGGCGAGACGAGCGCCGTACAAAAGGCGCTCAACAGCGCCCTTGGTGTAACCGCGACCCTGAAATACCCTGCCAGCGGCGATTTTCTTTCCCCTCTTTTGTTTGGCGATTGGGATGGTGACGGCCAGGATGAAGCCGCCGTGCTGTACACGCTGGATGCCTCTGCGGGCAATGTGTACCTGGCTGTTCTGGAACCGACCGAGGAAAACGGCTGGCGGGTGACGCAGACGGCAGAAGGGCTTTCCAGCGAGGTGGAAAGCGTGAACACCGCCCATCTGCGGGATGAAAATTCCTTGCAGATCCTTGTCGGCTATGCCAGCGCCCAAGGCGACCGTTATATGGTGGTGTATCTGTACACCGAGGATGGCCTGCAGATCATCATCAAGCAGGCATACACCGAAATGATCCTTGCCAACCTGACGGGCGGAGAGGGCACCCAGGATTTGGTATTGGCCCTGCCTGCTGAGCAGGAGGGCGGCGGCCTGAACCTGCAGCTGCTGACCAACACCGAGGATGGCTTCCGCTCCGCCCAGACCCTTGCGATTGGTGATTACAGCGGCTGTGCGGCCCTGCACGCGGGCATTGGCGCGGACGATGGCAACTATCTGGTGGTGGATGGCTGGACCGGTGCTTCCGGCACCAGCCTGGCAAGCTCTATTGTAGTGTATGACCCGGAAACCCGATTCTTGCAGACCTACCGCCCGGCGGGCGTGGCCAACCTGACCAAAGCGACCCTGCGGTATGACGCCGCACTGGTCAGCACCGATCTGGACGGCAACGGAACGATCGAGATTCCCACGATGATCGATGACGGCGGCAAAATTTCCACCGGAATGGACAAGCGGCTGCGCTTTATCCTGTGGCGGGATTTTGCCGCGGCGGATGAGACCGGCAGTCACTTTGGTGTGTATGACAGCGAGTACAGCTTCTTTCTGGCGCTGCCGGAATCCATGCACGGCTCGGTGCTGCTGCGCACCAACCGGGATGGCAGCGGCTGGATGGTGTGCAACCGCGAGGGTACCACAGTTTATTGTGAACTGCGCCTGACCGACCCCGCCAAAGAAACCCAAACCCCGGACACCAACGGGGAACAGACCGAAGCCGGGGAGTACCGCCGCATTGCCAACATTGGCAGCCAGCAGCTGCAGGCCCGCGTGGTGACCCCGTATTATGGCCTGAGTATTGACGATATCATCCACGGAACAACCGTGTTCCGCTAAAAATATACGGTAAAACGCGCATGTCTATCTGCGGGCGGTGCGCCATAACAATCAGGCGGCGGGAAACAGAATCCCGACCGGGAAAGGAAAAACAATGAAACGTATTCTGGTCGTAGAAGACGAAGCCAGCATCCGCGAACTTGTGGCACTGAACCTGAAAATGACAGGCTGGGAAGTATTGGAAGCCCCCAGCGCGGAACGTGCGCTGGAGTTGATCCAGAAAAATCCCCCCTGCGATGTAGCGCTGCTGGATATCATGCTGCCGGGCATGGATGGGTTTTCGCTGTGCGAAACCATCCGCCACGGCGACCCGTACATCGGTATTATTATGGCGTCCGCCAAAGGGCAGGAGAGCGATAAGATCCGCGGCCTTTCCATCGGCGCGGATGATTACATCACCAAGCCGTTCTCGGTGTCGGAGCTGATGGCCCGCGTGGAAGCGCTGGCCCGCCGAGTGCGCCGCAGCGCCACTGCGGACGATGAACAGGCAGGCTCCGAGCCGGATCAGCTGGTCAGCGGCCCCTTTGTGCTGGATGAAAAAAGCCGCGTGCTGTACAAATCCGGCAAGCCCATTGACCTGACCCAGGTGGAATTTCAGATCATGGAGCTGTTTTTCCGCAACCCCGGCACTGCCCTGGTGCGCGAAAAAATCCTGGAAGGCGTTTGGGGCAAGGGGTATTTCGGTGATGTCAAGATCGTGGATGTCAACATCCGCCGCCTGCGCATGAAAGTGGAAGATGAACCCAGCAGCCCCCAGCACATTTTGACCGTCTGGGGCTATGGCTACCGCTGGAACGCATAATTACCGCATTTTTATGGAAAGGGGGCTGCCGCCTGTGCAGAGCATTACCCGCCGCTGGCTGCGCGGCAGCCTGCTGATTACCATTTGCATCCTGGCTGCGGCGCTGGGGCTGTTTTTGTATTACAGCCACCAGAATTTGTACGGCGGGGTGCAGCGTGCCATGCAGGCGCGGTTTTCCACCGTGGAGGGACGTTTGCAGGCAACCGGCACCGCCGGCAGCAGCCAGGCAACGTCTGAAAGCCGCAGCCAGTCCCTGCGCCGCACGGTGGAACAGTTTGATGAAAAAGATAAGTTCGAGTTCATGCTGTTGGATTCCTCCGGCGTGGTGCTGGCAACCTCCAGCGGCACCATGAACAAGAATCTGCTGAGCGAGGGCAGGGATTTTTATCAGGCGGTCACCGGCTCCACCGGCAGCGGCATGGTCACTTTCCGCACAGCGGACGGCGAACACGTGATGGCTGTTACCAGCCTGGTGCCTTATGCGGCGGGCAATGTGACGGCCATGCGCCTTGTTACCAGCCTGACGCTGGTGGACCGCCAGTGGTACAGCACGCTGATGGTTTCGTTCGGCGTGGCGGCGGTGGTGCTGGGGTTTGCGGTGTTCAGCGGCCTGTTTTTTATCCGCACCATTGTGCGGCCGCTGGGCCAGGTGGAAGCCACCGCCAATCGCATTGCCCACGGCGATTTGACCACCCGCCTGCCGGATGCCCCGTATGACGATGAGATCGGCCGCCTATGCAAAGCCATCAACCAGATGGCCGAGGACCTGACAAAAACGGAACGGATGAAAAACGAGTTCATCTCCTCTGTCAGCCACGAACTGCGCACTCCGCTGACCAGCATCAAAGGCTGGGTGGAAACCATCGCCAACATCCGTGACCCCGATGACGAAAACTACCGCAAGGGTATTACCATTATCCGTAGTGAGACCGACCGCCTGTATGATATGGTGGAGGAACTGCTGGATTTTTCCCGCCTGCAAAACGGCATCAAGCTGAACTGCGAGGTGCTGGATTTTGTGGCCGAAGCCACCGACGCTGCCCTGTTTGTGGAAGCCCGCATCCGGCAGGAGGGACTGCACCTTGTGTATGACGAACCGCCGGAGCCGTATCCCGTTTGGGCAGACCCCGCCCGCCTGCGCCAGGTGTTTGTCAACGTATTTGATAACGCCATCAAATATTCGCCGCCGGAAGGAACCATTTTCTTTACCCTGACCCGCACCGCCACCACCGTAACGGCCAGCATCCGGGACCAGGGCCGCGGCATTGCGCCGGATGACCTGCAAAACGTAAAGATGAAATTCTTCAAAGCCAAAAACGCCGTGCGTGGTTCCGGCATCGGCCTGGCGGTGGTGGATGAGATCACCAAAGCACTGGGCGGTACGGCGGATATCACCTCAACGTTGGGGCAGGGTACCACCGTTACCATCACCCTGCCCATCTACCATGCTGGGCAGGAACATCTGCACGAGCCGCTTTGACCGCAAAAATAAAGGAGAACCCATGCCGCAAGAACAACGTCCAACTGAAAAATTCCGTACCTCTGTGGGCGGCCAGGCCCTGATGGAGGGCATTATGATGCGCGGCCCTGAAAAAATCTGCTGCGCGGTACGCCGCCCGGACGGCACGATTGATCTGAGCTATTCTGATGTGACCACCCACTGGTACAATAAAGTTCCCCTGGTGCGCGGAGTGTGCAATATGGTGGAAAACCTGATGAACGGGTACAAATACCTGATGCACTCCGCCGATATTGCCATGACGGAAGAGGAAAAAGAGGAAGAAAAGCAGAACGAGAGCAAGCTGGACCGCTGGCTGGACGAACACGCCGGCCCCAAGGTACAAAGTGCGCTGATGACCCTTTCCGCCTGCGCAGGTGTAGTGCTGGCAATTTTTCTGTTTACCTTTCTGCCTACGTTCCTGACTGGGCTGGTGGCAAAAGTGATCCCCATGGGGCGCTGGCCGCGGGTCATCTTGGAAGCAGTGCTCAAGCTGGCAATCTTTTTGGGTTACATGTTCCTCTGCACCCGCATGAAGGAAATCCACCGCATGTTCCAGTACCACGGGGCTGAGCACAAAACGATTGCCTGCTATGAGGCAGGTGAGGAATTGACGGTTGCTAACATCCGCAGACATACGCGGTTCCACCCCCGCTGCGGCACCAGTTTTTTGATTCTGGTCATTCTGGTCAGCATTGTGCTGTATGCGGTGCTGCCGTGGAGCGGTACCATGCTGCGCGTGCTGTACAAGCTGGCCATGCTGCCGCTGCTGGTGGGCATCTGTTATGAGATTTTGAAGTGGGCAGGGCGTTCCAACTCGCTGCTGGCACGGGCTGTTTCGGTGCCGGGGCTTTGGCTGCAGCACCTGACGACCTTTGAGCCGGAAGATGACATGATTGAAGTGGCCATCGCCGCCGTTACCCCCGTACTGCCCAAAAAGCCGGAGGACGGCCAATGGTAACGCCGCTTGCCCCACAGCAGCTGGCGGGCATTCTGCCGCGCCAGGCTGTGCGCATGGTGCAGGATGCTCTGCAGGCCGCAGGCTGCCCCGATGCTGATTACGACGCCCGCGAACTGCTGCGCATTGCCGCTGGAAAAGATCCGCGCTTGCTGTTTGACCCGCTTACCCGGCCGCAGGCTGAGTGCCTGGCGGAACTGGCGGCTCAGCGCATGCAGCGGGTGCCGCTGCAATACCTGGCAGGGGAGTGGGACTTTCTGGGGTTGACCTTCAAAGTCGGCCCCGGTGTGCTCTGCCCCCGCGCAGACAGCGAGGTGGTGTGCGAAACTGCCATTGAGCTGTTGCAGCAGATGGGAAAACCTGAGCCCCGGGTGCTGGACCTGTGCGCCGGAACTGGCTGCCTGGGCATTGGTATCCGCCATTTTGTGCCAAGTGCCAGCGTGACCTGCGTGGAAAAAAGCCCGCAGGCGCTGCAATACCTGCAAGCCAACGTACATGGCACCGGTGTGCAGGCAAAGGCAGCGGATGTGCTGCAATACTGGCGAGAGCTTATGCCCCAAAGCGTGCAGCTGATCATCTCCAACCCGCCGTACCTGACCGGGGCAGAGATGCAGGCCCTGATGCCGGAGACCGCCCACGAGCCAGCTATGGCGCTGGACGGCGGAACGGATGGGTTGGATTTTTACCGCGCCATTGCCGCCCACTACCGTGATATTGTCTGCCCCGGTGGGTGGCTGGTGTTTGAGATTGGCTGTGCCCAGCGGGCGGATGTGATGGAGATATGCCGCCAAAACGGCTGGCAGCAAGTGCAGGCAAGGAAAGATTACGGCGGCAACGACCGTGTGGTGTACGCCCAACGGGTGAAATAAATCTGATTTTCAACGTTTTGCAGCTGAAATGTGGAAAATGCGAAGAAAATTTTGAAAAGATGACAACAAATGGTTGTAATTCGTGCCGCGATTGGTTATAATAATACCTGATAAACGCAGGACGACCATTTGGATAGCGGCGCACCTGCCGTACAAAATAAAAACAGCACCGCAGTTGCCTGTGGTGCATATGGGATACAACGCACGATCGCTCAGATAAGGAGATATAAACTTATGGCAGCAAAAAAGGAAAGTTCATCCAAGCAGCTCCCCACCGGCCCGGCAGGGGATAAAAAGGCAGCGCTGGAGACGGCACTGGCCCAGATCGAAAAGCAGTTTGGCAAAGGCGCCGTGATGAAGCTTGGGACCAACGTTGCCATGCAGGTGGATGCCATTTCCACCGGCAGCCTGGGGCTGGACCTGGCGCTGGGCATCGGCGGCCTGCCACGCGGACGCATCATTGAGGTATATGGGCCGGAATCTTCCGGTAAAACCACCCTGGCCCTGCATGTTCTGGCTGAAGCCCAGAAGCTGGGCGGCGAGGTTGCCTTTATCGACGTTGAGCACGCCCTGGATCCCACCTATGCCCGCGCCCTTGGCGTTGACATTGACAGCCTGCTGGTCAGCCAGCCGGATACCGGCGAGCAGGCCATGGAAATCTGCGAAGCTCTGGTACGCTCCGGCGCGATTGACGCTATTGTTGTGGACTCTGTTGCTGCCATGGTGCCCAAAGCCGAAATTGAAGGCGAAATGGGCGATTCCCACGTTGGCCTGCAGGCCCGCCTGATGAGCCAGGCTCTGCGTAAGCTGACCGGCATCATCGGCAAAACAAACACCGTCTGCATCTTTATTAACCAGCTGCGCGAAAAAGTCGGTGTGATGTACGGCAACCCTGAAGTGACCACCGGCGGCCGCGCCCTGAAATATTATTCCTCTGTACGGATTGATGTGCGCCGCATTGAGGGCCTGAAGGACGCCAGCGGTTCCTTTATCGGCAACCGTACCCGCGCCAAGATCGTCAAGAACAAAGTGGCACCCCCGTTCCGTGAGGCCGAGTTTGACATCATGTTCGGCGAGGGAATCTCCAAACTGGGCGAAATGATCGATCTGGGTGCTAAGCTGGGCATTGTGCAAAAGAGCGGCGCATGGTTCAACTATGGCGATATCCGCCTGGGCCAGGGCCGCGATAACGCCAAGCTTTACCTGAAAGAACACCCTGATGTGGCTGCTGAGATTGAAAAGCAGGTGCGCGAAAATGCGGACCGTCTGCTGGCGGCCGGCAAAAAGGGAACCGTGAAGCCGCTGGAGAAGCCGGCTGTTACCCCCGTTGCTGCTGAAGATGCCCCTGCCGCTCCCATGGCGGATGCACCCAAGACCACCGGCAGCGAGATGGACCTCGACATCATGGTTGACGAATAAGCGATGCCGAAGCTGACACAGGTAAAAGAAACAAAAAGAGGCCGCTATGCGCTGTTCTTTGACGGCGAGTTTGCCTTTTCGCTGGACGAGGACACCTTTGCCATGGCGGGGCTGCATACCGGGGATGAGCTGGAAGAATGGCAGATCCATGACCTGCAGACCAAAAGCGACACCCGCAAGGCTGTGGATAAAGCCATGGACCTGCTGGCCCTGCGGGACCATGCAGCCGGGGAGCTTTATCAAAAGCTCTGCCGCAGCTTTGACCCCCACAGCGCTGCCGCCGCCGTGGCAAAAATGCAGGAGCTGAACCTGCTGGATGACGCCGGTTTTGCCCGCCGCCGTGCGGCGGAGCTGCTGCGCAAGCGCAAGAGCCGCCGTGCAATTCTGGATGATCTGCACGCCAAAGGCATTGACCGCGGCGCGGCCGCCGAAGCGGTGGAAGCTCTGTTTGCCCAAAGCGAGGAGGACGAGGAGGAAAACCCGGAGCTGGCCAATGCCCGCGCACTGGTGGAACGCCACTATGCCGCAAAGCTGGCACAGGGCAAATGGCAGCAGGTAGCTGCCGCTTTGGCACGGCGCGGGTTCTCCCACAGCGTGATCCGCCAGGCATTGGCAGATGCCGAGACAGAAGAAACCGAAGCGTAACACAAAAAAGTACACACCGCAGGGGCAAAAAATGCTCCTGCGGCATTGTGGTATCAATGCACCGAACGGATAGCTTTGCCTGAATTTTGCCCAAGCAAGCGGCAGAGCCCAACATAACATACTGAAAAGAGAGACAGGAACAACCATACATGAATATTGCAATTATTTCCCTTGGATGCCCCAAAAACCAGGTCGATGCTGATGTATTCTGCCACGCGCTGATCAAGGCGGGCCACCAGACGGTTGCGGACCCCGAACAGGCGGACATTATTATTGTCAACACCTGCGGCTTTATCCAGTCCGCTAAAGAGGAAGCCATTGAAAACATTTTGATGGCCTGCCAGTATAAGCAGCAGAACCCCAACCTGAAGGTGATCGTGACCGGCTGCCTGGCTGAGCGCTATAAAACCCAGATTGTGAGCGAAATGCCGGAAGTGGACGCCGTTGTGGGCATTGGCTCCAACGCCGCTCTGCCCGCCATTGTGGAGCGCCTGACCGCCAACGGCGCGGGCCAGGTGGAAAGCTATGGCCCCAAATGCAATATGGAGCTGGGCGGTGCCCGTGTTATCAGCACGCCGCGCCACTATGCTTACCTGAAAATTGCCGAAGGCTGCAACAACCGCTGCCATTACTGCGCCATCCCGCTCATCCGCGGCCCGCTGCGCAGCCGCCCCATTGACGACTGTGTTGCCGAAGCTCGCTGGCTGGCCGGGGAGGGCGTGAAAGAGCTGATCCTGGTGGCGCAGGACCCCACCGCTTACGGCGAGGACTGGGGCAAACCCGGCGCAGTTTGCGAACTGTTGGATAAGCTGAACACCATTGAGGGCATCCGCTGGATCCGTGTGCTGTACGCCTACCCGGAGCGTATCTCCGATGAATTCATCGCAGCCCTTGTGCGCAACAATAAGGTGGTGCCCTATCTGGATCTGCCCATCCAGCACTGCGATGACGAGGTGCTGAAAAACATGAACCGCCGCGGCGGCCGCAAAGAAATTGAGGATGCCATCCGCCGCCTGCGCGCGGCCATCCCCAACATCACGCTGCGCACCACCCTGATTGCAGGTTTCCCGGGTGAGACCGAGGAACAGTACAGCGAGCTGTGCGACTTTGTCAAAACCGTCAAGTTTGACCGCCTGGGTTGCTTTGCCTATTCCGCCGAGGAAAACACCGTGGCCGCCAAGATGGACAACCAGATTGACGAGGAAGTCAAGCAGCGCCGCGCAGACCACATTATGGAGCTGCAGGCCGAGATCAGCGCGGAAAAGGAAGCAGAAAAGGTCGGCAAGACCTATGAGTGCATCTGCGATGGCGTGGACGATGAAACCGGCATGTACCTGCTGCGCTCCGCAGCAGACTGCCCGGAAATTGATGGCAGCATCATGACCCCGGCAGATACCCCGCTGGAAGCCGGCGCGTTCTATAACGTTACCATCACCGATGCCGATACTTATGATCTTTATGGTTATGCGGAAAGCAAAGTGGAGGAATAAACCATGAATCTGCCTAACAAATTAACGATGATGCGTGTCATCATGGTGCCGTTCTTTATGGTATTTGCTGCCATGAGCCATATGGGCACGCCCCAGTTCAATGCAACGTATGCCTTGATAGCGGGCATTCTGTTTGCTGTGGCCAGCTTTACGGATTTCCTGGATGGCTACCTGGCCCGCAAGAACCACCTGGTAACGGACTTTGGCAAGTTTATGGACCCGCTGGCTGATAAAATGCTCACCACCGCCGCCATTATTTATATGGTGGTGGACGGTGTCTGCTCCCCCGTGGTGCTGGCCATCATCATGTTCCGTGAGTTTGCCGTGGCGGGTGTGCGCATGATTGCCGCCGAGTCCGGCACCGTCATCGCGGCCAATATGTGGGGCAAGGTGAAAACCGTGCTGCAGATGGTCACCATCATCTTCTATTACTTTGCCATGGCGCTCGCCCCGGCGGACGGCGTTGGGGTTATCAGCTTTACCACCCAGGTGCTGTGCTGGGCCGTTGCTGCCGTTACCGCACTTTCCGGCTGCATCTACCTGTGGCAGAATCGTTCCTGCTTTATGCAGGCAAAATGATGCTGCCCCCTTGCAACCGCTTATCAGGGCGGCTATAATAAATCTGAACGGTTTGCAGGTTTAGCCGCGCCGTACCAGCAAAGTTGGGAAAGGAAGTTCCTGTCCATGCAGATTTTTAATACCATGACCCGCAAAAAGGAAGATTTTATCCCGCAGGAGCCGGGCGTTTATCGCATTTACGTCTGCGGCCCTACGGTGTATAACTATATCCATATCGGCAATGCGCGCCCCATGATCGTGTTTGACACGCTGCGCCGCTATCTGGAGTACCTTGGCAACAAGGTGCTGTATGTCTCCAATATCACCGATATTGACGATAAACTGATCAAAAAAGGCCAGGCGGACGGCACCACCATGCAGGAGGTTGCCCGCAAGTTCGAGGCCGAGTACATCAAAGATTCCGAGGGCCTGAACGTTAAGGCCCCCACCGTGCGCCCCCGCGCAACCGAGCATATCGGTGAGATCATCAAGATCGTCAAGGACCTGGTCGAATCCGGACATGCTTACGTTGCCCACAACGGCGATGTCTACTTCCGCGTTAAGTCTGATCCCGGTTACGGCAAGCTGAGCCACCTGAACCTGGACGACCTGGAAAGCGGCAACCGCGAACTGCGCAGCCAGATGGATGACGACCTGAAAGAAGACCCCGCAGATTTTGCTGTCTGGAAGGCCGCCAAGCCGGGCGAGCCTTCCTGGAACAGCCCCTGGGGCCAGGGCCGTCCGGGCTGGCACATTGAGTGCAGCGCCATGGCCCGTAAGCACCTGGGCAAGACCATCGACCTGCATGCAGGCGGCCAGGACCTGATTTTCCCCCATCACGAAAACGAGATTGCACAGTCGGAGTGCGCCAACGGCTGCACCTTCAGCCATTACTGGATGCACAACGGCTTTTTGAACATCGACAACCAGAAGATGTCCAAGAGCGCCAACAACTTCTTTACCGTGCGTGAAATTGCCGATAAGTACGGCTATGAGCCGATCCGTTATTTTATGCTCACCGCTGGTTACCGCATGCCGCTGAACTATACGGTGGACCTGATCGAGAGCTGCAAGAACAGCTTGGAGCGCCTGTACACCTGCCGCGATAACCTGGATTTTGCCATCCGCAATGCCCATGGCACTGACACTGCCCTGACTGAAAAGTGCGAAGAAGCACGCAAAAAGTTCAAGACCGCCATGGATGACGACCTGAACACCCCCGATGCTCTGGCCGCCATTTTTGAGTTCGTCAAGGACATCAACACCATGTCCGATGCTGCCGATAAGGCTACGTTGGAAAAGGCCGCCGCCACGTTTGACGAGCTGACCGGTGTGCTGGGCCTGATGTACAACCGCAAGGCCGAGGAAGCCCCCGACGAAGTGAAGCAGCTGGTGGAAGAGCGCGCCGCAGCCAAAAAGACCAAGGACTTTGCCCGCGCCGATGCTCTGCGCGCCAAAATCACTGAGCTGGGCTGGAATGTGATGGACACCGCCAAGGGCCCGCAGCTGACCAAGCTATAATTATTACTGCACAATCACGGCAAAACAAAGGAATTGGAAACAGGGAAGCATCTGCCTCTGCTTCCAGTTCCTTATTTTATTGCAGCGGCAAATACGCTGCATGATCTGGAGAGTTCAGAATGACAAATACCAGAACCAAACAGGAAGAGCGAACGCTGTATATTATATTGGCCGCAGCGCTTGCCGCGCGCCTGCTGCTGGCCCTTGTTACTGAAGGCTACACCTATGATATGAGCTGCTTTGTGGCCTGGGGGGATAAGCTGGCCAGCGAAGGTCCCGCGGCCTTTTACAGTGCCGATTATTTTGCGGACTACCCGCCCGGCTACATCCTTGTGCTGGGGCTGGTCAGCCTGGTGCGCAAGGCGCTCCAACTGAGCTATGAATCCCGCTGGACTTATTTTTTGCTGGCACTGATCCCCGCAATCTGTGATTGTGCCGCCGTGGTGCTGCTGGACCATATCAGCCGCCGGTATATGGGGCAGGGCAGGGCACAGCGCTGCCTGGTGCTGTTTGCGGCGTTCTGCCCGCTGACCTTGTTTGATACCGGCATCTGGAAGCAGATCGATGGGGCTTTTGCGCTGCCGCTGCTGCTCTGCTTCTGGCTGCTGGAAGAGCGCCGCTACCTGCTCGCTGCGGTGCTGTACGGCGTGGCGCTGGCCATCAAGCCGCAGGCACTGTTGGCTGGGCCGGTGCTGGCCGTCTGCTTTTTGGTGGCTATTGCGGATGCCGTGCGGGATGGCAAAAGCCCGCTGAAATCGGTCGGCCAGATTTTTGGCGGTGCTGCGCTGGCTTTGCTGCCGCCGCTGCTGGCGGGCCTGCCGTTTTACGGGGCAAAAAATCTGGTGCCGTCCTTGATCGATAAGTACATCACCACGGCGTCTGGCTACCAGTATGCCACCATCAATGCGTTCAACTGGTTTGCAGCGCTGGGCGGCAACTGGCAGGCGCTGGATGCTTGCCCGGTGTTTAACCTGAGCTGGAAAGTGCTGGGCATTTTCAACATCGCTGTTATCACGGTGCTGCTTGTGGTGCTGGCGGTCATCAGCTGGCGGGCGGGGCGGTTTTCCCCGCTGCTGCTGGCAGCGTTTTACACGGTGGGGATTTTTACCTTTGCCCATTGCATGCACGAGCGTTACCTGGTGCTGGGCATGCTGCTGGTACTGCTTGCTGCGGCGCGCTGGAATGACATCCGTCTGTATGGCGCCGGGTTTGGTCTGTCGATAACGGGCTTCTTGAACCTGGAAACTGTGTATACCCTGGTAGGCAGCGATGACGAGTGGCTCAGCAGCGATACCAGCCGCGAGTTTGCCATGGCAGTCGGCTTTGCCGAAACGGCAGCCTTTGTGCTGCTGGCTTTCACCGCGTGGGCCATCTGCCGCCATGGAGCGATTTCTCCACTGGCAAAAGTGGAAACCATCGAAAAAGATAAAACAAAAACAGTGCAGAAAAAGCTGGAACTGTGCACCCTGCGCATTGATCCGCAGCCTGCCTGGACGGCTAAAGAGAAGAAAGCCTTGGCAACGCTGACGTTGATCGTTGCTGTGGTGAGCTTTGCCTACCTTGGCAGCATGAAAGCACCGCAGAATCCTGTGGATGCTACGGACAGCACGGCAACCATCGACTTTACCCCGCAGCAGGACGCGGTGGAAATCTGGGTGTACCCCGGCATTTCCACCGGCGGCAGCCTGCGAATCACGGATGCAGCGGGCAATGAGCTGTACCGGAAGGAACTGAGCTATGCAACGCCGTTCTGCTGGACCAAAACGGCCATCACGGCTCCGGCAGGGCAGACCCTGACCGCAACGATTGAAAATGCGCAGATGTTTGAACTGGCCCTGCGGGATGCCACCGGTGCGCTGGTGCCGGTAACGGGCGGCGATGCCCTGTTTGATGAGCAGAGCGAAATGCCAGATACCATCAGCCAGCTGAACAGCATGTATTTCGATGAAATCTATCATGGCCGTACTGGGTACGAAATGCTGCACCGCATGACGGCATACGAAACCACCCACCCGCCGCTGGGTAAAGATTTTATCATGCTGGGCATTGCTATTTTTGGAATGACAGCCTTTGGCTGGCGCTGTGCCGGAACGCTGTTCGGCGTGATGCTGGTGCCGCTGATGTGGTGCTTTGCCCGCCGCCTGACCCACAAACGCTGGGCCGGGGCCATGGCAGGTGCGCTGATTGCCGCTGGGTTCATGCGATTTTCCCAAAGCCGCATTGCCACAATCGATATTTACGGTACGTTCTTTATCCTGTTAGGCGCATATTTTATGGTATGGTATTGCCAGAGCGTGCTGCAAAACGGCGTAAACGGCTCGCTGCTGCCCATGGCGCTGGGCGGCGTGGCATTTGGGCTTGGGTGTGCATCCAAGTGGACCGGAATTTATGCCGGGGCAGGGCTTGCGGTGTTGTACCTGGGTGTGCTGTATGCCCGCTGGAAGCAAAAACAGCCGGGCTTCTGGAAAGAATTCCGGATGGCTGCTGTGGGTGGTGTGGCGTTTTACATCGTTGTGCCGTTCCTGATCTATCTTGCATCCTACCTGCCTTATTGGTGGAAAGAACCTACCTTTGGTTTGCGGGATTGGTGGGATTGCCAAACCTACATGTACTGGTACCATTCCACCCTGAAAGCAACCCACCCGTTTGAAAGCCGCTGGTACACCTGGCTGCTGGACCTGCGCCCAGTGTGGTATTACAAAAATTCTTACCTGGAAGCTGGGCTTCAGGGCAGCATTGCGGGTTTTTATAACCTAGTCATTTGCTGGGCGGGGCTGTTCTGCATTTTGCTGCTGCTGTGGCGCCAGGTTTCGGCTCGCGGCACGGCAAAGGGAGCGGGCGTTCTGATCTTGTACGCCAGCCAGCTGCTTTCCTGGATGCTGGTATCGCGCTGCACTTTCATGTACCATTACTTCCCCAGCTCGGTCTTTGCGTTGACGGCCATTGTGCTGGTTTTAACGCAGATGAAGCGGCAGGACCGCGCCAAAAAGATTGGCGCGGGGCTGTGCATTGCGGCGCTGGTGTGCTTTGCCTGGTTCTATCCCGTTCTGTCCGGCTTGCCCGTGCCGACCCTGTGGGCGCAGAGCACCAAGATTTTGCCGAGTTACGGGTTCTATTAAGGCAGTTACGGGGAGTCTTTTCGGCCTTTTTGAAAAAAGGCCTGGCGAAAAACTTTAATTATTTTCACGAATTACATTATAGGCAATACCGCATAATTCTAAGTGCCGATACGGCGAGCGAGGTACGGCAGATGCTAAGCCAAAAGCGCAGATAATACTGGATGCTGCAAAGGTGAGCGCCGCCAGTGGCGGAAACAGCGAACCGAAGCAGGGGCAGCGGTCGCAGAGTGCGAGGGGCTTTTGCCCCCGAAGCACGATGCGGGTACCGCAACCCGACATTATCGAGCATTTTGGCAACGCAGATGCCGTGCCGCAGCCGCCGAAGCGGTGATTAAGCCGCTAGCCGGGAATTGTGCGGTGTTGCCTATATAAAATAAATGTGCGGCTCCGGGCGGTGAATGCAGCGGGGCCGCACATTTTTGTGTGCAGGAGAATTTGAAGAAAAAGCAATATTTTTAGAGTGCATCTCTAACCTGGCGCTCCGACTTGGCCGCCCTACTGACACTTTAGAAGATCCCCCAAACAAAAACCGCCGCCCCAATCAGGGCGGCGGCCAATCAATATTCTATATGCGATAAGTACCGATCTTCACGCAAGGTAGAGGCTTACGCGGCAAAAATCAGGTTTCCGGCAGGTAGATATGGTGGGGCAAGCCCTCAACATAGATGGGGGTCAGCTCGGCCTGGATCAGCGGCATAGCATAAGCCAGGAACTCCGGCAGCATGGCAGTGTGGTCGGCGTTGACCCATTCCAGCGGAACTTTCTTTTCCAGGTTGGCAACCTCGCTGATGGGGTGCAGGCTGGTGGTACACTGGTACGGTGCGTTGGAAATGCGGTCCAGTGCGACCATTTCGCCGGTGTGGCCCTCAAAAGCGGCTTTGGCGGCAGCACCGCCCACCTGGTATGCCTCGGTGATATCGGTACGGCTGGTCAGGTGGCCAGCGCAGCGCTGCAGGGTGGAAAGCTCAATGCAGCGGGTCTTGGTGTCCAGACGGCGGGCAACGGTGTTGGCCAAAAAGCGTGCCGTGCCGGTCAGGGCTTTGTGGCCGAACGCGTCAACTGCGTGCACATCGTCGGCCAGCTCGCAGACATAGCGGCCATCAGCCAGTTTAACGCCTTCGGAAACAGCAATCACAATGGAAGGCTTTTCTTTCTGCATCCGCTCCACTTTTTCCACAAAGCGGTCTACATTAAAGGGAACTTCGGGCAGGCAGATCATATCCACGCCCTCGCAGTCCTCACCCTTTGCCAGGGAGGCAGCGGCGGTCAGCCAGCCGGCATTGCGGCCCATAATCTCCACAATGGTAACGTACTTGGTGCCATATACGGTGGCATCGCGGATGATTTCCTTCATCACAACGCCAATGTACTTGGCGGCGCTGCCGTAACCGGGAGTATGGTCGGTCACCATCAGGTCATTGTCAATCGTCTTGGGAACGCCCATAAAGCGGATATCGCTGCCAATATGGGCACCGTAATCAGCCAGCTTGCCGATGGTATCCATGCTGTCATTGCCGCCGATGTAGAAGAAATAGCCGATATCCAGTTCGCCCAGGATCTCGAACAGCTTCTGGTATACGGCTTCGCCCTCGGCGGTGTGCCAGTCGGGCAGCTTGTAGCGGCAGCTGCCCAGATAGCTGGACGGTGTGCGCTTGAGCAGCTCAATGTCCATGGCACTTTTCAGCTTGTCATCCAGTACGCAGACGCGGCGCTCCAACAGGCCGGCCACGCCGTGCATCATGCCGTACACCTTACCAGCACCGCGGCGCTTGCAGCTTTCATAAACGCCGGCCAGGCTGGAATTGATGACTGAGGTGGGGCCGCCGGATTGACCGACGATCGCATTTTTTGCCATAAAATAATCTCCTTCTCTTCGGCAGTGCCGTGCGCACTGCTGTTTGTGTGCCGTGCGGCAGGCGGGCCGCCCTATGCACAATTATGTCATAATTAGTGTAACATTTTTTAATATGGGATACCATTGCAGGGGTTGACAAAAATAAGAAAGAATATTTAGCACTATTTTTGTTCCGCTTGCCGGAACCTGCAAAGCGTTGCGCTTTCCGTATTGAGGAAAATCATTCCATACAGCGGAATCGCATAGCCTTGTGAAAGAAATAACTGCGAGAAAACGCCTAAAAACATTGCAAAAATTGCATATACGTGTAAAAATAACGAAAGAACGGCAGGCGGAAAGAACACTTTTTGTACCGTAATAAGTGCAAAATTTGTATGTAGGCGGCAATAGACAGGCGCTTTTTATGTAAAGAGAAATTTCCGGAACAGAAAAGTGGAGAGTGAAGAAGAAACAATAAAGACCGGAGGAAAAGGTCCACAGAGATCCGAAGCCAACCATGATTTATATGGATCGGTTTGATTGAAAAGATAGCATGTCCCCAAAGTGAAAGAGGAAGGCTCCCAATAAGAAACAAAATATCCCGAAATGGGAGCCGCCCACAGCAGGCGGCACACCGTTCCGGGATGTTTTAATGTTATTTGATAAGATCCGGAAAAAACGCTCGCTTAGTTCTTTTCAACAATCAGCATACGCATGGCGTTCAGCACGGCAAGAATCATAACGCCAACGTCGGCAAAGACGGCCCACCACATATTGGCAATGCCAAAGGCTCCCAACAGCAGGAAGATGGCTTTGACGGCAAGGGCGAATACAATGTTCTGGTACACAATGTGCATGCACTTGCGGGAAATCTTCATAGCCAGGCTGATCTTGGCCGGGTCGTCATCCATCAGAACAACGTCAGCGGCCTCAATAGCAGCGTCACTTCCCATGGCACCCATCGCGATGCCGACATCGGCGCGCATCAACACGGGGGCGTCGTTGATGCCATCACCGGCAAAGGTCAGGATATCGTTCTTGCCCTTGGTGGCCAGCAGCTCTTCCACGCGGTTGACTTTATCGGCGGGCAGCAGCTGGGCATGGTATTCATCCAGCCCCAGCTGGCCGCTGATCTCGCTGGCAACGGCTTCGCTGTCGCCGGTCAGCATGATGGTACGCACGCCCTGGGCTTTCAGGGCGGCAATGGCCTGCTTGGAGTGTTCCTTCACTTCGTCCGCGATCAGAACAGAGCCAAGGAACTGGCCGTCACGCGCCACATAAACCACAGTACCGGTGCCGGTATTTTTGGTGTAGGTAATCTTGCTGTCGTCCATCATGCGGGCGTTGCCTGCCAGCACCACATGGCCGTCCACCATAGTGCGGACACCGTGGCCAGCGATTTCCTGAGCATCGGTCGCACGGCGGGCATCCAGCTCGCCGCAGGCTTCGCGCAGACTCTTGCTGATGGGATGGCTGGAAAAGCTTTCGGCAAAGCAGCCTGTTCCAGCAACTCTTTTTCGGTGCAGCCGTTGGCCGGGCTGACCTGGCTGACGGCAAAAACGCCCTTGGTCAGGGTGCCGGTTTTATCAAACACAGCAATGGAGGTGTTGGCAAGTGCTTCCAGATAGTTACCGCCCTTGATGAGGATGCCGCAGCGGGAAGCGCCGCCGATGCCGCCGAAGAAGCTCAGAGGAATGCTGATGACCAGCGCGCAGGGACAGCTGATAACCAGGAAGGTAAGCGCACGGCTGATCCAGGTCAGCCAGCCGCCGCCCAGCACCAGCGGTGGTAAAATGGCAAGTACCAAAGCGCCGATGCAGACGGCGGGGGTGTAATAATGGGCAAACTTAGTAATAAAGTTTTCAGCGCGGGCCTTTTTCAGGCTGGAATTTTCCACCATGTCCAGGATCTTGGCAACGGTGGATTCACCGTACAGCTTGGTGGTGCGCAGCTTCAGCAGGCCGTCGCCGTTCACGCAGCCGCTGATGATCTCGCTGCCGGGATGCACAAAGCGAGGCTTGCTTTCGCCGGTAAGGGCGGCGGTGTTCAGCGTGCTTTCGCCAGAAATGACCTCGCCGTCAATGGGAACTTTCTCGCCGGGGCGCACGACCAGCACAGAGCCGATGGGCACATCGTCGGGATCAACGGTACTTACCGTGCCGTCGGCAGTTTCCAGGTTGGCGCTGTCGGGGCGAATATCCATCAAATCGCTGATGCTCTTGCGGCTTTTGCCGACGGCGTAACTCTGGAACAGTTCGCCAATCTGGTAGAACAGCATAACGGCAACGCTCTCACTGAACTCACCCAGGCAGAGCGCTCCCACAGTGGCAACGGCCATCAAAAAGTTTTCGTCAAAAACTTCGCCGTGAACAATGCCCAGCACAGCTTTGCGCAGCACATCGTGGCCAATGATGAAGTACGGTACCAGGAAGAGCACCAGCTCCAGATACCAGGGTATAGCCACCAGTTTGGAAGCCAGAATAATGGCCAGATACAGCACTGCTGAAATAATGATACGTTTCAGCGTCTTTTTCTGCTTCTTTGTCATAAGATAAGACCTCTCTTTTGGGTGTTCGTCAGGAAAAAAGGGGCAAAAATAAGGGCGGTTGGAAACCGCCCTGAGCGTGTCACAAAAGCTCCACGCTACAAAGGTGGGGTTCGCCGCAGTGTGGCTGCGCTACGCTCCTGCACCCCTCCTTTGGAACCACCCTGCCGCAAAGAAGCATGTTCTCATGCCTGGACGGCACTCGGACCTGCTTTTTTGCTTGCAAGGTATTCCAAGCGTCGGCACATGTCCGCCGCTTGGAATGGATTCCGAAACTTTCAGGCGGTTGGAAACCGTCCGAAAATGCTGATGCAAGGAGCTTACAGCTCGATCTCAAAGTCCGGCTCAACACGCTTGGCGGTCTTAACAACATCCTTCAGCACGGCATCGAACTTATCATCATCGACATCCAGAACCATCTTTTGGGCCATAAAGCTGACGGAAGCGCTGTTCACGCCGGGCAGCTTTTTAACGGCATCTTCAATTTTGGCGGCGCAGTTTGCACAATCAACTTCGATTTTGAATTTCTTCTGCATGATAATATCTCCTTTGGTTTTATGATCAATATTTTTTGAAAAATAAGGGGTAACAAGAGTTGGGGGCGTTTCATTCCTCCACATGCTCCATGCCAAGCGCAATCATGCTGCGCACATGATCATCATCTAGGGAATAGAACACCGTTTTTCCGTCCCGCCGGAACTTGACCAGCTTGCTGGCTTTCAGCAGCCGCAGCTGGTGGCTGACGGCGCTTTGGGAAACATCCAGCAGCTGGGCTAAATCGCCTACGCACAGCTCACTCTCAAACAGCGCGTACAAGATCTTGATGCGGGTGGTATCCCCAAACACACGGAACAGCTCCGAAAGGTCATACAGAACCTCGTCGTCCGGCAGATCGCTGCGCAGCCTGGCAACGATATCCGGCTCACCGTGGCAGTCTGGGTCACATACCGGAACATCAGGCAGGGCGTTGGCTAAGCCATCCGGTGCTGTGGCGGGCTGCGGGAACTTTTTGGTATCAGGCATTGGGAGTATCACCTCGGTATCAAACATTTTATCATATGAATGAGTGCTCATATGTTAACATTATAATACTGCCAACAGGGGCGTTTGTCAATAAGGGAAGGCAAAAAATATCGGGAAATTTTTTATGGAAGGAGAGGGGCCGGGGGTGGGGGGTGAGAAAGAATAATGAATAAATAATAAAGAATCATGTCGGTGGGCCGCGGCGCAAATACTCTCCTGCAAAATGAGTCAACCGTGAGCATGGAAACCTCCGAAACAACAAAAAAAAGCCGCGCGTCCCACCCCCCCCCATACAAGGGGCAAAACGCGCGGCACAAATTTATTTTGTTGGTGCTATATTAGGTAAAGCAAACAGGCGTAACTCTGCCCAGCCGATTACTTCTCATCCTCATCCCACGTGCGGTCACTGATGATGTAGCGAGGGCGGCGCTTGGTTTCCATGTAGATCTTGCCGATGTACTCGCCAATCACGCCCAGGCAGATCAGCTGTACGCCGGAAACAAAGCAGATGATGCTGGTCATGCTGGCCCAGCCGGATACGGTGGCACCCAGCAGCGCTTCCACAATGGCCCAGATCACGCCGATAAAGCTGATGAGCGCCACAATAACGCCAAACCCGGTAATGAACCGGATGGGCTTGACGGAAAGGCTGGTGATGCCGTCAAACGCAAGGGACAGCATTTTGGACAGGGGATAGTGGCTTTCACCCGCAATGCGCTCGTGGCGCTCGTAAGCAACGCTGGTGGATTTAAAGCCCACCAGCGGCACCATGCCGCGCAGGAACAGGTTGACCTCCTTGAAATTGGCAAACTCATGCAGCACGCGGGCGCTCATCAGGCGGTAGTCCGCGTGGTTGTAAACAACCTCGGCCCCCATGGCGTTCAGCAG